>WNGA01002047.1_pt1 | contig 55593 bp, 53 predicted proteins | sample 5400061 | NCBI WGS metagenome assembly WNGA01 (sample SAMN13153366, study PRJNA577476) | soil metagenome | isolation source: 100 cm soil or saprolite under grassland replicate 2 | place: USA:California | collected 2016-06-15
TCGGATATCTTGGCCATGCTGCTGCGCCGGCTGGCTTTCAACGCTGGCTCTCCATTGCGCTCGGCATCGCCTTGCTTGGCGGCTTGCTGCTTCCGGCCAAAGTGCCGCTCGCCGCGCCGGTGTGGAAAAGGGTCGCGTGGTTGAAAAGCTCCATTCGAGGGCTGCTCCAACGAATGGATCAACGAGAGCGCCGCGCCAAATCGCTTGGCCAACTCGCTGGCCAGCGGCAACGCCTGCCGGGCGGCGTCCGAGAAGTCTGTCGTGACAACGATGCGTTGCAGCCGAAGCGCGGTTGGACCGGACCTCGGCGTGGAACTCGGATTTACAGGAGTCGTTAACGTGGGCTCACCCTTCGAGGGCCGATTCAATTTGTTGTTCGAGAAGTCGCTTTCGCGTGGCCTGCAGCCGGCGGATGACGACCTGCGCGACGCGTTTCATCAATTCGTAGCCAAAGTCGTGATTATGCTCGGCGCTGACGAGTAGATGCGCACCGTTGAGCATGATGACAGTCGACGGCTCGACGGCGCGCGCCTGGAAGTGCCACATAAACGGGGGGAATAACCACGACCAGCCCAGCACGTCACCGGCGCCAAGTGTTTGCACGGGCGTGGAGCCGCTAGCCGGTTCATGTGTCTCAAGGAGGATCTTGCCGCTCTCGATCAGGTAGAACTGGTTCGCTGGCTCGCCTTCCCGAAACAGCATCTCGCCCGCCTTGAATTGGCCTACCTTCGCCCCATCGGACAGCATGGCGAGATGCTCAGGCCGCATTCCGTCAAAGAAAGCGTACTTCATAATGGATTGGTGGATGGCATTCATAAAATGGTTCGAGGGTTCGGCGAACTGTTCTCGTTTACCTGTCTATCATCATATTCCAGCTTGCCTGCTCATTGAGGAATATGCTCCGCCCGGCTTGGTGACTGCTCACCCTTTCTTGTCGGCCGGCACTCACGGCCAAATCCAGCCTTGGACGCGCAGCCAGCGTCGTCGTCTGCAAGCCATCGGCTGACGCGACCAGTTTTCCGCGCACGAGTTTGTGGCAATCCACGCAACTCATCGTCACGCGCACGTAAGCCAGCGTGGCGGCGTCGAGGTTTTTGTCCTTGGCCGCCTTCACCAGCGAGTTGACATGCCGTCGAAACGTAACGCTCTGCTGGTCGTAGTCCGGGTTCTCGAACAAATGCCAGTCTGCCTCCTGGCTCATCGCGCTAAGTCGGGTGCCCTTGGCAATGATCAGGTCGTAGTCCTCAGTGGCGAGACCTTCTAGCACGCGCTGCGACAGCTCGAGCTTGTCACGCATGAACTCCTTGGCCGCGCGATTGCGCTTCGATTGGGCGAAGGCCACGGAAAGCCCTGCTGCTGCGGCGAGGAGGACGGTGAGAAGTAGAAGTTTCGCTTTCATCGCAATCAAAACCTAACAGTCGCACAGCAACACCGCCTCACATGGCTTGTCGAGGGTTAACTGTTTCTTGCGCAGCCACTGTCAAGAGTGGCTCAAAAACGAGTGCCCCAATGCCAATTTTGGTGGAGCCGCTCATGCTGGCCTGTGGTCAGGTGAAGAGGCAGCGAACACAACCGTTCGCAAAAACGAAAGAACAGTTATGAAGACAAAAACTATGAGAGCAGTCCTCCTCGGTTCGAGCCTCGCGTTCGCGTTGGCTGTCGGGGTCGCGTTGCCTGCCACTGTGCAGGCCGCCGACCAGGTGAAAGGCGCAGAGAGATTGATGATGAAGCCCATCAAGACACCCGAAGACGTCGGCAAGCTGGAGCCGGGCGACATGGTCGCCATGTCATGTCCGAAATGCAAAACCATCACCGTGACCTACGTTGAAACCACCAAGGGCCACATCAAGGAAGAGAAGGCCACACAGAAACACCTCTGCCCCGGATGCCAGACAACCCTCAAGACCGAAGGCCAGGGCAAGACGGCAAAGGATGTCGTCGTCCACGTCTGCAAGACGTGCGGGTCGGAAGATGCCTTCTGCTGTGTGCTCAAAAAGGGCAGCGGTCCGACGCAGGGAATGGAGAAGAAGTAAGTGCCGCGTATCCAAAGATGCGACGACATCGTTCGCTAAACAAGCAACAACAAACGAAAGGCAAGAAGACAATGAAAACGAACAGCCACATCATCAAAACCAGCCTCATCGCCTGCACCGCATTCGCGCTGGCCCTAGCCGCCAACGCCGCCGACGAGGCAAAACCGATGAAACCAATGAAGGGCGGGGAGCACCAAGTCATGCTGCTCCAGGGCGTCAACACCAAACAGGAAGTGGATAAGCTCAAAACAGACGACAGCATCGCGATGGTTTGCGTCAAGTGCAAGACCGTCTGGGTAACTCGCGTGAAGCAAGGGGTGAAAGGTGCCCAGCTTCTGATGGAAAAGGGCCAACCCACGGAGTTGATCGGCACTCATGCGTGCGCCGGTTGCAACTCGACCTTGACCGTCGTCGGCCACGCCAAAGGTGACATCGTTGAACTCAAGCACAGTTGCAAAGCGTGCGGCGATGACTCGGCCTTCTGCTGCGCGACGAAGCCCGGCAGCGGCGCGACCAAAGGGATGGAAAAGGAAAAAAAGTAACCGTCGTCCCGCGCCGAAGCGGTGAGTGACGCACCCGCACCACCGCTTCGGCTCACCTTCACGCCACCCCGTCGGGCAGCAAATTCGGGAAGGCATTGCGCAAGCGGGAGTCGAGGGAAAGTCGCGAGGGCAGACGAATAAATGGATGAACGCGAGAACTTCGCAAAACGCAAACTATGATCAAGAGAGAAAGGCATGATATGAAAACGAAATTCATCCCAATCGCTGTCGCGGCGGGTTTGTTGCTCGCCGCGACGAACACGGGTTGGGCGCGACCGCCGCGCACACACTCACTTCGTGGTGTGGTCGAGTCCATCGACTGCGCCAGCCAGACCATTGCGCTCAAGTCCAAGGAAGGAGCCGCGCCGTTGACCTTCGTATGGAACGACAGCACGCGCTTCTCCCGCAAGGGCGGATGCGCCAAGTGCAGTCTGGATTCCGGCCAGACCGTGCGTGTCTCGTATAGCCGTGAACTCGGCCAAAACGTGCTGCGCGAAGTCAGCACAAAGAGCGCTTCTGCTGCCTGTGGCGCGGCGTGCAAGTAAGGATGTCGATGAGAGCCGGTCCCCACTTCCTCCGGCTCCCGGTGCTGACAGTCTCGGCACTTGCTGTCGCCTTGGGTCTGGCCGGGTGCGTGGGGATGCGCACCGAGGGAGAGAAGCGGGCGCGCCAGGAGCGAGAAGCGCTTGGACGCATTTATCGTTCGGGCGACGAACGGCCCGCTTTGCCGAAGCTCGATACAAACGCGCCGCTCCATGATTTTCTGCTCTTCGCCATGCTCAATCAGCCGCAAGTCGAGGCGGCATACTACGATTGGGCTGCCGCAGTGCAGCGCATCACCGTCGAGCGGTCGTTGCCTGACCCGCGCCTAACATTTTCGGCTGACATCGCAGGCATGGTGATGTCGCTCATGCCGGGGCTGATGATGGATTTCCCCGGCCCCGGCAAACTCAAGTGGGCGGCGAACGCGGCCACGGCGGAGAGCGAAGCCAGGTATTTCGCGTTCGAGTGGAGCGTGCTCCAAACCGCGTTCGCTTTGAAGAAGGCTTACTACGAACTCCACTTCCTCGATGCAAAAGTGGGCGTGAATCGGGAGACACTCCGGCTGGTTGAACAAATCGAAAAGCTGGCCCGCACGCAGAACGAAGTAGGCAAAGTCACGTTGCAAGACGTGCTACGAACGCAGATTGAACAGGAACGGCTCGCAACCGAAATCGGCAACCTCGACGACTCGCGCAATCCGTTGCTCGCGCAGTTCAAGGCCGCGCTGGGCTTGAAGCCCGAGGACACCACGACGCCCGTGCCGCAGAGGTTCGAGTCCACGCCGCTCGACCTGACTTCGGACAAGCTGTTCGCCACGGCGTTGGCCCGCAATCCGCGTCTGAAGGTAATGGAAGCCGAGGTGCAGCGTGCTGACGCATCGCTGCGTCTGGCCTTCAAGTCCCGTGTGCCTGATTTCAGTTTGGGCGTCGAAGCGGACGTGAAGGCTTCCCCCGTTTTCGTGACACCGCAAATCGGCATCACGCTTCCCATCTGGCGGGACAAAATTGCGGCACAAATTGCTGAAGCACAGGCCGGCAAACGCGCGGCGGAGGCACGGTTGTCCGCCGAGCAGATTGCGCTGGCGGTCGAGTTCGCGGAGAAGGCGTTCATGTTCCGCGAGGCCAGCCGAACTCTTGAACTGCTCACGGAGCAATTGTCCGAAGTCGAGGCGCGCGTGCAGCGCGAACTGGCGCTGGCCGAACTCTCGCTGCTCATCCTCGGCACGCCGCCCGCCAACGCGCCGGTATTGCCGCCCGACAAAAACCCCGGAAAGGAGCGGAAGCCATGAAACGCATTTTCAGCAAAAAGAATCTTCTCATCGCGCTGGCGGTCGTCGTCGCAGGCGGTGCGATGATTTTGTGGAACAACCCTTCTGACAGCGGCGCCAACAGCGCGGCAGAGGCGAGTGGACAAATCTGGACGTGCTCAATGCACCCGCAGGTGCGCCTGCCCAAACCGGGCAAGTGTCCCATTTGCTCGATGCCGCTGGTTCCGGCCCACAAACCCGCGTCCACCAACGAAACTTCCGGCTCGATGCTGGAGCTGTCCGAGCACGCGCGCGCAATGGCGAGCGTTGAAACCGTTCCCGTCCAGCGCCGTAAAATGAGCCGCGAGGTTCGGGCGGTGGGCAAAGTGCAATACAACGAGACGGCACTCGCGAACATCACCACGCGCGTTGAGGGCTACGTCGAGCGTTTGTTCGTGGATTACACGGGCATTGAGGTGAAGCCGGGCGACCATCTGGTGGAGATTTACAGTCCCGACCTGCTCGTCGCACAACAAGAGTTGCTCGTCGTGCTCGACAGCCAGCGTAACGCGAGCTTGGTCGAGTCGGCCAAGCGGAAGCTGTTGCTCTGGGGTCTCACACAGCAACAAGTGGACGACCTTGTGCGGGACAAGAAGGTCAGTGACCGCATCACGCTGTTCTCGCCTATCCAAGGCACCGTAACGGAAAAGATGGTCGTGCAGAAGGCGATGGTGAAGCCGGGCGAAATGCTTTACCGGCTGGCGAACCTTGAATCGGTCTGGGTCTATCTCGACATCTACGAATACGAGTTGCCCTGGGTGCAATACGGCCAGATGGTCGAAATCAAATCCGAGGCAACTCCTGGCCAGGGCATCTCGGGCCGTGTCTGGTTCATCAGCCCGGTGCTTAACGAGGAGACGCGCACGGTGAAAGTGCTGCTCAACATCAACAACACCGAGCGCAAGCTGAAGCCAGGCATGTATGTGAGCGCCGTCATCCGCGCCGAACTTCTGTCCGACGGCAAGCCCGCGCCCACCGGCGTCGAAGGTCAGTGGAGTTGTCCCATGCATCCGCTGGTTGTGCTGCCGCAGGGTGGCGAGTGCCCGGTTTGCAAGATGAAGCTAGTCCAGATTCCCGGCACGCCCGCCAGCGCGAAGACGGAGGGCGAGCAATTTCTCCTCGCCGTGCCTGTGTCCGCTGTGCTCGACAGCGGCGTGCGCAAGCTCGTGTATGTCGAGAAGACCAAGGGCCAGTTTTCACCGGTTGAGATTGTGACCGGCCCGCGCACCGATGACTCCTATCCTGTCCTAAGCGGCTTGAGCGAAGGTGACAAGGTAGCGGTGCGCGGGAGCTTTCTGCTCGACAGTCAATTCCAGATTCGTGGCCTGCCCAGCCTCTTCTACAAGGAAGGCCAAGCCGCCGTCGCTGGGCATCAACATGGCGGCCTACCTCCCCCGCCAACTCCGCCCGCGAGCGGCGCGAAGCCCCAAGGCCATGACCAGCACAAGCCCTGAACTATGGTTGACGCCGTCATACGCTGGTGCCTCAAGCACGCCTTCCTCGTCATTCTTGGCGTGGGCGCGATTGCCGCTGGCGGCTACTACGCGCTGACGCGGACGCCTGTCGATGCCATTCCCGACATCGGCGAAAAACAGGTCATCGTCTTCGCGGACTGGCCGGGGCGTTCACCGCAGGACGTGGACAACCAGGTTACTTACCCGCTGACCACAAGCCTCACCGGCACGCCGGGCGTGAAGACCATTCGCAGCATGTCCGGGTTCGGCTTCGCGATGGTCTTCGTCATTTTCAAGGATAACGTCGATTACTACTGGGCGCGCTCCCGTGTCATCGAGCGGATGAACGTAGCGCAACAGCGATTGCCCACGGGCGTGGTGCCGGTCATCGGCCCCGACGCGACGGCGCTGGGACAGGTCTTTTGGTACACCGTCGAAGCGGAAGGTTTCGACCTTGCCGAACTGCGTTCCATCCAGGACTGGTATCTCCGCTACCAACTGAACTCGGTCGATGGCGTTTCCGAAGTCGCCAGCATCGGCGGTTACGTGAAGCAGTATCAGATTGACGTTCACCCCGACAAACTCCGCGCCCATCGCGTCACGCTCATGGACGTTTACGAGGCGGTGCGGAAGTCGAATATCGACGTTGGCGGGAAGGTGCTGGAGAAAAATGGCGTGGAGTTTTTCATTCGCGGCGTGGGTTTCATCAAGACGGTCGAGGATTTGGAAAAAGTCGTCATCCGCCAGGAGAAAGGCACCCCCATCCAGGTCAAACACGTCGCGACCGTGAGCCTTGGGCCGGACTTCCGTCGCGGCGCGCTGGACAAGGCCGGCGTGGAAGCTGTCGGTGGCGTGGTGTTGATGCGCTACGGCGAGAACCCGCTCGACGTCGTTGAGCGCATGAAGGCCAAAATCAAGCAGCTCGAACCCGGTCTGCCTCAGAAGACCCTCGCCGACGGCCGCGTCTCGAAAGTGCATATCGTCCCCTTCTACGACCGCACCGACATCGTGAAGGAGACCATCGGGACGTTGAAGGAGGCCCTGCTCGAAGAAGGCATTCTCGCGAGCCTGGTCATCGTCATCTTCCTGCTCCATCTGCGCAGCACGCTGTCTGTGCTCGTCACGTTTCCGCTTTCCGTCGCGCTCTGTTTCATTCTCATGTATGCGTTCGGCGTTGATTCCAACATCATGTCTCTCGCCGGGCTGGCGATTGCCATCGGCGACGTGGGCGACATGGGAATCATCATGACGGAGAACATCTACCGTCACATCGCGACCGCCGACAAAACGAAGAGCCATTTCCAAACTGTCTTTGAGGGTGCGTCCGAAGTCGGCGGCGCCATCATCACGGCCGTCTCGAACACGCTCGTCTCGTTCATCCCGGTGTTCTTCCTCAGCGACCAGGAGGGCAAGCTGTTCCGCCCGCTCGCGTTCACGAAGACCTTCGCCATCGGCGCGTCAGTCATCCTTGCCATCACTGTTGTCCCGCTGGTGTGCTATTTCCTCTTTCACCCAGTGAAATGGTCGAAGCGCGTCGTGTGGTCGCTGGCCGGGACTCTGGGCGTCGTCAGCGTGTTCGCCACGCACGCCGTCCTGATGTGGACGACCACCCTCGGCCATTACAGCGGCTGGCCCATGTCCATCGTCGTGGGCGTTATCGTCGCGCTGGCCGTGGTGCGAATGACTCGCGAGCGTTTCCTGCCACTGGAGGAAAACGCTGTCTCCAGCGGGGTCTTCAAAGTGTACAAGCCGACGTTGCGCTGGATTCTGGCGCACAAGAAAACCTTCCTCGTCGCGCCGGTGACAATTCTCTTCACCGGCATCACCATCTGGCTCGGCATTGGCACCACGCTCAAGCCTGTCGGCTGGTTCATCAACCTCTTCGCCCGCGAGAAAGCCTCGACCGAACTGAAGGTCGCAATGTATCGCAAGCCGACCGACGACGTGACGCGCCCGCTCGTCGAGCTCGACCAACTCCGCTGGCAACGAGTAAAGCGCGCGAACGGTTCGGTGCATCGCCGCTTCCGCTGGCGGCGCCAGGACCCGAAAGAGCGTGACGCAGAAGCTGCGTCGGGTCTCGCCGTGCTGAAGGAGCATCGCATCCTGCCTGGCATTGGCCGCGAATTCATGCCGCCACTCGATGAAGGCTCCTTCCTCTACATGCCTTCGCTGCTGCCGCAAGCCGGCCTCGGCCCGGCCATCGAAGTGAACAGCATCCAGGACCGCGCCATCGCGAGCGTGCCGGAAGTCGAATCAGTCGTCGGCAAGCTGGGCCGCGCCGAATCCGCGCTCGACCCTGCACCCATAGGCATGATGGAAAGCATCATCATCCTCAAGCCGGAATCCGAGTGGCGACACGTTCCGGTGAAGCGATGGTTCTCCGCGTGGCCGGGCTGGTTCAAGAAGCTGCTGACATGGGTCTGGGCCGAGCACCGCCAAATCACCAAGAACGAAATTCTAACCGAGCTTCAGGAGAAAACGGCGATTCCGGGAGTGCTGCCGACGTTTCTGCAACCCATTCAGACCCGCCTGGTCATGCTTCAAACCGGCTTCCGCGCCATGATGGGTGTGAAGATTTACGGAAGCGACCTGAAGGAGATTGAGCGCATCGGTCTCGAAATCGAACAACTGCTCAAACATGTCCCCGGCGCGACGGACATCGTCGCCGACCGCATTGTCGGCAAGCCGTATCTGGAATTCCAAATCGACCGCGACCGCATCGCCCGCTACGGCGTGAACATCCGCGACGTGCAGGACGTTATCGAAATCGCCATCGGCGGCATGAACCTCATGGAGTCGGTCGAGGGCCGCGAGCGGTATCCGATTCGCGTCCGCTACCTGCGGGAGTTCCGGGAAGACGTTCCCGAGCTGGAGAAGATTCTGGTGCCTAGCTCCACCGGTGCCCAAATCCCGCTCGCGCAAGTCCTCACCATTAAGAGTGTCCTTGGCCCGCAGGAAATCAAAGGGGAGCGCGGCTTACTCGTCGGCTACGTCACGATGAACACGCGCGACCGCGACGAGGTGAGCGTAGTCGAGGACGCCGAGGCGGCGCTGCAAGGCGCGCTGCGTGAGGGGAAGCTCAAACTGCCAGCCGGCTACTACTGGGAATGGAGCGGCCAGTTCGAGAGCCAGAAGCGTGCGACTGCCCGGATGAAAATCCTCGTGCCCGTCACGCTGTTCATCATGGTTGTGATGCTCTATCTCGGTTTCAAACGTTGGTGGGTCGCGCCCATCATCTACTTCGGTATCCTCACCTCGGCTGCGGGAGGTTTCATAATGCTGGCGTGGTGGGGCGCGAACCTCTCCGTCGCCGTGTGGGTCGGCTTTCTGGTCTTGTTCGGCGTCGCGGACGATGACGGTGTCGTCATTTCGACTTACCTAGAAGCCATTTTCGATAAGGCCTCTTTCAAGTCCGTGCAGGACATCCGCGACGCGGTGGTGCAAGCGGGCCTTAAGCGCATCCGCCCCTGCCTGATGACACTTTCGACGACCGTCTTCGGTCTGATGCCAATCTTCTGGACGCACGGTCGCGGCTCCGACGTGATGCAACCGATGGCCATCCCGTCCGTCGGGGGTCTGGCCGTCAGCCTGTGCGTCACCATCTTCATCGCGCCGTGTCTGTTCTGCGGGGTGGAGGAATGGAAGTGGAAGCGGACGCAACGTCTCGCTGCGAAAGGAGCAGCGGTATGACTCACGATTCAGCCGCAAAGGAAGACTGAGCAAAACTGAGCTATGAAACCGCTCGACGATTGCCTGCTGAGGCTTCATCGCGACTGGTCGCAGTAAGGCGACCATGACACCGCTCCCAACCAAAGAACCAACGACAATGCCGACCCCCTGGCACAGGCTGCCACGCGAGGCCGTGCTGGCGCAATTAGTCTCGAATTCTTCCGGCCTCACGGCCCAGGAAGCAGCGTCCCGGCTCGCGAAGTTTGGCCGCAACGAACTCGCCGAAGCCAGGCCCATCAGCCCGTGGGCGATTTTCCTCGGGCAGTTCAAGAATCTCATCGTTTGGATTCTCATCGTAGCCGGTGTCGTCTCCGGTCTGTTGGGCGAAGTCGTGGATTGCATCGCCATCCTCGCCATCGTCGCGCTTAACGCCGTCATCGGCTTCTACCAGGAGTTCAACGCAGAGAAGTCCATCGCCGCCCTCAAAAAGATGACCGCGCCGCACGCCAAGGTGCGGCGAGACGGCGGGGTCACTTCCATTCCTGCGTCGGAAATCGTCGCGGGTGACATAATCGAGCTTGAAGCCGGCGACCTCGTGGCCGCTGACGCTCGTTTGCTCGAAGCGGTATCGCTCAAGTGCGTCGAGTCCGCGCTCACGGGCGAGTCAGATGCCGTAACGAAACAGGCGGTGACTCTGGACCAAGATGAAATCCCGCTCGGCGACCGCGAGAACATGGTCTTCATGGGAACCAGCGTCGCCACGGGACAAGGAACTGCCGTCGTCGTGGACACGGCGATGAAAACCGAGATTGGTCGCATCGCGGGTTTGATTGAGGAAGCGGGCGCGGATGAAGGAACGCCGCTCCAGCAAAAGCTGGAATCGTTCGGGCGCATTTTGGTGTGGGCATCGCTCGGCATCGTGGGGGCGCTGTTCGTGATGGGGTTGCTGCGGGGATTGAAATTATTCGAGATGTTCATGACCTCAGTGAGCCTCGCCGTGGCGGCAGTGCCGGAAGGCTTGCCGGCCATCGTCACCATTTCGCTTGCGCTCGGCGTAATGCGCATGTCGCGCCGCCGCGCGCTGGTGCGGAAGCTGCCGGCAGTCGAGACCCTCGGCTCCACGACGGTCATTTGCACCGACAAGACCGGCACGCTGACTGTCGGCGAGATGACCGTGCGCGCACTCTACGTCGCGGGCCAAAGTTACGAAGTTACCGGCGAAGGCTACCAGCCGAATGGCGAAGTGCGCTTTGAAGGCAAGGCATCGGACGCTCGGCACGCCGGGCCGCTGCTCGAACTGGCGACAGTTCTCGTCGGATGCAACAACGCTCATCTCGTCCTCGAAGACGGAACGTGGCGCGTCATCGGCGACCCCACTGAAGGCGCATTGCTCGCCGGCGGGCACAAGGCCGGGGGCAACAAGGAACGCGTCGAAATGGAATTGCCGAAGCATCACGAGATTCCGTTCGACTCCGACCGCAAGCGGCGCACGGTGATTCGCCGGATGCCCAATGGCCGATTGCGCGCCTTCATCAACGGAGCGCCCGACATGCTGCTCTCGCGCTGCACGCAGATTTACACGGGCACGGATATTCGCACGATGACGGAACACGACCGGCAGCGCATCGCGTCGCAAAACAGCGCGATGGCGCAGCAAGCCCTGCGTGTGCTCGGCTCCGCCTATCGCGACTTGGACGAAAGTTCACCCGCCCGGCTCACCCCGGAAGGGGTCGAGCGCGACCTCGTGTTCGTCGGCCTCGCGGGCATGTATGACCCGCCACGCGCCGAAGCGAAGGAGGCCGTGGCGAAATGCCGCGCCGCCGGAATTCGTGTAGTGATGATTACCGGCGACCACCCGCATACCGCGACCGCGATAGCGCGGCAACTCGGTATCGCCTCGGACGACGACGTGGCCATCGCCGGGGCCGAGTTGGATAAGATGTCGGACGCCGAATTGCGCCAACGGGCGCCGACGGTCGCCGTTTACGCCCGAGTCACCGCCGAACACAAACTGCGCATCGTCCGCGCGTGGAAGGCGAACAATGCCGTCGTGGCCATGACCGGCGACGGCGTGAACGACGCGCCCGCCATCAAGGGCGCTGACATCGGCATCGCGATGGGGCGCAGCGGCACGGAAGTCACGAAGCAAGCGTCGGACATGATTATCACCGACGACAACTTCGCTTCCATCGTTGCTGCGGTCGAAGAAGGCCGTGGAATCTACGACAACATTCGGAAGACGCTTCAATACCTCCTGGCCGGCAACTGTGGTGAACTGCTGCTGATGACGGTATGTGTGCTATTCGGTCTGCCAGTGCCTTTGCTGCCGATTCATCTACTCTGGATTAACCTCGTTACCGACGGCCTGCCCGCGCTCTGCCTCGCCACCGACCCTATCGACCCCGACGTGATGAAGCGTCGGCCCCGCCGTCGCGCCGAGCGCATCACCGACCGCGGCTTCCTCGGAACGATGTTCCTGACTGGCCTTCTCACAGCCGGTGTCTCCCTCGCCGTTTACCTTTACGGATTGAAAACGGAAACCGCGGCGCTGGCTCGCACTCACGCCTTCGCTGTGCTCGTGTTCGCCGAACTGTTCCGCTCGTTCGGTTGCCGGAGCGAAACAAAGCTCATCTGGCAAATGCCGCTGCTTTCCAATATAAGCCTCGCCTTGGTCGTCGGCATTTCCGCTGCGCTCCAGGTCTGGAGCCATCATAACGAAACCTTGGGCCGCTTTTTGAAAACCTCGATGATGTCCTTTTCAGACTGCGTTATGCTATTGGCCGTTTCCCTTATCCCGCTGGCTGTGCTGGAGGTCGTGAAATATCTGCGAAACCTTCAAAGGGACCGCGTCCCGGCTCACCAACAATTTCAAAATACACGAACCGTTTGAGCCAACAACCGAACAGAATGCCAACATGAAGCCGGAAATGGTCAATCCTTCGACACCTGAACGCTCCGAACGGACCCAGTCCGCGAATGCACAAGCCCCCGACTGTCCTTGCGATGAGTCCGACCGCCGGATGCTCGAAGGCCCGCGTTCCCGCACTGGCGAGTTCTTGACGCTGCTGCGCGTGATGCGCGATTTTCTGCGAGGCTTCCGGGTTCTCCACTTCGTTGGCCCGTGCGTCACGATGTTCGGTTCAGCGCGGACGCGGGAAGACGACCCACACTACAAGCTGGCCCGGCAGACGGGTGCGGAGGTTGCGCGGCTTGGCTTCACGGTGATGACCGGCGGTGGGCCAGGCATTATGGAAGCGGCCAATCGGGGGGCTAAGGACGCGGGCGGCCGTTCCGTCGGCTGTAACATCGAATTGCCATTCGAGCAGAAGTGCAATGCCTACCTCGACCGCAGCGTGACGCTGCACTACTTTTTTGTTCGCAAAACGCTGCTCGTGAAATACTCCTATGCGTTTGTCGTTTTCCCCGGGGGCGCGGGCACTGTGGATGAGTTGTTTGAGGCGTTGACGCTTATCCAGACCGGCAAGATTCAGAACTTTCCCATCCTCCTCCTCGGAGCCGACTACTGGCGCGAGATGGTCGGCTTCATCCAAAAGATGGCGCGCGTGGGCACCATCAGCACGAAAGACCTCGATTTGATTTTTGTCACCGACTCCGTGGACGAGGCCGTAGCGCACATCCGCGAGAAGGCCATCAAACCTTTTGGCCTTAAGCCTGTCGTCCGCCGCCATCTTCCATTGCTCGGCGAGCGTGGTTTATGCGACGTAGCCCAAGGCGCGTGTCGCCACACCGAATCGAAAGCGGGGTCGTCGTGACACTGGGAATCGAAAAGCCCCACGATGGGCAATCAGAGACTGGGCAATCACAGACCATCGCCTACTTCTCAATGGAAATCGCCTTGGAGCCGGCGATGCCGACTTATAGCGGCGGTTTGGGAGTGCTCGCCGGCGACACGATTCGTTCCGCCGCGGACCTCAAGGTGCCGATGGTTGCGGTGACGCTGTTGCATCGCAAGGGCTACTTCAATCAGAAGCTTGACCCCAGCGGGTGGCAGACGGAGTCGCCTGCTGAGTGGCCCGTGGAGAAATTCTGCCGTGAACTTCCGGACCGGGCCTACGTCCTCATCGAAGGCCGCACCGTTCAATTGCGCGCGTGGCAATATACAGTGAAAGGAATCGCGTGCCACGAGGTGCCCGTGATTCTGCTCGATACCGACTTGCCCAACAATTCCGAGTGGGACCGCAGACTCACGGACTTCCTTTACGGCGGCGACGCGCGCTATCGGCTTTGTCAGGAGGCCGTCCTCGGCATGGGCGGAGTCCGGATGCTTCGGGCGCTTGGCTACCAGAACATCCGCCGCTTCCACATGAACGAAGGTCACGCCAGCCTGCTGGCGCTGGAACTTCTACAGGAGCGAGCGATTCGCCACGCCCGCCGTGTGTTCAACCATGACGATGTCGAGGAGGTGCGTAAGCAGTGCGTCTTCACAACCCACACGCCTGTTCCGGCCGGGCACGACCAATTCACGATGGAGCTGGTGCGGCGGATGCTCGGTCCACCAGAGTTGTTTGACATGAAGGAAGTCTTTTGCTGCCAGGGCGTGCTTAACATGACCTACCTCGCCCTCAACCTCAGCCACTACGTGAACGGCGTCGCGAAGCGTCACGGCGAAGTGTCCCGCCAAATCCTGACGCCTCGCGACGCCAATCATCACTACCAAATCGACTCCATCACCAATGGCGTGCATCTGGCGACGTGGGCCGCGCCGTCGTTTGCTGCGGTGTTCGACCGCCATATCCCCGGCTGGCGCGAAGACAATTCCAGTCTCCGCAACGCGCTTCGCATCCCCACTAAAGAAGTCTGGCAGGCACACGCCACGGCGAAGGCTGAACTCGTCGCTGAAGTGAACCGCCGCGTCCGCACGGATTTCGACGCGGAGGTGCTCACTCTTGGCTTCGCTCGGCGTGCGACTGCTTACAAGCGAGCAAGCCTCTTGCTCACCGACCCGGCGGGTCTCAAAAGCATCGCCGCGCGGGCTGGCCGGATTCAGGTGGTCTTTGCCGGCAAGGCCCATCCGCGCGATGAACTTGGCAAGCAGGTCATTCAACAAATCGTCCGTGCGGCAGCCTCGCTGCTCACGGAAGTCAAAATCGTTTACCTCGAAAACTACGACTGGAATTTGGCGCGACTCCTTGTCGCCGGAGTGGATGTTTGGCTCAACACGCCGCAGCCGCCTCTGGAAGCTTCGGGCACCAGCGGCATGAAGGCCGCGCTCAACGGCGTGCCGAGCCTCAGCGTGCTGGACGGCTGGTGGATTGAGGGCTGCATCGAGGACGTGACAGGCTGGGCCATCGGGGACCACTCTGACGCCGCGTCCCTATACGACAAACTCGAACACGTCGTCCTGCCGCGTTTCTACCAGCAGCGCGACCAGTTCGTGGGTATCATGCACCAGGCCATCGCGCTCAACGCCTCGCACTTCAACACCCAGCGCATGGTGCAGGAGTACGTCGTGAAAGCCTACTTCCAATGATATGGAAGCAGCGCTCACTGTATCCTCCTCGATGACATTTGACATGGGGAGATTGCCCCATTCTCACCACGGCTACTGATGCCAAGTTATTGTTCGCGTTGACAGTGGGCTGTCCGCCACGCATTGTAAGTGCACAGAAAGTCGCCAATATGCGTTCGCGCCAGACAGAGTTGAGTCCCGTGCATCGTTGCTTTGCGGCGGCAAGCCTTCTGGTGTGGCTGGCGGCACAGGTGGTCTGCACGGCGCACTGTAATTTCGGCGTCTGCCACGGTGAATCAGAAGACGCATCCTGTCACGACGCCGCGCCACCGCAGTCGCATCACGATGACGGAGACTCTCCCTCCCCGGCGCATGGCGATTCCTCGACGACTGATGCTTGTCTCACCCTGAAGTCGGCGCTCGTCAGCGGTTCCGGGCCGGCGCTGGTTCCGCCCGACCTTCATCTGCTCTATACGCTCGCACCAGTCGCACTCACACTCGACATGAGCGCGACCAAGCCGGCAGTGTCCTTTTCGCGCCAAGCAAAACCCCCCGATTGGGGCTTCACGCCCGAAGTGTATCTTGGTCCGGCGCACCGCAGCCACGCGCCACCCTTCCTCAGCTAAGTTGAGTCGTCGCTGCGCCTCAGTGCGCTCGTGATTCAACTCCTCCGCTCGTCCCGTGTCCGCCATTTGCCACGGGAGTATTCCGCTCATTCGACACACAACTGAAAAGCAACAGATGAAAACTTTGACGGCAATCGCGGCTTCCGGACTCCTAAGCGCGGCGGGTGCCAGCGCGCACGAAAAGCACGAGCACGCCGAAGGCTTAGGCTTGTTCGGCCAACCGCCGGAAGCGATTCGGTCATGAAGCCGCGCTTCAAGGAACTTGAGCAAACCTTGGAACAACTCGAACAACTAATGAAAAAACAATGAGACCTATCCACCCTCTTTCGATTCTCCTCGCGGTCGCCTTGGCCGGCTGCGTGAGCACGCCACTGCCCCCGGATTCGTCCGTGTCCCACCCGGCTAATCCGCAGGCCGACAGCTCGCCGGTGACGCCTTTGCAGCCGGGCCTGCTCGCCATCACGAACATGGTGATGGTGAGACCCGTGACCAACGCCCCGCCGGAACACCAACACGGCCACGGCCAGCACGAGACGAAACCCAAGCCGGAGGAGAAGAAATGATTGCGCTGATGAAACCGATGCTATTGCTCGCTGCATTACCGGTCGCGTTCGTTGGTTGCACTAGCACGAATCCGAATGCAGCCTTTGACGACGTGGGCAGGCACGTTGCCTCACGCACGGGCCACGAAGTCCGCTGGATGCACGATGACGCAATGCGCGATGAAATCGAAAGGGCTGTTGAGACGCTGCTTCAATCGAACCTGAACGCGCAAACCGCCGTTTCCATTGCGCTGTTGAACAACCACACGCTGCAAGCGGAGTTCGAGTCCATCGGCATCTCGCAAGCGGAACTTGCGCAGGCGTCGCGGTTGCGCAACCCGCAATTGTCGGGCCTCTGGCGGTTGCCCGCGCACGGCCCCACCGTGGTCAATGCGGAATACTCGCTGGCCCAGGACTTCCTCGACCTGCTCACGCTCCCCGCTAGGAAAAAGATTGCCGCACGCAACCTTGAAGCGACCAAGCTGCGCCTCGCCCATGAAGTGCTGCGGCTGGCGAACGAAACTCAGGCCGCGTTCTACACGGCGCAGGCGCGGCAGCAGTTAACCAACCGGTTGGCCATCATCGTCGAGGTCAACGAGGCCGCTGCTGACATTGCCAGGCGCCAGCACGACGCAGGCAATATCAACGACCTCGAACTGTACAATCAGCAGGCCGTTTACGCGCAGTCACGGCTTGATTTGGCCAGGGCCGTGGCGCAAGCGCGCGCCGAGCGCGAGCGGCTCAACCGTTTGCTCGGTCTGTGGGGCAAACAGACGGCGTGGCAAATCGCCGACACGCTCGCCGCGCTGCCGGACAAGGAGCTGCCGCTCGAAAACCTGGAAGCCATTGCGGTCAGTCGCCGACTCGATTTGGCGGCGGCGCGCGGCGAAGTCATCAACGTGCAGAGCGCGCTCAAGCTCAAGAAGAGTGTTCGCTGGATTCCCGCCGCGAACCTCGGCGTCAACGCCGAACACGACCTCGACCACTCGTGGGTGATTGGGCCGACACTCGATTTGGAAATTCCGTTGTTTGACCAAGGCCAGGGTGAAATGGCGAGGCTCGCCGCCGAACATCGTCGGGCGCAGCGCAATTTGGAGGCGCTCGCGGTAAACATCCGCTCCGAAGTGCGCGAGACCCGCGATTCCCTCATCGCCGCCCGCGATGCTGCCGAATACTTCGCCAAGATTCTCCTGCCGCAACGCCAGCGCGTCCTGCGTGAGACACTCCTTCAATACAACGCGATGCAGAAGTCCAACTTTGAACTGCTCGCCGCAAAGGAGCGCGAGCAAGTCGCCGAGCGCGAGGCCATTGAGGCGCTGCGCGATTACTGGATTACCCGAGCCGAGTTGGAACGCGCCGTGGGCGGAAGCCTGACCCGCGAAATTCCGCCCATGACTTCACCAACGCAGCCCAAGCCTGCAACTCCGGAGCCGCTGCCGCTGCGAGCGGGGCGTTGCTTGCTCGCATGGTGTCCATCGCCCGCGCCGCTGAGCCCGGCATGAAGGCCACAAGCACCGGCACCACGGCACCCTTCGTTCCGCCAGCGGACTGGAAGGGCTACGCACCCGTCATCACCCCAAACGGCCTGACGCTACCGTGGAAAATGGTCAACGGCGTGAAGGTCTATCACCTCATCGCCGAACCGCTGACGCACGAGTTCGCGCCTGGACTCGTCGCGGAGTGCTGGGGCTACAGCGGTCGCGTGCATGGCCCTACCATCGAAGCCGTCGAGGGCGACCGCGTGCGCATTTACGTGACGAATCGCCTCTCCGCACCGACTAGCGTTCACTGGCACGGCATCCTATTGCCCAGCGGCATGGACGGCGTGGGCGGCGTGTCGCAGAAAGCAATTCAGCCGGGCGAGACGTTCAAATACGAATACACGCTCAAGCAACACGGCACCTTCATGTATCATTCGCACCACGACGAAATGACGCAGATGCAATTGGGCATGATGGGGCTCTTCATCATCCATCCGAAGAATCCGGCGAAACCGCCGCCCGCCCGCGATTACGCGATGATGTTGAGCGAGTGGAAAATTGAAGTCGGCGCGCGTCGACCTGACCCGAACGAGATGACGGACTTCAACGTGTTCACGATGAATGCCCGGAGTTTTCCCGGCACGCAGTCGCTCGTCGCTAAGGTTGGCGACCGCGTGCGTTTCCGCATCGGCAACCTCAGCACAATGAGCCATCACTCGATTCACCTGCACGGCTACTACTTCAAGGTGACAGAGACGGACGGCGGCGAAATCCCCGAATCCGGTCAGTGGCCGGAAACAACCGTTCACATGCCCACGGGCAGCACGCGCACGGTGGAGTTCGTCGCGAACGAGCCGGGTGATTGGGTCATGCACTGCCACATGCTCCATCATGTGATGACGCAGATGGGCCACACCTTCGGCAACGTCATTGGCATCAACACCGAGGGGCTGAACAAAAAAATCCGCAAACTCATCCCCGGCTACATGGTCATGGGCCAGGGCGGCATGGGCGACATGGGCGATATGGGCATGGCCGTGCCGCCAAACTCACTACCGATGGTGGGCGCTCCCGGCCAGCACGACTACATCACGATGGGCGGAATGTTCACGATTCTGAAAGTGCGCGAAGAACTGCCCGCCGATGGCTCCGACCCCGGCTGGTATAAATCGCCGCCCGGCACGCTCGCTGAGATTGCGCCCGCAGACGACTTGAAACGTGATGGCATCGAGTTGCCGAAGGATTTGACGAAAACCGCCGCTGTTCGCGCGCTGCCGAAAGGCGAAGCATGGTGCAGCCCCGTGCCCTCCACCAAGACACCGTTGCTGGCGAAGAACGCAGTGACAGCGCGAATCAGAATCCAGTGAACACAATGCAAACACGAAAGGAACACACCATGAAGAAAACAAAAAAGATGCTGCCCGCGTTGATGGCTGTGGCGCTCGGAGCCGCCGCGCTCGCCGTGACCGGCTGTAGCAAGTCAGAGCACGAACACAGCGACGGCCACGCGCACCAATACACTTGTCCGATGAAGGAGCACTCCGATGTCCTCAGCGACAAGCCTGGTAACTGCCCCAAGTGCGGCATGAAGCTGGTGGAGAAAAAATGACCGGCGCAAAACAAAATCCCTTTTGCCGTCGCGTTGGCGGCGAATCACCACAGACCAAAACAAAATCAAAACCATGAAGACATTCACCAAGATACTCCCACTCGCCATGTTGGCTGGTGCGACCACCATCCTTTTCGCCGGCTGCGCCAGTGACGGCCACGACCATTCCGGCCATTCGCACGGCGCGGCAGCGAAGCCGTATCCGCTCAACAAGTGCATCGTCACCGATGAGGCGTTCGAGCATGGCAAGCCCTACACGTTCGTCCACGACGGGCAGGAGATTAAACTCTGCTGCAAGGACTGCCTCGCCGACTTCAAGAAAGACCCGGCGAAGTATCTCGCCAAACTCGGCGCGGCCAAGTGACCCGATGTAACCATCGATGAGGCACAGAAGGAGAAGAAGTAACTGACACTCGGCGCCCCGCCGCCGTTTCGACCCATTTGCGGATTGACGGTGGACGAAAAGACGGCTCTCCACGCCGAGCGCGACGGGCAGAGCTTCTATTTTTGCAGCGAGCACTGCCGGCAGAAGTTTCTCGGAGAAGCCGCGAAGCGCCGCGGGCCGACTCCTGGAGCAACAGACGAAGGAGGAAGTTGCTGTGGCGGCGGACACGCGCATCCTGAGCCGGAGCATGGCGGGCACGTTCACCACTAGCAAGAGGAGCATAAGCACGGCACGGTGCTTCCGTTTTTTTGTTTGACGGGTTCAACGTTCGATGATTTCGTCAAAACTGTGAATCCAGCCATAAAACTATTTTGGCCTGTGGGGACTCGATATCCAGTGGGACCGACTTGTTCCGGGTTACTGAAATGCTCGGCGGCATCGTGCGCACCAGCGCCGTGAAACCACAAAACACAAAATGCTATGAAGACGATTGCTTCACTTTTTCTGATGCTTGGTTCGCTCTTGTCAGCTAGCGCGCAGAGCGCATTCAAGACTGCGTTTACGCCGACACCTGAAAACGCATCGGTTCCAGCACGGGCCAATTTCTTGCTGGATGGCCCGTCGGCGAGTTTCGTCATCTGGTTCGGGTTTGAAGGGATTGTGCCCAGCACGGCTCGCCTCGTCGGTGCTGAGACCAACTTCACCTTCGAACTGGGTCCACCGCTTACCGTTATTCATTCACCCGGCGGACCTGATGGGTGGCCCGATGGCTACGACGGTGCCACGGTTTTCTTGGGCTCGTTTGTAGTGCCAGACTCCCTCCGTAACGATTTCGTCAATGGCCGCGCGACGTTACTGCTGCAGGGCAGCGGAGTGGGTGATTTTCGTGGAACCGTCGTACCAATCCTAGCGATTGAACGTGTCGCTTCAAATGTAGTGCTGAGTTGGCCAGCAGCTACCACGAACTTCGTTTTGGAGTCGGTCACGGCTCTCCCGTCTTCGGCTGCCTGGGTCACGGTCACCAACGCTCCAACGGTCGTTGGCAACAAGAACACGGTGACAGATGCCGCTCGCGGTGGCTCCAGGTTTTACCGGCTCAAGCGACTTTAACAGGACATCGAAACGATGCCGCCTAACGAGTTAGTTTTTTTGTCGCGGGCCAGAGGTGTGCGCTTTGTGGAATAAGGTTAAGCCGCGACAAACAATTCGGTCGAACTCAATCCCCGGCCGAGGCGTGCTACTTTTGGACTTTCCAGCAAGGTTTTCTTTGCTCCTGACTCGACGCCGGGCGCACCCTGGCAAGCGCACCACGGCTGTTCTTCGGACTGCGGTGGCAAGTCGGACGCGACACCGCTTTTCGTCGGAACGGCCAGCCGTTCCTGCACGCCTCTGCCGAAACGAAAGCGCCATCACCGCTGTTGTATCCATGCTTCGGCCTGCTGCTGAGTCCAATCATCGCCGGCGCGGCGATGAGTTTGAGTTCGGTGTCTGTCATCGGCGATGCCCTCCGGCTCCGGCGAGTGAGTTTGTAGTCGTGCTACGAGCGCCGCGCTTGTAGGGAACGGCCTTACCTCGAATCCAAGCGGCGCAGTTGGCCGGCCTCAACGACTGTCATTCTTCCGTAGCCTTTTGGCCACTTGGATTCGACGACGGTTTCGCCAACAAACTCAGTCTCCCCGAGAGTCGCTGTCCAGTCGGCTTTCAAGCGTTCGCTCACATCGACGTGGACTTTAAGCAGGTAGCGACCGGCAGGCAGAGACGGTTTGGTTTCTCTCCATTGCCTGGCGCGGTCGGAGGACTTCTCCGCAAGCAGTGTCAGACTGTGCTGCCACAGCTTTCCTTTGCCCCACACGCCACGGTCGGAAATGGCAATCGGCGCCGTTTCCCAGGAGTTGTTCGCCTCATTCCACGCGAAAAGCGTGACTTGCAGAAGGCGCTCGGCCCACTCCGGCGGCGTGTTGTTGAGCTTGAGCCAGATTTCGGTGCCGAACATCGCCAGGCTGGGCTTGGGATTCGGGAGTTCTGCGGCGCTCGCATAACGGTCGCTGACGGTCTTCGCGTAATCGTCCAGCCAGGCGCGGAATGCTTTGTAAGTCATGTCGCCCGTCAGCATTTTCTGACCTCCACCGTGCTTGATTTCATTCAGCGGTTTGAGCAACAGACGGCTGCGTTCGGGTTGCTTGACATTGATGTTTTCCGAATCGAGCAGGTATCGCATCGTGGCGTCCGCCGTGTCGCGCAGCCACGACACTTGTTCGCCGTGTTCTGCTACAAGTTTGGCGTTCTCAGAACCTTTCGGGCTGTGACAACCGCTGCAACGAAAGCGCTGCGACCAGATGTTTTCCTCAAACGAAGCAAGCAGGCGGTCAGTGCGGGCGTAACGAATCACCTCGAGCGGACGCGATGGCTTGGCGACTTCGTCGGACGAAAGCTTCGGTGCACGACTCAGTTCCGGGTCGCGGGCGCTGGCCTGAATCCAATCGCCGAACGCGGCGAGTTCGGTCTCTCGCACTTTCGCGCTTATGAGCGTAGCGCCTTGGTTTGTTCCGCCTCCCATCGCAATCAGCCGAAGAATTTTCGAGTCCGCCGGGTTCTCCAAATCAATCAGTCCCTGGTCGCGCAGCGAAAGAAACGTCTTCTCGTGCGACGGCAGGATGTAGTTCTTCAAGTCCACGCCAGCGAGATGGCATTCCGTGCAACTCGACGGATTCGGGGATTTGAAAATGGGCAGGATGCGTCGCTCGAAGACTTCCTTCGAATCGGCTCCGTGCGTGTTCGCCAGGGTCGCCAGAACAACGAGCACAATCAGTATCTTCATTTTGGAGTCAGGTTCGAGCGTCGCCGTCGGAACTCATTCCACACGCACGCGGTAGAACCGTTGCGTGTCGGCGGCATTTGTGTGGGTCACGCTGCGCACCGAGCCATACAGCGTGTGCTTCAGTAGATGATGACAAAGCTGCCGTCCGCATTGGCAAACGCGCTGACCAAGCTCCACACCGGCACGCCGTCCGCTCGACCTTTTTCGGTTGTTGGATTTCCGGTCGGGTCGTAAAGTTGCCACGCCACGGCTCCACCTTTGTTCCAGCCGGTGCCTTCCGTCCAAGCCAACAGCACTTCGCCCTGTGCATTGCCGACGGCCACGGAATGTTTTCGCTTGGTGCTGCCCGCGGGCGAGACCGGCTCAGAAACCTTCAATTTCTTCGCATTCACACGCGCAAAATAGACCTTCCCCTCTGTTTCCCATGAGGCCAACACGTCCGTTTTGGATTCCGAGAAGAACGCACTGCTCATCGGACAACTGGCAATCTTCCACGGATGCGCGAGGGCGATTTCAAAATCAGCGCCCCGATTGCGCGAGATGAGCAACATCTCGTCGCGATTTACCTTCTCCGAAGCGGCCCGATAGAGCGCGAACACGTTGCCCTGCCCGTCGGCAAACGCCTTCATGCCGCAGCAGCCACATGCGCCCGTTGGCTTGTCCGTGGCCAGCGTTTCGCGCGCGAAGGTTTTCCCGTCGTCCGTCGAGCGCGCCACGAACACGGCGCGTCCGGCCTCGCCGTTTGTATTGCCCGGCTTGGGCGCGTGCCAGAAGACATACACGTTCCCCTGTTGGTCCGCGGCTACGGAGCCGCCCCCGTCCAAACCGCGTGCCACCTTGATGACATCGCGTTCCGGTTCAAAAGCCGTCCCGGCGTCATTGAGCCGGGTGTAGAGCATCGGTGCTTCCATCCAGGCGGGTTTCTCGGCCGCGTGGGCGCTGGGTGAGTGGCCAGCGGGCGAATGGCCCTCGGGCGAATGGCCCTCAGGCGAATGGGCGTCGGGTGAGTGGCCGCTGGATGCGTGGCCGCTGGATGCGTGGCGGTTAGGCGCGTGGCCGTTCCACGCTACATGCACGCGCGAGTTTTTACCGACGGCAAGTTGCGCGCCTCGAATCGTGCCAGCGGCCATCGCGCTCTTGGGCTGGCTGTTGACCTGAATAGGCTTTGAGAACGTTTCCTGCCCCGGCACCTGGCGGACGTAGAAAATATCGCCGCCTCCGCCCTCACCTTTGTAGTAAATAAGGTGAACCACGCCTTTGCTGTCCACGGCTGCTTGCGGCTGAATGCCGCTCTCAGGCGTGCGCACGAGCTTGACGCGTGTGGATTCAGCCGCGCTCAGGCCGAGGCTGAGAAAGCAAAGCAGGAGGCCGAGCGTGCATTGTGTTCGGGCGAACACGCCTTGAGTCCGTTGTGCCGTGTGTGAAGTATTCGAGTCTGGTGTTTTCATTGCAGTATCTTTTCTAGTGTTTGATTTGTGATAGGAGCTTCATTGGTGGTGATGCGGGTCGCCCGCGAGGGGTTTGGCAACGAAGGGAACATTCGGCGCGACCACGGCGAATTGACCGGTCTTGACCGTAACTTCAGCGCCATCATGCCGCCGGCGAAACCGCACTTCGCCTTCGCTTACCTCCAGCCGCGTGTGATGAGCACCCACGATGAAACGCAGTGCCGTGCCAACCACAATGGCCTCCGCCTCGGAGGTCGCGAATGTGAATGGGCGGCCAGCCGGCTGTTTGTTGACCGCGCCCTGCACCGCGCCGTGCTCCAACTCCACGCGCCGCTCCTCCGTGGTCGATTGGTTGATGGCGACGTTGTTTCCGCCGAAGTCCAGCCGTGTTTCATCGCCGAATGTGACTGTCACAGCGCTGTTCGGTCCGACCGTCTTTAGCGTTTCACCGCGTTGCCATCGCTCGCCTTTCTTCACTACGCGCTCGCCCGTCGCCCCGAGCAAACGCACTTCGCCTTGAACGGAGGCGATGGCGGGCGTCTCCGACCGTCGCGTGCCATTCAGCAGGAAGACAGCCGCCAAGCCAGCAAACACGAGGAACACTGCGGCCCACGCCAACGCTCGCAATGCGGGCTTTCGCCGTGGTGCCATTGGATGCAGTGGCACGACAGTTGGTTGTGTGGCGACGATTGGCCGAATCCGCTCCCCGATGCGCAATCGCGCACCAGCCGGAGGGTCCGCCGAAGCCAGGCTTTTCTCGATGTCGGCTCGCACCAGTTCCACCATCGCCGCGTCGGGCACGGGCGCAGCCAGCAGCCCGGCGATTTCGGAGTTTAGCCGCGTCGTCTCCAGGAAGCGGGCCGCCAGCACTGGCTCCGTCAGCAAGGCGAGCAACTCGGCGGCATCGGCTGCCGTCAATTGCTCGTCGAGGTATCGCGATACTAACTCATCAAATCGGGAAAATAACAGCCGCGCCGCCTCGGCGCCGCGCCCCAGTCGCTCGCCAATGGCCGCCAGCGGGAGCTCCTCCACGAAGCGCAATTCCACAACGGTCTGTTCGTGCGGACTGAGCTGTTCCAAGCACTGTCGCAGCGCGGCCATACGGCGCTCGCCGTCGTCAGCACGCGCATCGAACGATGCGAGTTCCAGTTCCGCGCGCTTCTCCTCCAGGAGGCGGCCCGCCAGACGCGCCTGGCTCTGGTAACGCCGCCACTCGTTCCGGCAGTGATTGAGCGCAATGCCCTTCAACCAGGCAAAGAAACTTTCGTCCAGCCGGAACTCAGCGAGATTCTGAAACGCCGCGACGAAGGTCTTCTGCACGATGTCCTTGGCTTCCGTATCATCCGCAACCTTGCCGACGACGAAATAATAAAGGGTGCGTTGATAGCGCTCCACCAACGCCCCAAAGGCGTCTCGGTCTCCCACGCGCACTGCCGAGATAATTGCCGAGTCTTCCATGCGATTTCTTACAAAGGGATTGTCGTGAACCGGCAAAACCGTACGCGAATTTTTGCGCTCGAATCTTTGTTGGCGCCAAACAGGGTAATTCTCACTCTTCCTGTTTCGCGCGGAAGAAAAGATGGGGCGTATTGGCCGGCATCCAGTCGAGCAGTCGAGCGGAATTGGTGGCGGTGAACAACGTCGTGAAAGGCTGCCACGCCGTCAGATTGCTCGACGTTTCGACGGTGAACACTCGTGTAGCCGGGCCGCTGAGTGTGAGGTCGAAAAGACCGTTGGTGGGGCTGGCGAGTTGAAGGCTCAGAGACGGCGGGGCTGCTTCGTTGTCCGACAGCGTGACCATCACATTCGTCGCCGGGGCTGCGTAGTAGTAGGACGTGTTGGTAAGTGAAATCGAAATGGTTTCCGGGCCTTCCGCGAGCGCGTCGTCCTTTGGCGTCAGCGTCACAGTGGCGGAGAAAGCGCCTGCCGGAATCACGATGAAATTCGAGATGGCGTTGTAATCGACTCCATTCACCGCCGTCCCGCCAATGGTGTAGCTGACCCGCAACGGCGCGTTCGTGACTCCAGTGCGCGTGACTGTGAAGTTGGCGGTATCCGAGCCAGGCTCGCTCGCGGCCGAATCGGTCGAAGCAATCGAAACACTTGGCACGCGCAGAGTCGGCGCGGGAGCGGGAGTGAGGCGCACCATTTTTCCGACGGAGGGGATGTCGTCCACCAGAGCAAAGAGTAAATACCAGCCGGCAAGAAATCGCACGGGGTCATTCGGGATGGTGGTCTGCACTTCGGAGCCGTTCTGAACGAATTCGAGAGAAAGGTAGCGCTGCGGACCGCCGTCCACCCAATGCGTGGTCGTTCGGGCGCTTACCAGCACAAGTTTTGTGATGCGTTCGGTCAACGAGATGCGGAGGGTGATGTTGCTGCCGAGCACGAAGTCCGTGGTTGAAAGCCAGTCAATGCGCGGACGCACACCGCGAAAAAGATACGGCGGCTCGAACGCTTCGATGGAGGAATCGTCGCCAGCGAACGAGCGATTGCTTGTCAGGCCCGCGCCGCCGGTGGCAATGACGCGACCGTCCGGCACCAGCACCGTGACGTTGTGGTAGTGAATGAAGCGATTGAGGTCGGCCATCGCTCGCCACGAGTTTCTCGCCGAGTCGTAAAGATCGGCAACCTTGGTGCAATTCGGAATGGTGCCCGCATTGGCAAGCGGCACCGGCGCTGGGGCCGGGCCGCTGTATTGGCCGCCAAAGGACAACACACGTCCATCCGGCAGAATCAGCGCTTCAGGACGATTGCGCAAAGCGCGCGGGTTTGGCCCCAAAGTCCAAGTGTTGTTGGAGGGATTGTAAAACTCGCAGTAGCGAGTGCTCGCATTGATCGCGAGCGGAAAAATGCCCACCGCCATCACTCGACCATCTGGCAGCGGAACAATTTCATGATCCGCATGGTCGCCGCCCGCCGCGCCGGTGCGAAGCTGAATCATGTTCGCGGCCGGCCGCCAGACGCCGGTCGTGATGTTGTAAAGTTCGGGATAACGCCACGTCTTCAACACTTCTCCCGTGTAGAGCAGAAGCGCGGGTGGAATCTCCGTCGGAAGATTGAACGAGCCGGTGTTCGTCCACGAATTCGAGCGCGGGTCATAAATCTCGCACCCGTTCGTGCGGCCGTAACCGGGGTCATTCAATTCACCGCCGAGCACCAACAGTCGTTCATCGGGCAACCGCACAAGGCCCGGATACCAGCGCCCCGTGTTCATGTCCGCGTTGCGCACCCAGACGTTCGTGTTACGCCAGTAGGTCTTGGCGATTTTCACCACCGGGTCCAGCGGATTGCCCCCCATCGACCCGCCGGTCAGAAACATTCCTCCGTCTGTGTTGAGCGTGACTATATGGCAGCCCTGGGCGCTGAGCGAATCAGGTGGATACCACTTCATCCCGCTCACCGGGTCGAACATGATTGGCTCTTCGGTGTCGTGACAGAAGAACACTTCGCCGCTTGGGAGAAGATTGCCTGAGCCGCTGCCGTCGAGCAGCTCCGGCTCGGTGTTGCCAACAATGGTCCAGCGCCCACCGTTGGTTTCCGGCCGCAGAACGAAGTTCGCCGAAGCCGACAGATTGGAATCCGTCACGCTCGTTTCCTGATACTCGTGGCCCAAGGCCGCCACACCCAGCCGGTAACCTCCCACTCCGAGCGCCTCGAAGTGGAAATTACCGTTTCCAGCCGTGCGTGCTTCGCGGAAGAAACGAAGGTCTGGCGTGAACAACGTCACGCGCGCGCCGGCCAGGGGGTTGCTCGAAACGGCATCGGCAACCGAGCCGGTGATTGGGGTGGCCGGTAATTCAAAGCTGACGGCCGCCAAGGCTGCAGCTAGCACGCATGGAATTCTCACGGGAAGACTATGCGGCACCCAAGAACCCCTGTGCGAGCCAAACTCGGGCTCAGTTCAGGCAGGTTACCGCAACCGATGATGCTGGAGATAAAGCACGAGGTCGGGCGGTTCTTTCAATTGAACCTGCTGGCATCGGCTGCTACGAAGGATGGGAATGCGCGCGATGGTTCTCACTGAAGCGGGACAAGCTCTGCGCCTTGTGGAATTGCAAGTGCCCAGGCCCGCTGCCGGACAAGCGCTGGTGAAGGTGAACGCATGCGCAGCGTGCCGAACCGATTTGCATATTGTCGATGGCGAGTTGCCGAAACCGAAACTGCCGCTGGTGCCGGGCCATGAAATCGTTGGTTGCATTGCCGCGCTGGGAGAAGGCGCCGCCAATTTCGAGATCGGCGAACGCGTCGGCATTCCGTGGCTGGGCTGGACGTGCGGGGAATGTCACTTCTGCCGGTCGCAGCGCGAAAACTTGTGCGACGAAGCGCGCTTCACCGGCTACACACTCGACGGCGGTTACGCGGAATACACCGTGGCCGATGCGCGTTTTTGCTTTCGCGTTCCCGACGGCTACTCCGACGCTGAGGCTGCGCCACTTTTGTGTGCCGGACTCATCGGATACCGCTCGCTCGTGAAAGCTGGCGATGCGCGGCGACTGGGAATCTATGGATTCGGCGCAGCAGCGCACATCGTCGCGCAGGTCGCGCGGCATCAAGGACGAAGGGTATTCGCCTTTACCCGGCCTGGCGACGCAGCGGCGCAGGAGTTCGCCAAATCACTCGGAGCCGTCTGGGCTGGGGACTCGACATCGCCGCCGCCGGAACCGTTGGATGCGGCCATCATCTTTGCGCCCGCTGGCCAACTCGTGCCGCAGGCGCTGCGCGTAGTGGTGAAAGGCGGCACGGTCGTCTGCGGCGGCATTCACATGAGCGACATCCCCTCGTTCCCATACGAACTTCTCTGGCAAGAGCGAACGGTTTGTTCGGTGGCGAACCTGACCCGGCGCGACGGGGAAGAGTTCTGGCGTTGGCGCCGCGCGTGCCGGTGCGAACGGAAATTCAGAGCTTTCTTCTGGCGAAAGCGAACGAGGCCTTGTCGCGATTGCGCAACGGAAAGCTGCACGGTGCCGCCGTCCTAATGACCGGCTAAGGGCCAGTGCCAAACGGGATATTTCTGTTTCATTCGTTGATGCCCCCGTGCGGGAACGGCTGGATGCGGGCGATGTGCGCCAAAACGGAAATCATCGGGCCAGCGCATTCACCCCTGCTATTGGCGATGCGAAGAACCTGTTTGACCGTTTCCACAAGGGTCTCTGCACCGAACGGCTTTGGCAGGCGGGCGGCGAGTCCGAGCCGCGAGCTGGCCGGGTCGCGGAGGGCGTCCGCAGAACCACAGGCCAACACAATGGGAAGCCTCATTCCCGCCAGACGCGCCCGCGTGGCGAGTTCCAATCCGGTCAGTCGGGGCATGTCGTTGTCGGTGATGAGCAGATGGTAATTTACCTCTTGCAGCGCCATCCAGGCTTCCGCGCCGTCGGCGGCGGTGTCCACCTCATACCCGGCCGGAATCAACACCAATTTGCCGAGTCTTCTGATCGCAGGTTCGTCATCGACGTAGAGGATTCGCGCGCGCGGCGGGATAACGGTTTGTCGTTGCATCATCTCAGCGATGGCGGTGACGGGTTCTGCTCCTCCCGGAGCGGGGCTGACGACCGGCTCGTTAAGCAGAGTGTTCATGGAGGTTAGGCGGTTTGCTCCCAGCGCGGTGCGGGATGATGATGGTGGAGAATTTCGTCGAGAAGCGGCGTGACCATCTCGGCCCGCCGATGAATGTGAGCGATGGCTTCGTCGAGTCCCTGGCGCGGCGCGGGCGCAAAGAAGTCGAGTCCCGCTCGCTGCGTCGCCGTCTGGATGGCTTCCAATCGGGGGGAACCGGCTCCATCGGGATTCTCCGCAGGACCAAACAGCGCGATGACGGCGGCAGAGGTTCCGCGCTTCCGGCTGATGGCGGCCTCGGCCCATCGCTTGACGGCGGGCGGGAGCAGACTCGCGCTGCTGGTCGCGATGATCAGAATGTCCGCGTTGACTGCATCGTGTACCGCCACGTGGCGCCAGTCCGTGTCAGCCAGCAGGTCGAATGACCACCGGAACGGTTGAGACTCGATTTCGTCTCCCAATTCTTTGCCGAGGCCGGACATCACGCGCATCGCGTGCTTACCAGCGGCGACATCGTTGTAAGCGATGACGACCACGAGTGCTGGTGTTGTATCCGTCGAATCTGGGTCGAAGTTTATCTCATCGATGAAGTGGTGGGCTTGCATCAAGCCGAGAATGACACGCAGGGGAAGAGGGGGAATTGGGACGCTGCGCCCTGCTTCGCTAAGGATTTCTCCTACAACGCGTCGGAGAGGGATACCCGCGCCGTTTCGCTAACTCTGCGCCGCCTGCGTCTCCACCCAGCGCACGGCGTGATGAATCAGGCTGGAAGCGTCTTTGAGTTGCAACTTCTCTTTGATGCGGCCCCGATGAACGTCCACCGTCTTGGGACTCAAGTGCAGCGCTTCGGCAACTTCCTTTGTGCTTTTGCCACTGCCGAGCAGGCGAAACACTTCAAACTCCCGGTCGGACAGTTTCTCGATAGGCGAGGTGGAACCGCGCGGGCGGCGTCCGGTCACGGCGTCGAGCAATCGCGCGGACATTTGCGGACTGACGTAAGATTGTCCGCTCAAGATGGCGTGAATGACCTCCAGGACCTTGGCGGAACCTGCGTCTTTCATCAGGTAGCCTAGCGCGCCCGCTCGCAAAGCCCGCTCCGCATAGAGCATCTCGTCGTGCATCGACAGCACGAGGATAGGCAGTTCTGGGATCATCGCGTGAACGTCCCTGATGAACTCGATGCCGCTGCGGCCAGGCATCGTCATGTCCGTCACCATCAAATCCGGTTTGAGCCTCGCTAGCACCGACATGGCCTCGGCAGGATGCCCAGCCATGCCGCAGACTTCCAAATCAGCCTCGCGGTTGATGACGCCTGCCAGTCCTTCGCTGGTTAGCGGATGGTCGTCCACGAGCAGAATCCGCCGCTTCGCCGCTTTGGAGGCGCTGCTCGTCCGGGGTTCGCTGCGGGCCGGCACAGATTTGGCCCGGCTGGAGGCGCGCTTTTTCATGATCATGTTTTCCTCCGCAAAGTGCAGGTAACCCGCACGCCCTTGCGTTTGCCCGACTCGATGGAGAGGCTCGCGCCAATCATTTCGGCGCGATAGCGCATGACGTTCAGACCCATGCCGCTGTTCGCAGGCTTGGTGGCCGGGAGGGGGCGGCCATTGTTTTCCACGCTCAACTCCACACCTTCAGATCGCTCCGTCAAAGTGATGTCAATCGTCTTGGCCCGGCCATGTTTCAGAGCATTGTTCACCGCCTCTTGCGCGATGCGGTACAGGTGCGTCGCCGTTGTCACGTCTTGAACGCACACCGGCGGGTCGCACAGGAACTGGCATTTCACTCGGGGGATCCGGCTCGTGCTCGCGGCCAATTCCGACAAGCCCTGCATCAACCCGTCGCCCTCCAGTGGCACGGGCGCCAGGCTGTGCGAGATCAGCCGAGCTTGCGTCACCGTCTCCCGCAGTTCGCGGTTCAACCTTCGAGCTTGTTGGGTCAAGGCCGGAGCATGCCCTTTCAAGTCCTCGGCCAATGCATGACTCAACATTTCCAGCCCGGTCAGGCGTTGGCCCAAGCCGTCATGCAGATCATGGCCGAACTTGCGCTGCTCCCGCTCGCTGATTGCCATGATTTCCCGCTCCAATCGTTTGCGCTCAGTGCCGTGATCGAGCGCGCGCCGGACGACCGTCGGAACGAACTCGATGAACTGCACATCCTTGACCATGTAGTCGAGCGCGCCGCGCTTCATCATGTCCACAGCAACGCGTTCGTCGCCCTGTCCGGTGATGACAATGAACGGGACGGCGCGGCCACGGGATGCCAGACGATTGACCAATTCTCTCCCCTCAATGTCCTGGAGTTTGAGATCCAGGAGCATGAGATCGGCGGTGTTCCTGGCAAGCCAGGAGATCGCATCCTTGCCCGAACTGGCCGTCGCCGTGGCGAAGCCTTCGCGCTCCAACGCCTTTTCCACCAGCCGCAACAGCCCGGCATCATCATCGACGATGAGAATACGGGCGGGTGCGTCGGCTTCCGGCATACACGGTTCAACGAGAGTTTCGGCCGTTGAGGTCCGGCACCTGGACCAGACTGATGAACAGGCCGAGTTGTTGGATAGCCTCGGCGAATTTCTCGTAGCCGACCGGCTTGACGATGTAGTTGTTGCAACCTAATTGGTGGCAGCGCGCCACTTCGCGCGGGTCGTCGGTCGTGGTCAACATGCTGACGGGCAGTTTGCGCAAGTCAGGATCGGCCTTGACCTGCCGGAGCACTTCGATGCCATCGACTTTGGGCATGCGGATGTCGAGCAGCAGCAGATAGGGAGTGTCCGACGCGCGTTTTGGTCCCTCGCCGCGGCAGAACAGGAAGTCCAAAATGTTCTGGCCATTTTCGAAGCGGAGAATGGAATTGTGCAGGCCCGCGCGCTGCAAATTCTTTTCAATGAGCCGCGTGTGCCCCGCGTCATCATCGGCGATGAGGATCACCACTTCTTTGGTCATGCTGGCTGTTTTCATTATCCATCGAGGCAAAAAATGAACAGGAAAATGTTATTCAGGCGAGGTGGCATTCACCCGTGGCGAACGGGCTGAAATCGGGGGCAACAGGGAACTCGACGGTGCCGGGTGACGGGCGAGGGGGCGATGCCCGCGGTGTGGCGGGCTGCCAGATGGTTCGCAGCGACGACTCTCCTCACCGGGCACTATTTCGAAGGCAACGAAACAAAAAATGTGCTGCCTTTCTGCGGCTCAGATTGCACGCGGATTTTGCCGTGGTGTCGTTCGAGGACCTTCTGGGCGATGGTCAGTCCCAGTCCTTCACCATCGCCGACCGAGGGATCCAGCCGGTGGAAGATCTCAAACGCCTTGGCCTGATGTTCCGGCGCGATGCCGATGCCGTTGTCCTCGACGGCATATTCGGCACGACCATCGTCCACGCGGCCCATGACGCGGATCTGGCAGGGCCGTTTCGGATCGCGATACTTTAGCGCATTGTCGAGGAGGTTGGAGAACACCTGATTGATCTGCGTGGCGTCACCACGGCAAGGAGGCAGCGTTCCGATGTGGAGCGAGGCGCCGGCCTCCTTGAGTTGAAACCCCAGCGTCCGCTTGATCTCGCGCAACAGAGCGTTCATGTCGAGGCGCTGGAAGTTGAGTGCGGCACGGCCCAACCGGGAAAACCGCAGAAAGCCCGCGAGCAGCTTGTCCATTTTCGCCACGCCCGCCTGGATGTAGGACAAAGCCTCTGGCACGTCCTCGGACAGCAGGGTGAGGAACTCCTTCTTGTCCAAAAGGTCTCCGGTGGTCTTCTCCAGTCTGGCCTTCACGCTTTGACAGGCACGAGCCAGTTCATTGCTGAAACCCTGGACGTTGACCAGCGGCGAACGCAAGTCGTGCGAGGCGACGTACACCACGGTTTCCAACTCCTTGTTCTTCTCTGCCACTTCCTGGGCGTAGCGGGCGAGCCTCTCCTCATCCGCCTTGCGGGCCGTGATGTCTGATCGGATGGCGATGTATTGCACCGGCTTGCCGGCTTCGTTGAGGAACGGAAAGATCGTCGTGTCCACCCAGTAAAAGGAGCCATCCTTCGCCCGGTTCTTGATTTCCCCGTGCCACACCTTTCCGTGCGCAATCGTGCGCCATAGGTCGGTGAAAAACGCCTTCGGGTGGTGGCCGGAATTGATGATGCGATGGTTCTGGCCGAGCAGTTCGGCACGGGAGTATTTGGAGATCTCGCAAAATTTCTCGTTGACGCAGGTGATGTCTCCCCTGGCGTCCGTGATGGCCACGATGGAATGGGCGTCGAGGGCCGCCTTGATGTCGCGCAGTTCGTTCAGCGTGGCCTGCACTCGGTGGTCGGCCTGCTGAGGCGCCCCGCCAGGCGAGTTCAGTGCTTCCAGTTCCCGGATCAACTCCGCTTTGGTCATCCGGGCGTAGTCTTTCATCGCCGCGAGCTTGGCAGAATGAGCGAGCGCGGGCACTGCGAAAATCCCCGTGCGGCCAGCCCAGGGCAGTACCAACGGTTTGCGGCGCGGACGCGATTTATGCCCGGACGCCATGCTGGAGTTGCGACTGTCGGAGCTGGGTTTCGGCCTGCAACCAAATTGCGACTTCCTGGTTCTGCGGGCGGCCCTGTTGTTCCCAGAGCGAATAGGCGCAAAGCGCGATTTTGTCGTGAGTTGGTTCACAGGACGGACCGTTTGTGAGGAGTCGGGGCGAGGTGTCTTTCTTTTGGTTCGCTGTTCTCATAATTGTGCTTCCTTAATTCCGCTACGACTGGAACTGCTCATGTCCTTAGTGCCGCCCAAGGTTCACGCCGCCTTCGGAAGCCGGGTTCGATAGCACGTCGGCGATTCACCCACGACGTTCTTGAAAACGCGGTTGAAGTGCGTGAGCGACTGGAACCCGACCTCGTACGCGATTTCGCTGATGCGCAGATTCGGATTGAGCAACAAATTCTTCGCCTTCTCAATTCGAGTGCGCGAAACGAACTCAGTGAAGGTCGCGCCCGTCACCTTCCGAAACAGCTTGCAGAAGTAGAAGATGCTGGTGTGAACCGCCGCCGCCACTTGCCCGAGCGAGAGGTTTTCCGTGTGATGCTCGCGGATGAACTGCTTCGCCTTGGTGATGACCGGCGGCTCGGCGTTGGCAGTCTGCACGGCGATTTGATTGCTCTTCATTGAGAGATGATCGGCGAAGATGGAGAGCAGGCTGGAAACGGAATCGAGCTTCTTCTGGGAAGCGACCGGCGTCGCGAGGTAAGCTTCCTTGGCCTTCGCGTTGTCGATGTCCACGCCGAGTTCTTCCGCCTTCTCGACCGCGCGGTCGAACGAAGCACCGGTCGGCTTCTGGCGCATCACCTGGCCAGTCTGAAGGAAGCCGATGGTCTGCGCGCCAAGTTTCACCGGCACGGCCGTCTCGCACAAACCGTAGGCGCAAGTCATCGTGCAAGGTCTGTTCGTTGCAGACTGCGCCAGCTTTTCCTGCATTTGCAGACATGCGGCACAGGTGCGGCTCTTCTCCGCCATCATGGCGCAGAATGGATTCTCGCGTCGCTTGCCATGCAGCGGCAGTTGCCACGTCTCCACCGCTCGCAGCGCCACCGGCATCCCGGTCGCTTCGGTGTAAGCGCGCTCGTAATTTTGAAAAATCTCGGAGTGGGTGAGGGTTTCCAGCAATTGTCCGTTCGCGTTCATTGTTCAGTCTTTCTCGTTTTTAGTTCACACGATGTTGTCTTTAACTAGGACAAGATTCGGCTGGAAGCGGGCGAACGGATATTGGGACCACGACCGCGAACTCAACTGGGGTTCGGTTTGACAGAGGGTAGGGAATTTCCTTAGCGGGCGGCCACCAAGAGACAAAACCGTATGCGGGCACCTCCCGCCTGACGAAACACCGTCAGCGCCAATCCAGGCACGCCCTTCGATTCGACTCAGAGATGAGTAATGTCCAGGTGCCAGTCCGTTCCGTCGGTGACGAGAACATCTCCCGCCGGGCGATACTTATACTTGATTTTTTCGATTTGGACCTTTTCCGGCAGCAAATTGATAATCACGGTGCCGCAGCTCAGTGAAATGAGGCGCGTCCGCCGCGGGTCTCGCCGGACGAACTGATTGAGTTTGGCGTCCATCGCAAAGATGAACCCATTGACGCGAGCCAGGTCACCTTCGCAATTCTCTACTTGGCCGACAAAATGGCGCCGCGCGTCGCCTTCAAAGAATTGGCGATGGATTACATGCACTTTTTCACCTGGGTTTAGAATCATACTTTTGAGCGTTGGTTAAACGATGATCGGCTTCTTCGGTATGGCATTGACGGGTGCAGCAACAACACCGGGCCGGCCCACCACTTCCCGCACCAGCTAATCCATCGTGTGGGTTGGCGCTGGCGTTTCGGCAGGTGGCGAATTCGCGTTGGTGTTCCGACACGATGATGGTCCAGCAGCGCTTTCAGGCCGTGAACCCGAACCGAAACTTTTCTTCGTCCGCCTTGATGCCAAGCGACGCGCAGAGGTGCTTCGAGGCTAGCATCCCCGCAGCCGTCTTTACGACGCGGTCGAACTCGGGCTTCGGCAGATCCAACCCTTCGTGCTTGATGGCGCGAATGGCGAACCCGCGTTCCAGCAGTTCCTCAACGAACTCCTCGCACGCAACCGGGTCGTCCGTCGAGTGATGGTTAGGTTGCGCATGACGGCGGAACTGCGTGGTGTATTCGATGGTGTATTTTGGCAGCATAACGGGCCTTTCTGTTGGTTGAATTTAGATTTTGGATCAATTCGGTTCCGTAAGGTCAGACGTGGTGCAATCGCGGTGCAGCCTCCCGCACCCTTCGCACCCAACGATGGAAAATCTCCCGAGCGAATTCATGACACTCGTCGCGTGCGACCGACTCGGTAACAGTCTCTTTCTTCGGCAGCCACTCAGCGCGAAAGTGCCGCTCTTTTACGAGGAGATCTGTCGGTCGGAGAAATGCCTCTAGTTTCATGACCAGCCGCGTCGCTTCTTCGTCGAAGTTCGCATCGGCTGAGGCGGACAACTCGCACAACCCTTCCGGCGTTTCCACCGTGCCCAGCGCTTCACTCGTGTCGATGATTCGTTTCATTTGCAAGTGAACCATGCCTGGTCCCGCGTTCACTCGCTCGCCGCGGCTTGGGAAGGACTGGCCAAATCTTGCTCAGGCCTTGCGCCTCAATGTTCCGCGAGATCTGGCCCGTCCGTCGCGAGCCGCGAGGACTCCAAGCGAGGTGTCACGTTGCCTCTACTTGGCGGATTGCTGCTTCAGCGCGCCGAGTTTCCCTGCGGGGCCTTCCAGTAGTCCGGCAGTCCGGATTTGGTATCACGGAGGATTGCGAGGATGGCCTGTCGATCTGTCGGAGTGAGCTTTTCAAAGCCGGGACTCGTGTCCTTCCCGCTGAGGATGTCCCACAGGCGCTGGTAGAGGTGCGCTTTCATCTTTTCCGGCAGCGCATCGAACGCCTCCGAGTAAATCAGGTAGCTGCATGGATACTTGAACAGCCGCGTCTGCAAATCGAAATCGCGGAGGGAACGGCCCTGCTTGTTGCGCGGTCCTTGTGCAGCAAAGTCCTTCGCGAATCCTGAACCTCCGCTGATCGCCGCCGTCAGTGGTGCCTCCTCCGTGAAGAGGAGATACTTGAGGAATGACTCGCTGATGTTCTTGAGGTAGTTCAGATGGCCGTAGGTTTGGAGCGCCATCGTCGCCTCGTATTGCAGTCGGGTGATGAAATTATGCATGTGCGTCTGGTGTTCCAGCACCATCAACGCAACGAGGTCGCTGTGGGGACCGGGATAGCGTGACGCGTCGAAGAACTGCTTCAAGTCTTCGACATCGGTAGTGGCATTCGGCTCCTGCTCATGCTTCCCGAAAGCGGCCTTGCCGAACAGATTTCCGCGGTGCGCCTGGCCGCCGCTGCTGCCGGTGACATACCAGCCGCCCCACCGCTCGGAGAGCGGTGTGCGATGATTTACGAGGGACGTGCCGCTGCTCAAATCAACCACTCCATCCTCGTCAGTCGCGAACGAACGCACCAAATGGCCGGGCACTCCCATGCTCTTGGCAGTGGCGTGACATTCGAGACACTGGTCGTTGCGGATAAAGCGCGGTCTTGTGTTGATACCCTGACTGAGCGTGTAAAACACGGCGCCCAGTTTGGGATCGGCCGTGGAGAGTTCGAGCAACGGCGAGCCGGGGATGAACCCGATGTAAACGTCATCGTTGAAGAAGATCGCCCGCGGGCTATGCGGTGAGATGCGTTCTCGCTGAAACGAAGTTTTCGAGAACACGAGCATCTGCGAAGAGCGGGGCACCTTCAGCGCGTCGAGCACCGACAGCAGGTAGCCGGACTGTTCTTCGTGGGCCAGTTTCACCTCACCTTTGTCCATCCGCGCCTGTAACCGCGCCATCGCGCCAGTGGCTGCCGTCTTTCCATAACCAATGCCCTCCTCGTCGAATGGCACCATATGCGTGGCTCCCTGAAAATCACCTTGAGCGGCGGCTTGAACTGCGGCTAGCGCAAGCCACAGGCAGAGGCAGCCGCGCGCGGCCTGCCATGGAATGCTTCGCAACTGCGAGGACATAGTTTTTAGAGGGACTTTGACGAAAGGAGAGGCCCCGGCTTCACCAATTTTGCTCAATCCTGACCTGCCACGATTATTCGTCAGTCAATCACTGCCCGAAGAATGGCAATTTATGGTAAGCCCGGCGATGCCGCCCCGTAGAGGTTGTTGCCGCATGATAACAAAGTCATCATTGAACCCGCTACACCACATCGTCCTGTTGATGGCGCTCGCTTTCTCCGCGCCGTCCCCATTGCCAGCCGCCGAGGTGGACATCACTAAACCCAAAGGCCCCGCTGCCAAGGGCGTTGACTCCAGTGTCACCGGAGAAGAATTGGCTGTGCTCACGCAAGCGCCCCAGGTGCCGCCGCCTATCAAACGCACCCACGCGACGAAAGTCCTGGTAAAGCTCGAAGTGCGCGAGGTTGTGAAAAAGATGGCCGATGGCGTCGAGTATCTGTTTTGGACCTTCGGTGGCGACGTGCCGGGGAGTTTCATCCGCATCCGCGAAGGGGACCTCGTCGAGTTCACGCTGGCCAATCACCCGTTGAGCAAGATGCCGCACAATATCGACCTGCACGCCGTCACGGGGCCGGGCGGCGGCGCAGCATCGTCGTTCACGGCGCCGGGTCATTCGTCGCAGTTTTCCTTCAAGGCGCTAAATCCCGGCCTCTACGTCTATCACTGCGCCACTGCACCCGTGCCGATGCACGTCGGCAACGGAATGTATGGTCTCATTCTCGTCGAGCCGAAGGATGGATTGCCGCCCGTCGACTGCGAATACTATGTGATGCAGGGCGACTTCTACACGACAGGCAAGTACGGCGCGGAGGGTTTGCAGACGTTTGACCAAGAGAAGGCCACTGATGAACGCCCGACCTACGTGGTGTTCAACGGTTCCGTCGGCGCGCTCGTCGGCGACAAGGCCATCACGGCCAAGGTCGGCGACACAGTGCGCCTCTACGTCGGTAACGGCGGACCGAATCTCCTCTCCTCGTTCCACGTCATCGGCGAAATCTTTGACCAAATCTATCCTGAAGGCGGCACCATCGCGGCGCAAAAGAATGTGCAGACGACTCTCATTCCGGCAGGCGGTTCCACCGTCGTCGAGTTCAAGGTGGACGTGCCCGGCACGTTCATCATCGTGGACCACTCGCTTTCCCGCGCGTTCAACAAGGGCGCGCTCGGTATGTTGAAAGTCGCCGGCCCGGAGAATCTGCTCGTCTACTCCGGCAAGGAAGTCGATGCGGTTTATCTAGGCCGCCAGGCCGCGGCGGGCAGCGAGTCGGAGAGAAAAGTCGCGTCACTCCAGGCGCAGATGAAGGAAGCCATCAAGACCGACCCGCGCATTGCCGGGCTGACCAAGGAGATTCAAGTCGAGAAAGGCAAACAGGTCTTCATGCAAACCTGTTTCGTTTGCCATCAGATGGACGGGCAGGGCATCCCCAGCCAAATCCCGCCGCTGGCAAAGTCGGATTATTTGATGGCGGACAAAGGACGGTCCATCCGCGGTGTTTTGATGGGCCAATCCGGGGAAATGACCGTGAATGGAAAAAATTACAACGGCCAGATGATTCCCCTAAACTATCTCCCTGACGAGGACATCGCCAACGTGCTCACGTATGTCCGCAACAGTTTTGGCAACTCGGGCGACGCAGTGAACGTGTCGGAAGTGCGCCGCATCCGCAGTGAAGCTCCGCCGCCCGCGAACCCTGCGGACAAGTATGAGTGAGGAGGCGAATGTGAAATCCGAATTCCGAACCACCGAAACCCGAATGAAATCCGAAAGCCGAATTCGGGCCTTCGCGAAGGCGCCGTTTCGGGTTTCGGCCTTCGGCCTTCATTCGGATTTCAGATTTCGGATTTCGGGCTTCAGCGTAATCATTCTCCTTTCGCTTTGTGCCCACGCCACATCCGCCCCATCTGCGCCGCCCGGCATGGTGTGCGTGCCCGCGGGCATTTACCGCCCGCTCTTTCGTGGCGATGGCGATGCGAAGGAGGTCCCTGTCAAAGCGTTCGCGCTCGACATCCATCCGGTGACGAACGCCGAGTTCCTTGACTTCGTCCGCGCCAATCCCATCTGGCGCCGTTCGCAGGTGAAACGCCTCTTCGCCGATGAACATTATCTCAAGCATTGGGCCGGCGACCTGGATCTGGGGGACGCCGCCACGACGAACGCCCCTGTGACGTGGCTCTCATGGTTCGCCGCGAAAGCATTCGCAGTGTGGGCGGGCAAGCGCCTTCCTACCACCTCAGAATGGGAGCTCGTCGCTGCCGCGAGCCCCACCCGCCCCGACGGCGAGAACGATGCCGAGTTCAAGAAACAACTCGCCGCTTGGCACTCCTCACCCTCGCCGGGGCGTTTGCCGCCGATCGGGACAGGCCGCGCCAATTACTTTGGCGTCCATGATCTGCATGGCCTCATCTGGGAATGGGTCGCCGACTTCAATACCGCAATGGTCACCGGCGACGCGCGCGGCGACACTGGCCTGGATCGGCAACTGTTCTGCGGCAGCGGCTCGCAAGGCGCGAAGGACGTGACGGACTACGCCGCCTTCATGCGCATCGGCTTTCGCAGCAGCCTCAAGGCGAACTACACCGTCCACAACCTTGGCTTCCGTTGTGCGAAGAATTTATGAAGCGATTCACTCTGTTGCTCCTTCCCTTGGCAGTCCTGGCAGTCTCATGCGCGACGTTATCGCGAGATGAGGCGTCAACTGGCAAGCCGTCCTGCTGCGCCACCAATGCCGAAACGTCCGCTGCGTTCACCGACAAATCCCTTTATCAACTGGACTCGACGTGGACGAACGACGCCAACCACTGCCTCAAGCTCGGCAAGCTGCAAGGCCGTGTGCAAGTCGTGGCCATGTTCTTCGCTAGTTGCACCTACGCCTGCCCCATCATCGTCCACGACATGAAGCGGATTGAATCCGCGCTGCCCGAGAGCGTTCGCGCCAAGGTCGATTTCACGCTTGTCACCATCGACACCGAACGCGACTCGCCGGAGGCTCTTCATTCCTATCGCGCGAGGCATAAGCTCCCTGTGGGACGCTGGACTCTTCTGCAGGGCACAGCCGACGACACGCTCGAACTCGCCGCCCTGCTCGGCGTGAAGTTCAAGCGCGAAGCCAGTGGCCAGTTCGCCCACTCGAATCTCATCACCGTCCTGAATGAAAAGGGAGAGATCATCCATCAAATCGCGGGCTTGAACCAGGATGTCGGCGAGACCGTGAAGCGAATCACCTTCGTCGCGTCCGAATAAGCCCAACCCCATTCTGCCCGTGAGCGAAACAACCAGTCCCGCCCTCAGTGCCGCACCAACACAATGTCCGCGCCGCACGCAACGCGTTGCTTCGGCTGCGCCTGGCACCATCAGTCAGTGGGTGAATTTCACGGAACAGGCGGGCAAGCAATTCGAGCGGTTGGCTCATCTGGAGTTGGTCGGCGGCTTCGCGTTCATCGCCACTGGCGTCGCAACGCGCGTCGTCTTCGGCCACAGCGGCGGGCGCGAATAGCTCGAACGCTTCCATCCGTGGCTCGCCGCTGCCGCCCTGCTGAGGCTGCTCGGCCTGGCTTCGCGTATCTCCGGCGACTTTCTTCCCGGCATCCAAACGACACACTACCTCTATGGGGCGTGTTGCTGGATGGCTGGCGCGGTCGTGTGGGCGGCGTGCGTGCTGCCGGGAGTGCTCCGGCCTGACTCCGAGGAGGTCTGAAGTCGCGGCAACTGAACGCTCAAAGACATTGGGTTAAGCCACAGCTTCCTCACGGCTGAGATGACGCCCTAGGCGGGTTTTACCACGAAATTCCGCTGCGTCAGCGGGGCGCTCGGCGTCACTGCATCGGGGTATGTCTGCCGATAATCCGTCTCGATCCAGCGGCTCACCAGGAAGAGGTAAATGACCGGCAGCGAAGCTGCCGCCAGGAGAACCAAAAAGGCATCAAATGTAATCATATCGTGCTCCAGTCTTGTCTGTTCATTCTCGGAGGTTCTGTGACCGGCGCTCTGCCGTCCTGAACCACAGTGATCAATTAGCACCGAGGGACACGCGCCGCCTTACGTGGGTTGCTGGATTCTGACCGGATTTTGCGGTAGCCAGGGTAGATGATTTACCGGCTCAAAATACTTCGGCATTGAGTCCGCTGCTCGCGCACGCGCCGGCAATCGAGAGCTTCCGTTGGCGAAAGAAGCTTGGCTGAGGCGGCCATCCCCGACTTGGGTTGAGTAGCGGGGGGTTACCAGACGCATCGCAGGAGAACCTCTGTCGTGGGCCGATCTCCTTTCATTCCTTCGGAAACGCTCCCGTATGGCAATTGTTGCAGGAAAAATCTTCGTTCACCGCGTCGAGGTGGAAGAAGCGGTGGCCCTTTGCGTTCAGTTTCTCAAGCTGTTCGCCGCTGCCTTGCGCGAGAATCGTGTGGCAGGAATTGCAATCGCTCGCCGTGATGCTTCTCTTGCCATCGGAAGCCTTGTGGAGTCCGTCGTGGCAACGGAAGCAGCCGGCCCAATCCTTGTGGCTGATGTTGTCGGGATAGGCCCGCCAGTCCGCCTTCATCTCGGGGAAGAAATTGTGGCGGTAAATTCGCTGGGCTTCTGCAATGAGCGATTCGATCTTCGGCGAATTCGTATATTGCGTGCGCAGATGTTGCGCGATCTTTTGCGTCGCGTCGGTTTCGGTTGAGTACGGCCGTGTCAGCGCAGCGACGACGTTCGATTTCACCCAGGGCATCGCCGGATCAATGCGGCCTGTGGCCATCGCAGAATCGACGGCATCGTTTGGAGAGCGAAATCGATGCGCCGGCCGGTTGTGGCAGTCCAGGCAATCCATCGTGCGGACGCTGTGTTTTGATGGATCGTCCTTGAAATCGGCAGTGCGAAACTCCGTGACGACGCCGTTCGTGGCGGTGAACCGCACCCACGGAATCACCTGGCGCTGCGGATCGGTCGCCCTGTATTCGACTTTGTTCGCCAGATTCATGTGCCAATGAATGCCCCCCACCGGTCCGTGCGCAGGGTCACCGCCGCCCACCTTGAGACTCAGCCGCACGCCAAAGTGCGTGTTCGTTTCGTCCGCGAGGAAGTGAGTGTAAGTGCGGTCAATGTTGCCTGCGAAGCGCTGCGGCCAATGGCACTGTTCGCAAGTGTCCTGGGCCGGGCGCAGGTTCTTGATGGGCGTTTTGATGGGGCGATCGATGTCGCCGGTGAGCGTGCAATAGAGTTGACGGACGCCGTTGAGCTTCGCTTTCACATACCACGTTGCTCCCGGCCCCACATGACACTCCACGCAGTCCACGCGAGCGTGCGGCGAGTTGAGATACGTGGTGAATTCCGGCTTCATTGGCGCATGACACGCCTGGCCGCAGAACTGCACGGACTCGGTATAGTGATAAGTGCGATTGGTTCCGATCGCTGTCAGCAACAGGAATCCGACCCCGCCCGCGGCAAACGCAACGAGCACTCGCTTGTCGCGGACGCGGGAAAGGTCAATGACGAGGGGATGCGGGGGTGAGCCAGGCGCGGCCTTGCGCAGATGGCGGCGGTGAAACCATCTTCCGAGCAGAATCAGGAACAAACCCAGGAACAAAAAGCCCGGCGCCACGACATACGCAAGGATGCCCATGTAGGGATTTCCGTGATGCGCGAACAGGTCGATGGCAAATAGCAGCAGGAAAGCGAAGAGACTCCCGAGCGCCACAATTCCGCCGGCGAGGCTCAGCCAATTTCGGAAATGTCCCGCTCGTCGCGGACGTGACGGTTCACCGGTCATCAGAAAGACTTCAATGACTGCCAAGGGCTCCGTGGCGGCGTCTCGGCAGAGCGCCGCCGATTTCCCTGGAAAAAATGCGGCGTCCTGCCGAGACGCCGCTACGGTCTCACTTCTTGAACGAGCGCATTTGCGCGATCAGCGCCTTGATTTCCTCGTCATTCAGTTTGTCGCCGTAAGGTTCCATCTTCTTTTTGCCCTTCTCGACGATCCCTTCCTTGACGATTTTGACGGCCTTGTCGTCCTTCATCGCCGCTTGCACCTTGGGATCGGTGTAGTCCTTGACGCCGCTCTGGCGGCCCATGCGCGTATTGCCCTTGCCATCGACGCCGTGGCATTTCACGCAATGCGTTTCCCAATTTGCCTTAACGTCGGCGGCCAGAACGTTCCCCGCGAGGAAGCACACGGCTGCGACTGCGCACGCTTTCAGTTTCATGTCCATAAAATCGACTGGCTTGACTGCGGCGGCAATTGACGGACTAGAGAGTTTCAAAATACATATCTCAAACTCGAGGAAACCATATGAGCCGTGTAGTCGTTGTGCCCTCCTGAAGTTCGGTCGCGATTCGTGAAGAAGCCGTAGCGCAACGATACATGCAATCTCTTGCTGAGCCGGTGAATGAGTGTGCCGGTGACGCCGTGTTCCTCGGCTTCGGCTCCGTAAGGCTGACTGAAGGCTGAGTTGTCCACGTAGTTGTCGGCTCGATAATAAAAATACTGCGCCTGAAAGTCCGTCTTCTCCGTGAGCACGATGCCGGCAAGCAGGCTGGCGTTCCAATAACTGTTCCTCGCGTCCAGAACAAGATTTGTTCCGGGAGTCGCATCGTGGGCGGGCGTTTCCGTCCGATCAAGGACGTAATTGATGCTCCCTTGCAGAAACAACCGCGAGAGCGGCGTCCAGGAAATCGATTCGCTGAAAATATGCGCGGTGCTCTCCGCAGATTGAACTTCAGTTAGGAAGTCCGGCCGCGTATCGATGGTCGATAGCTGGAAATCGTACCGCGAGATCAATGTCATGTTGGCGAGAGGCCTCCAGCTCACACGGAAATTCATGTCGTGGGTGTCGAAGTCCTGTTGTCTGAGGAATGCCGGATAGCGGTCTCCCAGCGGCGGCGTGTTAGTCGTCGAATCCACGCGATGGTCGTAGTCGTTTTGGCGTCGTTTGTAGAAGTACTGACCGCCGAGATTAAATCTGCGGTACGGATACCAATTCGCACCTACAACATATTTCTGCGTGAAACGGGTGGAGTCGGTGTCGCGGCTGACGAGGCCCGTTTGCGCTTCCGTCTCTCGTTCCTTCAAGTCGCCCTCGCCCTGAAGCCACTCCGCGCGTGCGTAGAACGCCCAGTTGGTCAGCCCCGCGTAACGAGCCTCCAGTCCTTCGGAAACATCCGTGAAGCCACGCTCGCGAGTGTTCTCAATCGCAACCTGCGTGGCCGTGCGCGCCGGCGCTCCGCCGACATCGGTTTCGATAAATCGTGCGAAGCCTTCCTGATCCTGATGCTCCACGCGGACGGAAGGAACGATCGTCAAGTGTTTCCAAGGTTGCAGCATTACGTTCAGGTTCGCCACGTGCTGCTTCACTTGTGAGCCACCCGCCAAATTGAGAAATCCCTCGTCGCGCTGCTGTCGCCGCGCAAACACCGGATCGTAAACCGGGTCGTAATCCGCGCCGTAAATGCGGCTGCCGGAAATGTCCGTGTCCAGCGTCGTGAACGAATAGCCCATAGTGAAGAGAGTCTTCTCGGTGAAGCGGGTCTCGGTGAAGGCGTGCGCGCTGAACAGATCGGATTCGACTCCCTCCTTTTGGGTCAGGAAACGGTCCGGCGAGCTGCCGGCGGTGCCGCCCGTCAATTCGCCGGGACGCCGTCGAATGTTCCGGGAGTTGTTGTTGTCGGAAAACTCGGCGCGCACGCCCACGCCAAAATCGGTGCGACCCAGGGTGTGTTTGGCGTCGGCCTCGAAAATGTCGCGTTTTTCATCGATGAGCAAAAAGGAGGGAACGATGCCGCGAACGTTGTTCGGGGCTGGAAGGCCAGTGAGTGTGGTGTCGCCCCACGACGTGGAGTCCTTCGTGCCGTCACGAAATTGGTGAGTGTATTTCACCCTCAACTCCGGCCAACCCGGGAAGGTCAATCCGCCCTCAACCCACGCTTCGCCGCGATCCAACTCAAAGTCTTCGTCGTAGAGTGAAATCCACTGACGGTTTTGAGGGAAGTATCCGCCGCTGCCGTCATACCAGGTGCGGAACTCGCGATAACCGGCTCGCAAATACCCCTTCTCCGGATGGGACAGGTTCAGCCGGACGCCGTAGTCGTGAGTGTCGAAAATGCCGCGGCCGTCGATGCTGAATAGTCCGCGCTTCCCCACATCTTGTTCGAAATGAAAATCCTCCACGCCGCCAAACCCGCCGCGGGGCAGGCTGTGACGCTGTTGAAACGCCGCTTTGTCACCATCGACAAAGGTGCTTCCGCCTCCGACTGCCACCCAATTCCTGTATTCGGTGGCCTCTTCGGGCTTCGATTCGGTTGCCGCCGCCGACTCTGATTTGACTTTTGGCGATTCGTCGGCGGCAAAACTGCCGTGCGTCAACACGAGCATCCACACCGTGACCACCATTCCCGTCGTTCGCTGCAGAAAAACGCTGCGGGTTGTTTTCATGGCAGGAGGATGTTGGGGTCAAAAGCGCAGGGACGATCCGATCTGCGAACCGTGCACCGCCTCATGGCACCCCGCCGTCCAGCAAGTGCCGCGGCGCAAGAAACTCGTGTGGTCGCGGCCGCCAATCAGGATGACTCCCGGTCCTGTCTGCTGTTGGAAATGGCATTTCAGGCAAAGCGTGTGGTTTCGTTGGACCAGCATCTTGGCATTCACCGAGCCATGCACAGCGTGGCAGGTGGTGCAACCCTCGCGCACCGCCTCGTGCTCAAACACAAACGGCCCGCGCTGCGCCGTATGGCACTTCGCGCAAGTGTCCGACTCCGACGCGTGACTGAACGGACCCCCGTGGCTTGCGTCACCCTTGTGCGGGTTGTGGCAATCACTGCAACTCATCTTCCCTTCCAGCACCGGATGGTGATGGGGCAGGTTGAATTCTCCGCGCTTGTCGAGGTGGCATTGGAAGCAAGTGTCCGGCGATTTTCCGGGATTGATGATGGTGTGGTGCGCGCCGCCGGATTTGTTGTGCAGGCTCCCCGGCCCGTGACACGATTCGCAACCGACCTCAGGAGTGTTCAGTCCGGCGGCCTTTAACCGCGAATGCGTGGCTGTGTGAAAGTCGCGAGTGATCTTCTCGTGGCATTCCGCGCAACTCGCCGACCCGGCAAACGTCGCCCCGGGAATCGCTGGAGGCACAACCACCTTTCGCTGCACCGTTGCGCAGGAAACCAAGGCGATGATGACGAGTAATCCGGCAGCAGTAGCAATCAGCGTTGCTCGATGCTTTTTGACCCAACTCCGGCTGGCCCTAATCCGCTCAATTCGTCCATTCATGAATTGTGCTGGCTGTCCTCAGCAAGCTGCCCCAACCGCTGATCCCCGTACGCACACTTCCAGCATCCTGCTTCGGCTAACGATGGATGTGATGAATGCCAGAGTCGTTGTCGTGGTCAACCAAATTATTTGAGCGAGACTACAACACTGCAACAACCGCTAACCGACGATGTCGTTGAACCCCTTGGCGTCGAACGCCTGCAAGGTTTCCGTGCGGACATTGCCCGAGGCGACGAGTTGAGCCAGGCAACGAAGAATCTTCTGTTCGTCGCCGCTCAGGATGAGCACGCCGTCGCAGGAACCGGCCGTCCAAAGTTGCGCCTCGACAGAGATGCCGGCTTTCTCTGCCGCCTTGCGGAAGCCCAATGCGCGGGAAGCGCTTTTCTTGAGCGCGCGAGCGCCCTGGTCGGTGAATCGAATGAGACTGACGTAACGAGCCATATCCTTTCTTTGGTTGGTCTATTTTGCTTGGTTCAAAAGACCTCCGCCTTGAGCGCCGCCGCTTCGCGCACGCGCTGGGCGATGGCGGAAAGCGTGCGCAGTGGCAAGTGGCCGCACTCGGGGTGCGCCGTGGGCCGGGTGGCGGAGTAAATCTGGACGAGCGGGATTTGCGCGCCGGCTTCCTTCAGTTCCCGGAGCCGTTGGACGTAAGCTTCGATTTCGCTGGCGGGCGGCGCTTCGCCGCTGACGGACGGGAACAGGCTTTGAATGACGACGGGCCGCCGGCGGGCGAGCGACAGGATGTTCGCAAGAATCTTTTCGAGCGGGCAGTCGGGACGGTTGACGCGGTCCATGTATTGCTGTGTGCCGACTTCGAGCTTTGCCCAGACTTCGTCGCGCGGTGTGAACAGGCTTAATCCCTCGCCGACTTCTGGCCGGTCCAGGCCGCTGGCGTTGGTGATGAGCACGATCTTGAAGAAGGGGAATCGTCCACGCGTACGGAGATGGACAACCGCCTCGACGGCTTCTGCGAAGTTCGGGCAGAGCGTCGGCTCGCCGTCGCCGCTCAAGGTGACGTGGCGCAACTCCAGCAATTCCGCTGGCGCACTCCGATAACACGGTTGCTCGCGGAGTCCGCTAGACTTGACTAATTCCAGCGTGCGCCCCAGTTCAGTCGTCATCACCTGTACGTCCAGCCGTGACTCGCGGGACCGCTCGCTGCGGTTCACTTCGCAATAAACGCAGTCGAAATTGCAGCGTTTATCCGGATTCATGTTTACGCCCACGGACAGCCCGCGGGCGCGCGGCGAAATGACGGTGTAGACAAACCGGTTGTCGAGAAAGTCGCGCGGGCAGCCGAACGCCGTGCCGCAGGACGGGGCCGGACTGGCCGCGCTATTTGCTCCGGCCTTGGTTACAGATGGAGGGTTCATGCGAACGCCTGCGCGCATCGGTCGTTCATGAAGCAAGGATTTCATGCTCGCGTTCGCGCACCACAAACACCGGGCAGGACGCGCGTTGCACGACGTGTTCGGCCACGCTGCCTAGCAAGACGTGTTTCAGCCCCGTTCGACCGTGGGTGGAGATGACGATGAGGTCGGCAGGCAGGCTCCGGGCGACTTCGAGGATGTTCACTGCAGGCGAACCCACGCGAACGAGCGTGTCGGCGGTAACTTCGCCGCACACTTCGTCCACGGCCAGCTTCGCAAGTTCTTTTTCGCCTCCCTCCCTCATGCTCGCTTCCAACTGGGCGTAGTCAACGCCGCCGTATTCGCTCGCGCCGTAGGCCGGCGGTACGACGTAGAGCAGGGTGAGCGCGGCCTCGTGCTCCTTCGCGAGCGGGAGCGCGTACTGCAGCGCCTTCTTCGAGCAATCGGAGAAGTCGATGGGCACGAGAATCTGTTTCAGCTTGAGCGCCGATTTCAACGCCGTGCGCGTCGCGGCGTCCAGCAAAGGTTCGTCGCGGCGGCTGAGTTCGAGCGTCACTTCACCGGGGTTGCGGCTGCATCGGGCTTTCATAGGATTCCTTTGGGTTAAGTGTTTCGTTCATGGGGATGAGTTGTCTTCAGCGTTGTCGCACCACGAGCACCGGACAGGGCGCATGGCGCACGACGCGTTCGGTCGTGCTGCCCAACAGCGCGTGTTTTAAACCAGTGTAGCCGTGCGTGGAAATGACGATGAGGTCCACCTTGCGCGTGCGAGCGGCATCTGCGATTTCGTGGAAGGAACGCCCGAAGCGCACGAGAATCTTTTCCACGATTCCTCGCGGAATCCGGGCCGACTTCACCGCGCGTTCCAGTTCATTCTTCGCCGCAGCCATCAACTTGTCGTTCTCCATCGCCAACGGGAACGACGCGGCAAAGTCCGGCGTGGCGACCGGCTCGACGACGTGGAGCAGGGTCAGCTTGGCCTTGAACTGCCGCGCCAACGTCACCGCGTAGTCGAGCGCCTTCTTCGAGGGCGGCGAGAAGTCGAGGGGCACAAGGATCGATTCGATTCTGAGTGGCACTGGCGCCTTGGCGATTGCCCTTGAGTCGGCTTTGTTGGACTTTGTGGTTTTCATATTATCGTGTCGTTCTCTGCACCCCACTTTGCCTCTGTTACGCCCCGATGACTACGCGCACTTTGGGTAAGGCTGGCCGTTTCTTGGCTGGGCATTCCCGCAAGGTAGTTCAGGCACAGGCAAAGAACGGCGGTGCTTTGGCAAGCACCGTAAAGCCGCGTCAGACGCCTGGGAGCAAGGTCAATACGCATGAGTCGCACCATCGCAACAGAGACGTCCGCGCGCGCCGCGGAGCCGCCCCCCGTTGGGTCTCAGACACTCACGCTGCAGCGGCTGCGTGCGGAAAAGTTCGCACGCTATTCGTTGCTGTTCATCGTGGTGCTCACCGGCGTTCTGTTCTTCAACATGGTGAAGGTCTTCTTCGTGCCGGTGATTCTCGCGGCGGTCTTCGCAGGGTTGTTTCATCCGTTCTACGAATGGCTGCTGAAGCTTGCACGGGGGCGCAGGTCAATCAGCGCGTTCGTTTGCTGCCTGGCACTTTCACTGGGCGTGCTGCTGCCCGTCTACGGCATCGCCAACCTCGTGGCCCGCGAAGCCATTCGTCTCTATCAGACCGCCGAAGGCAAAGGGCTGCGTACGTTGGAAGCGAATTTCCAATCCTTCGTGCAACGTCATCCCGCGCTGCAATCGCTCCGCCTTGAAACGCTCCCGCTCCAGGCCACTGTCGAACCGGCAATGAAGAAAGCCGCCGACCTGCTCGCGACCGCCGTCAATCGCGCCTCGCGCGAAACCTTCGAGTTGGTCGCCAAGTTCTTCCTCACCTTCTTTACCATGTTCTATTTCTTCCGCGACGGCCCGGTGCTGGTGCAACGCTTGAAATATTTCAGCCCGCTCGCCGACCGATACGAAGATGAGCTGATCCGTCGTTTCCTTGCCGTCTCCCGCGCGACGCTCAAGGGCACGCTGCTCGTCGCGCTCATCAAGGGCACGCTAGGCGGGCTGACTTTCTGGGCGTTTGGCCTCGATGCGCCCGTGCTCTGGGGCGTGGTCATGGTCTTTCTCTCCGTGCTGCCGGTCGTCGGCGCGTGGCTCGTGATGTATCCCGCCGCGGCCATCCTCCTGCTGGGCGCCACGTCTGGGCCGGCCTCGGGTTGTTTCTCATCGCGGCGTTCGTCGTCGGCAGCATCGTACCGATTTGCTGGAAAACTCGGAGTGGGACCGCACACTGACGCATTACCTCTACGGCGGGGACCGGCTTTACCGGCTTTGCCAGGAAGTCGTGCTGGGCATCGGCGGTGCGCGGATGCTCCGCGCGCTCGGCTTTCAGCATCTCTCGCACGCGTGTTGGCGGGAGACACCATCCGTTCGGCCGCTGACCTGAAGGTGCCGATGGTCGCCGTGTCGCTCCTGCATCGGAAGGGTTACTTGTCCCAGCGCCTCGACGCCAGCGGCTGGCAGCACGAGGAACCGACCGAATGGCCGTCGAGAAGTTTCTCCAAGAACTCCCGCAGCGTGTGCAGCTCACGATTCAACGGCGCACCGTTCAGGTCCGCGCCTGGAAATATGAAGTGAAAGGGTTCGATAGCTTCACCGTTCCTGTGTTCCTGCTCGATAGCCTGAGCATCCTTGACGGCTGGTGGATCGAAGGTTGGATTGAAGGCCAGACCGGCTGGGCGATCGGCGAAAACTGTGACAAAGGTCCGGATGATCCCGAGCGCTCCGCCTGCGACGCCGCCTCGCTCTACGAGAAACTGGAACGCGTCATCCTCCCGCTCTACCAAAACAACCGCGACGGCTTCATTGACGTGATGCGCCACTGCATTTCGCTCAACGGTTCGTTCTTCAATACCCAGCGGATGGTGCAGCAATACGTGGTAAAGGCTTATATGGGTTGACTTGCGCCTGCGCTCGCGCGACGGCTCACTTCCAAATTTTGACTAGCGATTGCCAATCCCCGCGCAGCCCGATGCATGGATTAGTTGGAATGTTAGTTCACGAAGCGACGCCGACGATTCGAGTCGCACCAATACTGAAGCTAACACGAAAGGACCGATATGACTGCCACCGAGCTGAACACCGACAAACTCGTCACTGACCTCAAGCGTATCGTGCGTGACTCTGAAGAGTTGCTGCACGCGACCAAAGATGCCGTGGGCGACAAGGCAAAAGAAGTGCGCGAACGCCTCACTAAGGCGCTCGACGCTGCCAAAAGCACATGCCACCGCCTGGAAGAGGAGGCTCTCAATGGCGCGAAGGCCGCCGACAGGACCATCCGTGAGCATCCCTATCAATCCATCGGCGCAGCCTTTGGGGTCGGCCTGCTCATCGGCGTGCTCGTCACCAGAAAGTGAGTGTGCATGAGCGAAGGCACTGAAACGAAGCCGGGCGTCTGGGCGTCCCTGATGCGCATCCTCGACACGCTGCTGGCGACGGCGCAAAACCGCGTTGAGCTGTTCGCCGTCGAGTTGCAGGAGGAGAAGTGCCGGGTCGTGGAGGCCATGCTCTGCGCCGCTGCCGTCGCCGCCTTCGGCATGATGACACTAACGCTCGTGACCTTCACCGTGGTCATGCTGTTCTGGGAGAACGGGCGATTAGCCGTGCTCGCCAGCCTCAGCGGGCTCTATCTGGCCGGCACCGCGCTGGCCTGGCGCGTCTTGCAGTCGCGCCTGAAAACCCGTAGCGTCTTCGCCGGCACCGTCGAAGAACTGAAGAAAGACTGCGCATGTTTGGGAACGGACAACTGACGTGCTGCCAGCAGCACAAGGCGGCGTTGCTCCAGCAGAGCGCAACTCACCGCTCGGTGATTGCGCAGAAGCACAGAACCTTCGTCCGGTTGCGGAGTGGGCGGACTTGGGCATCGCCGTGGCCCGCAAAGCGCGGACCGGATGGACCGCACTGGCGCCGTTGCTCTCGTTGTGGCAAACGCGGAAGCAAGGATCATCCGGTGTTGCGTGGAAGCTTGCCGGAGCCATCGCCATCGCCCGTTCGCTTACAGCGGTTTGGCCGAGATGGTGTTAACTCGTGCGCGCTAAATGCGCGCTAGCTTTGCCCTTAAGAGCTAACATGAACACGAACACGCAAAAGAACAGGCGGGCGAGCAAGTCGGCTGCACGCAGTGTGCGGATCGCTGTCGACTCCGTCCCATTTGAAACCGAGGTGACTTTCTCTGAGGCAATCTGAGTGAAAGGACTCCAATGATGACCAACTCGTCCACGTCCGGCCGCATCTCTCGCACGCGCCATCGGCGTCATCTATCCACCGGAGACGGAGCTGGCCAGCCACTATTTCACCGCGCGGCTACTCGACCAGTTCGACGCCGTGCTGCACTTCGACCACACCGCGACGTCGAGCCATTGGAACGCAGCTCAGCATGGGAAGTGGGCGAAGTGGAGGAAACGTTTCCGACCGGGTTGTGATGCTATGAAATCGTCCTGGAAAATCGGGCGGATCGCGGGCATCGACATTCACCTGCATTTCACGTTTCTCATCCTGCTCGGCTGGGTCGCCCTCTCGCATTATTTCCAGCGGCAGAACTGGCAGGACGCGTTGGGAGGGTTGGCGTTCACGCTCTCACTGTTCACCATTGTCGTCCTGCACGAATTGGGTCACGCCTTGACGGCGCGGCGCTACGGCATTCGCACGCGAGACATCACGCTGCTTCCGATTGGCGGCGTGGCGCGTCTCGAACGCATTCCGGAGAAGCCGAAGCAGGAACTGCTCGTGGCGCTGGCCGGCCCGGCCGTGAACGTCGTCCTGGCGGCGGTGTTGTTCGGCGTATTGATCGTGGGGGCAGAACTGTCAGCGGCGAAGGAGTTCAAGGTGGTCGGCGGCCACTTCCTTGCGAAGCTCATGTGGATCAACGTGAGCCTTGCCGTGTTCAACCTGCTGCCCGCCTTCCCGATGGACGGCGGGCGGGCGCTGCGCGCAGTGCTGGCAATGCGGATGGATTACGTGCGGGCGACGAACATCGCGGCGTCTATAGGGAAGGGCATGGCATGGGTCTTCGCCTCTATCGGGCTGTTTACGAACCCGTTCCTGTTGTTCATCGCGCTGTTCGTCTGGATGGGCGCGGCGCAGGAGGCGGGGCAGGCACAGATGAAGTCCGCGCTCGCGGGCTTGCTGGTGAGCCGTGTGATGATGACCGACTTTCGCACGCTCGCGCCGGATGACACGCTGGCGCGCGCTGTGGAGCACATCCTCTCCGGCTACCAACAGGACTTCCCGGTGGTGGACGGCGGGCACGTCGTGGGCGTGTTGACGCGCGGCGACTTGCTCACAGGACTCGCAAAGCAAGGCCAACTCGCGCGGGTCGCTGACGTGATGCGGCGCAATGTCTGCCCAACCGAGGCTGGCGAAATGGTCGAGAGCGTGCTCGCCAGATTGCATGAGGATGACTGTAGGGTCTTTCCCGTGACACAAAACAGCGAACTGGTTGGCATTCTCACGACGGAGAACCTCGGTGAATACATGATGATTCAAGCGGCCTTGGGCGAAGCGGCGCGAGGCTACCGAGACAAGCGACCCACCGCCGCGTGGCACCGCCAGACACGGGCCTCGTGAGGAGCGGCCCATGCCTGGGTGAAATAATGGCAAGTGCTGGGAAGCGGCCACCCGTGGTCAAGGTCAGATTCTCTCAGATAACGGAACAAAATCTCGCGCATGGGGACGGAGATAAGGAGCTTGAACACATGAGGGGCTGGCTCTCGGATATGATCCTTGCTTCCGCGTCCATGAACGACCGAGCCACGGACCGCGTCACATGCGCAAGCTCATCGGCGTTGCTGTTCTCCTTGCTCACGAATTCCTGGAACCGCCGCAGCGTGGACTGGCATTGCGCAGCGTACCGAGCGCTCGGCTTTCGCCGCCGGGGGATCTTGAGCCACTCCTCCGCGAGTCCTACCAACTTGACCGACTTGAGTCTCTCCCCGGTCTTGATCTCGTAAATCTGCTCCACCAACCGCTCCGCGGTCTGCTGGGAGTGAACTTGGCCCAGAATTGAATCGAGCTTCAACTGCGCGGTGGTGCGCGAACGCTCAAAAGCCGCGTCGCCAACATCCCTGATAGAGAGCGAGGCTGGAGGCGTGCCGGAGACCTTCACGCCGAGGTTCACGTAGTGACGGCGGCCATTGACCTCATAGCGGCCATACCAGTGTTCGCGTAGGCTTCCGTCCCTTTGAGTCCGTAGTTCGATTGGCATAGTTGAGTTATTCTTTCGGAGCCGTGGATGGATGAAACTTCCCGAAACACCCTGAGTTACCACGACCACCGACTGAGTGAAAATACCACACATCCTCCCACACAAGTAGCAAAAAGAGGCTGAAAATGCAAAATACCTCATAAAATCATTAGATTTTTTACAGGCTCATAACCTGAAGGTCGTGAGTTCAAATCTCACCCCCGCAACCACTCTGCGGCCCTGAGACGCGCGTTTCAGGGCCGTTTTTTGTCGCTCCATGAAGGCAGTCGTTGTCCTCGGCGCGTCGTCGGATCGCGCGAAATATGGGAACAAGGCCGTGCGGGCTTATTCACAACGCGGCTTCACCGTGTACCCGGTCAATCTCAAGGAATCGGTCATCGAAGGACACGCCGTTTTCAAGAGACTGCGCGACGTGCCGGTGCGCCCGGAACTGGTGAGCGTCTACCTGCCGCCGACAACCGTGCTGAATCTTCTGCCCGAGATCGCGGCCAAAGGCTGCGACGAGTTGTGGTTGAATCCCGGCGCGGAATCGCCCGAAGTGCTGGCCGAAGCGGAACGGCTCGGACTCAATGTCCTCCAGGCATGCAGCATTCTCGGTGTCGGGCTCTCCCCGTCGTCGCTGTAGCCGACGTAACGAGGGGGCGGTAACTTTGACGAACTCCTCCGCCTCCCTGGCTCGGCGGCTACGTTTCTTGAATCCGCTTT
>WNGA01001162.1_pt1 | contig 55586 bp, 46 predicted proteins | sample 5400061 | NCBI WGS metagenome assembly WNGA01 (sample SAMN13153366, study PRJNA577476) | soil metagenome | isolation source: 100 cm soil or saprolite under grassland replicate 2 | place: USA:California | collected 2016-06-15
GTCGGCACGATCGTCCGCTCGGAGGACGCGATCCAGCGTGCCGCAACGCAGGCCGGAATGCGTGCGGGGGACCTGCGCGGCCATGTTTCGACGAAGACGATCTCGGCCGGCACCGGAACAGGGACGGTGCGCACGGCGAACCCCCTCGTTCAGATCACCGTGCAGGCGCCGACCAGGCGAAAAGCGCAAGTCGCCGCGAACGCGCTCGCACGGCTCGTAGTACAGCGGCTCGCGCCGTACACGGAAAAGAAGATCGACATCCTGAAGCAACGCATCGCCGCGGATGAGCAGGAGGTTGCCATCATCGAGCGGCAGGCTCGCAGCTCCGGTGACGCCACCGCGAAGGCGGTGTTCGGCGTCCATCTTGCGGACGTCCTCGACGACGAGCTCCAGGCGAAGCAGCTCCTCATCCAGGCCGAGGAGGTCGAGCGGCCGAAGGTGCTCACGCGTGCGGCGGCGGTGAAGACGACCGCACGGAGTCGCCGGAACTCAGTTGTCGTCGCAGCGTTCCTCGGGCTGCTCGTGGGCTTGTTCGCGGCGCTCGTGTGGGAGCCGCTCATGCGCCGCCGCTCGGGCTAATGCTGGAAGGCAAGACGGTGGCGGTGGTCGTTCCCGCCTACGACGAAGAAACGCTCGTCGCGACGACCATCCGCGGCGTCCCGGACTTCGTCGACCGCGTCGAAGTGGTCACGCACGAGCGCAACTCGGGTGTGGGCGCGGCCATCGTGACGGGCTACCAGCGGGCGCTCGCCGAGGGGATCGACGTTGCCTGCGTGATGGCCGCCGACAATCAGATGGATCCAAGCGACCTGATGAAGATCGCGCTGCCGGTCGCGCGTGGAGAGCTCGACTATGCGAAGGCCAACCGCCTCATCTCCGGTGAGGCCTGGCGGGTGATCCCTCGTTCCCGCTACCTGGGCAACGCCGTGCTCTCGTTCCTGACGAAGATCGCGTCGGGCTACTGGCACGTCGCCGACTCCCAGTCCGGCTATACGTCCGCGAGCCGCGAGATCCTCGAGCAGCTCGACCTCGACAGGATCTACCCCGGCTACGGCATGCCGAACGACATGCTCGTCCACCTGAACGTGTGGAACGCCCGTGTGCGCGACATTCCGTCGCGGCCGGTCTACGGGGTCGGCGAGCAGTCGGGCATCAAGATCAGGAAGGTCATTCCGCGCATCTCGTGGCTGCTCGTGAAGGGATTCTTCTGGCGGATGCGCGAGAAGTACGTGATCCGCGACTTCCACCCGCTTGTCTTCTTCTACGCGTTCGGGTTCCTGATGACCCTGCTCGGGCTGGGGCTCGGGATCGCAGAGGTGGTGTTGCGAATCATGGGCAACGCAGTGTCCGTCGGCACGGTCGTCCTCGTCGCGTTGTTGCTGATCTTCGGCTCGCAATTCACGCTCTTTGCGATGTGGTTCGACATGGAGTCGAACAAAGACCTGCGCTGAGGCTCCCTCTGGGGGTCGGCTGATGCATCGGCTAGTGTGGCAACCCGCCGGATGACGACTGCCGTCCTCCCTACTCCGCGTCTTTACGCCCGACCGGGCACCTACGCGGGGCTCTTCCTCGTCACGCTCTCCACGCTGATGTACGAGATCGCGCTGACGCGGATCTTCAGCGTGACGATGTGGTACCACTTCGCCTTCGTCGCGATCTCCGTCGCGCTCCTGGGGCTCACAGCCGGCGCGCTGCTCGTCCACCTTCGGCCTCAGAAGTTCCGTGACGCCGACGTCAGAGCGATTCTCTGGCGCTACTCGCTGTTCTTCAGCGTGTCGCTTGCCCTCTGCTTCGTGACCCAGCTCTCGATCCCGTTCATGCCCGCGCGAAACCTGGCCGCGGCTTGGTCTGTCGTCCTCACCTGCGCCGTGATCTCAGTGCCGTTCGTATTCAGCGGCGTGGTCGTCTGCCTCGCCCTGACCCGATTCCCGAAGCAGGTGAACCGGCTGTACGCGACTGACCTCGTGGGAGCAGCATTCGGATGCGCCCTGTTGGTCGTCCTCTTCGTCGTCCTCGACGGCCCCAGCCTTGTCATTGCGATCGGCGCTTTCGCGGCTCTGGCCGCGTTGAGCTTCGCCGCGGATGCCGGCAGTCGGCGGGGGGTCACCTGGTCGATCGCTGTCGTCGTGGCGCTTGGGGGTTTCACGGGCCTGAACAGCTACCTCCACTCGCACGGTCACCCGCTGCTCCGCATCACGTGGGCGAAGGGGTCGCCCGACCCGCCGCACGTCTACGAGAAGTGGAACGCCTTCTCGCGAGTTACGGTCGACCCTTTCGGTGGCACCGGCTCCGTGGCCCCTTGGGGGTTCGGGCTGAGTGCGAAGTTGCCGCGCGACGTGAAGGTCGAGCAGCTCGGAATGGTGATCGACAGTACGGCGAGCACGGTCCTCACGCGTTATGACGGAAATCCGGCCGAGACGGACTTTCTCCGCTACGACGTGACGAATCTTGCGCACCAGATCCGCCACAACGGGGATGTCCTTGTCGTCGGCGTCGGCGGCGGACGGGACATCCTCTCTGCGCTCGAATTCGACCAGCGTTCGGTGACGGGTGTCGAGATCAACGGGAATGTCCTCGGCGCAACGAACAGGACGTACGGGGACTTCACGGGGCACCTCGACCGCAATCCTCGTGTCCGGTTCGTCAACGACGAAGCCCGTAGCTACCTCGCGCGCACCGACAACAAATACGACCTGATCCAGATCTCGCTGATCGACACGTGGGCCGCGAGCTCGGCCGGTGCCTACTCGCTCACCGAGAACTCGCTGTACACGACGCAGGCGTGGGACGTCTTCTTTCAACGGCTAAAGCCTGGCGGGGTCCTCTCCGTCTCCCGGTGGTACCGGATTGCTCACAGCCCGAGGCCCATCGAGTCCTATCGCACGACTGCCCTGGCGGCGCAGGTCCTGAAAAACCATGACGTGGCGCGACCGCGGGATCATCTGCTCGTCTATCGCGGGGCCAATGTCGCCACGGTTCTCGTCAGTCCCTGGCGCGCGTTCAGCCCTCGCGACGTCGCGACCCTGAGAGGCGTGTCGAACCGACTGGGCTTCGAGCCGCTCCTGACTCCTGCGCGGGCGGCTGATGAGCACTTCGCCAGCCTCGCGGCGCCGGCCGGTCCCGCCGCGGGCGTCCGCGGGTTCAAGGAGGACATCTCACCGCCGTCCGACAACCGACCATTCTTCTTCCAGACGGCGAACCTCTCGACTCTCCTGCACGGTGCAGGATTCTCGAGCGACCAGTCGATGCGCCCGGTTCTCGTCCTCGGGCTACTGGCGCTCGCAGTGCTGGGTCTTTCCTTCTGCTTCATCGTGCTGCCGCTCTTGCTCACGACCGAGCGGGACGCGCACCGCGGCATGTTCCCGTACTACACGTATTTCGCCGGCATCGGGTTCGGCTTCCTCTTCATCGAGCTCTCGCAGCTTCAGCGGCTGACGATCTTCCTCGGCCAGCCGACCTATGCGCTCACGGTCGTGCTCTTTTCGCTGCTCGTCTTCAGCGGAATCGGGAGCATGGCGAGCGAACGGCTCGCCGGCGCAGGACGGCGTAGCTGGATGCTCGCGCCGCTCGCGGCTCTTCTCGTTGCCGTCGCCGTATTCGGCATTGTCACGCCGGGCGTGCTCGCAAGCATGGCGAGTGCGACGACACCGGCCCGCATCGCGACCGCTGTGGCGATCCTCATGCCGCTCGGGCTTCTGATGGGAATGCCTTTTCCGATCGGAATGCGCGCGGCTTCGGCCAGGCCCGGTGCTCCGACGGCGTTCCTCTGGGGGATCAACGGCGCCACCTCGGTCTGTGCCTCGGTTCTCGGCGTTGTCATCGCCCTCTTCTTCGGCATCTCGATGTCCTACTGGGCGGGGCTCGCCGCCTACATCATCGCCGCGGTCTCGCTGGTCGCCGTCCTTGGACGAGTGCGGATTGCCACCGAGCCTGTTCCGGCGAGTGAGCCCGAGGTCGCCCACCGCCCGCTCGCGCCTGACCTTCCACCGTCGCCACGGTTGCCTGTAAAGCCCTCGTAAAGTCTGCGACCGGACGAAAGGCGCCCGGGTAGCATCACGCCGATGCCCACGGCAGTTGTGACTGGTGGGGCCGGATTCCTCGGCTCCCACCTCTGCGATCACCTCGTCTCCAAGGACTACCGCGTCGTCTGCGTGGACAACCTGGATACGGGGTCGCTGCAGAACGTCGAGCACCTGCGGGGCGACAATTTCCTCTTCATCAACCAGGACGTGACGCTCCACCTGGAGCTCGACGAGCCGGTCGACGTCGTCTATCACCTCGCGGCCCTGGCCAGTCCCATCGACTACCTGCGCATGCCCCTGCACTCACTCAAGGTGGGCTCGTACGGCACACACAACGCACTCGGGCTGGCGAAGTTCAAGCGTGCCCGCTTCCTGCTCGCCTCGACGAGTGAGGTCTACGGCGATCCCCAGGTGCACCCGCAGCCGGAAACGTACTGGGGCAACGTCAACCCGATCGGGCCCCGTGGCGTCTACGACGAGGCCAAGCGCTACGCCGAGGCGATGGCGATGGCGTACCACACCCAGCAGGGCGTCGACACGTCGATCGCGCGGATCTTCAACACCTACGGGCCACGGATGCGCCCCAGCGACGGCCGCGCGGTTCCCACGTTTGTCAGACAGGCCCTGGAGGGCAAGCCCTTGACTGTGTTCGGCGACGGCACCCAGACGCGCAGCTTCTGCTACGTCGACGACCTGATTCGCGGGCTCGTGGCGCTCGCCGAGTCAGGCGAGCATCTCCCGGTCAACATTGGGAATCCGACCGAGTTCACGCTCAACGAGCTCGCCGAGACCGTCCTCCGCATCACCGGATCGAAGAGCGAGATCGTGTACGAGGCACTGCCCGTCGACGACCCGCAGGTCCGACAGCCCGACATCACGCGAGCGCGCCAGCTCCTCGGCTGGGAGCCCAAGATCCAGCTCGAGGAAGGTCTGCGCCGCATGCTGCCGAGTTTCGAACGGGAGCCGGTCGTTGCGTAGGCGCATCGGGGTCGCGGCGGCGATCGTTCTCGTCGCTGCCGGTCTAGCCGTGCCCGCGGCGCAGGCCAAACCGCACATGCTGGTGGGCATCCAGGACGACGCGATGACCCTGCGCGGCAATCCAACTTTCACGTTCTCGACCCTGAAGCAATTGCGCACGCAGATCGTGCGCATCAACTTGAACTGGCCCGACGTGGCCAAGAGGCGTCCGGCCCATTCGCAGGATCCCGCTGATCCTGCATATGACTGGGATCTTTACGACCGGGCGATTCGCTACGCGGCGCAGAACGGCATGCAGATCTTGCTCACGATCCTGTTTACGCCCTCTTGGGCGAATAGCGGCGGCGCGCGCAACGTCCCGCCGAGCAACTACACAGACCTGCGCAACTTCGCGTATGCGGCGGCGACGCGCTACAGCGGCCATTACATTGCGAATACGGACTCCTTCGACGAGCTCTACCTGCCGGCGGTGAAGTATTGGACGGCCTGGAACGAGCCGGCCAACCCAAACTGGCTGCAGCAGGTATCGGGCGGCCGCTTTGTCAGTCCTCGCTCCTATGCACGCATCTGCACCGCGATCTGGCAGGGCGTTCACTTCACGAACTTCGCGGGCGAGAAGGTTGCGTGCGGCGTGACCGGCCCGCGCGGCAACAACGCGCCGCGCACCAGGAGGCCGTCTCTTTCGCCGCTCTCATTCATGCGTTTGACCAAGGCAGCAGGGTTGCGGAACCTCGACGCCTACGCCCACAATCCGTACTACGGGAAGCCGAGCGAGACGCCCGCTACCAAGCCGGGTGGAAGCGCCGTGACTCTCGGAAACATGAACACCCTGATCAGCCTCGTGAACAAACTCTGGGGCAAGAAGCGGATCTGGATCACCGAGTACGGGTGGCAGACACCGCCGGACCGGCTGTTCGGCGTTTCGTTCGCGCGGCAGGCGGCCTACGTGCGCCAGTCGTACGCGATTGCCCGCGCGAATCCACGGATCGACATGATGGTGTGGTTCATGCTTCGCGACGACACCAACCTCGGCCAAGGATGGCAATCCGGGTTCCTGACCGCGGCAGGCAAGAAGAAGCCTGCATTCAACGTTTTCGCGCGCCTGCCGCACTGAGCTTCGGCCACACGTAGAGAGGATGCCGTCCTCTCGACGGGCGTGCCGAGTTCTGCCCTGAGTACGCTTCGGGGCCGCATGCTTCGCGTCGCGATCTCGCCGCCACTTGCGCTTCGGGCGCGGCAGGCGGTTGCGTTTTTACCGTGGTCGCCTGTACTGATCGGCGCGGCTTACCTCGTCGTCTTCATCGTCAAGCTGCCGACGCTGATCGAGCATCTGTACTGGGACAGCGACGCCGCGACGGCGACGGTGATCGCCGAGACATTCGGTGGGTCCGGCACGGTGATCTTGCAACGGTTCGGCTGGTTCACCGCCCTGTGGTTCGAGCTGTTGACGCGGCCGTTGCCGCTGCACCGGCAGATCTGGGAGGTAGCTCCGTATCTCTTCTCATTAGCCAGTGTGGCGCTCCTGGCCTTCGCATCCTGGCGCCTGGCCGGTCGTTGGGCGGCGGCGATGACGGCGACGGCGGCCCTCGCGACGAGCCCGTACGTCAGCTATGACCTCGTCTCTCTGAACTTCCACACGACGACGTGGGCGGCCACTGTGGTGCTCGCGGTCTATTGCCTCTGGCTCACGTGGGAACCCTCTGTGCGGCGTTTCGCATTCGTGACGGTGCTCGTCACCGCGCTCGCCGGTACAACCCTCGCCGGCGATCTCTTGTTCGCGTTCGTCGGGCTCATCCCATTCGCGTTGACGGGCGTGCTGCTCGCGACCTTCCCGCGTTTTCGTTTGGCTGGAGTCGTCGTCTTCGCGTCCGCCTGCCTTGCGCCGCCCATCGCGTGGGTGACGACTTGGGGGATGAGAGTCGCCGATGTCCAGGTTTTCTCGGTTCCAACCCGCTTCTCGGATGACAGGGACTTGTGGGGGAACTTCGGGCGCCTGCTCAGGGGGATCGTTCAGCTCTTCAACGGGGACTACTTCTTCGACGCGCACGTGAATCCAGGCACGCTGCTGTCGTTTGCCTGCGCAGTGCTCGCCCTGATAGCGCTGGCGGCGCCGTTCCTGCTTCTCAGGCGTCAGCGGCGGTCCGCAACTTCCTCGGTTCCTCTGCTCGTCTACTCCTGCTTCTGGGCGAGCTGCGTTGCGTTCACGTCTATCAGCTTCGTTCTCAGCAGCGAAGGAACGCACGGGGGCTACTACTTGTTCACGATCCTGTATGCACTGGCTGCGACGGTTCCGCTTCTGGCAGCCGAGAGCATGCGGGATCGCATGTTCGCCTCCGCCGGAGTCGCGGTCGTCGCGATTGCGAGCCTCGTCAATCTGGCGGACACGGGAAAGTCGCTTCCTCGTCCTCTACCGCCCGTCGCGGCCGTTGCCGACCGAATCGTGGAGATCGCGAAGAAGGAGGGGGCGTCTCGTGGCTACGCCGACTACTGGGACGCATCGAGCCTGACGTGGAGCAAGCACATGGCTGTTCACGTCGCACCGGTCGCCCAGTGCGTACTCCCCAAGCCGGACCTTTGCGGATTCTGGTTCAACGTGAACACGGATTGGTACCGGCCGCGTTCGAACAGCAACACGTTCGTGCTCCGAGATTCGCGTTCGGAGGGCCTCAGGCAGGAGCTGCCGAAGTCGTTCGGGCCGCCGTATGCGACCTACGAGCTCGGCGACTTCATCACGATGTACCTCTACTCCTACGACGTTGCGAGCCGATTCAATGGGGGTCCCTCCCCCTAGCTCCACAAAGGCCTACGGTCGTGTAGTCCTCGATTCGACGTCCAGCAGCGACCGATAAAGCTGGTCGACTTCGTCCACGAGACGGTTGACCGCGTAGCGCGGCAGCACGCGCTCGCGGCCCTTCCTGCCCATCCGCGTGCGGAGCACGGGATCGCGTGCAAGGCGACCGAGCCGCTCGGCCAGGTCGTCCGTGGCCCCTGCCTCGACCAGAAAGCCGTCCTCGCCGTCCCGGACGACGTCGGGGACACCACCGACGCGCGTGGCCACCACAGGACGTTCCGCCGCAAGGGCCTCGATGACGGTCACTGGTGTGCCCTCGTTCCCCGACGGGAGCACCAGCGTGTCGAAGGCCGCGTAGAAGGGGGCCACGTCTTCCTGATAACCGAGGAAGACCGTGTCGCGGGCGACGCCGAGCTCGTGCGCGCGCTGCTCCAGCTGCCGGCGGTCGGGGCCGTCGCCGACCATGCAGAGCACGGCGTCGACACCGCTGTCGCGCAGGATCTTGAAGGCGATCAACACGTCATCCGTTCGCTTCACGGCCGTCATCCGGCCGATCCAGCCGACCGCGAAACGGTCGCCGGGAATGCCGAGATAGCGGCGGCTCTCGGCACGGCCGTTCTGTTCCGGTGCGACGCGCTCGTCCAGTTCGATGCCGAGCCGAATGACGACGAAGCGCTCTCGGCGGGCGACGCCCAGGGCGACCAGATCGTCCCGAACCTGCGGGCTGACTGCGATGAGCGCCGTCGTGCCGGCCGCGAGCCAGCGTTCGAGCAACCGGAAGAAGAGCGTGCGGACGGGCCCGAAGTAACCCCGAAGGACGTGGCCGTGGAACGTGTGGACGACGATCGGCGGCCTCCGCGAGCCGGCCAGCCGCGCCGCGACACGACCGACGGTGCCTGCCTTAGCGGTGTGCGTGTGGAGGATCTGCGGCCGCTCTTTTCGGATCAGCTTCGCGAGCCGGATCGTCGCCATCAGGTCACGCAGCGGAGAGATCTCGCGGCCGAGCTCGTCGATCCGCACGATCTCGACGCCACGCGCGTCGGCAACGAAGGCCATCGAGTCCTCTCCGCGGGCGAGCGAGCCCGCGACGAGCGTCGTGTCGTAGCCGCGCTTCCTGAGGCCCTCCGTCAGGTACGCGACGTGCAGCGCGGGCCCGCCCATGTTGAGCCGGGCGATGACGCGGACGATTTTCACGCGCTGGTCCGAGCGGTCTCTGGCTTCATTCCCATCGGTTCGACGGCTCATGCTGGGGCGGGTCATTTCAGCCGGACGCGCGGGGAGGCACCGCAAGCGGATGCCTCTGTCCGCTTGTCAGACTCGGGCAACGATCGCCTCGGCCGTGAGCTCGAGCCCTGCGGCGAGGTCGATGCGCGGCTCGTAGCCGAGCAGCTCTCGCGCCGAGGAGATGTCCGCCCAGGAGTCCCGGATGTCTCCCGGGCGTGGCGGCTCGTAGCGCTTCTCGACGGGCTTGCCGAGAATGACGCCGATCGTCTCCGCGACGTGGTTCACGCTGGCGGGGGAGCCCGCGGCGACGTTGAACGTGCGCCCGCTGGCGCCGGGCGCGTCCGCCGCTCGAATCGTGGCGTCGACGACGTTGCCAACGTAGGTGAAGTCACGCGACTGCTCGCCGTCGCCGTAGATGGTGACCGGGTCGCCCCGGTCGATGGCCGCGATGAAGAGCGGTACGACCGCGGCGTACTGCGAGTACGGGCTCTGCCGCGGTCCGAACACGTTGAAGTATCTGAGGACGACGGTCTCGAAGGAGTGGTAGACGCGGCCGAAGCTGATGCAGTAGCGCTCCGCCGCTAGTTTCGCGACCCCGTAGGGAGAGATCGGGTCTAGGACAGTCGACTCCGAGGTCGGGAGCTCCCGGCTCGATCCGTAGACGGACGTGGAGGACGAGAAGATCACGCGCCGCACACCTTCGTCGCGTGCGGCCAGCAGGACATTGAGCGTGCCTTCGATGTTCACGGCACTCGACGTGAGCGGGTCCTGCACCGAGCGTGGCACGGATCCAAGCGCGCCGAGGTGGTACACGAGCTCCACGCCGCGCACAGCGGCGTGGACACGCTCGTACGAGCGAAGCTCCCCCTCGACGACCTCGACGTCGAGACCCTCGAGATTCGCCCGATTGCCGGTCGAGAAGTTGTCGAGCACGCGGACGTCGTCACCCCGCTCGACGAGCGCATCCACAAGATTCGAGCCGATGAACCCGGCCCCACCTGTCACCAATGCCTTCATCCCTGCCATTTTCCCTGAGGAGGCGTCTGACTCCTCTGCACAGCCGCAGTGGCCGCGAGACCGAAGCCGAGCCAGGTGACCGCATCCAGCGGAATTCCGGCCACGAGGCCCTGTCCGCCCCAGATGCCCATTGCCGCGAGGATCGCGAAGGCGGCCACGGCTCCCGGCGGGGCATTCGCGCGGAGGGCGAGCACGAGCGCCAGTGCGAAGGGTGCCAGCCAGAGGACGAGGCCGATCAAGCCGAGGTCCGCGGCGGCCTGGACATACGCGTTCTGGACGCCCCACTCGTGCTCGCGGGTCGGAAAGGCCAGTGGGGCGACGTCCGGGAACTCCTTGCGCGCGGCCGGGAGCTGAGGGTCGACGACCTCGGGATCGGTGGACGCCTGCCAACCCGCTCCGACGATGGGATGGTCGCGCCAGATGCGGTAGCCGATGTAGGCGAGCAGCGTGTGGTGCGAGTACGTCTGGATGTCGGCGGTCTGCGCCTCCCTTCCCTTGAGGTGCACGAAGCGCAGGAAGTTCTCGAAGTCGCCGGCGCGTAAGACGAGCACGCCTACCGCGACGACTCCAACGACGATCCCGCTCACGGCGATGTCGCGAACCGCGAGCCGGCGCCGACGCGAGACCGCATAGAGGAAGCCAGCCGCGCCCGCGGCGATGCCGATCAACCCCGCCGTCGCGCCCGACAGGATCAGGCCGACGCCACCGCTTGCAACCGCGGTCCAGCCGATCCGCTTGCCGGCGACGAGCACGGCAGCGAGCCCGATCCCGAGGGCCAGCGCGGAGAGCGCGGCGAAGTCCGAGTGGCCGAGGAACGACGGCTGGCGCCGGCCGGCCGCCCACGCCTCGGCCATGTCGACGCCAAGGAACTGCAGCAGTCCGAAGCAGGTCGCTACGACGCTCCAGGCGACTATCGCCGCCGCGACGAGCTCCCAGTCGTTGCGCCGCCGCAGGATCAGCGGCGCAGAGAGTGCGAGCAGTGCGTACTCCGAGAACTTCGTCGCGGTGACGAGATGCTCGAGCGAGCCCGAGCGGATGAAGATCCAGAGGATCAACGCAGCAGAGGCGACCCACAGGGGCAGTGCGGGGCGCAGAGGCCCGAAACCGGTCCGCAACCCCTCGCGCAGGGCGACGAGCGCCACGACGACGACCGCCAGGTCCGACAGCTCGAGCCCCAGGTGCGTGGACCCGAGCGGCACCCTCACTCCCGGCTGGTACTTGATGTGCAGGAACAGGAAGGGGACTGCGAGGGCCAGGGCGGCCGCGCCGGGGTTGATCCCGGAGCGCGCCACGGAGCGCGCCCTCAGCGCCAGGGTCTCCGCCGAGGCCATGGAGCGAGTCTAGGTATTGCCCTCCCTAGAATGGTCGTTCTAATGCGCTCGCGGCTCTTCTGGCGCCGGTCGGCGGCAGCCGCTGGGATCTATGCCTCTGTCGTCCTCGGCTTCTTCGGGACGGTGATCGTTGCCCACGCCTTCACGACGCGCCTGCTCGGTCTGTACGCGATCGTCATCGCGGCTACGGGTTTCTTCCAGACATTGCTCGACCTGACGATCGAAGAGGCGCTCGTCAAGTACGGATTTCGCTTCCAGGAGCGGGAAGACTGGGGACGATTGAGGCGCCTGTTCGGCCGGGCGCTGCAATTGAAGCTCGCCGGGGGAGTCGTGGCCGGTTTGTGTCTGCTTGCACTGGCGCCGGCCGCGCATGCCCTCTTCGGCGACGATCGCCTGCTGAAGCCGATGCTGATCGCGGCCGCCTTGCCTCTCGTGCAAGCACCGGAGAACGTCGGCGGAGTCGCTCTCATTCTGCGCGGCCGTTACGACATCCGTGCCTTCTTCCTCTTCCTTTCGATGGCATTGCGGCTCGGAGCGATTGCGATCGGCACGCGCTACGGGCTCACGCAGACGATCGCCGCCATCGTGGTCGCGCAAGTCCTGGCGACCGCGGCCGTGCTCGGCGCCGGGTGGGTGGCGTTCAGACGCAATCCTCGTGTCGCCGCCGTTCCGATCGGCGAGGAGCGTCCGGAGATCACGCGCTTCGTCATGCAGTCCAGCCTGGCGACCGGTGTGGTGGCGCTGCGCAGCACGCTGAGCCCGTTGCTTCTGGGTGTCGTCTCGTCCCCCAACCAGGTCGGATACTTCCGCGTCGCGCAGGCGCCTCAGCAGGGGTTCGCTGCGCTCTCGGCGCCGGCGCGCCTCGTGTTGTTGACGGAACAGACCCGAGCCTGGGAGCGCGGCACGCGCGAGTCCGTGTTCGCAGGTGTGCGCCGCTACTCGCTCGGCGCCGCCCTTGCAGTCGTTGTCGTGGTCCCGCTGCTGCTGTGGCTGGCACCCGACCTCGTCCGGCTGTTCTTCACATCCAAGAACGTCGGTGCGACGGACGCGCTTCGCCTGATCGTCGTCGCGGGCGCACTGCAGTTCGTCTTCGGCTGGACGAAGAGCTTCCCCGTCTCGATCGGACGGCCGAAGCTAAGGATCTGGGCGCACGGGATCGAGACACTAGTGCTCATCCCGCTCGTCGTCGTTCTCGGTGCGGCCTGGGGTGCAACTGGTGCAGCAGGCGCTGTGCTCGCCTCCACGGTGGTCTTCATCGCCTTCTGGACCGCTCTCTTTCTGCGGATACGCCGCGAACCCGCAAGCCAGGGAACACATCCTCCGCAACCCGAGGCGGTTCTCCCCTGAGGGTGTTGATCGTGTCCGGGATCTGGCCGCCCGATGTGGGCGGGCCGGCAAGCCATGCACCCGACGTGGCGCAGTACTTGCGCAGTCGCGGCCACGAGGTGGAGGTCGTGACGACGGCAGACACGCCGCCCGCCCCGCGCCCTTACCCGGTGCGTGCGGTGCCGCGGCACCACCGCGCCGGTGTCCGGCACTATCGCGGTGCGGCGCTCGTTCGCCGGCGCGCGCGCGGCGTCGACGTCGTTTACACGACCGGGATGTTCGGCCGCAGCGCTGTGGGATCGGCGGTGGCGCGAAAGCCCTACGTCGTGAAGCTCACCGCGGATCCTGCGTTCGAGCGATCACGCCGCCGAGGCTTCGTCGAGGGCAACGTCGACGACTTCCAGGAGCACCGCGGTGGCCCTGCAGTTGCGCTGTTGCGGTTCGCGCGTGACGTCGAGCTTCGGCATGCCGCACACGTGTTCACGCCGAGTGCGTACCTCCGAGAATTGGCACTCGGGTGGGGTGTGGCTCCGCAGCGTGTCAGCGTTCTGCCCAATCCTTCGCCCGTGCTGGGCGAACTCGGGCAGCGGGACGAGCTTCGACGGGCATTCGGCTTGAACGGCGCGACGCTCGCCTTCGCCGGTCGGCTCACAGCACAGAAGGCGCTCGGTCGCGCGCTCGAGGCGGTCGCGGGCGCAGACGGCGTGAACCTCGTGATCGCGGGCGAGGGGCCGGAGCGGGAACCGCTCGAGGCCAGAGCCGCGGAGCTCGGAATCGGCAGCCGAGTGACCTTTCTCGGCGCACAGCCACGCGAGCGCATCATCGAGCTCTTCCATGCCGCCGATGCGACGATTCTGTCCTCGAGCTGGGAGAACTTCCCGCACACGGTCGTCGAGGCGCTTGCAGTCGGGACGCCGGTGCTCGCAACGGAGGCGGGCGGCGTCTCGGAAGTCGTCCACGACGGCGTGAACGGCCTGCTCGTCGCGGCCGGAGACACTGCCGCACTCGGCGAGGCGGTCAGGCGCTTCTTCGCCGATGACGAGCTTCGTGAGCGACTGCGCGGCGCCGCCGCCGCGTCCGTGTCCGAGTACGCGCCGGAACGCGTTTTCGGCAAGCTCGAGGAGATCCTCCGGCGAATAGCGGGGACATGAAGCCGCGCGTCCTGTTCGTCTCCCGGCGCGTCGAGCTGCCGCTATCGCCGAGCCTGGCCCGCAAGTGGGATGCAATCGGTGCGGAGCTCGACTTCCGCGTGCTGGCCGGGGGAAGCGGAAGCAACGGCACGTTCCACCTGGCGCGAGAGTTGCCCGCGCTCGACGGCCCGGCGTTTTTCGCGGCGCTGCCTCTCCGCATTGCGCGCGAGTTGCGCCGGTTCAAGCCCCACGCCGTTCTCGCGCAAGGCGCACACGAGACTGCAGCCGCGCTGAGCGCGCGCAAGCTTGCGCGCACGGACACGGCTGTGATCGCGGACCTACACGGTGACTGGCGTGCACCCACGCGCCTCTACGGCTCGCGGCTGCGCGGAGTGCTGAGCCCCGTCGCCGATCGCGTGGCGCTTGGCGCGCTCCGTCGAGCGGACGGCATCCGTACGGTGACCGGCTACACCACCGGCCTCGTGCGCGAGCTCGGCCTCGAGCCGGCGGACGAGTTTCCCGCGTACATGGACTTCGACTCCTTCCTGCAGGAGCAGCCGAAGGCGATCCCAACGCGTTCTCAGGCGCTCTTCGTCGGCGTGCTCGAGCGCTACAAGAACGTGGACGGGCTTGTCGAGGCGTGGCGGCGGGTTGCTCCACGCGTTCCCGACGCACGGCTGCACATCGTCGGCTCCGGAACGCTGCAACCGGTTGTCGAGCAACTCGTCCGAGATTTGCCCGCGCAGACGAGCTGGACGGAGCGCCTGACTCAGAGCGGCGTCGCGTCGGCGCTCGACGAATCGACTCTGCTCGTCCTGCCCTCGCGTTCCGAGGGCATGGGCCGGGTGATCGTGGAGGCCTTCTGCCGGGCCCGGCCGGTTGTAGGCAGCCGCGTCGGCGGCATTCCGGACCTCGTCCAGGACGAAAGCAACGGGCTGCTCGTCGAGCCGGGCGACACGGACGGCCTTGCCGATGCGCTGGTCCGCGTCCTCGCCGACCGGGAGCTGGCCGCGCGGCTCGGAGCAGGAGCGCACTCGAGCGCCGGTCTCTGGACGGTCTCGCCGGAGGACTTCGCCTCCCGTCTGCGCGACCTCGTCGGCCGGATTACCGGGCTAAGCTAGGTCGCCGTGCGCGCAGACCGCTTCAAGCAGGTGCTGAAGAACTCCGTCTACCGGACGATCGGCGAGACGGCGTCCGCGATCGGCGCGAGCAACGGTGAACGGAGCCTGCGCGTGCTCATGTACCACAAGGTGAACGATCTGCCCGGCAACCCATTGACGATGCCTGTGTCGATCTTCGACGAGCAGATGGACCAGCTGCGCGACCTCGACTACACGGTGGTCGGTCTCGAGGCCGTGCTCGACCACTATGTCGAAGGGAAGTCACTGCCGGAACGGGCGGTGCTGATCACCTTCGACGACGGCTATTACGACAACCTCGACAACGCGGCCGGCGTATTACGCAAGTACGGCTACCCGGCTGTGCTGTTCGTTCCCATCGGCTATCTCGACGACCGTCATCCGCTGCCTCACGAGGAGCATCTGGCAGCGCAGGGCATTCTCAACCGAACGATCGAGTGGACCGAGCTTGCCGACCTGGAGCACGAAGGGATCCGCATCGAGTCGCACGGCATCTCACATCGTCCGCTTGCGGACCTCGAGGTCGATGAGGCGGCGCGCGAGATCGCTCTCTCCAAGCTACGACTGGAGGAACGCCTCGGCCGGCCGGTGCGCGCTTTCTCGTACGTCAAAGGCTCGGAGGCGCACTACAAGCCGGTCCATCTCTCGCTCGTCCGCCAGGCCGGCTACGACGTGGCGTTCACGGCGGTCTCGGGCTCCAACTCACAGGCGACGGATCCGCTGCAGCTGCGCCGTTACAACATCGAGCCTTACTCCTCGCGCACGTTCGAGCTCGTGCTGGCGGGAGCATGCGATCTGATCTCGCTGAAGGACACGGTCACCGGGACGCACGCGCGCCGCATCTTCAATGCGGCGCTGGGCACGTCCAGCAAGTAAATGTCAGGGTACGAGCTCGCCTCCTATGAGCCTGAGCAGCGGGAGGACTACCTGCGGCTGCTGCGCGATGCCTGGGGCGACCTGGCACTGTCCGGGCCCGAGTTCGACTGGTGGTTCCGGGAGAACCGTGTCGGCTCGCTCATGTCCGTCGCGCGTGTCGGTGGGCAGGTGGCGGGAGTCGCCTCGCACTCTCTCTTACGCATGGTGCTCGGAGGCGTGGAGCGCAAGGTGAGCTTCTCCGTCCATGCGACCACGGACGCGTCCGCGCGTGGGCTCGGGATCTTTCCTGCCCTCGAGAAGAAGAACGAGCAGGAGGCCGAGGACAGGGGTGTTGCGGTCGTGCTTGGCTTCGCCTCCAAGCCGACCGCTCCCATCTTCCTCGGCTCGCTCGGCTGGACGGAGATCGCGCGAATCCGTGTCTGGGCCAGGCCGTTCCCGCGCCGGCCGCGCCGGCTCGAGCCGTACGCGCGACTCCCACGGTTCCGCCATGCCGGCGACGCGGCGAGGTCCTGGCCGAACCATGTGGTGCGCGACGCCGAGTACCTGAACTGGCGGTACATCGAGTCGCCTCGTGATTACGTGGCCGTCGCGGCAGGCGGGAGCTACGCAGTCCTGGGTCACAAGGAGCACAGAGGCACGGCCCTCGCCTACGTTGCCGACCTGGTGGGGCCTGCGCCGAAGTCCCTGCTGCGCGCGTGCCTCGCAGAAGCGCGGCCGGGCTCGCGCGCATTACTCGCCATCCCTGCGCCCGAACACCGTGCGGCGTATGCCTCGCTGGGCTTCTTCCCGACGCGCACGACGCTCCATTTCATGGGCAAGGCGCTCGCAGGCGAGCTGGAGACCGATCGCCGAGCATGGCGGTTCACGCTCGGCGACACTGACTTCTTCTAGTGAAGCGGCTGGTTTTCCTCACGCAGAGCGTCGATCCGGCCCATCCCGTGCTCGCAGCGACGATTCCGAAGATCCGCGCACTCGCAAAGCGGGTCGACGAGGTGGTCGTCCTCACACAGTCAGGCGACAGTGAAGGTTTGCCCGCGAACGTCGAGGTGCGGACGTTCGGCGCGCCGTCTCGTGTGCAGCGAGTCTGGCGGTTCGAGCGCGAGCTTGCGCGCGCGCTGCCGGCGGACGCGGTCGTCGCGCACATGATTCCGGCCTACGTTGTGCTCGCCGCGCCTCTGGTGCGCGCGAGGCGCACGCCGCTCCTGCTCTGGTACACGCACTGGAAGGCGTCCTCCACGCTCCGTGCGGCAGAGAGGCTTGCAACGGCGATCGTCAGCGTCGACAGGCGCTCGTTTCCACTGGCATCGCCAAAGGTTCGCCCGATCGGGCACGGTATCGACGTGAACGAGTTCGCCTGCACGGATCGCAGTGGACGCACGGGCCTGCAGGCGCTGGTGCTCGGGCGCTATTCGCCGGCCAAGGGGATCGAGACGATCCTCCGCGCCGTCCAGCAGGTCGAGGGCGCCGGCGTCGTGGTGCACGGCGTCGCTCTGAACGAGCTCGAACGTCGACATCGCACCGACCTCGAGCGGCTCGGCATTCCGCTCGGAGACGCCGTGCCGCGGGCGCAGGTTCCGGAGCTGTTCGCGCGGTCTGACGTTCTCATCAACAACATGGAGGCGGGAGCTCCCGACAAGGTCGTTTACGAAGCTGCCGCCGCCTGCCTCCCGGTGCTCGCGTCCAACCCCGTCTTCGACGAGCTGTTCGACGGCTATCCGCTGCTCTTCGAGCGTGACTCCCCCGAGAGTCTCGCCGAGCGTCTGCGCTGGTTCGCCGCGCTCGGCGAAAGTGAGCGAGTCGAGATCGGGCGAACGCTGCGGGAGCGCGTGGCACAGCGACATTCGGTGGACACCTGGGCCGACGGAATCCTGGCGGCGGCACGATGAGTCAGAACCGAACCGTCCTGCATCTGCAGAAGGTGGCCGGGATCTCCGGCTCGGAGGCGCATCTCCTCTCACTGCTGCCGCGACTGAAGGAGCGGGGCTGGGACATCCGATTCCTGATGCTGCACGAGCACGAGCCGGGCGCCTGGGACTTTGCGCGCGAGCTGACGAGTCGTGGCATACCTCTCGACTCGATTCCATTGGCGGCGGACGTCGACCCCGTCGCGTTCCTGCGGCTCGCCGGGTATCTCGCACGCCGGCGGCCGAGGATCCTCCACACGCATCTCGTGCACGCGGATGTCTACGGGCAACTCGCCGGAGCGTTGACAGGCATTCCTCTGCGTCTGTCGACGAAGCACGGCTTCAACGAGTTCCGCGAGAACCCCGGCTTTGCACTCGGAGATCGTGCGATCGCGACCTTTGCCCACACGCACATAGCGATCTCGCGCGGCCTTGCGCGCTACCTCGAAGAGGTCGAAGGCTTTGACGGTTCGAGCTTCGAGATCGTGCACTACGGCATCGAGCCGAACGGGTCGCCTCGACCCTATGTCGGGCCTCGGCCCGTGTTGCTCTGCGTCGGTCGTTTGATTCCGATCAAGGGTCACATCGTGCTGCTGCGTGCGTTTGCTGCAGCTCGCCGGCGCATCCCCGACCTGCAACTCCACATCGCGGGACGCGGGCCGTTAGAGCCGGCGCTGCGCGCGCTGGCAATGGAGCTCGAGCTCGAGGACTCGATCCGATTCCTCGGCTACGTCGCGCCGGTGCAGCAAGCGATCGAGGATGCAGCGATTGTCGTCGTGCCCTCGATGGGCGAAGGCTTCGGCATGGTCGCGCTCGAAGCGATGGAGCGCGCGCGACCCGTGATCGCGGCGGAGATCGGCGGTCTGGGCGAGCTCGTCCAGGACGGGGTCACCGGTCTCCTCGTTCCTCCCGGCGAAGCGCAGCCGCTCGAGGAGGCGATCGTGCGCCTCGCGGGTGATCTGTCGCTTGCTGCGCAGATGGGCGGCGCCGGCCGCCGTCGCGCGATCGAGCACTTCCTGCAGGAACGCTGCACGGACCGGACGGAACTGCTCTACGAAGGCGCTCTGGCAGCCCGCGGCCCGCGAAGTGCTGTCTCGTAAAGCGCGAGCGTCTTGTCGGTCATATGCGCGACACTGAACTGTGACTGTGCGCGCTTGCGGCCTTGCTCGCCGTAGGTGCCGGGATCGTCCAGGACACGGATCACTGCAGTCGCCAGGGCCGCCGCGTCGTCAGGTGCGACGAGCAATCCCGTCTCGCCGTCGGCCACGATCTCCGGGATCGAGCTGACATTCGTTGCGACGACGGGCTTCGAGGCCAGCATGGCCTCCAGCAGCGCGAGTCCGAAGCCCTCCCAGCGCGCCGGATGGACGAGCAGGTCTGCCCGTCGCAGCCAGGCGGCGACATCGGGGACGCGGCCGAGCAGGTGAACCGGGACCCGCAGCTTGCCCGCCAGCTGCTCGAGCTCCGATCGCTCCGGACCCTCGCCGAGCACGACGAGCTCGGCCTTCGGGTGGCGGGCGCGGATGTCCGGCAAGGCCCGTACCGCGACGTCCAGGCCCTTCTGGCGCTCGAGCCGGCACACGGCGAGTAGCACGCAGGCGTCCGGCCGCACGTCATCCGCGGGATTCGATCCCCATGCCGGAGGCAGCTCGTCGAGGCCGTAGTGAATCACCTCCAGTTTGTCGGCCGGAAGGCCGACACGTTCCACCTGGAACCGCGCCAACGCTTCGGTGATCGCGATCACCCTGGCAGCGCGCCGCGCCAGCGCACGTTCGACGAAGCGAAACGCTCCCGCACGGAACGGGTCGTCGTTGTGCTTCGTCGAGACGAGTTGCCGCGCTCCCAGCGCTCCGTAGACGTCTGCATGCACGAGGTGCGTGTGCACAAGGCCAGCTTTCCGTGCCTCTCGACGGACGCGCAGCGCCAGCCGGGGGTCGATGTCGCGTGGCGCGGGAACACGGACGAAGGGCACGGTCAGCGCCTCGTAGAACGGGTCGGGTGCGCGCGACGTGTCGTCGAGCCCGAGGAAGCGCACATCGACTCCGCGCTCTGCGAGTGCAGGCAAGAGCGTCAGCAGGTGGCGCTCGGAGCCGCCGATCCCTCCGATGCGGTGGACGTGCAGGACTTTCACTGCAGCCTTCGCTGCCGCCGCGTCAGCGCCCATTCGATTGCCCCTGCGGCCAGGAGCGCGATCAGGAAATCCGTGGCGACGCGGTAGCGAGTCGCTCCCACGAACACCACCGCCGCCAGGGTCTGGTAGGCGAGCACGGCGACTGCCAGGCCGACGAACCGGCGCGCGGTCACGAAGATACCGAGGAGCGCGAGCGCGTACAGGACCCCCGCATAGAGCGGCTGCGCCAGGCTGCGGATGGCTCCGTGGCCCGAGTCCGTCGCGGAGGCCGTCGTGCGCGGATCCCACTCCATTCGCACCGCCTGGGCAGCGAGCTTCGCCTTTTCGCCGGGGTGGTCACGCACGAACCGCCAGGCCTTGTGCTGGTAGTAGGCCTGGTTCGCACATTCGTTCACGTGAATCTTCTTGCCGCTTTGCCTGTAGATGTCGCGCGCCTCCTCCGGGTTCGGGAACGGATGGCCCGGTGGATCCTTGACGTCGTCGATCCACTTTCCCTGCGCCAGCAGGCCGTACGTCTGCTCGTTGTTCGCCTTCCAGAGGGCGCGGCCGTCGGTCGTCAGCGCAAAGCACCCGACCTCCACCTCGTTGCGGATCACCCACGGCGTGACGGTCAACGCCGCGGCCACGACGAGTGCGACGGGCGCCCAGCTCCAACCGTTACGGATCACCAGGTAGGCCGCGACGACGAGCGGGATGAAGATGAGCCGCACGTTGCCGAGCACGGCGAGCCCGCCGAAGAGTCCCGCAGCCGTCGCCCAGCTCACGGAACGCCGATCGGCAGCGACGAGCGCGCAGAGAATGAGCGCTGCAGCGACGAGCTGGTCGAGCACCTCCCGGTTGAGATGCACGTCGTGCCAGACGAGGTACGGGTTCAGGGTCGTGAGGATCGCTCCGACGGTGCCCGCGCGCCGCGACAGCACACGGGTGCCGATCGCATAGACGAGGAACGCGGTCACCGTCGCCACAGCGATCTGCGCTCCGCCGACGGCCCACCAGTTGCGTCCGAAGATCCAGTAGATCGGGATCAGGAAGAAGCCGTACAGCGGCTGGGTGTACGCGGACGGCTCACCAGGGATGAAGCCGAACGTCCCGTGTTGGACGAACGTCTGCGCGAAGTCGTCGCTCTTGTCCGTGAAGGCCGTGAGGATGCGCCCGCGCTCGTGCAGGAGGACGGCCAGGCGCGGGGCGATCGCCGCGACTGCGATCAGCCAGAAATGCGCCCGCTTCACGCGGCGGGGACGAGGACCGGCGCTTCCACGTGCTCGCGCACCCAGAGCTCGAGCATCAACAAGCACCAGAGCCGGTGCCCGTGGTCCGCGCGCCCGGACTCGTGCTCGTCGAGCAGTCGTCGCACGGTGTCCGGGCGGAACCAGCCGCGCTCGCCGGATAGGAGATCATGCGCCACGTCGCGCAGGTCGGACCGGAACCAGCGTCCGAGCGGAACGCCGAACCCGCTCTTGCCGCGGCCCGCCACCTCGGCCGGAAGATCGGCGGCAAATGCACCCCGCAGCGCGACCTTTCCCTCCCGGCCGCGCGTCTTCAACGAGTCCGGCAGCGCTAGGCCGAGGGCCACGACTTCGTGATCGAGGAACGGCGAGCGTAGCTCCAGCGAGTGGGCCATCGACGCGAGGTCCGCCTTCAGCAACAGATCTCCGGGCAGGTACGTCTCGATGTCGAGCAGTTGCAGGCCCGCGACGCCGGGCCGCGACATCTCGAGCCGCACCTGTTGCGCCAGCCGCGCATCGGACCACAGCTCGCGGCGCAACTCGACGGGAAAGACCTCCATCAGGCGCGCGTACCGCTGACCGGCGGGCGCGGACGCGACGTCGAGGAAGCGCGCCGCGCGAAAGAGCGAGGACCGCGGCTCCCGCCGGGCGGCCGGAAGGAGTCGCAGAGCCACCGCGCCTGCCTGAGCCACCGGCGCAGGGACGCGCTCGGCCAGCCGATACGCGATGTAGCGCTCGTAGCCCGCGAATGCTTCGTCTCCGCCGTCGCCGGCGAGGGCCACCGTGACATGCCGCCGCGCCTGCTCGGCGATCAGGAAGGTCGGGAACGCAGCCTCGTCGCCGAGAGGCTCGTCGAAGGTCGCTGCAAGGCGCGGCAGCGTCGACGCGATGTCTTCCTCGATCTCCACTTCCTCATGCACCGTGCCGTACCGTGACGCGACCGCGCGCGCGTACGCCCGCTCGTCATAGCGCGCATCCGGAAAGCCGACTGTGAACGTGCGCACCGGTTGCGACGATGCCTGCGCCATCAGTGCGACGACGATGCTGGAGTCGATCCCGCCGGAGAGCAGTGCTCCGAGCGGCACGTCCGCAACGAGGCGCTTGCGCACCGCCTCTCCGACCGTCTCGCGCACGCGTTCGAGCCATTCGCCCTCGTGCGTGTTCGATTCTGCGGGCTCGGGCTGCCAGTACCGCTCGATCCGCTCGGTCCCGCCCTCCGCGACGAGGATGTGGCCCGGCGCAAGCTTGTTGATGCCGCGCAGCGCCGTCTTGTCGCCGGGGACGTACTGCAGCGCCAGGTATGCGTCGACGGCGTCGAGGTCGATCTCCCGGGAGACCTGCGGCAGGCGCAGCAGCGCCTTCAGCTCCGACGCAAAGGCCAGTGTGCCGTCAGGCAACCGCGTCCAGAGCAGGGGCTTCTTGCCGAGCCGGTCGCGCGCGAGGACGAGGCGATCGCGCGCCCCGTCCCAGAGCGCGAGCGCGAACATCCCGTGTAGCCGCTCGACAAAGTGGGGGCCGCTTTCCTCGTACAAGTGCGGCAAGATCGGCGTGTCGCCGGTGCCCCGCACCTCGTGTCCGCCCAGTTGGTCGCGCAGCGACATGAAGTTGTAGGCCTCGCCGTTGAAGACGGCGACGATGTCGCCCGCCTCGTTCGACACGGGCTGGTAGCCGCTCTCGAGGTCGATGACTCTCAGTCGCTGGTGACCGAGCACACAGCGGCCGAAGGCGTCCGTCGATCCCTCGTCGGGTCCGCGATGGACGAGCGCCGCACGCATGGCGTCCACGAGCTCGGGATTCGGCGCGCCCGCTGGCGAATAGAGTCCGGCGATGCCGCACACGGGACACATACTGCACGGGCGGTACGCGGTCGTCTCGTGCCATGTGGAGCGCCCGCTGGACGACGACGTTTGGAGGCGCTTCAGCGCGCTCCAGGAGCGCCGGCCGGGCAGGTTCGCGATCGCAGCCCTCATGCGCCCGCCGGCCGAGGGAGAGAACGAGGAACGCTGGCTCGAGCGGGCGCGGGAGGCCCGGGAGCGAGGGCCCTTTGGGCTACATACGCACTGGACCGCGCCCGATCACGCGCGGCCGACCGGCGGTGACCCGGCGGGGCTCGTGCGCGAGCAGGGACGCTGGCTCGACTCGCTGGGGCTCCGGCCCACCTTCTTTTGCGGTGGCGGCTGGTACATCGACGACGGAGTCGTGGCGGCGGTCGCCGACCTCGGTTACGCGGACTGCACGGCGACCGCGTTCCGGCCCGGCTACCTGGAGGCGGGAGCCCCGCACCTGCAGCTGGAGGAGCCGATCTGGCTCGAGCTCAGCGACGGGCGCCGGCTACTCGAGGTGCCGACGACCCACTCGATCGGCATGCTCGCGCGCGGCTTGCTGGGTCCTTTTCGCCGGCCGATCGTGCATGCGTACTTCCACGACACCGATTTGCTCGACCGCCGCCGTGCGGCGGCTCTGCGCCTCGGCCTCCGGTTCCTCGGACTGAAGAGGACCGTGACCGACCTCGACGAGCTTCAGCGCGGCTTGCGGCCCGAGAAGACGATGTCGTTTGCAAACAGCCGCGCATGAAGCGGCACGAGCCGTCCCGCGATGAGATGCAGGTGCACGTCCTCGAAGCCGTCGAGTAAGGCACGAATATCGGTGGGCGCGAACATCTGCAGGTGCGTCGGGTCGTTCTCGGGCTTGTGCCCGCGTAGAAAGCGGAGTCTGTTCTTCAGTCGGTAGGCGTTCGGCACGGAGCCGACGAACGTGCCGCCGGGTCGCAGGACCCGGAAAACTTCGGAGACGACGCGCCGTGGATCGCGTAGATGCTCGAGGAGCTCGCCGGCGACGACGATGTCGAAGGTGCCGTCCTCGAACGGCAGCGCATCGTCGAGGTCGGCCCAGTGCGTCTCGATCCCGAGCTTCTTCGCCTCGGCGAGCGCCTCACGGTCGGCGTCGACGCCGACGATCTCGTTCCCGCCGGCATAGGCCTGCGTGAGCGCACCGTCGCGGCAGCCGAGGTCGAGCACGTGCCGCCCCGGCCCGCCGACGTAGCGGCGGAAGAGCTCAATACGCTCGGGGCCCGCGAAGACGAAGCCGGCACCGCGCTCGACGCGGTTGTGCTCGGCGTACCGCTCGCTCAGCTGTTCTAGGCCCACGAGAGCGCCAAAGTACACTCCGCCGGGTGAGCACGAAGCCTGCCGTGCCGGCCGAGCCCCGGCCGGCGCCGGTCGAAGACATCCGCTCGGCCCGGCCGTACCTCCTCTCCCGCACCACGCTCCTGGCCGTCGGCAGGCGCCTCGCCAGCGTTGCCGCCCTGGTGACGATCGACCTGGCCGGCCTCGTCCTCGGGGTCTGGGTGGCGCTCGTCTTCCGCGAGCTCTACATCGGCGAGTGGCCGCCGCTTTGGGGAATCGTCTGGGAGACCGAGAGCAATTGGCTTCCTTTCCTCACGGTGATCACGGTGCTCGTGTTCTGGGTGGGCGGCCTCTACCGGCGGCGTGAGCTTCGTGCCGGCGTCGGTCAAATCGTGCTTTCGATGGTGCTCGTGGCGGTGATCACGCTCGCATTCGGCCTGGGAACCGGCTACCACTTCACCACCTACGGTTTGACACCGACGGCGGTTGTCACGACGGCGTTCTTCATCGGGATCCTGCGTTCGAGCTACGAGGTGCTCACGCGTGACGTCCTGCGTCTCACTGGTGCGCGGCGGCGAACCGTTCTGGTCGGAGAGGGCGAGCAACTTGCGGCCCTACGCCGCATGCTCGGCGCAGACCGGAGTGGAATTCGCTACGAGTTCCTCGGCGCGATCGCCCCCGGCGGCGAAGCCGGCGACCTTCCAATGCTCGGTGGCTTGGACGCGGTGCCGCGCATCCTGCGCGAGCACGATGTTCACGAGCTCATCGTGACGGACGGTGGCTTTGCCGAGCGCGATTTACTCGAGCTCGTCGAGGAGGCCCACCGCTTCGGAGCCAAGGTCAAGATCGCTCCTCGCACGACGGAGCTGCTCCTGCAGCGGGCTGAATACATTCCCGGCGAAGGGGCGCCGCTCTTCGAGTTGCGGCCGCCGGCACTCGCGGGATCGGAGTGGGCGTTGAAGCGCGGCTTCGACCTCGTCGTGTCGAGCTTCGTCATCGTCGTCGGCTTGCCACTCTGGCTCGCCGTTGCCGGCGCGGTCAAGCTCAGCTCGCGCGGGCCGGTGTTCTATCGCGACCGGCGCATCGGGCTCGGAGAGCAGGCGTTCGGGATGATGAAGTTCCGAACCATGTATGCCGACGCGGCCGAGCGCCAGGCATCGCTCGAGGTGGACAACGAGGCCTCTGGCCCGCTCTTCAAGATCAAGGACGATCCCCGGGTCACGCCACTCGGGGGGTTCCTGCGCCGCTTCTCGCTCGACGAGATGCCGCAGGTCCTGAACGTCCTCTGGGGGGAGATGTCGCTGGTCGGGCCGCGGCCGCTTCCCATCCGCGACTACGAGCAGCTGCAGCCGTGGCACCGGAAGCGCTACCTCGTGTTGCCGGGGATGACCGGCCTCTGGCAGGTCTCCGGCCGGATCGACCTCAGCTTCGACGACCTCGTCCGACTCGACTTCTACTACATCGAGAACTGGTCGATCTGGCTCGACATCACGATCCTCGCACGCACGCTGCCCGCAGTGCTGGCGCGGCGCGGGGCGTATTAGGCGCCGACTCGGCGGCGGCCATAGAGGTCGTGCGGGCTTCGCCCGCGCGACCATCTGGGTCTTCGTGGACTCGAGCCTCCCGCGCAGGGCAGCGATCGCTCAAGAACAAAGAGCCGACACATCCGTTCGCCATACTGATCGCGTGGCAGGACCACCCAAGATCCTCGCGGTCGCATCCGCGACCGACCTCGACTTCCGGTACGGCTGCACGCCCGCGTGGTGGCAGATCTGGAAGGGCCTCAACGAGGTCGGCGTCGATCTCATCGTCACGCCCTACCGCGGGCGGGCGATCGAATCGCCGTGGTGGCGGACGGCGCCCAATCCCCTCTACCGCGAAGCCGAGCTGTTCGCAGGCGCCCGCGGGATCGCCGCCCGTCTGAAGGGCGACACGCTGCTTCGGCGTGGCGAGGATAACCCGGAAGACACGATGGGCGACAGGCTCACGCGCGAGGCGATCTGGCGCTACGTCACGCCGCGGTGGCAGCGGCATCTCGAGCGCATCCTCGAGCAGGAGCGCGACGTCGCAGCCGTGATCGTCTTCACCGTGCCGATGGCCCACCTGCGAGGCATTCCAACGCGGCTGCGGGAGCGCTACGACGTGCCGGTCGTGTTCTACGACGGGGACGTGCCCATGAGCCTCCCCGAGTTCGGCGGCATGGACACGGGATTCAACTACTACCACGGTGCCGATCCGTCCGAATACGACCTCTTGCTCTCGAACTCCGAGGGTGGGCTCGACCGCCTGCGCGAGTTGGGTGCGCGGCGCGCGGAAGCGGTCTTCTGGGCTGCGGATCCGGAGCTGTTCCAGCCCGCCCCCGTCGAGAAGGAGCACGACGTCTTCTTCTACGGCTACGGGGACAAGTTCCGGCGCGAGTGGATGCAAGAGCTCGTCGGCGAACCGAGTCGGCGTGACCCCGAGATCGATTTCGCGCTCGGCGGAACAGATTTCCGCGGCGACATCGGGAACGCGCGCATGATCGGCGATGTGCCCTTCAACGTCTTCGCTCAGGCGATCTCCCGCGCCAGGATCAATCTGAACATCACGCGCCGTTCGCATGCGACCGTCTATGCGTCCTCCACGTGCCGGCCGTTCGAGCTCGCGGCCTCCGGCGCAGCGATCGTGTCCAACCCGCACGAAGGGATCGAGCGTTGGTTCGACGTCGGATCGGAGCTGCGCGTCGTCTCGAACGCAGAAGAGGCCCTGACCGCCTATCGCGAGCTGCTCGACGATCCCGCGGCGGCCGAGGCGATGGGACGCCGTGCGCGCGAGCGCGTGCTCGACGAACACACGTATGCACACCGCGCGCGGCAGATCCTCGAGCTCGTGGGCGTGCAGTCACCCGTGACCGCCGGTGGCTAACCTCGCGCAAGTGCCGGTTGCGCCGCGCGACGCCGTGCTCATGCAGATCGGCGAGCTGAGGCGCATTGCGATCGTCCCCGCGCTCAACGAGGAGGAGACGGTCGGACGCGTGATCGACGAGATCCGGGCCTTCGATCCAGGCTTCGACATCGTCGTGGTCGACGACGGCTCTACGGATCGCACCGCCGGGATCGCGGCGGATCGAGGTGCACACGTGCTCCGTCTCCCATTCAACCTCGGCATCGGCGGTGCCGTTCAGACGGGATACCGCTTCGCGTTCGAGCATGGCTACGACATCGCCGTCCAAGTCGACGGTGATGGACAGCACGATCCGGCGCAGCTACCCGCAATCCTCGCGCCCGTGCTTGCCGGGGACGCCGATCTCTGTGTCGGGTCGCGCTTCGCGAGCGGCAGCGGCTACCAGTCGTCCTTCACGCGCCGGTTGGGGATCCGGCTGTTCGCGTGGGTGGTGTCGGCGGTCGTGCGCCAGAAGGTGACGGATACGACCTCCGGCTTCCGGGCCGTGAACAGGAAGGGCATCGCGCTCTTCGCGGCCGACTATCCGCACGACTATCCGGAGGTCGAGGCGACGATCATGTGCGTGAAGCACAAGTTGCGCCTGGTCGAGGCTCCGGTCGAGATGCGCGAGCGCGCCGGCGGCTCGTCGTCCATCACCGCAGTGCGCTCGATCTATTACATGGCGAAGGTGCTCCTCGCGATCTTCGTCGGTCTCTTTCGCCGCTACGCCGTCCCGCTAGAGAAGGAGCATCGCCGATGACACCGCTACCCGTTTCGATCGCTGCGGCGGTCGCGTCCTTCCTGCTCCTCGTCGTGGTCTTCGAGCTGATTCGCTCGCGCCGTCTTCGCGAGCGCTACTCGTTGCTGTGGCTGCTGACCGGAGGCGTGCTGCTTGCGCTCTCCGTCTGGCGGGATGGGCTGAACACGATCGCCGGCTGGTTCGGTGTCGAGACGTATCCGCCTGCGATCCTCGGCGCGGTCGGCGCGCTCTTCATCCTTGCCGTGCTGCTGCATTACTCGACCGTGATCTCACGGCTCTCCGATCAGAACACGATCCTGGCACAGCGCCTCGCACTGCTCGAGCAGCAGCAGCGCGAGGGCGACGACGGTCAGCGAACCGTGACGGTGAGTGGGGGGCTGACGACGTAGACGTCGCCCAGGCTCTGGTCGTTCAACCAGTTGGCGGCGACACCCACTCGGTACTCCCACGTTCCGCGGCCCGGGTGATCGATGACGCTGGGCGCCCTCGTTGTTGCGACCGCGTTCATGAGGAGCTCGCAGTCGTCGGACGCAGACCCGGGTGTCCCTGCGCAGGCGACGCCCCCGCCGGCCGCGGTGTCGTGGCGCAGGACGCGATAGAAGACCGAGCTTCCGCTTGGCGGTCGCCAGGACAGGAGCACACCACCGTCCTCTGTAGCAGCCTGCAGGCCGACCGGCGTGACCGGAATGAGGTTGCCGGGATCGCCGAGCCGCACCGCCTGGCGCCCACCGTCGTGCAGCCGGGGGGTCGCCGCGATGACGCCGAAGGGCACGATCGTGAAGGCGGCGACGGCAGCGGTCAATGCGATTGCGAATCTGCGGCTCCTCGGCGCCGGCGTCGACGCCGCCGGCTGTGTGCGCACACCTGGTGCGAGCAAGACGACCGACGCAGCGAGAATCAGATAGGCAGGGAAGGCAGGCATCATGATGCGCCAGAAGCTTGCGTCTTCGACGGAGGCTTCGACGTATGTCCCCTTCGCGAGCAGGTACGCGAAGAACCATGTCCCCACGAGCAGGAAGCCACGGCGGGCGCGAACGAGGAGGGCGATCGAGCCTGCTACGGGCAGCCACTCGATGACGCGCGCGACCCAGAAGTGCTCACGCAGCGAGTTGAGGACTTCTCGCAGATGGTCCCAGTTGTTCAGTTCTGTTCCGTGGATTCGGTTGAACAGATCGGTGGCGCCCGCCGCGACGCGCACCGGCTCGGCCGGCTGGGCGGCAAGCTCACCGAGCGCTCGATACTTCCAGAGCGCCAACGTCAGCAGTGCAGGCGCCAGAGCCGCGACATAGGGGAGCAGCCCGCGTCTGCGTTCCACGAGAAAGAAGATGAGCGGCGCGACCAGCCAGATCGTGTTCGACGGTTTGATCGCGATCGACGCGCCCGTCATGAGGCCTGCTCCCGCGGCGTAGTGCCAGGTCCGAGCGTCGACAGCTCGTAGACAGAGAGCCGCCGCGGCGAGTAGTGCCACCATCGACGGGAAGTCGGGAACGGAGGTGAGCCCGACGAGTTGCGGTAGCGTCAACTCCGTGTACTTCTGGTGGTAGCCCGGCTCCACGAAGAAGATTCCGAAGTAGGGAAGGGCAATCCACAAGCCGGCGGCGAAGTAACCGAAAAGCCGCCCGGCCACACGTGCGCAGATGTCGTAGACGCAGAACAGGGCGATCGGCAAAAGGACCAGCGTGTTCAGGAGGACGATGCCTGGAAGCGCGGAGACGAGGTTCGGGCCGGCCAGCGCGGCTAGAGGCGCGAGGAGGACTGACCAGCCGTAGCCGACGTATGCAGGCGGCAGATGGCCGTGGGCAAGCAGATATGCGCCGGAGTAGTGCCAGAGCTGGTCTCCTCCCGCGTAGTAGAGCCACCCGTTGTGCCGGACCGTGAGCGCCAAGGCGAGTACTGCGAGCCACTGCAGGAGGATCAGGCCGCCGAGAATGTAGGCGGGACGAATCGAAACCGCGGTGTCCCGCGAACGCCGCAGCCGTTCCATCGCAACGACGAGCGGCGCGGGAAGTGACGCCGCGGGCGAGCTCACGAAGGCGCGCCGGCCGTAGCGCCTGCGTGCTTGCGGTACCACGCGATCGTGCGCTCGAGTCCTTCGCGCAGCGCCGTGCGCGCCTCGAAGCCGAAGAGCTCGCGGGCGCGGCTGGCGTCGAGGCTCCTGCGAGGCTGGCCGTTCGGCATCGAGGTGTCCCATTCGATCTCGCCTTCAAAGCCGGTGAGCTCTGCGATCTGCTCCGCAAGCTCGCGAATCGAGATCTCGACGCCGGTGCCGAGGTTCACCGGCTCCGCCCCGTCGTAGCGTTCGGCGGCGAGCACGAGCCCTTCGACGCAGTCGTCCACGTACAGGAACTCGCGCGTGGGCGACCCGTCGCCCCAGAGCGTGACGCGTTCGGAGTTGCCCAGCATCTTTCGGATCAGTCCCGGGATGACGTGCGACGTCTCGAGATCGAAGTTGTCACGCGGCCCGTACAGGTTCGCGGGCAGGAGGAAGATCGAGTCGAGCCCGTACTGCTCACGATAGGACTGTGCGCCGACGAGGATCGACTTCTTCGCGACGCCGTAGGGCGCGTTGGTCTCCTCGGGATAACCGTTCCAGAGGTCGTCCTCGCGGAACGGCACGGGCGCGAACTTCGGATACGCGCACACGGTGCCGGCAATGACGAGCTTGCCGAGGCCCTGCTCGCGAGAGAGCTCGAGGACGTGCGCTCCCATCATCAGGTTCGCGTACCAGAACCGGCCGGGATTCACCCGATTCGCCCCGATGCCGCCGACTTCGCCTGCCAGGTGAAACACGCGCTCGGGTCGGGCGTCCCTGAACAGGCGCTCGGCGTCCTCCCACTTCGTCAGGTCGTAGTCGGCTCGTCGCGCGACGAAGACGTCATGACCGTCGGCCTCGAGTCGCTCGACGAGATGCGAGCCGAGAAAGCCGCCGCCGCCTGTGACGAGGGTCTTCATGCGGGGGCGCGCGTCTGCGACAGCCAGTCGACGCGGCCGATCCAGCGCGGCCGGTTCTCGGCAAACCACGCGATCGTCCGTGCGACACCGTCCTCCCACGAGACGTGGGGCTCCCAACCCGTCTCACGGTTGAGCTTCTCGTACCCGACACGCAGCGACATGACCTCGCTGGCTCCCGGCCGGAACCGCTCGGCAGTACTGACGATTTCGCGCGCCTCCCAGTACCCCTGTTCGCGCCCGACGCGGAGGATGAGCTCGGCCCAGTCGCGCATCGAGATGTTTTTGCCTTGCCCGTAGACGTAGAGGTCGCCGGGGATTCCACGCGCGGCGACTGTCAGGTGCCCACGCACTCCGTCGGTGCAGAAGCAGAAGTCGCGCATCGGCTCGAGCTGGCCGAGCTCGACGGTCTCGCGAGTGAGTGCCTGCGTGATGATCGTCCCCGTGACGTAGCGCGGGTTCTGGCGCGGCCCGTAGTTGTTGAACATCCTCGTGACGACGCCCGGCAGGCCGAACGCGTCGTGGTAGTTCATGGTCAGGAAGTCTGCGGCGACCTTCGAGGTCGCATAGATCGACTTCGGATTGATCGGCGAACGCTCGTGGAGGATCAAACCGCCCTCGTCGTCGAAGTCGTGATGGTGCGCGACCGACTCGTGCACGTTCCCGTACTCCTCTGACGTCCCGGCGGTGTCGAACTTCTCGAGCTCCAGGCCGTGGTCGACGATCGACTGGAGCAGGTTGAGCGTACCGATCGTGTTCGCCGTCACCGTTTCGTACGGGCGGTGCCACGATTCGCCGACGTGCGCTTGCGCGCCGAGATGGAAGACGTAGGGCTTGTCGGGCGCGTCTAGCAACTCTCTGATGAGGTAGTCGATCGACGTCTTGTCCGTCAGATCGGCGAAGTGCACCTTGAGCTGCTCGCGCAGCGGAGCGATGTTGTTCAGCGCACCACTGGACGTTGCACGAACAAACGCGTGCACGTTGGCGTCGAGCTGGACGAGCGCGTCGGTGAGATGCGATCCCATAAACCCGTCGGCGCCCGTGACCAAGCAAGTCCTGTCGCGGAAGAACTCGCCGAAGTCTCGCCGCAGGTCAGCGACGGCATCGTCCGTCCAGGTGGAGTCGTGTTGGTCTGCTTTCATGCAGCGGTGCCCGCCGACGAGCAGCCCAAGGGTAGCCCGGAACGCGGCCGGAGCGCCGTTCGAAGCGGCGCCTTTACAGGTCTCTCATATGTGACCTTGAGCCTGGCCGCCGCGGTGGCGGGTGCCTTCCTGGCGCACAAGTTCGGACGGAGCCGGGAGACCGACGGCTTCATGGCCGCCTACGGCGTCTACCTCGTGCTCGTCCTCGGGGCCCAGGCCTTCCGGATGGTCGTCGTCCCGGACTTGACCCGCGCCGAGGCGGAAGGGCGGCTTGGCTCGGAGTTCCGGGCCTACGCGCTTGCCTTTCTTGCGGTGGCCATCCCCGCCACGATCCTGGCGTCGGTCTTCTCGCATTTCTGGGGTGAGCTGATAACCGGCCGGCTTCCGGAGGAGTCGGCGGCGGTTGCCGCCGACGCGCTGCCGTGGCTGGTGCCGGCGGCGTTCGCTCAACTGATCGCCGCGCTTGCCGCCAGTGCGCTCGCTGCGAAGGACAGCTACGTGCCGGCCGCTCTCGGCTTCGCACTCGGCGGCGTCGGCGGCGTCGTCTTCTTCGTGCTGGCTGCGGACTCCAACGGTCTCGTCGCCCTTGCGTGGGGACTGGCGCTGAACGGCGCGATCGCGATCGGCCTGCCGATGATCGTGCTGCTCGTGCGCGGGAACAGGCTGCGGCTACATCGAGGCGTTCCGCTCCGGCTCGGTTATCGGCTCTGGCGACTTCTTTACGGCGCAGCCGTGCCCATCGCTCTGCAAGGCCTCTATGTGATCGCACTCCGCTTTGCGGCGGGGACCGGCGAAGGCAGCGTCACCAGCCTGTCGTATGCGTACCTGCTCGCAGCGACGTTCGTCAGCGCGACTGCGTTCTCACTGTCTCTCATCTCCGCCGCCACGCTGACGCGTCGTGGTGTCGATGCCGAAAGCGCTGCCGAGCATGTGGTGCACTCCGCCTGGGTCTCGCTTGCATTCGTCGGCGCCGCCGCCGGGCTCGTGGCGCTCGTCGGGGGCCGGATCGTCACCGCGGTGCTCGGCGACGCATTCTCGGGCGACGTCGGTGACGAGCTCGGGCGCCTCGTCGTGTACCTCTCACCGTGGATGGTCGCAAACGCAGCCTTCCTGATCACGTATCCCCTGGTGTTCGTGATGCACCGAACGCGGCTTCTGATCCCGCTGGCGGTCGCTGCCGTCGCGATCGACCTCCCCATCTCGATCGCCGGGCGCGCACTGTGGGGCCTGACGGGCGTGACGGTCGCACTCGGCGTCGCGACCCTTGTCGTCGTGCTCGGGTTGATGGCCGCGCTCGCCCCTCGGATGCTCGTGCTGACGGTCATCGGGCTCGGGCGCCTGTCGATCCTCGTCGGGGCAGCAACCGCGCTCGCGTTCGGGGGCGCGTCGCTCGTCCTTGGCGCGGTGCCTGCGGCAGCAGCGGGCCTGGCGCTGTACGCCATCCTGCTGTTGGCGATGCGCCAGCTCGGCCTTGCCCAGGCCTGGCACTACGTGCGTGCCCTCCACTGACAGGCCCACCCCGTACAATCAGGTGAATGTCCGGGCCGGAGGCGAAAAACCCGGCGCCTGCAGGTATTTCCTCGCCGGAGGAGATCGACGTCGCCGCCCTGTTCGACCGACTCCGTGAGGAGCTTCGACGTGGTGCCGTTCATGAGGACTCGCGGGGCGCCGAATTCGCCTCGACCCGGGCGCTGGCGGAGCGATTCTGGCCGGTCACGGCTGAGCGTCCCGCCGGCGGCGGCCCCAAGGGTGCCGTCAAGCGCTTTCTCCGCAAGCTCATGCGCTGGTACGTCGAGCCGCTTGCCGCCGACCAGCGGGTCTTCAACGACTCCGTCCTGAAGCTCGTCGATGCCCTCTCGGAGCGAGCTGACGCCTCGACCGCCGCGCGTGAGCAGGCAGAGCGGCTCGTGCGTGAGTTGGAGGAACGGCTCGCGCGCCTCGAGCGGCGGGGTCCCGCAGCTGGTGGCGTACCTGCACCCGTGACCGTCGCGGCGCAGCCGGCCGCGGCTTCGGTTCCGGACTACTTCGCCTTCGAGAGCAGGATGCGCGGCAGCGTCGACTCGATCCGCGACCGCCAGCGTCTTTACGTGGACGTCCTCCGCGACGCGGCTCCCGTGCTCGACGCGGGTTGTGGGCGCGGCGAGTTGTTGGGGCTCTTGCGCGAAGCCGGCGTGGAGGCGCGCGGCATCGATGCCGACTCCGACATGGTCGCCTACGCGCGTGGCGACGGCCTTGACGTCGAGCAGGCTGACCTCGTGGAGTACCTCCAACGCGCGGCCGACGGCTCGCTCGGCGCGATCTTCATGGGCCAGGTCGTCGAGCACCTTCCCGCTCCCACGCTGGTGCAGACATTCCAGCTCGCGGCCGCGAAGCTGCGGCCGGGTGGCGTTCTCATCGCAGAGACGATCAATCCCCTGTCTCCGATCGCGCTGCGCAACTACTTCGCCGATCTGACACACGCCCAACCCCTTGTGCCGGAGACCCTCGAGCTGCTGGCGCGCCAGTCGGGGTTCGCCGAGACGGAGATCCGGTTCCTCAACGAGCCCGCCGAGCGGCTTACGGAGCCGGACGATCCCGTGATCGCCGCCAACGTTCGCCGCCTCAACGATCTCTTGTTCGCGCCGCTCGACTACGCCCTCGTGGCGCGAACGGCCGCGCATGGGTAGACGCGCAGACGTTCTGCTCGTGACACGGACACGTGAGGGTTTTCTCCCTAGGCTGTTGGTGGGCGGGAGTGGTGGGACCCGGCTACTCGCGCGTGTACCTCCAGAAGGCCGGAGATGAGGATCGCCGTTTGCGCGCCGCAGGTCCCGTTCGAGCGCGGCGGGGCTGAGATCTTCGCGGACGATCTGGTCGGCGAGCTCCGCACTCGCGGGCACGAGACGGACCTCGTCACGGTCCCCTACAAGTGGTACCCGGGCGAGCGCGTGCTCTCCCAGGCCTTTCTCTGGCGGCTGCTCGATCTGAGCGAATCGGACGGACGCGCGATCGAGCTCGTGATCGCGACGAAATTCCCCTCCTACGCCGTTCGGCATCCCAACAAGGTGGTGTGGTTGTTGCATCAGTTTCGGCAGGCCTACGAGCTCGATCGCACGGAACTCGGACAGTTCGGTGAGAGCGCGGAGGAACGAGCGACGCGCCGGGCCGTTCAGCGCCTCGATCGTGTCGCGTTGGGTGAGGCGAGGAAGGTGTTCGCGACTTCCCGCAACGTCGCCGACCGGCTGCAGCGTTCGACGGGGATCGCTGCTGAGGTCATGCCGCATCCCCCGCAGGAGCTGCCGTACCGAACGGAAAGCTACGACGACTTCGTGCTTTCGGTGGGGCGGCTCGACCGCGCCAAGCGGCACGATTTGCTGCTCGATGCGCTTGCGGCCGACTCGACGTTGCATTGCGTGATCGTCGGCGACGGTCCGGACCGCGAGCGGCTCGAGGACGTCGCCCGCAAGCATGGGCTCGACGGGCGCGTGCGCTTCACAGGGCGCGTCGACGAGGAGGAGCTCGCGGGGCTCTACGCACGCTGCCTTGCCGTCTACTACGCGCCGGTGGACGAGGACTTCGGCATGGTTCCTTACGAGGCGTTTCTCGCCGAGAAGCCGGTCGTCACCACGACCGACGCCGGCGGGCCGCTCGAGGTCGTCGCCGATCGGAGGACGGGGCTCGTGATCGAGCCGCAGGCCGCAGCTCTTGCCGAGGCATGCTCGTGGCTGCGGGACCACGTCGACGACGCACGGGCATGGGGACGAGCCGGAAAGGAAATCGCGCGCCGCGTGTCCTGGGACGAGACGATCGCGCGCCTGCTCGCGTGAGAGCTGCGTATTACTCGCCGCTGCCGCCCGAGCGGTCGGGGATAGCCGACTATTCCGCGTTGCTGCTACCTGCCCTCGAACAGCTCGTGGAGGTTACGGTCGTGCGGCGCGGACGCACGCGGCCTGTGGCCGCCGACGTTGCGCTCTACCACGTCGGCAACGACTCGGAAGCGCACGGCTGGATCGTCGACGCCTTGCGACGTCGGCCGGGAGTAGTCGTCCTGCACGACTTCGTCCTGCACCATCTCGTCGCCGGACTGACGATCGGCCGGAAGGACGGCCACGGCTATCTCGCTGCAATGGAGCGAGATGCCGGAATTCCGGGACGGTTGCTGGCGCACGGAGTGCTCGACGGGCGTGTGTCACCACCGTGGGAGACTCGGCCCGACGAGTTCCCGCTCGCCGGCGAGGTCCTGGCCAACGCAACGGGCTTGATCGTTCACTCGCATTACGTCGAGGAGCGCGCGCTCGAAGCCGGCTACCACGGTCCGATCTGGCGGATCGAACATCCGGCCTGGCCCTCGGCCGAGTTGCAACCGGCGCAGCTGGAAGGCAGACCGCTCTTCGGCTGCTTCGGCCATTTGAATGCGAGCAAGCGCATTCCTCAACTCGTCGAGGCGTTCGGCGTGGTGCGCAAGCGCCATCCGAACGCGAGGCTCTTGCTCGTCGGGTCTGCATCTCCCGGCTTCGATGCGAATCGGTTCGAAGGGGAGGGCGTCGAGCGCATCGGCTACGTCGAGGAGGAGCAGCTCTGGTCACTGATGGCGGCGTGCGACGCCTGCATCTCGCTGCGCTCGCCCACGATGGGAGAGACCTCGGGCAGCGCCATTCGCGCGCTATCGCTCGGACGGCCGCTCGTCGTCAGCGATCTCGGCTGGTTCTCTGAATTGCCGGACGACGTGGCGCTGAAGGTGCCCGTCGACGAGGACGAGATCCCGGCGCTTGCGACTGCGCTTGAGCTGCTCGCTTCGAGCGAGCCGACACAGCTTGCGATGAGTGATGCGGCGCGCGTCTACGCCCAGCGAGATCATGACCTCCAGCGCGTTGCTGAGAACTATGCGGCCGCGCTGGAAGAGGCCGCCGGCGGGACCAGGGTCGCCGACGCGGTCGTCGCCGAGGTCGCGCAGGCCGCCGCCGAGATCGGCATCGAGCCCGGGACGCCGTTCGCCGCGGAGCTCGCAGGTCGGCTCGACGACGTCGGACTGGCGCGCAACGGCCGGCCGGAGCCTGAACCGCAGCCGAAGCGCAGCCGTTTGGCGCGCGTCCCGGTCTGGGCCTGGCTCGCCGGGCTCGTCGTCATCTCGGCTGTCTTCCGCTACGGATTGTCCCGCCGCGTAGTCGCTCCGTGGATCATGGTCGACGAGCTGATCTACTCCGAGCTCGCCAAGAGCTTCGCGCAGACGGGGCACTTCCTCATCCGCGACGTGCACGCCGGCGCATACGGCGTCGTATATCCGTTGCTGATCGCACCGGCCTGGCGCGTGTTCAGCTCCGTGCCGGACGCCTACGCCGCGGGGAAGACGATCGGCTCCGTCCTGATGTCGCTGACCGCGATCCCCGTGTACTTCCTCGCGCGGCGGGTACTGATGCCGATTCCCTCCCTGTTCGCCGCCCTGCTCGCCGTCGCCGTGCCGTCGCTGATGTACACGGGCACGCTGATGACCGAAACCGTCTTCTATCCACTCTTCGCCTGCGTCGCACTTGCGCTTGTGCTAGCGCTCGAACGTCCCACGATCCAGCGACAGCTCGTGTTGATCGGGCTGTGCGTGCTCGCGTTCCTGACCCGCTCGCAGGCGATCGTGCTCATTCCGGCCGTGGCGACGGCGCCGCTCCTGCTGGCGTGGCTCGACCGCCGGCGCCTGCGAATGCTCGCCGACTTTCGCGTGCTCTACGGAGTCCTCGTCGCCGGCGTCGTGGGCGTGCTCGCCGTCCAATTGGCTCGCGGCCACTCCCCGTACGACGTGTTGGGCAGCTACAGCGTCACCGGCCATGCGACCTACCGGCCCGACCAGGTATTGAAGTGGGTGCTCTACCACGTCGCCGAGCTCGACCTCTATCTCGGCATCGTGCCGTTTGCGGCGCTCGTGCTCCTCACGTTCGTCGGCCGCTCGCTCGACCGTCCACTCCGGGTCTTTCTCGCCGCGGCACTGCCGCTTACCGCCTGGCTGCTGCTCGAAGTCGGCGCGTTTGCATCGGCGCTCTCGCCTCGCATCCAGGAGCGCAACCTGTTCTACGTCGCGCCGCTGTTCCTGATCGCCCTGCTGGCGTGGATCGAGCGCGGGATGCCGAGGCCCCCTCGGGCTGCCGCGATCGCGGCTGTTCTCGCCGCTGCCTTGCCAGGAGCCATTCCTTATCACCGCCTCATCGATGTTCCCGCGGAATCGGACACGCTGGCATTGCTGCCGCTCTGGTGGCTCCAGGAGACGGTCGTCGGAGTGGACACGATCCCGGTCGTGGTCGTCGCCGCGGCCACGGCGATCGGCCTGATCTTCCTCTCGATCTCCCCGCGTTACGCACTCGTGTTACCGGGGGTCGTGCTGCTCTGGTTCGCGTTCGCGACCGAGCGAATCGAGCGCTTCGACCACGGCTTCCCGAAGGCATCGGTAGGTGCGCTCTACCAGGGCATCACTGCGCCGAGGCGTGACTGGGTCGATGCCGCGGTCGGTCGGAATGCCGACGTCGCCTTCGTCTTCTCGGGCAAAGACGCGACGCATCACCCCGACACTCTCTGGGAGAACGAGTTCTACAACCGCAGCATCGGTCCGGTGTACGACCTGCGACAGCCGTCGATGGGCGGCCTGCCCGAGACCCTTGTGGCGCAGAGAGCGGACGGTGTGCTGCTCGCCGACGGAAGACCTGTGCGCCATGCATATGTCCTGAGCGAGGAGGGCTTGCCGCTCGCCGGCGCGATCGTCGCGCGCGACGAGCTGAAGGGGATGGCGTTGCGGCGAACCGACGGTCTCCTTCGCATCGGCTACCGCGTGAGCGGCCTCTATCCCAACGACACGTGGTCCGGAAAACGAGTGACGTACACACGGCTTCGCTGCGCGGGCGGCGCGGTCACGGCGCAAATGAGGCGCGACCCCAACCTGATCAGCCGTTCACAGACCGTGCGAGCAGACGGGAGGAGCGTGAGACTCGATTCCGATGACGATGCGACCCTCACAGTCCCGCTGCAGCCGCGCAACGGGATTTGCCGCGCGGTGTTCACGGTCACTCCTACAGCCGTGCCCGGCCCGGCAGACCCGCGTGTGCTCGGCGTGCACTTCCTCGCGTTCCGTTACTCCGCTCCGTGAGGATTGCCTATGACGTCACGCCGCTCTCGCATCCGCGGACAGGCGTCGGCAACTACATCCTCGGTGCTCTGAAGGGAATGGCCGAGGCGGCGGACGGTTCGCACGAGCTCGTCGCCTTCGGTCCCGTCAGCATCCGCGGGCGGAAGCTCCTCGATTCGACACTGGCCGACCTCTCAGTCGAGCGACGCATCGCAACGGTGCCGTTCGGCCACGCTGTACGGACGGCCTGGAGCCGGCTCGGACGTCCCTCGACGGAACGCTTTCTCGGCCACATGGATGTCCTGCACTTCACGGACTGGATGGTCCCACCGGGACGGCCGCGAGTTCGCGCCACGATGATCCACGATCTCGGTCCTCTGCGATATCCAGAACGGCTGCATCCACGGACGGTACGCATGCATTCGGCAACGGCTCGTGCCGCGGCCGGCTGCGACGTCGTCTTCACCAACGCGGAGTACACCGCGAACGACGTCGTCGAACGGCTCGGGATCCCGCGTGAGCGCATCCGCGTCGCGTATCCAGGCGTCGACGCTCGCTACCGGCCGGACGGCGAGCGGCACGAAATCGGGCGCCCGTACCTCTTCACGACGGCCACTGAGGACTGGCGCAAGAACCGAGGCGTCGTCGAGGCCGCTCTTCGGCTGCTCGACGACGACCTCGCCCTGCTGTCGCTCGGCCAGGGCGGACGCGGGTACGTCGCCGACGACGAGCTGCCGGCGCTCTACCGCGGGGCGGCAGTGTTCGCCTACCCGTCCCGATTCGAGGGTTTTGGGATTCCGGTAATCGAGGCGATGGCCTGCGGCGTCCCCTGCGTCGTCTCGGCCCACCCGTCACTGGACGAGGCCTGCGGGGACGCAGCCGTCCGAGCCGATCCGGAAAGCCCGGAAGCGTTCGCCGAGGGGATCACCCGCGCGCTGGGCGAGCGCGAGGAGCTCGTCGCGCGCGGCCTGGCCCACGCACGCCGCTTCGACTGGCTCGAAACGGGCCGCGTTCACCTTCAGAGCTACGCTGACGCGCTGTGATGCGCGTCGCGATCGACGTCTCCCCGCTGGGTCAGACCCGTGCGGGGACTGCGCGCTATCTGAAGGGGCTGATGCGTGAGCTCCAACGGCGCGACGACGTAGCGGTCTCGACCCGCTCGTTCGGAGGCAAGGCCCGTGTGGCGACGGTCGCGCGCGACGGAGTCTGGTACCCGTTCCTGCTTGGACGCGAAAGTGCGGCGGACGTCCTTCACTGTCCGACCTACCGCGGGCCCCTGCGCTCCAGAGTGCCGCTCGTCGTCACGGTGCACGACCTTGCCGTCCTCCGGCACCCGGAAGCGTTCAACCGCTGGACGCGGACGTACAGCCCGCGTGTCGTGCCGCGCGTCCTCCGTGCAGCGCGGCGCGTGATCGCTGTGTCCGAGTTCACGCGACGTGAGCTCGTCGAGCTGCTCGGAGTCCCGGACGAGAAGATCCGTGTCGTACCCAACGCCGTCGGCGACGAGTTCACGCGCGAAGGCCCGGCCGAGGGCGGTGACTACGTCCTCGCGGTCGGGACGCTCGAACCGCGCAAGAACCTCGAGCGTCTTGTGGAAGCGGTTCGCCGCACCGATCGGGAGTTGCGGGTCGTCGGCGCCCGTGGCTGGGGCGGGGTCGACATCCGCGGCAACGGCGTCCGTTGGCTCGGCGAGGTCGACGACGCAGAGCTCGCGCGTCTCTATCGCGGTGCGGCCTGTGTCGCGTACCCGTCGCTCTACGAGGGCTTCGGGATTCCCATCTTGGAGGCGATGGCGTGCGGCGCGCCCGTGGTCACAACGCGCGGCACGGCGATGGAGGAGGTCGCCAACGGAGCAGCCGTTCTCGTCGATGCGCGCGATGTCGCGGAGATCGCGGCCGGCATCGAACGCGCCACCGCGGAGCGTGACTCATTGATTCCGCGCGGTCTCGAGCGGGCACGTGCATTTCGTTGGGATGCCGTAGCCGCGGCGACGGTCGACGTGTACCGGGAAGCAGCGGCATGACCGTCGCTCGCCTTTGGCTCGCTCCCGTGAGGGACTCACAGGTTCGAGCTGGGGGAACCTCCCGGTTCCCCCAGAGCTCCCTTCTTTGGGGATCGCCTCGGCCCCCGCGCCGCTGAGATCGCCGCGTGGGCCGAGAAGAACAACAGGGGAAACCTCCCGGTTTCCCCCGATGCCGCTTCCCTCGCTCATCGGGCAGAGGCCGCCCAATGAGCGACCGGCCGCTTGTGCTCGTTGACGCCGACGTGCTTGGACGCCGCCGCACCGGCGACGAGACGTATGTCACCCAGCTGCTGCGGGAGCTTCCCGCGGTAGCCGAGGACCTTCGCATCGTGGCGGTGACGCGCGACCCGGAGCTCGTTCCCGACGGGATCGAGCCGGTGCGGCTTCCCGCGCGGTCGCAGGAGCTGCGGATGGCAGTCGCGCTGCCGCGCCTGCTGCGGCGGCTCCGGCCGGATGTCGCGCACTTCATCCACGCGCTGCCGCTTCGTTGTCCCTGCCCTGCGGTCGTCACCGTGCAGGATCTCTCCTGGGAGCGGGATCCGAGCGTCTTCGGCTTCTGGGACCTTGTGACCTTCAAGATCTTCGTACGTCGCGCCGTGCGAAAGGCCGAGCGGGTTCTCGCGATCTCCGAGCGGACGAAACGCGATCTGATCGAGCTGTACGGGACGCCTGCGGAGAGGGTCGTCGTGACGCCGCTCGCCCCCGATCCGGCCTTCGTGCCCGCCGGTGAGCACGACTCCTTCCTCCTCTTCGTCAGCGCCATCGAGCCGCGCAAGCAGCCGCTGGCCGCGATCGATGCCGCGAACGCGGTCGGCCGCAGGCTCGTCGTGGTCGGGCCGCCAAAGGACGAAGAGCTCGCTGCCGAGCTCAGGCGACGCGGGGCAGACGTGCGCGGGTACGTCCCGAAGGAAGAGCTGGTACGGCTGTACCAACAGGCGGCGTGCCTAGTCTTCCCGTCCCGCTACGAAGGCTTCGGGCTGCCGGTCGTCGAGGCGATGGCATGCGGGACGCCGGTTGTTGCCGCGCCCGAAAGAGCGATGCAGGAGGTCGCCGGCGACGCCGCGATCTTCACGGACGACCTGGCCGAGGGAGTGCGCCGGGCGCTCGCAGATCGGGCGAGACTCTCCGCGGCCGGACTCGAACGGGCCAAGAGGTTCTCCTGGCGCGAGACCGCACGGATCACCGCCGACGTCTATCGAAGCGTGCTCGCCGCATGAAGGTGTCCGGCGTGTTCGTTGCCACGGGGCCCGGCGAAGCCGAGTTGCTCCGCACCTCGTTCCCTGCGCTGCGGCCTCAGGTCGACGAGCTCGTTGTCGTCGCAAACGGACCCGGGAGCCGGCCGGGGAACTTTTCGGGCGACGCGCACGTATTGGAGAACGATCATGCGCTCGGCTTCTCTGCGAATGTCAACAAAGGGATCGCCGCGACAAGTGGCGAGTACGTCGTGATCTCGAATCCGGATGCCGTTCCGGAGCCGGACTGCGTGAGCGAGCTCGTTGCCTTTGCCGATGCGCATCCGCGCTGCGGCATCGCAGGGCCCAGGATGGTCAATCCGGACGGCACTCTGCAGGCCTCGCGGCGTAGCTTCCCGACCGTCGGCGGAACCATTGTGCGGCGCACCCCGTTGAGGTCGCTCTTCCCGCCCTTGCGCTGGCAGCGGCAGCACTACCTCCTGGACGTTCCGGCTGACGAGCCGCTGCAGGTCGACACGATGTTGGGCGCGTTCTTGCTCATGCGCCGCACGATGCTCGACGAGATCGGCGGGTGGGATGCGGGCTACAAGCTCTACGTGGAAGACATCGACCTCAGCTACCGCGCGATGAAGTCCGGGTGGGAGCGCTGGTGGGTGCCGGGTGCCGTCGTCCATCACGAGTATCAAGCGGTGATCGACAAGCACTTCTTCACGCGTCGGAATCTCTGGCATCTGCATGCGATGCTTCGCTTCTTGCGCAAGCATCCCGAACGGCTCTTCGCGCTCCGATGACGGGGGAGAAATACGACACGCGCGCGGAGCGCTGGTCCGAGATCGCGTATGCGGACGCCGCGACCTATCTCGCTCACCGCGGAGAGCTCGTTCTGAGCCTCGGCCCACCGCTTGAGCACGGCGACACCGTGCTGGATCTCGCCTGTGGGGACGCGGCGGCGGCCGAGTACCTGCCCGAAGTGCGCTACGTGGGCCTCGATGCGAGTGCGGAGATGGTCAAGGCCGGGCAACGGCGTGGACGCAACGTCGTGCTCGGCGACTTCAACGACTACGAGCCGCCCGAGCCCGTCGCGGCAACCACGTGCTTTCGGGCGATTTATTACGCGGAGGACCGAGCCGCCTTCTTCCGCCGCGTTGCCGGCTACACCGAGCGGAAGTTCGTCTTCGACGTCAATCCCCGCCGGTACCCCGTCGAGGACATCTGCGCCGACCTGCGCGCGGCAGGGTTCGATCGACTGGAGCTGCGTCCGTTCTTCTCGCCACAGAAGTTCTCGTTACCGCGACCGGTGGCCAGTGCGCTCTATGCGCTCGAACGGAGCGGCCCAGTCGCACGACTCCTGCTCACTATGCGCTTCAGCTACTTGTGCGCCGCCTTCCGCGGCGGCAAGAACACGTAGCGCACCTGCGCTCCAAGATGACGGTTGTCGGTCTGGTGACAGCTCTTTCGGAACGAAGGTCGGCGTCACCGTTATCTCGACGCGGAAGCGCGGGCCGGGCGCGCGGAAGACGAGGACTCGTTCTTCTTTGCTCCTTATGGCGAAGCGCATGATCTCGCTCGGCTTGCCGAGATGCGGCTGGTTGTCGTCGCCGATCACGATCGGGCCGATCGCGACCGTGGCGTGCCCGGTCATCTCGTGTGCCCCTTGGGGTGGCCCCGACAAGACGATGCGCATGCGTCCCGCGCGGTTGTTCTCGGTCGCGTATCGCGTGTAGGAGCTGAACGAGCCCATCCACCCGTCTGGATATACGTCGGTCACTGCGCCGCCCAACCTGAGAGGCGGATCGATCTTGACAAGACGCCACTTCTCGAGGCCGCCACCTGCGCGGTGGAGATGCGTTGCGACCGTCGCCCCGACCACTTCGATGCCTTGCTCCTCGACCACGTACGGATAGCCCCAGTCGCCGCAGCGATCTCGGCTGCAGAGTGCGCCGTCGGATGGGCGAGGATCCGGTGTCAGGAACGGACCGGGTCCTTGCGCCGTCCCGTCGAGACTCCATACCGCCTTGATCGACCGGTTCCAGAACTCGAGCAGCCACTCGCCGTTCTGGTCGCTCATCTGCTGGCCGATGTAAAGGGTCGCCGCTCCGCCCGTGGCATCGTCGACCCAGGTGAACGGCGCACGGATGTTCTCGTCGAAACGGTCAGAAGCACGGTTCGAAGCCGACGCGAACGAGATCTCCGCAGTGAGATTCCACGCGACGACAGCCGCTGCAACCGCCACCACGAGCCACTTTGCACCGCGGCCGACAAAACGCGGGGCGAGCAGGAGGAGGACGGAGAAGCCGAGCAGGGCGACCAGGCCGATCTTTGCGCCCGTCGGATCGATCTGGAGGTATCGATTCGCCTGCTGCAGGATCGCGAGCCCCGGGGCGTTGTAAGAGAGATCCTGACCCATCTCGTATGGCGTGGTCAGGATCAGGACGAGGACGAAAGCCGACGAGGCTGCGAGCGCGATCGGGTGCAGACGGCGACGCTCGAGCCAAAGCGCGGTGCCCGTGAACAGGAGCGGTGCGAGGTAGATGAGATTGCGCTCGTACGTGTACGTGCCGAAGCTGATCGAAACGTACGTGGACTTCACCGCGGTATAGAGGCCGAAGCTGATGATGGCGGCGAGCAGAACGCTGCGAAAGACGCGGAGTGCATACGAGACGGGCTCGCCGGGCGCGCGCCAGAGGACTGAAAGTCCTGCCACCACGGGTAGCACGCCGAGGCCGATCGTCAACGCGCCCGCGGCGTCCAAGCCGAGATCGAGCATTCGACCTTTGTAGAGGCGGGTCGCATAGTTCCACTCGAGCGAGCGGTGGCCCAGCACCGCGCTGACGATCACGACCGCGCCGACGACGAGGGTTACGAAGCCCAGCCAGTCCCAGCCGGTCCAACTCCTGCGCCACTGAGAGGCGTACTCGGACCGCCAGAGCAGGAAGATCGCCGCGAGCAGGAAGATCGCCGGGAGCATGCCGAGCTCGCCACGCACCAGCGGCGCGATCAGAGACGTTGCTACCGCACCGCCGATCCACCAGCGGGATGGGGTGAGAAGTGCGCGGAGGATCAGGAACAGCGCCAGCGTCGACCAGAAGTACGCGAACGGTTCCTCGACGATCATCGACGAGTATGCAACCGCGGGAATCGCGGCCGACGCTGCCGCGACGAAGAGCGCCGGCCTTCGGCCGACGAAAATTCGCGCGATCCCGTAGGCGGGAAAGACCGTCGCCGTCATCACGATCACGGTGAGGTACTTCACGGTTGCGTACGCGGCATGGAGGTTGTCGATCAGCCACGCCGGTGCGAGGACGTAGGTCCAGAGTGTCGTGAAGGAGTAGGGCTCGCCGCGCCGCGCGGCATGGCCGGTGTCGGCGATCGCACGCGAGAGCTGTGTGAGCTCGAGCTCGTCGCCGAAGAGCCACGGGGTCTTGTGCGCCCAGGCCTGGATCACGTAGACGATCGCCAGCCAGAGAAAGATGCTGAGCAGCGGCACGGCCGCCAGCAGGCGGTCGGCCAGCGTCTGTTCAGCCGGCGTCGTCCGTGCGGTCACGACGGTCATTCTGCGTTCAGTCGGCGGTCGCGCCGAGGACGGTGTGAGGATCGAGGTCGATGTCGCGACGGACGAAGCGGCACGGCACCTGCGCCAGCGCGCAGGCGTCGATGACCAGGCCCAGGCGATCCCGCGGCGCGTCGGGAATCGTGACGAGGACGGTGTCCGGCCGCGCACGCGCGAGAACCCCCTCGATCTCTCCGGTTCCCCCGAGCACGGGAACGCCCTGGAGCCGTCGCCGCGAAAGTTGCGGATCGTCATCCACGAACCCGACCACCTGTTCCCCCGCGGTCTCGCGCAGCTCGCGCAGCAGGCTGCGCCCGCCACGGCCTGCACCGACGATCAGCGTGCGGTGTCGATCGCCGCGCCCAGTGAGCGCGGAGACTCCGCGCACGAATGCACGCTCCCAGAAGCGCGATGCGCCGATCAGCAGGGTGCACACGAGCGCGTCGATGATGAAGACGCTGCGCGGGAATGGGCCCCAGGTCTGGGTGGCGTCGAGAATCAGATACGCCACGACCTCCGACACCACGACCGCCGCGACGATGCTGGCCGCGTCGCGTGCGCCGGCGTACCTCCAGACGCCACGGTAGAGGCCGAACGGGATGAAGGCCAGGTAGCGGACGGACAGAACGACTGCGAGCGAGACGAGGAAGATGTGCCGCTGGTACGGGCTGCCTCCGCCTTGCAGCCGAAGGTAGTACGCGACCGTGAAAGAGGCGGTGATGAGCGCGAAGTCGACGAGCGACTCGACGAGCCGGCGCGGATTCGCGACGAAGGTGCGCAACCAGCCGCGGTCAGCGGCGAAGCCCGACGTCCGTTCCACGTCGGAGAGCACGCTCGCAAACTGGACGAGCAGCGCAAACGTGAGGAGCACTCCGATCAGCGTTACCCAGGCGTTGTCGAGCACCGCATAGAAGAGGCTGGTCGTTCCGAGCGCGGCGGAGATCACAGCGAGCAGGACGACGGCGCGCTTCTCCGAGAGCCCCTGATAGACGAGTCGGTGTGAGGTGTGGTCGCGTCCGCCCTGGTAGACGGGTCGGCCGTCGAGCAGACGCCCGATCGTGACGAGCGTCGTGTCGAGAATCGGGACCGCGAGCACGAGGATCGGCAACAGCAGCGTTGCGACCGTCGTGCCGGCCACCTTCCAACTGGCGGTCAGGCCGAGCGCGCCCAGAGCGAAGCCCAGCGGCTGGCTCCCGGAGTCGCCCATGAAGACAGCCGCCGCCTTGCCGCGGCGCAGGTTGAAGGGAAGAAAGCCGGCGCATGCCAACGCGAGCGCGAGCGCGAGCACCAGTACTGCGTGGTTTTTGTGCACCGTGACAGCGTCGACGGCGAAGAACGCTGCCGCAATCCCGGCCAGCGTCGCCGCGAGCCCGTCCATGTTGTCCAGAAGGTTGAACGCGTTCGTCATCCCGACGAGCCAGATGAGCGCGACTATTCCGGCCAGGACGTTGTTCGAGATCAGTCCGGAGATCGTCAGCCCGTTGAAGATCACCAGCCCGGCGGCCCCGAATTGGGCGGCGAGCTTTGGGATCGGCCCGAGCGAGAAGAGGTCGTCCAACAACCCGGCGACGAAGAGGATCGCGCACCCGCCCAGGATCGCCAGGAGCTCCCGGCTCGCCGGGGCCGCGCCGACCGAGAGGGCGACCCCGACTCCGGTGAAGAGGCCGGCGACAATCCCGATCCCACCGAACATCGGCGTCGTCCGCTCGTGCCACCGATCCTCGCGCGGCGCCGCCGCGAGTCGGGTCGCGAGCGGGGTGCGAAGCAGAAGCCAGATGGCCGCGGCCGCGGCGGGAAATGCAGCGATCGCCGCGAGCACCTTCACGGAGCTGAAGCGTAACGAAGGGCTGTAAGCACCATGTGAGGCCACCTCTAGACTAGGCCGCGCCCATGACGACGGTATACGGGGATCTCGTCCGCTACCGCGAGCTGTTCGGGAACCTCTTTCGCCGGGATGTCCAGGCGAAGTACCGGGGCTCGCTGCTCGGCCTGGCCTGGACGCTCGCGAATCCCGTCCTGCTCATGGCCGTCTACCTGCTCGTGTTCTCGGTCCTCTGGAAGACGCCGTTCGGATCAGAGGGGCACTACGCGCTCTTCCTGCTCGTCGGGCTCTCGGCCTGGATCTTCTTCGCCACCTCCGTGCAGTCCGCGTCCAGGTCGATGCTGGACAACGCGAACCTCATCCGAAAGACGCGGTTCCCGCGACAGCTTCTGCCGTTGTCGATCGTCGCGACGCACCTGATCAGCTTCGGCGTCATGCTCGTCGTGCTGCTCGCGGTGAATTTCGCGCTACTACCCCGCGTGCGTGCCACCGAGTGGCTCGCGCTGCCGCTCGGACTGGCGATCGTTGCAGTCACCTGCGGTCTCGCGCTTGCGATCGCGTCGCTGAACGTGCTGTTCCGCGACCTCGAGTTCCTGGTGTCGGCGCTGCTGCTACCGCTCTTCTTCCTGACGCCCGTGCTCTATCCGCTCAATGATCCGCAGATTGCACGGCGGGACTGGGTCGTCGACCTCATCCACTGGGGCAATCCGGTCTCGCCGCCGATCCAGGCGCTGCGGGATCCGCTCTTCTACGGCCGGCTGCCCGGGCTCGGGGACACGATCTATACGGTCGTCGCCGCTGTCCTCGCCCTTGCGCTCGGTGCGTTCGTGTTCAACCGCGTCGACGACCAAATCGCAGTCGAAGTCTGATCCGGGCGTCGTAGACCCAGGGCTCGTCGCCTTCGGGCTGCCACGCCGGCAGGCCCGCGACCTCCGTGTTCGGCTCGAGTGGAGGGAGCAGGGACGGCAGGACCAACGGATGCGCGAATGCAGGATTGCGCCCGCCCCCCGGCGCGTACGGCTCGAGCTCTGCTGGCGGCCGCCGCGCATCGATCGACCCGCCGACCGCTGCGTATCCCTCCGTGTGCGCCGCGTAGACCCGTTCCTCCCAGTCGGGGTCGAGGTCGGCGTTCGGAGGCAGGTGCGCTCGTGCCGCTGCAGCGTCGCGAGGCGCAACTTCGACGTCGAGGTGCGGGGAGTAGTTGCCGAGCTCGGCCAGCCAGAAGCGCTGCTCGTCCACGAGATCGAAGGCGAGGCGGTACGGGCCGGGCGGGATCGGGCCGCGGAGGTCGAGCTCTCGCTCGATGCGCTCGCCCGGTGCGGCGGCTACCTCGAAGCGAAGCCCGTCCCAGAGGATCGGGTTGCCGCGCTCGTCCAGCCAGTGGTACGAGAGGTTGAGGCCGCCCCAGGGCGCGGTGCCCGCATTCTCGAGCTGAACCCGAGCGCGAGTCACCGCTCCCGCCTGCGGCGGCTCTAGCTCGTAGGCGAGCCAGCGCACCGCGAGCGGGCCGGCAGGAACGGGATGGTCGCCGACCGCTTCCAGAGCCGGACTAGCCTACGTGGCGTGGAACCGCTCCTCGTGAGGGCGTGCCGGCGGGAGCCGGTCGAGCGCACGCCCGTCTGGTTCATGCGCCAGGCAGGCCGCTCGCTGCCCGAGTACCGCGAGCTACGGAAGCGTCACGGGCTGTTCGACATCGTCGCGGACCCCGAGCTCTGCGCCGAGGTGACGCTGCAGCCGGTTCGCCGTCACGACGTGGACGCGGCGGTGATGTTCACGGACATCATGTTCCCCGTCCTCGCCATGGGCGTCGAGGTCGACCTCGTCGAGAACGTCGGCCCGGTGATCTCCGATCCGATTCGCACCCGCGTCGACGTGGATCGCCTCGTCGTCCCGGAGCCTGAGGAGTCCGTGCCCACGATTCTCGAGGCCGTGCGGCTCGTCCGTGCAGCACTGCGTGAAGACCAGGCCGTCATCGGCTTCTGCGGCGGCCCGTTCACCGTCGCCGGATACATGATCGAGGGGAAGCCGAGCCGTGAGTTCGCGACGGTGAAGGCGATGATGTATCGCGAGCCCGACACGTGGCACACGCTGATGGACAAGCTCGCGAACGTGTTCGCGCGCTACGTCGCGGCGAAGGCGCGCGCCGGGGCCGACGTCATTCAGGTCTTCGACTCGTGGGTCGGTGCTCTCTCGCCGTCGGACTACGAGGAATTCGTGGCGCCGTACTCGGCGCGCATCCTCGCTGCAGTCGACGTCCCGACGATTCACTTCGGCACCGGCACGGCGACCTTGCTGTCGTCGATGGCCGACGCCGGCGGCGACGTGATCGGGCTCGACTGGCGCATCCCGCTCGATCGAGGGTGGGCGGAGGTCGGCGAGGACCGGGGTGTACAGGGGAATCTCGACCCGGCGGTTCTGCTCGGCCCATGGGAGCGAATCGAGTCCGAAACCCGCGCTATTCTCGCGCGTGCCGGAGGGCGGCCGGGTCATGTATTCAACCTCGGGCACGGAGTGCCACCCAATGCAGACCCGGCTGTTCTCGGGCGTCTGACGGAGCTCGTGCACGAGGCGACCGTCGAAGCGCGCGTGTGAACGCGGCGGTCGTGCTGATGGCGTACGGGTCGCCGGAGCGGCTGGCCGACGTTCCCGCGTATTACGCCGACATCCGCGGCGGCCGTCCCATTCCCGACGAGCTGATGGCGGATCTCGTCGAGCGCTACCGCGGGCTCGGGATCGACGACGGTTCGCCGCTCAACGCGATCACCGAGGAGACACGGGCTGCGTTGGCGCGCGAACTGAGAGACGTGCCGGTGTTCACGGGCATGAAGCACTGGACGCCGCGCATCGCGGAGGCAGCGGACGCTGCCGTGGCAAGCGGCGCGGAGACGGTGGCCGGCCTGGTTCTGGCGCCGCACTACTCGTCGATGTCCATCGCGGGCTACCGCCAACAGTTGGAAGGCGGGCTCGGCGGCCGAGCCGAGCTCGCGTTCATCGAGAGCTGGCACGACGAGCCGGGCTTTGTCGACCTGCTGGCGGAGCGGGTGCGCGGAACGGACGCGCACGTCGTCTTCACAGCCCATTCCTTGCCTGCTCGTATCCTCGATGCGGGCGACCCGTACAAAGACCAACTCCTCGAGACCGCCCAGCTGGTCGCAGAGCGCGCAGCGCTCGAGACATGGTCGTTCTCGTTCCAGAGCGAGTCCCAGACGGGCGAGCCGTGGCTAGGGCCCGACATCCTCGACCATCTCCGCGAGCTGCAGGGTGGCGGGGTCCGGGACGTGCTGGTCTGCCCCGTCGGCTTCGTCGCCGACCATCTCGAGATCCGCTGGGATCTCGACCACGAGGCCGCGGAGCTGGCCGAGGAGCTCGGCCTCGGCTTTCGGAGGATCGAGATGCCGAATGCCGATCCGGCGTTCGTGCGGGTGCTCGCGGGGCTGGTGCGACGGGTGCTGGCGGTACCCTCGGAAGCATGATCCGACCGGGCGAGATCGCCGCAGAGCATGCCTCGCGGCACTTCAAGGTCTATCCCCGCGAGGCGAGGCGGTTGAAAGACGCGGTCGTCGCGCGCCGCCGGTCCCAACCTACGGAGGTCCGGGCGCTCCGCGACGTGTCCTTTCACGTCGATCCCGGCAGCGCGATCGGGCTCGTCGGAAGGAACGGCTCCGGGAAGACGACGCTCCTGCGGCTGCTCTCAGGGATCATCAAGCCGACATCCGGCCGTGTCGACGTCGGCGGGCGCGTCGGCTCGCTGCTCGAGCTCGGCGCCGGCTTCCATCCGGATATGACCGGGAGGGAGAACGTCTTCCTCAACGGCTCGATCCACGGGCTCAAGCGCGTCTACGTACGGGAGCAACTGGACGAGATCGTCGCCTTCGCCGGGTTGGAGCAATTCATCGACCTGCCGGTGCGCACATATTCATCAGGGATGTACATGCGTCTCGGGTTCGCGATTGCGGCGCACATCGACGCCGACGTCCTGCTGCTGGACGAGGTCTTCGCGGTCGGCGACGAGCAGTTCCAGCGCAAGTGCTTCGGCAAGATCTTCGAGTTCAAGCAGCGCGGCGGCACGATTGTCTTCGTCTCGCACGACGCGGCGGCGGTCGAGCGTCTTTGCGACCGCGCAGTCCTGCTACGGGACGGGCGCGTCGAGTTCGACGGGCCGACGCACGACGCGATCGTGCGCTACCGGCAGCAGCTTGCAGGTGAGCTCGATCCCGCGGAGCGCAGCGCCGGTCTGAAGGAGTGGGGGAGTGGCGATGCGCGGATCGAAGGCGTGGAGCTGCTCGGCCCGGACGGAGCGGAGCGCACGCAGTTCCTCGCCGGCGAGGCGCTGACGTTGCGCCTGCGCATCGTTGCGCAAGGTGCGATGCCTCCACCGAGGTTGTCGCTCGAGTTGAGGGACGCGTCAGGCCTGCTCGTCGCGGGCTCGGGCCGCTCGACGGCCGAGCTTGGTTGGGACGAGCCGACGACGGAGCTCGTCGTCCGCTTCGAGGTCGAGCAGTTGCCGCTCGCGGACGGACGCTTCCATCTGCGCCTGGGCCTCACGGACGAGACCGGGGAGCGGCTGTACCACTGGCTCGACGACGCGCTCGCGTTCGTCGTCTATCCGGGCGGCGAGGAGCGCGGTGTGGTTCGGCTCGAGGGCCGGTGGGCCGGGGAGGAGATCGGCGTGCCGACGGAAAGGGTCGCGACATGAGCTCCCGCACCTGTCCGGACTGGCCGAAGCTGATGGAGTACGCGCCGGACCTGCAGTTCAAGCACTACACGGTCGCCGAAGCGAGGCTCCCCGGCGAGGCGCTGATGAGCATTCCCGACGTCAAGCTCGAGGCTGTCGCGATCTGCTGCGACCTCGAGCGGCACGTCTTCTATGCGGAGCACACGGACCCGGAGGTCGCCAAGGCTCTGCGCGCGACGCACTGGTACGAGCTGGCCGAGTGGACGTCGAGCGGCCCGGGCACCGCGTTCGGCTAGCGTCGGATCCAGCCGCGTCCATTTGCCGACGTTTGTCATTGGGGTCTGACCCTAAGCCAGTATCCGTTCGGGACAGGGCCTACCGATCAGGGTCGAACTGGTGTTACAAGCGGTTCGCCGCGCTCGAACGCCAGGATGTTGTCGACGACGATCCGCGTCATCGCCTCGCGCGTCTGGCGCGTGGCGCTGCCGAGGTGGGGCGTCAGCACGACGTTCGGCAGTGGTAGGAGCTCAGCCGGAACAGCCGGCTCGTGCGCGAAGACGTCGAGCCCCGCACGCAGGCGCCCCGAGACGAGCTCTGCGACGAGGGTGGCCTCGTCCACGATCTCGCCACGCGCCGTGTTGACGAAGCACGCACCGTCACGAAGCAATGCGAGGCGACGCGCATCGATGAGGCCGCGCGTCTCGGGCGTCAACGGCGTATGGATGCTGACTATGTCCGACTCCGCAAGCAGCGCGTCGAGCTCGCGGTACTCGCCGAGGTCCGTGTCCGCACGCGTTCGCTGCGCGTAGAGCACGCGCAGCTCGAACCCCTGCGCACGCCGGGCAACGGCCTGACCGATGCGCCCGAGCCCGACGATGCCGAGGGTCGCCCCGGTGAGCTCCTCGGCGACGATTCCGTTGGCCCACTCCGCCCGCCACTCGCCGCCCCGCACAAGTGCGTCGCCCTCGACTACGCGTCGCCGCGTCGCCAGGATCAGTGCGAACGTCAGGTCCGCGGTCGCAGCGGAGAGGACGCCGGGCGTGTTCGTCACGGCGATCCCCCTGCGGGTGAGCTCCTCTAAGTCGATCCTGTCGTAGCCGACGCTGAAGTTCGCGACGAGCCGCAGCCCCGGCAGGAGCTCGAGCGGCACGGGCTCGTTTGCGACGACCAGCGCCTCGACATCGGCCCGGGCCGCATCCAACTCAGCCAGCGCCCGCACCTCGACGTCGCGGAGCTCGTCGAAAGCCGGTCCGGGATACCGATGCGTGGCGAGGACCTTCAAGGGCTGAGTCTCCCATGCCGAAACGAACGTGATGAAGGTGAGATCTGCGGCAATCCTGGTCGTGACGCTCGTCGCGGTCGCTCTCCCATCTGCCGCGGGCGCGTACCAGCTCGAAGGCGGTCGCTGGCCGACGCCGACGATCACCTACTTCAACGAGGTCCCGGCCTATGCGTGGGCCGTCGACTCCGCCGCGTACGCGTGGAACACGAGCGGCGCGCGCGTGCGGTTCCTGAAGGGCTCACGACGTGACGCGAAGGTGCTGGTCGGGATTCGCTGGTTCAAGGCAGCGGGCGACGCGAACGTCCAGCGCAGCAAAGGGCACTTCGTCACCGCGAAGGTCGGCATTCAGAGCGGACAGGATCGCTACACGATGGCGCTCGTCGTCGCGCACGAGCTGGGACACGTGCTCGGCCTCGACCACGAGGACCGTGTCTGCGCCACGATGAACTCGCACCTCGTCGAGGGCCACACGGAGTACTGCCCTGCCGCGCCCCAGGGTATGTGGGTCTGCCGGCTGCTGCGCGCGGATGATGTGCGTGGCGCCGTGAGGCTGTACGGCGGAACCCCACGGCCGATCCGCGGCCCCGAGTTCTGCAACAGGTAGTCAGCGCCGCCTGACGAGCACTTCGTCGAGCGGCCGCGTGTTGACGACGTCGGCCGCCGTCGCCCAGCCGCGCCGCGCCGTGTGCACGGCAAGCCGCATGTTGCCGAGCCCGCGCACCGAGTGCGCATCGGTCGACACGACGATCGGGACGCCGGCCTCGATCGCGAGCTTGATCTCGGGTCCCGAGAGATCGAGCCGGTCCGGCAACCCGTTCGTCTCGAGTGCAACGCCGGTCTCCAGGGCGACCTCGAACGTCCGCTCGAGATCGAGAAAGTTCGGAGGACGGTGATTGATGATCCGCCCCTTCGGATGACTCAGCGCGCGCACGGCCGGATGCCGCATCGCCTCAGTGACCTTGCGCGTCAGTTCGTCACGCGGCTGCCGTTGCCCCGCGTGCAGGCTGAGCTGCACCCAGTCGAGCTCCTCGAGCACGTCGTCGGGAAGATCGAGCGCGCCGTCAGCGCGGATGTCCACCTCGGTGCCACGGAGAACGCGGAAAGGCGCAAGCTCCGCGTTGACCGCTGCGATCTCTTCTCCCTGCCGGCGCAAATCGTCCGCGTCGAGGCCGGGAACGACCCGCACGTTCGGCGTGTGGTCGCAGATCGCCACGTACTCATAGCCGAGGTCACGCGCCGCCGTCGCCATCTCGAGGATGGACGCCTTCCCGTCCGACCACATCGAGTGCATGTGGAGGTCGCCGCGGATGTCCTCGCGCGTCAACAACGGCGGCGGCTCGCCGCGGAACGGCTGTTCGCGCAGCTCCGGCGGACACCAGGGAATCCCGAGCTGCGCGTACAGGGACTCCTCGTCCGGCGCTGGCGGCAACTCGCCCAGACCAGCGACGTACGCCTGCGTTCCGGTCCCAACGACGAAGTCGGTCCCAAAGCGGGCCGGCTCGGCTACCACCAGCTCGACCGGGACACCTTCGACCGTCACGCCGACCGCGCGCCGTTCGCTGCGCTCGAGCACGGACACAATCGCAGGAAGCGACTCGAACGCGTCGAGCACCGGCCCAGGCCGTGCCTCTGAAGACACGACTGCAAAGTCGAACGAGACATCGGCCCAGCGGCGCGGATCGCCTGCAACCTCGCCGCCGACTCCGGCCGCGATCTCCTCGAGCAGTGCGCGAGCCCTGCTCAGGATCATTCCCTTCGCTGGCTGCGGTTTCCCTTCGCGCTCGAGTGCGGCCAGCAGGCGCTGTTCCGTTTGCGGTCCGATCCCCGAGACCGACGTCAGCCGCCCTTCCCGCGCCGCCGCCCGGAACTCCTCAGCGGTGGAGACGCCGAGCGCCTTCCCGATCTCGACCATGCGTTTCGGCCCGACACCGAGGAAGCGGCCGAGCCCGATGAGCTCGGGCTGCACT
>WNGA01000564.1_pt1 | contig 55573 bp, 48 predicted proteins | sample 5400061 | NCBI WGS metagenome assembly WNGA01 (sample SAMN13153366, study PRJNA577476) | soil metagenome | isolation source: 100 cm soil or saprolite under grassland replicate 2 | place: USA:California | collected 2016-06-15
CGCGTTCCTCGCCAAGGATCCCGTCCCGCGCCGCGTACTGACCTTCGACCTGGACCTGACGCGGCAGGTCTGCGCGTTCACCCGGCACCGACCGCTCTTCGGGACGATGTTCACCACCCCGGACGCGCTCGGGCGCTGGAAACAGGCGCTTCGCTTCCGGGCGGAGGCCGACCGCGCCACGAGCGTCGGATCCGTTCCCATCGACGTCGTCCTCGCGCCGCGCGCCGACAGCGACCTGATGCGCGGACTCATCGCCAACCGGGCGTTTCGAGTCGCGTTCGCGAACGAAGCCTTCGTGATCTTCCGGCGCGAGCTCTAAGCGACCGGTCGGTATCGGCGATCCCTCGAGCGGCCGCCCTCGTCGGTTACGCGACGGCATGCGCAGCTTCGAAGCATGATCCGCAAGCTCCAGTCCGGCGAGTTCCGCCTCTACTCGCGCAAGAAGGACCCGCGCACGGGCAAGCGCAAGAACCTCGGCACCTTCAAGACGCTCGCTGCCGCGAAGCGCCACGAGCGCGCCGTGCAGTTCTTCAAGCGCCATTGAACGAGCCGCGGGGCACTCAGCGGCGCGGCAGCTGCTCGCGCGGTCCGGGTAGAACGCGAGGTTGCCCTCGATCGCCGCCACGTCCTCCTCGCGCCTCCAGGCGGCATTCTCAGCCGTGCGCCTCCCCGCACGCATCGTGTAATACGAGCGTCCTGGCGCGTGGGCGTGCGGCTCACCGTCCCGTGCTACGCTCGGCCGCATGCGTTCCATGCCCATAAGCGTCGTCGCGGTCGCGGTTCTGGTCGTCGCGTTCCTGGTCGAGATCATCGCGATCCGCGTCGCCGGGGGCCAATCCGTGTCGAGCGCCGCGCCCGTGGTCCTCTTCTACGGACTCATCCTCGCGGGGATCGCGTCGCGGCACCGCCTGGCGTGGCAGTGGGGGCGGATGATCGGCCTGTTCTTCGGCGGCCTCCTGGCGCTCGCCGCCGTCGCGACGCCCTTCCGGTTCGGCCGGTGGGAGCTCGCCATTCCCTTCGCGGTCGCCTCGGCGCAGGCGCTCGCGGTGGGGTTGCTCCTCGGCCGGCCCGCCGCGCGCGAGTGGTTCCGGCTGACGTGTCCTTCATGTGGCGAGGGCCGCCCGCGGGCCGCGGACTTCCTGTTCCGGTCCGCCCGCTGTCGCGGCTGCCAGCACGTGTGGTGAGCGTCACGCGCCTGAACCACGCCGAACGCTCTGCTGCGGGCGCTCGCCTCTCGGATCGACGAACTACTCCGCACAACTGGAAGCCGGCAGCTCCCGCGGCGCCATCGTGAGGCGGCTCTACCTGGAAGTGGGCGTTCGTCGGGCGGTTACGGGCGGGGCGCGGGCGAACTCGAAGCCAGCGGATGGGGTCACGAGCCGCGCGCATAGCTCATCGAATCGAAGGAGCAGCAGGAGGAGTCATGAACACCTACTACTTCGTGGGCGGGCCGCTGCCCGGCAGGATGGACGAGTTTCGGCGGCGGCTCGACACTGCTGGCGGACCGCCGCCGGGTTGGCTCGTCCTTCCGCACGCGAGCGGCGACGGCCGGGCACTGCACGTCGTGCATGCCGAATCGCGCGAGGCGATCCTCTGCCACCTCGCGCACTTCGACGGGATCTACGCTCACGACGCCATCGTCGAGGTGCGCGGTCCTCCGTCCGGCGCACCCTCAGTGCCGACACCTGCATCGTGAAAGCGCTCTTCCGCGCTGAGCCCGACCCTCTCTGCTTGTCGGTCTCAGCTGCGGGCTGCCCCTGCGCGGCGTTCCACCTCGCGTCACCGATGGCTCGGGGCGCGCCTCGTTCCACGACGCCCGCATCCAGCTTTCTTGCAGCTTTCCAGTGCCGCTGAGCTGCCGCCGCCACCCGGCTCGGCCACGGAAACAGGGCGAGCGCGAGGATTGCCGCGAGCCCCGCCGCTTCGCGCCAGGTCTCGAGGGACCACGAAGGCCACCGCGCCCTCCCCATCCGCAGTGACCGTCGCGGAGTTGACCTCCGAGCGGGGCCTCCGCTATAACGGACGGACGTCTGTCTGATGTGTGGAGGTGGAATCTGTGACCCAGCACGCCACGCAGGGAAGCCTCGGGAGGGATGTCGCGCCGATCCTCGGCGCCAACCTGCGCCGCCTGCGGATACGGCGCGGGTTGTCGCTCGAGCAGTTCGCACGTGAGTCCCAGGTCTCGAGAGCGATGCTCTCGCAGATCGAGCTCGGCCGCTCCGCCCCGACGATCAACGTCGTCTGGAGGATCTCCACGGCGCTCCGGGTCCCGTTCTCGGCGCTCATCTCGGAGACGGAGAGGTCGTCAGCAGTGTCGGTGCTCCGCGCCGACGACTCCAAGATCCTCGCGAACCGCGACGGCGGCTTCACCTCGCGCGCGCTCTTCCCCTTCGGCTCGGCGCGGCAGGTCGAGTTCTACGAGCTGCGCCTCGCGTCGGGCGCGTCGGAGGTCGCACACCCTCACGCCGCAGGTACGACCGAGTACCTCGTCGTGAGTGATGGAGCGCTCGAGCTGCAGGTCGCTGGGGAGCGTGTCGCGCTCGGCGCCGGTGACTCGGCCGTCTTCGAGGCGGACGTTTCGCATGCGTACCGCAACGGCGGGCCCGGGGAGACACGGGTGTTCCTGGTCATGACCTACGCCGAGCCGGTCGGGTAGGCGGCGACACGATGCGGCACCGCTCCGCGAACAAGTCAGTCAGCCGCACGGGCCGCCCGCGGCGTGGACCCGCTCGACTGAACGCCGCCATGCCGCCTGCGGCGACCGGACCCGTGGTCCGCGCCGCGATCGCGTCGCTCGCTCACCTGGCGCCGCCGAAGAGGGGTCCGAGCCATCCGGCGAGCCAGTGTCCGAAGGCGGGGAACTGAAAGGCGAGGAGCGCCAGGAGGGGCGCGGCGCCGAGCGTGACGAAGTGGACGACGTGCTCTGTATCGAGAGTGACGCGGCCGACCGGCGTTCCGTTGAGCCAGCTGAGCACCTCGTTCCGGTCGTGGTGTACGTAGATGACGACGGCGATCCCCGCCGCCCCGAGCACCACGATCCAGATGAGCAGCATCAGGGCCCGATGAGCCTGGAGCGGGTAGAAGGCGACGGCACAGAGGATCGCGACCGCGCTCAAGACCAGGTGCACCAGCCGCAACCGGAGATGGGCGAGGACCCACAAGATCGTCAGGGCGAGCTGGCTCGCCACGAAGTTCGACGTCGCCTGTCCGCAATTCGGGTCTCCGCCACGCGACTCCTCGGCAGCGTCGGCGAGCGCAGCGAGCGTCGGACTGTCCCACCGCGCCCGCAGCGGCACGCGGCGATCCTTCGCGAGACCCCCTTCGATGCGGCGGTGAGCCTCCGCTCTCATGGGCGGCGGAAACGCCTTGCAGAAGATCTCGTAGGACCTCTGGAGATCCGCGTACTGCGGCGCCCACAGGAACAGGCGTCGGAGCCGCTGCTGCTGGAGCAGCTCAGGCAAGCGCTGGAGCGCCTTGCCGACCTCGTGCAGGCGCAGCCGCTCGAGCGCGGTGCGCAGCGCCGACCAGAGCCTCCACGCTCGCAAGAGCGAGTGCCCCGTGATGAGGACCACCGTCGCGAGAAGCCCCGCGAAGAGGTGATCGAACTTCGGCCCGTCCGGAGAGTGGAGGAAGTGCCACGCGTAAGAGAGGACAGCCAGCGCCGGAATCGCGAACAGGACGGTTCGGATCAGCTCTCGCCGCGAGAACCGACCCCGCACCAGTTCCAGGAGGCGCTTGTCCGTCTCACGCAAGACAGGGTCATCTGCTCCGGCGAACCGCCGGAAGAGGCGTTCTCCCGTGCCCACGTCATGCCCGCGGAGGAGGCGAATCCGCACGAGCTGGCCGAGCGTCCAGAGATGAACGGCCAGCGCGGGGAAGAGGAGGGGCAAGAGGGGGGAGACGCCGTTCCCGAGGTGCACCGCCCGCTCGAAGAGGAGCAGCGTCCAGGTACGGCCTGTCGGGTCCGTCGGTGTCGCCAACTTCGCCAGCGCCGGCGCGCCCACGTACATCACCGCGAGCCCCAGCACGAAGGTCGTCGCGCCGGCGGCGAGCCACGTCCGCGTGGGCCCGAGGGGTGGCGGTACGTCGCCGGCACTCTCGCCCCGATCACGTCGTGCTCGCCAACGGGCGAGTTTCCAGGCCTCCCAGTTGGCCGCTGCGAGGACGAGCCCCGTCACTGCCGCGGCGAGCCGCGCCATGTCCAAGGTCCACAAGTCCACGTGTTCATCGTTCCCAGCGCCGAGACAGAGTCGTTCGACCCCGCCGTCGACGAAGGCGCAGACGGGGATGAACAGGAACACCGAGAGCGCCAGCAGGACCAGCGCGAGCCAGAGAAGATGCGCGATGATCCACCTGTGGTCACAGCGCGTGCTGCCCGCGCGTGCCGAGGCGTACCCTTTGCCCGCAAATGCGCGAACGGCAATCACGGCCGCGCCGGCGAGGACCAACGCGGTGAACAGCAGCATTTCGCGGGACGCGTGCGGGCCGTGCACGACGGACGGAGATCCGGCGCCGGTGGACGAGCCCGAGGCGCGGGCCGCCGGAGTCACCAGCTCGAGCGGGACGTCCGCGAGAGGTGGCGTCCCGTTCTCGCATCCGTGGACCCAGACTGGCCAGAGCGCATCGTGCCCGACGACGGAGATCCACACCGGCGGGCAACCCGTCTTCGGCACGCGGGTGTGGAAGGGGTACTCGTAGTCGCGAACGTACTCGCCCGGATCGTCATCGGTCTGCTCGTTCGCTCCTTTTGCAAGCAACAGGGTGGCGGCGTTGTAGATGCCCTCCGCGTCGCTGCTCGGGAACTGGAATCCCTCGCGCGGAGGTCCCCCGGAACTCCAGGACTGCGCCTCGAGGAGGAGCGGATACGTCGAGACGACGAGCGAGCCATACATGGCCCGCCGCACGTCCGGGTGCAGGAACAGCAGGCTGCTCTCGAACGTGAACACGAGGACGTCCGGCGCGAGCTCGCGCAGCTTCGAGACGAGGAAGCTCTTGTCGAGCGGGTCGGTGGCGAGGACGCCCACGGCGCGGACGCGGTGCTTTCGCAGCAGGTCGAGCTCGGAGGCGAGCACCTCCTCTGCATAGTTCTCTGATGCATTCGTCAGCGGGGGCAGGACGTCCTTGGGGTCGTGGTTCGCGTCCGCCTGGAGCTCGAGCGCTTCCGGCGGTACCGCGTAGCCGCCGATCTTCAATTGCTGCCGCACGCGCTGGCGTTGATAATCACTTCGGATGCGCGAGATCTGCATCGGGAAGCGAATGATCGTACTCGCGTAGTATTCGTTCAATTTGCCGCCGGCCGGTGCGGTGAATGCCACTCCATACGCGCTGTCCGACTCGATGAGGAGGGCCACGTCCTCGCGCTCGATGTGGAGGTATTGGTCGAGGAACGTCGACAACGCGTACCCCATCTCGTTGTCGTCGTGGACCGTCGATTGGAGCGGCAACGTGGCCGAGTCGGCATCACCCCTGTCCGGGTGGATCGCCGTCGCGCTGCCCGTGACGATCTTGAGCCCCCAACCAGCGCGGGCATAGGGCCGGAGCTCGCACGCGAGGCTCGGGAAGGTGCCTGAGAACGAGGGACCGAGCACCCGGGCTCGGCTCGTCTCGCCAGCGGCCTCGACGATCTTGAGCGCCTCGTTCAGCGCGAGGCGATGGATGCCGGTGGTGGGCGTTTCGCCCACGAGGAGGAATGCGAGGTGTTGCTCGCGCTTCGCGGCAGCGGTGCGTCTGTAGAGGACGAGGCCAGGCTGTACGGCGTGGCAGCCGCCGCCCTTCAGCGTTCCCTTCGCCTCGATCTCGCGCCTGTCGAGCTGCCAGGGGAGCCAGTACCGGTCGAGCGCGTACCCCCGGACCGCGGCTGCGAGCGACAGCGCCGTGAGGGTCTCGTCGAAGTCGCTGTCCAGCCTCGAGTCGATCGGGTCGGGAATGGTCACCACGACCGTCTGGAACTTGCCACGGACCTCGCCGGCGAACGTCTTCTCGCTGTTGAGGGCGCCTTCCGGTTTTCCCAGGAAGAGTGCGAACGCGGCCTTCGGGCCATCATCGCAATCGGAGCCCGCCCCTGAGCCGGATATGGCCCTCGATCCTCGAGGCGCCGGCTTCCCTGTCGATTCACTCCTCGGGACGGCCAATACGGGGGCGCCCCCAGCGGATGCGAGCGCCGCCAAGAGTGCGAGGACCCCCATCCACGCCGTACGTCCCATCGCCGGCCCCGTGACGCCACCGATGCCGAGATCTTGGCGAGGTGATGCGTCATACCATCAGTGCGGGCTCGCGGGAGCGATGCCCACCGCCCACATGGGCCCGAACGAAAGGTCGGGGTGCGTCGAGGCTGCCGGCGAACGAGCCGTTCCCGCGCTATAGCAACGGCGGCCACATCGCCATCCAGCTCGCGATCGACGCCCGGAGCTGGTGAACCGGCTGGTCATCGAGTCGGCCATGACGCGCCGGGACGGGTCGGATCCGGCGTTCTGGGAGTCGTTCCGGCACGCCTGGCGATCGTCGGGCAGGCGGAGCCGATCCACCAGCTGATCGAGCAGTTCCTGGCGGGCGAGCGCGGGCGCTAGCCGTCCTGGCCACGTCGTCAGCAGGGCGCCTCGCGCACGCGCCCACCGACATCGACATCTCGACGGGCGCCTCGCCCGTCGACTGCCTCTCGTCGCGGGTCACCCGCATCGTTACGTTGCGATCGTATCCAGCCAGGAGGACATCATGGCGAATGCAATCGTTCACAGGTCGGGTGAGGGCAGAGGCTACTGGATGCTCGGCGGGCTGTACGAGGTCCTGCTGTCGAGCGACGAGACGGGCGGCGCGGCCACCGTCATGCAAATGACGATGCCGCCGGGCATGGGCCCGCCTCCGCACATCCATCACGGGGTCACGGAGACCGTCTACGTCGTCGACGGGACGCTCGCCTACCATGTCGACGGCAAGAAGATCGACGGCGGGCCCGGCTCGCTGTTCCGCATTCCGGCGGACACCCTCGAGCGATTCGAGCCGACGAGCAGGTGCCGGGTCGTCGTCACCTACGAGCCCGGCGGGATCGACAAGTTCTTCGCGGAAGCGGGCGAGCCTGCGCAGCGGGCCGAGATACCTCCCGCACCGACCTCCCCGCCGGACATCGAGAGGCTGGTGAAGCTCGGCGCCCGTCACGGGCTGGAGATCCAGCCGCCTCAGCAGCAATCGTGACGAGAACCCCAACACGCTTCGCCACCGCGCCGCCGCGGCGACGAAGCGTGGTCGATGGTAAAGGCCCGGTCACCTCCGGTACGCCGCGATCCGCCGCTCGACCGCCTCGATGAGGTACGGCCTGAGCTCGCGCGCGGCGATGATCCGGTCGAGCGAGCCGACCTTCAGGGCGCGCTCGACGGTGTGGATCGCGTCGAACTCCTCGGCCACCTCGCCCACCTTCTCCGAGCGGACTGCCCTCACCAGCTCGTCGAGCCGCGTGCGCGCCGCGCCGCCCGCGGCGGCGGCCTTCTCCGCCTCGACGACGCGCGCGTCCTTGCGCAGCCGCGTCTCGACCTCGCGCGCGAACACCACCGCCGCCGCAGGGGCGCCGCCGATGACGGACGCGCGAGCGCCCTCGACGGCGACCACCTCGATGTCCTCGCGCAGCGCCTTCGAGAACACGACGAACGCGCCGCCGTGGTAGCGCGAGACCACGCAGAACACGATGGGCCCGTCGAAGTTCACCACCGCACGCCCGATCTCCGCGCCGTACTCGAGCTGCAGGCGACGCATCGACTCCGGTGAGCCGTCGAACCCGGAGAGGTTCGCGAGCACGACCGCAGGGCGGTTGCCGCTCGCCGAGTTGAGGGCACGCGCGATCTTCTTCGACGACTGCGGGAAGAGCGTGCCCGCCGACCAGAGCTCCGGCCCGTCCGCGGGGACGAACTCGAGCCGCGGAAGCGGCCGCGACTCGATGCCGACGAGGCACACCGGCCGGCCGCCGAGGTGCGCGTCCCAGACGACCGCAGTGTCGCCGCCGCGCAGGTCGCGCCAGCGCTCGAGCGGCGCATGGTCCTGGTCGACGCACGCGGACATCACGCGGCGAATGTCGAACGGCTTCTTGCGATCGGGGTTCTTCTCGCGGCTGAACACCTCGCCGACCGTCTCGAACCCCGCGCCGCCCGCCGGGCCGTGCGGATGGCTCCGAACGTCCCGATCCGCGGGGTCGCTCGTGCGCGCCGGGCGCGGGAACCGCTCGCCGGGCGCGACGTAAGTGTGGTCGTAGTGCCGCATGAGGAGCTGGATCGCCTCGCCCACGCTCGCGGCGCGGTACTGCGCCTGCCCGTTCGGCCCCATGATGCGGTCGTACCCGCCGATGCCCTGGTTGTCCTCCGCCGACACGCTGCCGGAGTACTCGAGCGCCTCCTTTCCGGTGAGCACCATCGCGGACCCGGGCGTCATGACGAGGATTCCGCGGGTGTGCATGAGCATCGTCGCCTCGGCGTTCCAGTACGGCTGCGCGCCGACGTTGATGCCGGTGACGACGACGTTGAGCTCGCCTCCGCGCTCCGTGAACTCGACGATGCGGCGGAGCACGATGGAGATCCAGTCCATGTTCTCCGTGCCGCTCTCCATCGAGATCTTGGCGCCGGCGGAGACGGCGAACCACTCGAGCGGCACCCTCAGCCGCTCGGCGAGCGCGATGGCGGCCGCGATGCGCCGGCACTCCGGCTCGGCGAGTGATCCCATCGCACGGCTCGGATCGCCGAGCAGCACGACCCGCTTCATCCCCTCCGGATGGCGGTCCGTGAAGCTCGTGACGACGCCGGCGACCATGTTCGCCTCGTTCTTCCCGGGTGGGCGGTCCACGGGGACGAGGACCTCGCCGGAAGGGGCGAGGTCGTGCTCGACGAAGGTGCCGCGCGGAATGCCCGGCTGCGGCTCCTCCGGCGCGAGCTGGCGCACGATCTCGAAGGGGTGGACGAGGCCGCGCCGCCGCAGCTGCACGACGCGCTGCTGGTACTCGGCCGTCGGCTGGAGGGGCCGATCGGTGGGCGTGTCCCAGCGGATCGAGACGCCGCCGCGGTCCCCCGCGATGATCCGGAGGAGCGTCTCCACGGGCGCGCCCGTCGCGGGGTCCGGGATCCGGGCGTCGATGAGCACCATCTCGAGGCCCACCCCCTGCGTCGCGGGTGCGAGCCGCTCCGCGAGGCTCCGGATCTCCTCGCGAGAGAGCCGCAGCGGCGGCGTGACGGTGAGGAGGATCCGGTTCCACTCGAGGCGCTGGTTCGGCGAGCGGCCGGCCTGGAACCGGCGCATGCCCGCGAGCGCCTCGTGCAGCACGCGCTCGAGCTGGGGAAGCTGCACGACGCGGCCTGCGTCGTCGCGCACCGGCGTGAGGTCGCGCACCTCGGCGGCCGCGAAGAGCCGCTCGTCCTTCGGGTTCCCCTGCGCGACGCCGCGGTAGAGATACACGTCCTCCGCCGAGGGGAGCCGCTCGAGGTCGAACTTCTCGAGCCGGACGAGCTGCATGCGGCGGAAGAGCATCGGGTGGATCCCGCGGTACCGCCGATCCTCCGTCCACGCGCCGTCGCCGCGGAACGTGAAGTGCTGCTGGCTCTCGCGCCGGCCGAGGCCGCGCCCCGCGAAGGCGATCACCACCGAGACGCGCAGGGGCGTCCGCGGCCACGGCACCGATCCGAGCGCGGCCCGGAGCGCCTCCGCCTGCGCGTCCTTCGGCAGGGGATCCCCGTCGTGCCAGAGGTAGAGCTCGCCCGCGAGCGCGCGCCCCTCCGGCGTCTCCGCCGCCATCCGCGAGAGCTGCCGCGCCGCGTGGGCCATGTCAGAGGTTCGCGCGAAGCACGCGCCCGCGCGGAACCGCTCGCCCGCCCAGGCATAGTCGGCGACGGCGCACGGCACGCCGTCCTCCTCGCGCGCCACCGCGGGCGAGAGCGGCCGCGCGCGGTAATACCGGCGGAGCAGGGTCTCGACGAGCCGCGGGCCGAGCGCTCGCGGCGCCTCCGCCATGCGCTGGACGAGCAGGGTGGAGAACGGCGCGGTGAACGCGACGAGCCGCTCGATGAGCGCCTCGCGCTCGGCTCCCTGCGCCTCGCGAAGCCGCGCGAGGTCCGCCTCCGCCTGCGCGTAGGCGGCGCGCCCGGCGTCCTCGAGCGCAGGCTGGTCGAACCGCCGGTAGCGGAGCTCGCGGGCGAGGTCGGCGAGCGCGGGGAACCGCTCCTCGCCGATCTCGGCGAGCGCGTCGAGCACGGCGCGCGAGCCGGGGCCGCCGCCCGGCGGGACGCCTTCGCCCGCGAGCCGCCGCTCGAGGATCGCAAGCACGGGCGCGAGCTGCTCGTCGGCGCGCTCGTACGCCTTCTGCATCCGGAGGAGGGCGATCTCGAGCGCGCTCCCGGGTTCGTCGAGGGAGAGCCTGTAGTGCGAGAGCGCGCGGCGGAGCGCCGCGACGAACCGGGCGGAGAGCCCCTCCGCGCGCCGCTCCGGCTCGTGGAGATAGCGCCACAGCTCCTCGAGGGGCGGGCGCGCGCCGGCGTCGCCCTCGGCTCGGCGCGCGCGCGAGTACAGCGACTGGACGTCCGCGAACGCCTGCGCCGCCCGCTCCTCGGCACGGAGCACGTCGGGATCGTCCGGCGCGACCGCCGCGGCGAGGTCGCGCCAGCGCGACGCGAGCCGCTTCGCCTCGGACCGGGAGAGGTCGAACCCGAGCGCGAGGCGCCGAAGCTCGTCGAGCGCGACGAGGTAGCCCTGCGGCGGCGGCTCGGGAGCGGGCTCCGCGGGCGCCTCGGGCGGCGGCGGGGCGTCTTCGGCGGGCTGCGCTCCCGGAGGGTCGATGCGGACGAGCGGCGCGCCCGCGTCGACCTGTGCGTTCGCGACCGTGAGGACCTCGCTCACGACTCCCGCCGCGGGCGTGGTCACCACCATCTCGACCTTCATCGACTCGATGCGCGCGACCGGGTCGCCGGCCGAGACCTGCTGCCCGGGCGAGACGGGGATCGTGACGACCACCGCCGGCATCGGCGAGGCGACGATCCCGGCCGGCCTCCGCTCGATCGCGTGCGGGACGCCGTCCACCTCGACGAGGTGCCGGAGGCCGTCGACGGTCGAGAGGATGCGCCAGCGCCGCCCCAGACACGTGAGGCGCCGCTCCGCGCCGCCGAGGCGGTCGACGCGGACGTCCGTCGCCGCGCCGCCCGCGGGCGTCACGCGGTACGCGTCCGGCCCCGTCTGGCGCACGTCCAGCCGGTGACGGCGCCCGTGCCAGCGGAGCTCGACGGTTCGCCCCGACGACGGCCCCACGCGCGGCCGACCGCGGCGCGCCTCGACGATGAAGCGCGCCCGCTCGATCTCGAGCTCCCCCTCATAAGCCTCGATCGCCGCAGCGAGCAGGGCGAGCGCGGGGTTCCTCCGCACGAGCTCCTCGTCCCTGCGTACGAACCCCTCGAGGAAGCCGCGGCCTGCCTGCGCCGCGCGCACCTCCGGGCGCGCGAGGAGCCCACGCAGCCACGCGCGCGAGGTCGCGCTGCCGCGCACGAGCACGTCGCTCTCGGACAGTGCGAGCTCGAGCCGCGCCGCTGCCTCCGCGCGTCTCTCGCCGACCGCGACCACCGTCGCGAGCACCGCGCCGGGTGGCGCGTCGTCGCCCTCCGCGAGCGCCGCGTGCGCGCGGATGCCGGGTCCCGACGGCAGCCTCATGAGCTCGACCTTGCCGGTGCGCGCGAGGTCCCCTTCCGGATCGCGCGCCTGGATCCGCGCGGCCAGGGCGTGGCCATGCCGGATCGGGCGGGCACGCTCGACCGTACCGCCGCCCGCGAGCCGGAGGGCGAGCCGGACGAAGTCGACGCCCGACGCTTCCTCGACGGCCGGCGCGGACCGCGCGAAGGCGTCGACGCCGGAGAGGGCGAGCCGCTGGCGCCCGTGAGTCACCGCGAATCGGACCGCGCCGAGCCCGCGCCAGCCGAGCGCGGCGAGAGCGCGCTCGGCGAGCCCGAACGCCCCTTCCTCCTCGTCTGCTCCGAGCGCGGGCGAGGGCGACTCCGCGAAGATCGCGACGTCGTCGAGCGTGAGCGACGCGTCGCCGGCGCCGAGGACGCGGGTCGCGCCGGCGCGGTCACAGGCGACCACCACCTCGACGAGGCGGGCGGAGGCGTCCTTCGCCTCGGCGTCCTCCGGCACGACGCCCAGCTCGGCCGCGAGCTCCGAGATGGCGCGCGGTCCGACGAGCTTGCGCAGCGCGGCGGCGCCGGGCCCGACCGGCTCCACGCCCGCCTTCTCGCACGCGGTGGCGAAGGCGGCCCGCTCCTCGAGCGACGCCGGGCCGAACCAGGCGGTCGTCGCGCGGGCGCGGAGGAGCGCATCCTCGAGCGCGTCCCCGAGCTCGACCGCCTCGTCCGCCTCCCGGACGAACCGCGCCGAGCGGTGCGCGGGCGCGTGGATCGCGATGGTGGCGTCGACCCGCCCGCCCGCCGCGAGCTCGCCGAGCGCGCGCAGCACCCGACGCGCCCCGCCATGCCGGTCCAGCACTGCAACCCGGCCGAGGTGGCCCGATCCGTCGAGTTCGTCCACGCCGCTCCCCGAGGCGCTCTTCGCGCAACAGCGCGGGCGCCACTCGCGGGAGGTCCTAACGAACCGTCGGCCCCGGGGCCGTGGGCTCGCTGGCCCCTGTCGGGGCCGCACGGGCGTCTCCACAAAGCGCCCGGCCGCACGCACGATGCAGGCTCGCGCCCTCGCTTCGGTGCACGACGTCTGGCGCCGAACGTCGTCGTTGTCCGGCTCGAGGGTGAACCTTATGGCTCACCCCGCGAACGTTCCGGGAGTACACGATGCACGAGGAGCCGCAGAGCGAGAAGCGCTTCATCACCGTCGGGGACGGGAGCGGCCTCGAGCGGGAGGACCGGTTCCATCGGCAGGAGTTGCAGCTCGCATTCCGGAACCGAGGGATGCCGCTCGAGGGGCTCCGCTATCCCATCACTCCCACGGGGATGCACTACCTGCTCATCCACTTCGACATCCCCGACGTGGACGTGAACACCTGGCGGCTCGAGGTGCAGGGTCTCGTCGCGCGGCCGCTCAGCCTCGCCCTGAAGGACGTCCAGTCTCGGCCGGCGGTCACGATTCCTGTGACGATGGAGTGCGCCGGCAACGGCCGGGCCCTGCTCTCGCCGCGCTCGATCGGCCAGCCCTGGCTCGTCGAGGCGATCGGCACCGCCGAGTGGACCGGGATACCGCTGCGCCGCGTCCTCGAAGACGCAGGAGTCGACGACCGCGCGGTCGAGATCCTGTTCACAGGGCTCGATCGCGGCGTCCAAGGGGACGAGGTGCAGGCGTATCAGCGAAGCCTCAGCCTCGCCGAGGCGATGCGCGACGAGGTGCTCCTCGCCTACGCGATGAACGGTGCGCCGCTGCAGCCGCAGCACGGATTCCCGCTGCGCCTGCTCGTGCCCGGATGGTACGGCATGGCGAGCGTGAAGTGGCTCACCCGCATCGAGGCGATCCCCGGGCCGTTCCAGGGTTACCAGATGGACCGCGCCTACCTGGACAGGCAGTCTCGCGACGGCCCCGGCGAGCGGGTCACGCTCATCCGGCCGCGGGCGCTCTTGATTCCCCCCGGCATCCCGGACTTCCTGACGCGGACGCGGCTCGTCGAGGCGGGTTCCGTGAGCCTCGCCGGACGAGCGTGGGCGGGCCGGCGAGGCGTGGCTCGGGTGGACGTGAGCACGGACGGCGGCGCGACCTGGCAGGCGACGAAGCTGGGCGAGCCCCTGTCGCCGTTTGCGTGGCGGCCGTGGTCGTACGCCTGGCAAGCACGCCCGGGCCGCTACACGCTCTGCGCCCGGGCGACAGACACTGCGGGCGAGGCGCAGCAGCTCGACCCGCGGTGGAACTTCGAGGGCGTGCGCAACAACATGGTTCAGCGCGTCGAGATCGTGGTGGAGTGATCGACCGTCAACCACGTCTTGCGAGAAGCCGAGCACGCCACCGCGGCGACGCCCGCCCCGATGTCGTCACGGGGATTGTTCGGTGCGACGTTGCTCCCGGATGAGCGGCGCGAGCAAGCGCACGAGCTCGGCACGCGAGGACACCCGCAGCTTGCGCGCCGCCGAACTCAGGTGTTCGGCAACGCCGGATGCCGACAATCCGAGCTCATACCCGATGAACTTGTTCTGATGCCCCATTGCCGCGAACGCGACCACGAATCGCTCGTGGGGCGTGAGCGCCTTCGGGTCGCGGACGCCAGGCGCGTTGCGGTGCGCCAGCACGTATCGCTTCCCGTCTGCTTCGCACTGTTCCACGAGCGACCACGCACCGTCGACGAGCCCTTGCCAGAGCTGGAGCGCCTCGTCGGGTTCGGTGCGGCGTAGCGCTCCGCGAGCCCGGTCCATCCGCCGGACCGCGTCCGCGAGCGTCCGCCGCGCTTCTGGCGCTCTCGCCGGTCCCGCGGCGTGGAGCACCTTGCCCACCGGGTCGAGTACGGCCTCGCTCACGTCGCCGCCACCCTGCAGCGCCGTCGCCTGGCGAAGGCGTGCGGCTGCCGAAAGGTGCGCGGAGAAGAGCGACAGCTGGTGAAGTGTTCGTGGAGCGAGCGGATGCGCTGCCATCACCGCGGCGCTGACGAGCAAGGTGCTTCCATCCGGGTCGGCCGCAAAGATGCCGATTCCATCCGCGGCTCCGTACCTCTCGTGGAAGCGTGTGGCCTCTCGCCCCATTCCACACTGGGCGCCTCGCTTGGACGCAAGTACGACGGGCTCGCGTACGGCGAGCATCGCCTGGGGAAACGTTCGGTCGCGTTCTTCGAGGAAACCGGGCGGCACGGCCGGCCTCGCAACCCTGGTGCCGAAAGCCAGCTTGCCATCCGGCGAGAACCGGAATACCTCGCCGAGCATCCCGAGGTGGCCCTGATCCAGATCGCTCAGCGCATCGAGAACACCGCCCAGCCAGTCCTCGTCGCGCGCCGCGCACGCATAACACGACTCGACGGCACGGATGACGTCGAGGTTCATTGGCGCCCCACGTGAGCTCGCGAAACGGACGCTGCGACGAGCTCGGCGCGCGAATGCACGAGCAGCTTCTGAAAGGCCCTCGCGATCTGGTTCGCGACGGTCCGAGTCGAAGAATGACGCTCGCGCGCGATCTCCGCATTCGATCTTCCCGCTGCCGCGAGTGTCGCGACGGCAGCCTCGGCACGCGTCAAGGAGCGGAGTCGCGCCGGCAGCTGCGGGGGTGCCGAAGGCCACTCGAGGAGCGCGAACGCGTCGCCCTCGATGTCAAGGCGCCATGCGGTGAGGTCTTCGGGCGCCTCGATGCTCGGTCGCTGCATTGGACCCTCCAACAACACTCATAGTGAGGAGGGCCTGCGTCGGCAACGGGCGCGACCAGGTACACGCACGGAAGAGGTGCTCCCGCTCGCTCCATCGAGGTCGTAGCAATCGCAGGGGCGTACGCAGACGGCGACACCCGCCGTCATCTGCGCCGACCAGATCCGCTTTCAGTGCAGTCCGGAACCAGTCGTGGGGCCGGCTGACGTGTGCCCTGGCACGAGTGCATCCGTGCACGATGTCGCGAGCCCCTCGCCGCTTCAGCGCGGCGAGGGGCTCGCCACGGCCCCGCTTGACGCTTCCGATGCCGGCAACCAGTTCGCCAGGTCGTGTCAGTGATCAGCCCCCGTAGTCCTGGTTGTCCTGGTAACCCACGGGCGCCCGCTCGCGGGCTCTCGGCGTGGGAGGAGCGCCGACGGAGATGCTTTCCGCGATGTTCGCCGTGCCGTTCTTGACCGTGAAGCTCGCGCGTACCTCCTGACCGTTCGCCAGCTCAGCGGCACTCCGTACGCCGGAGAACCTGGTCTCCCGGCCGATCTCCATCGGAACAACCACGCCCACGTGCTCGACGTACAGGGTGTGGGGCTCCGCCCTGACGACCGTGCCACTCAGCTCCTTCCTCTCGCCGGCCGCTGTCTTGTCGCCGGCTGCTGCGCCTCCCCCCTCTGCCGCGCGAGCGGTAGTCGCGCCGAGAGGAACCGACGCCCCTACCATCAAGACCGCAATCCATCGCGCTTTCATCGTGTGTCTCCCTTCCTGTGGTGGAACTCACGGCTACAACTGCGGTCCACCGCCGGTCGCGTCCATGGTTATCGAGCCGGTCGATCGCCGAATGCGCTTCGGGCCTCGAGCTTGCGCCGGCTTGCTTCACGGCATCCGTGAAGTCCCTGTCCATCGGCGGTTCATGCCACTGAACACTTGAGCAGAGTCGCGCTCCGGAGTATCGTGGGCCGCCGTGAAGCTCGACGCACTCGACGATCGGCAGCGAGAGGCCGCGTCGCACGGCGACGAGCCGCTGCTCATCGTCGCGGGCGCCGGGACGGGCAAGACCACCACTCTCGCGCACCGCGTGGCCCATCTCATCGAGCGCGGGATCCGGCCGGAGCGCATCCTCCTGGTCACCTTCGCCCGGCGCGCCGCGGCCGAGATGCTGCGCCGGGTGGACGGGCTCCTGTACGGCGGGTCCAAGGATCGGGCCGCCTCGGGGCGCGTATGGGGCGGCACGTTCCATGCGGTCGCGACGCGGCTCCTGCGCCTACATGGCGAGCACATCGGGCTTCACCCCGGCTTCACCATCCACGACCGCGCCGACTCGGAGGACCTGCTGGACGTCCTGCGCGCCGAGCTCCACCTCGCCCGAGGGGACCGGCGCTTTCCTCGCAAGGCGACGTGCGCAGACATCTACAGCCGCTGCGTGAACGCCCGGGAGCCGCTCGAGGACCTGCTCGATCGCGGTTTCCCCTGGTGCAAGCAGCATGAGGACGCGCTGAAGCTCCTGTTCCGGACCTACACCGACCGCAAGGCCGAGCAGCGTGTGCTCGACTTCGATGACCTGCTCGTCTTCCTCGATGGCCTGCTCGCCGACCCGGCCGCGGGCCCGATCGTGCGCGGCCGCTTCGACGCGGTGCTGGTGGACGAGTACCAGGACACGAACGCTCTCCAGGCCGATCTGCTCGAGCGCCTGCGCCCGAGCGGGCGCGGGCTGACGGTCGTGGGCGACGACGCGCAGGCCATCTACTCGTTCCGCGCCGCGACGGTTCGCAACATCCTCGACTTCCCGCAGCGCTATCCCGGGGCGCGATCCGTCGTCCTCACGCAGAGCTTCCGCAGCACGCCGACGCTACTCGAGGCGACGAACAGGGTCATCGCCCAGGCGCGCGAGCGGCACGCCAAGGAGCTGTGGTCCGCGCGTCCGGGTGGGGAGCGGCCCGAGCTCGTCACCTGTCGCGACGAGGAGCAGCAGAGCGAGCTCGTCATCGAGCGCGTGCTCGCGCGGCGGGAGCAGGGAATGGACCTCCGGCGCCAGGCCGTGCTCTTCCGCGCGTCGCACCACAGCGCGCAGCTCGAGATCGAGCTCGGCCGCCGCGGGATCCCCTTCCGCAAGTACGGCGGCCTGCGGTTCCTCGAGGCGGCCCACGTCCGCGATCTCCTCGCGTTCCTGCGCCTCCTGGAGAACCCGCGCGACCTCGTCGCCGGGACGCGCGTCCTCTCGCTCCTCCCGGGGATCGGCCCGCACATCGCCCGCGCCCTGCTCGACCCTGTCGTGGCCCACGGCGGCTTCGCGCCCTGGCGTGCCGCGCGCCCTCCCGCGGCCGCGGCGCCGCGCTGGCCCGCACTGGTGGCGATGTGCGAGGAGCTCTCTGCCCCGCACGCCCCGGCCCTCCCGGTGCAGGTGCACCGCGTCCGCGACTTCTACGCGCCGCTGTGCGAGGCGCGCTATGACCACGCCGAGGCGCGCCTGCGCGACCTCGACCAGATGGAGCAGGCCGCGGCGGCCTTCACGGATCGCACGACCATGCTCGCGGAGTTGACGCTCGACCCGCCGCAGTCCACCCAGGAGCTCGCCGGGCCACCATCGCTCGATGACGACTACCTCGTCCTCAGCACCATCCACTCGGCGAAGGGGCTCGAGTTCGACGCCACGTACGTCATCCATGCCGCCGACGGCAATATTCCTTCGGACCTCGCCACCGGCAGGCCCGAGGAAATCGATGAGGAGTTGCGCCTCTTCTACGTCGCGCTGTCCCGCGCACGCGATCACCTCACGGTGCTCTTTCCACTCCGGTGGTACGACCGGCCGGCCGGCGTGGGCGGCAAGCACAGTTACGCGCAGCTCACGCGTTTCCTCCCGCCGGCCGTGCGCGCTGCGTTCGACGAGCGCGCCGCCGCACCAGAGGCGGTTCGGGTCGACGCTCCGCCCACGGTGGAGTCGGGCGCGAGCGCGGCGATCCGGAAGCGGATGCACGATCTCTGGAGCTGAGCGGCCGGTTACGTGGACCGAATCGCAACGGCAACGCCCGAGAGACAGCGTCTTGATGCGTACTCTCTTGCAGCGCGCCCCGCTGCACCTGTTCTTGATCCAGTCAACGTCCCTGAACATCCGGTGCAGCGGCCTTTTCCAGCGCAATCGCCGCGCCAACCCACGGCCCGCTCCAGCCGCTCCTGCATTCAGGACGCGTCATCCTGCAGCCCGTACCTGTCCCATCTTCTACGCACCCCGTGAAGCCTGAGCAGGCCGATGCGCAAAAGGACTTATGCGTGACGGGGCTGTAGCGGCGGCGTCCTGACCCTTTTCTAGCGATGAGCCGTCGAGGTCCTGTCCCTGCGACACCCAGTCGTTCCCGTCCTTGCGATACGTGTACTTGAACCTGACTTCCCCTTTACCCTTCACCTGGTCCCAGCAGGTCTTCAGCTTCGGAACGATGGAAGAATAGAAAGCACCGGCAATCCGGCTCTGTGCTGCAGGGGCTCCGCCAGCTTGCCGCGGCCGCGGTGCAGCGCCGACTTGACCGTCCCCGGCGTGGTCGAGAGCGTCTCCCTCCGTTCAGATCACGGCGTTGAACAGCCAGCCGACGAGCAGGATCCCGGCGGCGACAATCCCGACGAAGGCGGCGATGAGCGGTGGCCGGAGCACCTTCCGAAGGATGACGATCTCCGGGAGCGACAGGCCGATCACCGCCATCATGAACGCGAGCACCGTCCCGAGCGCGGCGCCCTTCCCGAGCAGCGCCTCCACCACCGGGATGATGCCCGCGGCGTTCGAGTACATCGGCACGCCGATCGCGACCACGGCCGGGACCGACCACCAGGCGGACTTCCCCATGAACCCGGCCAGCAGTCCCTCCGGGACGTAGCCGTGGACGCCGGCGCCGACCGCAATCCCGGCGAGCACCCACGGCCACACCTTGCCGACGACATCGCTGATCGCCTCGATGCCCTTCGAGACCCTCCCCGCGAAGCCGAGCCGCTCGCGCTCGTAGGACGCGCCCGCTTTCGTCGACGCGTAGACCCAGGGCTCGACGAAGCGCTCGAGCTTCATCCGGCCGAGGATGAATCCCGAGAGGATCGCGATGGCGAGCCCCGTCGCGAGGTACAGGGCCGCGACCCTCCATCCGAAGAGCCCGAAGAGGAGCACCAGCGCGACCTCGTTCACCATCGGCGCGGCGACGAGGAACGAGAGCGTGACGCCGAGCGGGATCCCGACCTCCACGAACCCGAGGAAGAGCGGGACGGCGGAGCAAGAGCAGAACGGGGTCACGACGCCCAGCAGCGCGGCGAGAACGTTCCCTGCGGACTCGCGCTTCCCCGCGAGCACGGCGCGGGTCCGCTCGGCGGTGAAGTAAGAGCGCACGATGCCGACGGCGAAGACGATCAGGACGAGGAGCAGCAGCACCTTCGGCGCGTCGTACAGGAAGAACGCGACGCTCTGGCCCAGGTGCGACGCCGGAGCGAGGCCGACCACGTGGAAGGCCAGGAGCTCGGAGATAGGCCGGATCGCGGCGTACGCGATCGCCCAGGCGACGAGCGCAAGTGCCAGGAACAGGAGCGTCCGCGCAGTGCGTGACGCAACCGCCGCGCGCGGAGCGGCGGAGCCCGAGCAGCAGGCCGGCGCGTTCGTCGTCGTTTCGAGTGCAGGCGAGGACATTCGTTCTCCGTCATGGAACGGCGTGGGAGGAAGTTGAGGCCACCCGATGGTGGATCCTCCGTCGAGCCGCGGTCCGAGTAGCGTGGATGCGCCTCGACAGGTCATCGTGATGTTACGATGATACCTCCAGTCGCCCGCCACCATCTGCCCGCACCCCGGCGCACTCATTGACTGCACTCAAGACATGACCGTTCTCGCCCGCAGGCTTGCCACGGGTCGGCCTCGCGAGCTCCTTCGTGAAGCATGAGACCGTGAAGGAGGGGCGCGACGAGCTGACACAGCGGGCGCGGGAGCTGCTCGCCCCCTTCTGCCACCGCAGGATCTTCCAGCCCGGCGACGTCATGTTTCGCGAGGGCGACGACGCCGGGATGCTCGTCGCGATCGAGTCCGGCCGCGTGAAGATTTACCGGGTCCTGCCGAACGGGAACGCGATCACGCTGTATCTCTTCGGCCCCGGTGACGTCTTCGGGTTCATGCCGTTCCTCGACGGCCGGCCATATCCCGCGAGCGCTCAGGCGCTGGAGGCCGTCACCGCGCTCGTGATGCGCCGCTCCGCGCTGGTCGGCGCCTTCGAGCGCGATCCGAAGGTGGCGCTCGCGCTCGTTCAGCTCCTCGCGACGCGCCTCCGCGAAGCCTTCGACCGGATCGAGCGGTCGTCGGCTCCGGAGGCGCTTCCGCGCGTCGCCTCGGCGCTCGCATCGCTTCTGCCCGAGGAGGCCTCGGGGGGGCTCGCGGTGATCGATCTTCCGGTCCGAGCCGGCGAGCTCGCCTCCGCGATAGGCGTGGCGCCCGAGAGCTTCTCGCGCGCGGTCACGAAGCTGGTTGCGTCCGGCCTTTTGCACCGGCTCGGACCGCGACGCCTGCAGGTCCTCGACCCGGACCGGCTCCGCGCGGCGGCTGCCGGCACCGACGCGTCTTGAACGACCTCGGCGCCTGATGGTTCATCGTAGAGCGACGAACCCGTAGGCGGCCGGATGCCGCGAAGGCTGTTACTCCGTCACAGGAGCAGCCGAAGCCTTCACGCCGAGCGCCCGGAGGACGATGCCCATCGGGCAGAAGCCGGTGATCGCGCTCTGGGTCAACATGAACCCGACGAAGCCGGTGAACCAGAGCCAGCTCTGGCTGTGGAACACGGGGCTGGCGGGCGCACCGAGCGCGAGCGACAGCACGACGAACGAGCCTGAGAGGAGCCGGACGTAGCGACTGATGGTCATGTTGCGATTCCTCGTGTGATGTTAGCTGAGTCCGCGGGCGCGCCAGGCGCTCGCGCACTGAAGACGTGAACCGCAGTTGAGCGGATGAGCTGCATGCCAACCGCCACCATGTGCTCGCGCGCCGGCGCACTCATTGACTGCGATCAACGCACGACCGTTCGTCGCCGCGCCGGCACCTCATGCGCGCCGCGCGCTCCTCGCACGGAGCCCCGCTTGCTCGCCGCTCCGCATGCCGGAGATGCGCTCGCACGCGGACGCGGAAGTGATCGGTGCGCCGCGAGCCGGCGGCGTTTCGCGGCGCACCGGGGCCGCCACACGTCGCCGGCGGGTGTGCGCGCTCGCCACTCAGGGCGTGGCACCGCGCGCACAGTGCGGAAGCGAAGTGAGCGTCAGCGTGCTCGATCGGCCGTGGCACGGCCGATGCTCAACCCGACTCGGGTGAACGCCATGACGAAGCTCATCGGAACGTTTGCGGTATCGGCAGCCATGGTCCTCGTTCCGGCGCTCGCGCGTGCGCAGTACGACACGGGCGACCCCGAGGACGGGTGGGAAGCTCAGTGGGAAGGCGGAACCCCGAGTCAGACGGAGCCGCCGCCCTACGACGTCCCGCCCACACCCCCGTCGGAAACCGCTCCCTTACCTGGAGCGCAGGTACAGACGGCCGCGCCGGTTCCTCCGGGGCAATGGGTCTACACGCAGCAGTACGGCTGGATCTGGATGCCGTACTCTGACGCGTACACGCGCGTGCCTGCGAACGGCTACGGAGAGCCGTACGCCTACGTGTACTACCCGTCGTACGGCTGGGAGTGGCTCGCCGCACCGTGGGTGTGGGGCATCGGCCCGTGGCCGACGTTCGGCGTCTTCGGGCCGGCGCGCTTCGCATGGTACGGCCACGGCTGGTGGCGGTCCCCGCAGCGCTGGCACTACGCGCCGGCTCGGGTCGGGTACGCCGGATCCCGATACGGCCCTGCGCGAACGTATCGAGGCGGCACGGGGTGGGGGAGGCCGGCACCGTACGGCGGGGGCGCGCCCGCCTTCGTCGGTCACGGGCGCGGTGGTGGATTCGCTCCTTCGCACGGCGCGACCGGCCGAGCGTCAGGAGGCGTTCGCGCCGGAGCTCCCGGCGGCGGGCGCGGTTTCGCCGCGCACCGCGGCTCCGGTGGTGGCGGTCGGTCCGTCGGCGGTCACGGCGGTCACGGCGGACGCGGTCGCCGGTAGCGCGCCGTACCGCGGCGCCGTGATGGAGTCCCCTCGCAGCGAGCGCCGATCAGCGGATCTTCTTCTTCACCCCTGGGACGTCCGTACCCTCCCGCTTGTACTCGGTCGGCGGGTCGCGCCGCAGGCTCTCGTCCGCGGGCTCCTGGTCGCTCGGCCCCGTCGCCTCGATGATCCGCTCGCCCGGCCCGTGAGGCGGGACCCGGCCGGCGCGCTGGTGCATGTTCTTCCCCGTGTGATCGGTTGCCATGCCTCGACCCTGCGCACGGTCGGGGCGGAAGTCTCGACGCGGGCTCAGGCGCGCGAGCGGCGGCCGCCTGCCGCGCCCTACGGCGGTGCGCGCGACCACGAGGTGTGCCCCACCCCAGACCGCATTGGCTCATGGTGGAGCGTCCGCGAGAGACCATGGACGCGCTCGTGAAGTTCTTGTGATCTGCGCGATCCGGGACCGCTGATCGCAGGCCGTCATCGCTCACTTGACCTGACCCCACGAAACCGTCCAGCTTCGTGGGGTCGGGTCGGACCGTCGTGCACCGTGGCGGCGGTTGGCGCTGACGTCCAGCAGTCCATGACCTTGGGGGGATTCAGTGGGATACGTCGAAGACAGCCTGATTTCTGGGGAGCAGGTGACGTACAGGGCCGAGCTTCACTGGATCGTGTTCGTGTCGTTGAAGGCGCTGCTCACGTTGTTCATCCTCCCGCTCATCGAGAGGGCGACCTCGGAGTTCGCCGTCACGAATCGCCGCGTGATCATCAAGGTCGGACTGATCTCCCGACGGACCGTGGAGCTGAAGCTCGAGAAGATCGAGTCCATCGGCGTGGACCAGAGCATTCCGGGACGGATCTTCGGGTACGGAACGATCGTCGTGAAGGGCACCGGCGGAACGAACGAGCCATTCCGCGGAATCGCTCGGCCGCTCGAGTTCCGCAAGGCGGTCAACGAGGCGTCGGAAGCGCACGCCCGCGAGGCGCGGGTCGCGCAGTAGTCCGCCCACCGGGCGGCTCGGTCGATCCCACGAACGACCGAGCGCCTGGTGCCGCATGTCGGATGAATCGGCCGTCGCATGCGGTTGCAAGATCGTATGACGGACGAAGCGCCGCGTTTCGAGCGCCTGCCGGTGGGCCGGCGTCACGCCCTGCCGGATCCCGTCCGGGCAACCGCGGAGCGGCTGCGCCGCGAGATCGAAGCGGTGAGCCAGAGCCCGGTCGTCACCGCGGTGCTCGACGTCGCCGACGCCGTGCTGCTCGTGCTCAACCCCGAGCGGCAGATCGTGGCTTCAACAGCCGCGTCCGCCAGGTGAACGGTCCGGAGGACGTCCTCGGTCTCCGACCCGGTTCGGGTGCGTGAACGCGCAGCCCCGGGGCTGCGGCGCATCGCCGGCGTGCACCACATGCGGCGCGCTCGGGGCGATCCTCGGGTGCCAGGAACGGAGTCGACCCGTGGAGGCGGAGTGCGCCATCCGCACCGACCGCCCGCCCGGCAGAGCCCTCGAGTTCAACGTCCGAGCCCCCTCGGTCGTCGTCGAGCAGACGCGCTTCACCGTCGTCTCGTTCCGCGACATCTCGAGCGAGAAGCGGCGCGAGATCCTCGAGCAGGTGTTCTTCCACGACATCCTCAACACGGTCGCGGGGCTCCGGGGCTGGTCGCAACGGCTCCGCCGGGTCCCCGCCCAGGCGGTCGGGGCGGCCGAGCGGATCGAGTTCTTGACGGGGCACATCGAGCGGGAGATCCGAGATCACCGCGCGCTCCTGCACGCCGAGAGCGGGTCGCTCGTGCCGAAGCGCGCCGCATTCCGGACTCGCGAGCTGCTGGACGACATCGCGGCCGTGTTCTCCGGCCACCCTGTCGCGCGGGAGCGGCGCCTCGAGCTCGGCGCGCCCGCCGAGGACGTGAAGCTCGTCTCGGACCGGTCGCTGCTCGTACGCATCATCATCAACATGGTGCGGAACGCGTTCGAGGCGACCCCGGCCGGCGGCGTCGTCCGTCTCTGCTGTGAGCTCGAACCGGGCGCCGTGCGCCTCCTCGTGCACAACGAGGGGGTCATCGCACCAGAGGTGCAGGCGCGCATCTTCCAGCGCTCCTACAGCACGAAGGCGGCGCGAGGGCGCGGCCTCGGCACGTACTCGATGAAGCTCTTCGGCGAGCACCATCTCGGCGGGAGCGTCTCGTTCGTCTCGACCGCGGACGCGGGAACGGTCTTCTTCATCCGATTGCCGCTGTCACCGCTCCCGATCCTGCACGGACCCTGAGAACCCTTCATAGGGCAGCATTGCGGCGAGGCCCGATTCCCGCTTGGGGGCCGTGGGCTCGTTCGAGTGCGCCCTCGCTTCACGGCGAGCAAGATGACTCGCCATGACCACGCGAAGCGTCGTCGTGCGGTGGGCCGGGTGGGCGCCGTACCTGCTCAGCACGCTGCGGATCGTCGCCGCCTTCCTGTTCATCCAGTTCGGCACGGCGAAGCTGTTCGCCTTTCCGGCGGCCGTGATGCCCGGAGGCGGGACCGCGCCGCTCGCGTCGCTGGCAGGCGTCGCCGCCATCCTCGAGGCGTTCGGAGGCGCGCTCCTGCTCCTCGGGCTCTTCACGCGTCCGGTCGCGTTCCTGCTCTCCGGTGAGATGGCGGTCGCGTACTTCATCGGCCACGCGCCCCAGGGCTTCTGGCCGATCCTGAACCAGGGACATCCGGCCATCCTGTTCTGCTTCGTCTGGCTCTACCTGTCGGCCGCGGGTCCGGGGCCGTGGAGCGTCGACGCGGTACGACGCCCCAGCGCCTAGCCGCCCTTCGGCGCTGGCTCGTACCGAAGGAGGAGGACGCCGGTGCTCGTCCGGTCGCTCTCGACGAGTCGCAGCGCCGTCGTCGCGCTGCCCTGTCTGAAGAGACGCCTCCCGCTCCCGAGCACGACGGGGTGGACCATGAGCCGAAATGCGTCGACGAGCTCGTGCAGAATCAGCGCTTGCACGAGCTCGCCGCTCCCGATGACGAGGAGGTCCTCCCCGGCATCCGCTTCAGCTCGCGACGCCTTCCGCGACGTCTCGCTTGATGAGGGACGAGTTCATCCACCTGAGGGGCTCCTGCAAGGTCGTCGAGGCCACGAACTTGGGGAGGCCGTTCATCGTGTCGGCAAGCGGGTCTCCGGCCGGAGCCGGCCAGTGCGCAGCGAAGATCTCGTACGTCTTCCGACCGAGCAGGAAGCCGCCCGCCTCCGCCATCCCATCGCCCCAAGGGGACGCAGCAGGGGTTCGGGTTCGCTGACAGGCTCAAGTGACGCTGAAGGAGAGAGGAGCCCACCGATGCCGAAGATCAGCCCATTCCTCTGGTTCGACAACCAAGCCGAGGAAGCCGCACGGTTCTACGTTTCCGTGTTTCCGAACTCGAAGATCGTGACCACGGCCCGCTATGGAGAGGCAGGGCCTGGGCCTCGGGGCAGCGTGATGACCGTGGTGTTCCAGCTCGATGGGCAGGAGTTCATCGCATTGAACGGCGGACCTCGATTCAAGTTCACCGAGGCCGTGTCGTTCTCCGTGAGCTGCAAGACGCAGAGCGAGGTGGACGAATTCTGGGGCAAGCTCTCGAAGGGCGGGGAGGAAGGGCCGTGCGGCTGGCTCAAGGACAGGTACGGGTTGTCATGGCAGATCAATCCCACCGCCCTGGGCGAGATGCTTGGTGACCCCGACCCTCAGAAAGCCAAGAGAGTCATGGAAGCAATGCTCAAGATGAAGAAGATCGACATTGCGGGCCTGAAGGAAGCATACGACCAGCGATAGGCGTCCAACCGAACCGCGCACCCGCAGCGCAGCTACCCGGCCGCGCCGCAGGTGCAGTCGGGTGATCTCAGCAGGCCGGGAGGACGATCCCGCCGAGCAGCGTCACGAGGTTGCTGTAGTAGGCGTACACGTTCGCGGCGGCGGTCGGGTTGATCTGACCGGCCGCGACCCCGAGGCAGAGCGCGTCGTGGAGCACGAGCAACGCGTCGAGCTCGAGCTGGGAGGCGAGGGCGGCCGTGACGTGAACTCCGGTCTGGGCCTGGAGAAGGCTGATGAAGGCCTGGAGGTCCTGGACCGCCGCCGCGTACCTCCCGGCCGCCATGTCGGCCTGCACCGCCGCGAATTCCGCCAGGAGCGACTTCGCGAGCCCGGCTGCGCCCGGGCCGTAGATGCCGCCGCTCGCCAGCGCGTCCTGGATGAGCTGGGCCATCGTCTTGTAGACGGCGACCGTCGAGAGCGGCCCGGCGAGCGTCGTGGGGGCGGCCGGCGTGAAGCCCTGGAAGAAGTACACGGTGCCGTTGGCGTCGATCACGTTCGCGTCCGCGCCGAGCGCGAGCGGCCCCGCGTCGAGGTACACGACGAGCGGCGTGACGTCGTTGGCGGTGCCGATCATCGCCCCGCCGTTCAGGATGTGGGTGACGTTGGCGCCGAGGCCACTCGTCGACACCGTCACGAGGTACTGCAGCGCGTAGTTCGCGATCGCGCTCGTCGGGGCGGTCATGGCGATCGCCGTCGAGGGAGAGGTGCTCGAGAGGTCGCCGCTCCACGCGACGAAGCGGTAGCGGCTGTCCGGCCCGAGCGTGATGAGCGGATCCGTCGAGAGCGTCACGACCGTGCCCGAGTCGAGCCAGACGCTCGGCGTGAGGCTCACGTCGAGAGGCGCCGCCGCGGGCGGGACGGTCTGCACGTCGAGGAAGTACTGGGTCGTGTACGCCGCCGTCTTCGAGAAGTCGTTCGTCACGACGAACGTCGCGGGCGGTTCGGCGGTGACGTAGCGAATCCCGGGGTTCGGATCGTTCACCGGCGACGGGAAGCTGTAGCTGTGCGTCGTCCCGTCGTCGACGATGGCGTCGAAGGGGAGGGCCACCGTCGAGCCGTCGAACTGCGCCTCGCGCGCCACCGTGACGGGCAGGCCGGTCTGGGCGAGGTGGAACGTGCGGGTGATCGGGACGCACGCGCCGGCGCCCGCATTGGACCAGTAGGGCGACACGAGGAGCCCGTCGGCCATCCGGACGAGGTTCGACGGAACGGCGCCGACGTTCAGCTCGCAGATGTCGGCGGCCTCACCCTTCGTCAGGATGTCTCCGTTGAAGCCGAAGTTCGAGTTGTCGATCCACCCCGTGAGGATGATCGGATCGGTCACCGCCTCGATGAGCTCGTGGGTCGAGAGCGCGGTGACTCCGTCGAGGAGAGTGATCCCCGGGGACGACGCGCACGCCGTAGGGATGACCGTGTACGGGAAGCTCTGCGGCCTGAGGAAGGGCACGACGAACGGCGGCAGGGGAATGATCTCCACGTCCCACACGAGCGTCTCGCCGAAGAAGTGGTAGGCGCCGAAGCTGCCGCAGGTGCTGATCAGGATGTCGTTGATCTGCGTTCCGGTGTCGAGATAGACGGCGTACAACGTGTTGCCGTCCGGCTTCGGGATGCCGCTGATCACCTGGCGGATGATCGGGTCTCCCGGCAACGTCTCGCATTGCATCCAAGCGGTGATCGCGAAGAAGTCCGTGATGCCGGCGATGATCGGCGGCGGGCAGAGAAGGAACGCGCCGTCGGAGCCGGTGAACGAGGCCTGGCCGACGCCGTACTGCGAGGCGCTCGAGAAGTAGCTGCCGTTCACGAGGGTCTGGGTGAAGCCGTCGATCGCGCCACTGCTGATCGCCGCCGGGTTGTTCCCGTCCCAGTCGAACGTCATGTAGAGGTTGTGGATGGCGGGGTTCCCCAGCACCCGACCGCCGTTGTCGTCGAGACGAGTGGGGGGCGTCCCGGCGCGTGCCGGGGTGACGGTGAAGATGAAGGACGCGCTGGCGAGCGCCAGCAGGAACGGGTTCCGGAGCGGAGCTCTCATCGGACTTCTCCCTCGGTGATCGGACGGCTCGTCGTTCGAGGCGCGCTTCGCCCCGGCGCCGCGCTGGCCGACACGGGTCGGCGGTGATCGGTTTGCCCAACGTGAATGCGACGGCGCGTACTCATGGCGGGTAAATTCCGCCTTGCCGCTTCACTCTTGGGGTCATCCATGCCTGGACTTCGCGCGGCGAGGCAGCACCGACGGGTGCGGCGGAGGGGTCGCCGCACGAGCCTCCCCCTTCCGAACCGCAGGCCTCGGGACGGGTGCGGGGAGCCCTTCCTGCCCCGCGAGGGCGGCGCCGAGGTCCGGCGCCGCGGCCGTCACCGCGTTAGCTTGCCAGGGCGCGAGAAGCGACGACCGCCGAGACCGGGCGCCCGTGCGCGATGCTCCCGACATGGAGAGAACCGATGCTGCGCCGAGTGCCCGCCTTCCTCCTGATCCTCCTCGCCTCTCCCGCCGCCGCGCAGTTCGAGGGACGCGCGGAGTACGCCCTTCACTCCGAGAAGGGCGGCGACGGACATCTCACGCTGCTCGTCTCGAAGTTCGGCGCGCGCACGGACATGAGGATGGCCTCGGGCAGCCAGACGAAGGGCCTGCAGGTGACCACCCTGGTCCGCGTCTCCGAGCCCCGCCGCGCCTACCTCATCAACGACGACCGCAAGATGTTCTCCGTGGTGGACGTGCCGGCGGACGACACGGTCGAAGGGCAGTACAAGGTGGAGCGCACCGGTCGCGAGCAGATCGCCGGCCACGCCTGCGAGAAGGCGGTGGTCACCCTCGAGGGCAACGGTCACATGGAGGTCTGCGTCACGATGCAGTTCGGCGTGATTCCGGTGATCGGCGCGTTTCGGGGAGGGAGTCGCAAGGGGAACTTCTTCGGCGCGCTCGACAAGGCGGGGCTCACCGGCCTCCCGGTCCGCTGGCAGACGTTCGACGTTTCGGGGAAGGTCGAGTCGAGCGTCCAGCTCGAGTCGGCGAAGCGCGAGAAGGTCCCGGCGGAGAAGCTCCGCGTCCCCGCCGGTTACCAGCAGGGCAGCGCGCTCGACGCGTTCGCGACGCCCGAGCAGAAGCAGCGGATCGAGGAGTCGATGGAGCGGGCGCGCCAGCAGCTCGAGCGGCTGCCGCCGGACCAGCAGAAGCGGGCGCAGGAGATGATGAAGGACCGAGGCAGCGGCGCGAGGCCGTGAGGCGGCTCCCGAGCCCGATGCCGCCTTCGAGAGGCGGCTCGCGAATCCTAGCGACCTGAGGAAGCGAGCTGCCCGAGCGCGGCCGCGACTCCGCCGCGCCGGAAGGGGACGTCCGCGAGCGCGAGCCCCATCTCCACCCCGCAGAGCGCTCCCGCGAGCATCAGGTCGTTGAACGACCCGAGGTGTCCGATCCGGAACACCTTCCCCTTGAGCCGGCCGAGGCCCGTGCCGAGCGAGAGATCGAACCGGTCGAGGATCAGCTTCCGGAGCGCGTCCGCGTCGTGGCCCGGCGGCATCATGAGCGCGGTGAGCGAGCTCGAGTGCTCGCGCTCGTCCGTGCACACGAGCTCGAGACCCCAGGCCGCCGCCGCAGCGCGGGTGGCGGCGGCGTGGCGCGCGTGCCGCGCGAAGACCCGCTCGAGCCCCTCCTCGCGCAGCAGCTCGAGCGCCTCCCGCAGCCCATACAGGAGGTTCGTCGCGGGCGTGTACGGGAAGAACCCCGCCGCGTTGTCCGCCAGCATCGGAGTCCAGTCGAAGTAGGACCGCGCGAGCCTCGCCGTGCGCGACGCCGCGATGGCCTTCGGACCGAGCGCGTTCAGGCCGAGCCCGGGCGGGAGCATGAGCCCTTTCTGCGAACAGCCCACGGACACGTCGACCCCCCAGGCATCGTGCTCGTACTCCATCGACGCGAGGGAGGAGATGGTGTCGACGAGCAGCAGGGCCGGGTGGCCCGTCCGGTCGATGGCCTCCCGGATCTCGCGGATCCGGCTGGTGACGCCCGTCGAGGTCTCGTTGTGCACGACGGCGACGGCGCGGATCGCGCGGGCGCGGTCGTTCGCGAGGCGCGCCTCGACCGCGGCCGGATCGACGCCGCGTCGCCAGTCCCCCGGGACCCAGTCGACCGCGAGTCCGAGGCGCACGGCCATGTCCCGCCACAGGCTCGCGAAGTGCCCGGTCTCGAACATCAGGACGCCATCGCCGGGCGAGAGGGTATTCACGAGGGCCGCCTCCCACGCGCCCGTGCCCGACGAGGGGAACACGACGACCGGTCCCTTCGTGCGGAACACCTCGCCGAGGCCCGCCAGCACCTCCTTCGCGAGCGCCGCGAACTCGGGCCCGCGGTGGTCGATCGTCGGTCGCGAGAGAGCGCGCAGCACGCGATCGGGGACGTTCGTCGGGCCTGGGATCTGCAGGGCGTGGCGGCCGGGTCTCGAGGTCATGTGCTCCTCCCTCCGGGTGCCGCGACGGGTCCCGCCGCTCCGTCCACGACGGCGCCCGACGCGACGAGCGCGTCGATGGCGCTCTCGTTGTAACCGTGCTCGAGCAGGATCTCCCGGGTGTGCTCGCCGAGCACCGGCGCGCCGCGCCGCACGGTGCCCGGGGTCGACGACAGCTTCACCGGCACGCCGAGCGTGCGCACCGGGCCGAGCCGTCCGTGGGAGACCTCGGTCACCATCTCGCGCGCGAGCGTCTGCGGGTCCGCGAGCATGCCGCCGATGGACGCCACCGGGCCGGCGGGGACGCCCGCCGCCGCGAGCGCCGCGAGCCACTCCTCGCTGGACCGGCGCCGGAAACGGCGCGCGAGCGCTTTCTGGAGCGAGGTCAGGTTCGCCATGCGCGCCGCGTTGTCGGCGAAGCGCGGGTCGCTCGCGAGCTCCGGCGCCCCGATCGCCTGGACGAGCAACAGCCAGTTCCGCTCGTTCGCCGCCCCGATCGTGATCCAGCCGTCGCTCGTCTCGAACGCCTGGTAAGGCGCGCTGAGCGGGTGGGCCGTCCCCATCGGTCCCGGCGAGACTCCGGTCGCGAGCGCAATCGCCGACTGCCAGTAGGTCTGGACGATGCCCGCCTCGAACAGCGACGTGTCCACCTGCTGGCCCTCGCCGGTCCGCAGGCGGTGGACGTATGCCGCGAGCACGCCCATCGCGGCCAGGATCCCGGCGGTGATGTCCGTGAGCGGCGCCCCAATCTTCACGGGCGGGCGGTCCGGCCCCTCGCCGGTGATGCTCATGAGCCCGCTCATGCCCTGCGCGACGAGGTCGAACCCGCCGCGGTCGGCGTAAGGCCCGGTCCTCCCGTAGCCCGACACCGAGCAGTAGACGAGGCCCGGGTTCCCGGCCCGGAGCGCCTCGTACCCGAGCCCCATGCGCTCCATCGCGCCCGAGCGCAGGTTCTCTACGAGGACGTCGGCGCGCAGCGCGAGCCGGCGGACGATCTCGCGGCCCTCGCCGCGCCGCAGGTCGAGCGCGATCCCGCGCTTGTTCCGGTTCATCATCATGAACGCGGCCGACTCGCCGCCCACGGTTGGAGGCACCATCCGCCGGGTGTCGTCGCCGAGCGGCAACCGCTCGATCTTCACGACCTCGGCGCCGAGGTCCGCGAGCATGAGCCCGCAGGTCGGGCCCGCCATGATGTGCGTGAGCTCGACGACGCGCAGGCCGGCGAGCGGGCCCGGGACGCTTCGGGCCATCGTCACCGCCCCTCGAAGCGCGGCTTCGTCTTCGCGAGGAAGGCGCGCCGGCCCTCGGCGAAGTCCCGCGTGTCGTAGCAGGCGAAGCCCTCTTCCTGCTCCGCCGGCGTGAGGGCCCGCCCCTCCGCGACGGCGCGGAGGAACTTCTTGTGCCAGCGGTGCACGAGCGGCGCGCCCTCCGCGATGCGCCGCGCGGTCGCGTACGCCTCCTCGTCGACCTGCGCGTCGGGGACGACGCGGGTGACGAGCCCCTTCGCGAGCGCCTCACGCGCGTCGAGGATGCGAGCCTCTATCAGGATCTCGGCCGCCGTCGCGCGGCCCGCCAGCTCGACGAGCGCGGCGAGCTCCGCGTGCGCCATGACGAGCCCGAGCTTGGATACCGGCGCCCCGAAGCGGCTCGCCTCGCCGCAGATCCGGAGGTCGCAGGAGGCTGCGATCTCGAGCCCGGCCCCCACGCACACGCCGTGCACGAGCGCGACGAGGGGGTGGCGGCAGCCGCGCAGGGCCTCGAGCGTGCCGTGCATGACCACGCCGTAGGCGCGAGCCTGCTCCGCATTCGATCGCTCGGTCTCGAACTCCGAGATGTCGTTCCCGGGGCTGAAGGCGCGCTCGCCGGCGCCGCGGAGCACGATGCAGCGCACGTCCGCGTCGGCGTCGAGCGCGCGCACCGCGTCCCCGAGGCGTTGCCAGAGCCCCTTCGTGATCGCATTCAGCTTGTCGGGCCGGTTGAGCGTCACGGTGACGATCCCGGCGTCGCGCTCGATGAGGAGGTCCTTCATGGCGTCTCGCTCCTATCCGTACACGTGGTTCACGAGCAGCATCGGGACCGCCGGCACGTAGGTGCAGAGCACCAGGACCGCGAGCAGCACCGCGATGAACCAGACGTTCACGCGGGTGACCTCCCACACGTCCGCCCGCGCGATGGCGCACGCCGTCATGAGGACGCTCGCGACCGGGGGCGTCTGCTGGCCGATGCCGAGGTTCAGGGTCACGATGAGCCCGAAGTGGATCGGGTCGATTCCAGCGGCGCGGACGAGCGGCATGACGATCGGGACGACGAGGGTGATCGCTGCGGCGGAGTGCAGGAACAGGCCGAGGAACAGAAAGAGCACGTTCAGCAGGAGCAGGATGACGTAGCGGTTCTGCGTGAAGCCGCTGATCGTCGCGGCGAGCTGCTGGGGCGCCTGCAGCTCGGTGAGGAACGTGCCGACGACGGTCGAGCTCGCGACGAGGAGCATCACGACCGCCGTCTGGACCACTCCCTCCACCATCGCCTGGCGGAGCTTCGGGCGGTCGAGCTCGCGGTACACGACTGCGCCGATGACGAGCGCCGCCGCGACGGCGAGGGCCGCGCCCTCCGTCGCGGTGACGATCCCTCCGAAGATGCCGCCGAGGATGATCACGGGGAGGGCGAACGACCAGCTCGCGCCCTTGAACGTCTCCCACACGCGCGCGAGACGGAACCGCTCCTCGATCGGCCAGTGGTAACGGATCGCGAACGCGTGCGTGAGCCCCATCATCGCGAGCCCGCCAAGGACGCCCGGGATGATCCCTGCCACGAACAGCTTCGCGATGGAGGTCTCCGCCATGACCGCGTAGAGGACCATCGGGATCGAGGGCGGGATGATCACGGCCAGCGTCGCGGCCGAGGACTCGACCGCGGCGGCGAAGGCGATGGGATAGCCCTTGGCCTTCATCGCCGGGATAAGGATCGCGCCGAGCGCCGCGACGTCGGCGACGGCCGATCCGGAGATCTCGGCGAAGAACATCGACGTCGCGATGCCGACCATCGCGAGCCCGCCCCGCACGAAGCCGACGACGGCGGAGGCGAACGCGATGAGCCGGCGCGAGATCCCGCAGGCGTTCATGATCGAGCCGGCGAGGATGAAGAGCGGGATCGCGAGGAGCGGAAAGCTCGTCGTGCCGTTGTACATGCCGACCGCGATGTTCACGAGCGACGCGGGGCCGTGCAACACGACGATCGCTACCGCCGCGACGGCCCCGAGCCCCACCGCGATGGGGACGTCGATCGCGGTGAGCGCGAGCAGGCCGGCGAAGAGGTAGAGCATCCGCATCGCGTGCTCACCCGCCGGGCGTCCGCTGCGGGATGACGTGCGGCGTCGCGGGGTGGCGGGTCGCTGCGGCGCGCCACGCCGCCGGAAACGAGAGCGCCTCCGCGGCGAGGTACAGCACGGCGCCGATCGGGACGATCGACTGCGCCGCGCGCAGCGGGACCCACGGGAGGCTCACGAGCGTGTCGCCCTCCGCGATCTCGAAGAGCAGCCAGCCGACCCACGCGAGCAGCGCGAAGAAGGAGAAGATCACCACCTCGGCGAAGATCAAGGCGGCGCGGCGCGGGCCCGGCGGCAGCAGCCGCACGAGCTCGGGGAAGCCGATGTGCGCGCGCTTCAGCGCGCCGAGGGCCGCGCCGTAGTAGGTGAGCCAGGCGAGGAGGATCGAGGCGACCTCGTCGTACCAGACGAACGGGCTGCGGAGCGTGCGCGCCGCGATCCCGAGGAGCACCACGATCGCGAGGACCGTGAGGAGCGCGATCGCGATCCCCTCGAGCAGCCGTTCCAGATCGCGGCGGAGGCGCTCGAGCACGGTCCCTCCGCGCGCTATCTCGCCGAGGCCAGCTTTCGCGCGCGCTCCACGAGCTCCTTCCCTTCGGGGACCTCGCGCGCGAACTGGTCGTAAATGGGCTGGCTCGCCTTGACGAAGGCATCCCGGTCGATGTCGTTCACCTGCAGCCCGGACTGCTTGATCTTCTGGAGCAGCTCGCGATCCTGTGCCGCCGCGGTCTGGTACACGAACGCCTGGGTCTCCTTCGCAGCCTGCTCGAGCGCCTGCTGGACCTCCTTCGGGAGACTCGCGAAGCGCTTCTCGCCCACCGTGAGGTAAGCCGGCGTGTACACGTGCGACGTGAGCGACAGGAACTTCTGCACCTCCTGGAAGCGGCTGCTCCACGTCTGCGTGAGCGGGTTCTCCTGGCCGTCCATGACGCCCGTCTGGAGCGCGACGAACACCTCCGAGAGCTTCATCGGGCTCGGGCTCGCGCCGTACGCCTGGAACATCGCGACGCGCCACTTGCCCTCCGGCACGCGCAGCTTGATGCCCTTCAGGTCGGCGGGGGTCCGGATGGGGTGGAGGTTGTTCGTGATGTGCCGGAACCCGTTCTCCCAGACGGCGAGCACGCGGTAGCCGCGCTTCGCCGCCGCGGGCGCGAGCGTCGGCCACACGACGGCCTTCTCGATCGCCGCCATGTGCTCGCGGTCGCGCACGAGGTACGGCATCTCGAACAGGCCGAAGAGATCGACCTCCGACGACATCACCGTGGAGGGGATCGCGAGGTCGACCGTGCCGAGCTTCATCTTCTGGAGGAGCTCCTTGTCGCCGCCGAGCTGGCTCGATCCGAAGACGACGACCGTGGCGCGGCCGCCCAGCTTCGCGTTCGCGATGCGGGCGAACTCCGTGGCGGAGAGCGCGAACAGCGAGCCGGGCTCGCCGACGTGCCCCAGCTTCAGCTCGAGCGGGGCGGACGAGGCGACGGTCGGGAGCGCCGCGACGGCGGCCAGCAGAGCGGTGAGGAGGACGCGGGGGGCCATGGCATCTCCGTCCTGCGCGCGGTGCGCGCGCGATGCGCGGTTCTTAGGCTGCGCCGGCCCGTCTCGCCCGCCGTCGAGAGACGCTCGGTGGGGGGGCGAGAGGGCAGCCTCTCCGGGTAGCGGCACCCCGCCCGCGTGCGGCCGGGGCGCGCGGCGGGCGAGCGGTCCTCACGCGCCAACCTGCGACGACACCACGGACGCGCTCCGGCCTTGCATCAGCCGAGCAGCCCTCTCTCCCGCGCGAGGTGCGCGAGCTTGCTCTTCAGCCGCTCGAAGCGCTTCCGCAGCGCGGCAGAGGAGACCTCCTGCCCCTCGGCGGCGAGCACCGCGGACACCTCGTCCCACGCGAGGTTTCGGCCCACGCGGAGGACGAGCAACGAGCGCTCGTCGAGCGGGAGCTCGTCTCGAAGCTGCGACAGCCGTTCGCGGCGGCCGCCCAGCCCCGACCTGGAGGTATCCGGCGCGGCCAGTCGCGAGGCGATGCTCGACGGGAGCGGCTGGCGGCGGCGGCGGTATCCGTTGCGTACGTGACGCGCGACGGCGCGCCAGGCGAGGCGGTAGGCCCAGGCGCGGAGCGAACACTCCCAGCGAAAGCCCGGAAGGCCACGCCAGAGGTCCACCTCGACCATGGAGAGCACGTCCTGCGCGTCGTCGTCGGGCAGCATCGTGAGGAGATACCCGCGCACGCCGGGGGTGAGTGCCTCGATGGCGGCGGTCGCCGCGGCGTCGAGGTCGCCCTCCCGCAGGCTCTTGCGAACGCGCTCCTCGAGAGGTGTCGAGCTCGTCGCAGCGCTCGTCATGGGTTCGCCTCCCCGCGCTGCCCCGTTGCAGCTCGGCGCCGTCGTTCCGTCGTCGCCTCGCGAAGCCTGGAGAGGACCTCGCCTGCCGAGCCGGGGCGCCGGGCAGGGTCGTGCTCGACGAGGCGCTCGACGATCCGTTCGAGCGCCGGAGGCAGCGGGACTGCCGAGCTCGATGCGAGGTCCGGGTCCGCCGGTCCGCGCCGCCGCAGGAGCGCTTCCCCCGTCGCCATCTCGTGGATGAGGAGTCCGAGGGCGAAGAGATCCGTTCGCGCGTCTTCCGGACCGCCGCGTCGTTGCTCGGGAGCCATGTAGCCCGAGGTGCCGCTGCCACGCGGCCCTCCGCTCCCGAAGACGTGCGCCAGGCCGAAGTCGATGATCTTGGCCTCGCCCCGCGACGGCAGGAAGACGTTGCCCGGCTTGACGTCGCGGTGCAGCACGCCGCGCGCGTGCGCGTGGGCGAGCGCTCGCGTGACCGCTGCAGCGACGTCGATCACCTCTCTGACCCGCAGTGGACCGCGCGAAAGTCGCTCCCCCACCGTCTCGCCGTCCAGGAGCTCGAAGACGACGAACGGGCCGCGGTGGCACCGTCCGGCCTCGAGCACCGTGACGATGTTGGGATGCTTCAGCCGCCCGGCCTCGATCTCCCGCTCCAGGCTGTCGCGAGCTTGCGCCTGCGGCGCGCCGGGACGAACCGTCTTGAGGGCCACGCGGCGGCCCAGCTCGCGATCGCGAGCCTCGAAGACCACGCCGAAGCCGCCGCGCCCGAGCTCACGGAGAAGCTCGAACCGCCCGGCGACGTCGCCCGGACGGAAGACGTCTCGCCCTCCGAGGGGCGGGTCGAAGTGCGGGGCGCGCGCGAGGTCGGCGAGGAGTCGTGAGATGCCGGTCTGCGCGCGCAGCGCGATGCTCGGCGGCTGCATGGTAGGGGCTCGTAGCAGGGCCCGTGCCCGCTCGGGCGGCGCCCTCCGCGAGCACGAAAACTGCCGGCGCGACCCGGCTCTGCTCGCGTCCGCCGTGTGGCGACACACCGGCGCGTGTGGCCGGTGTGGCGGAAGGTGAGGCGAGTCGGCGTATGATCCCCATCACGACTCTTGCACGCGGGGATCGCACATGAAGCTGCGCCTCGTTCCGTCGCTCCTCGGGATCGCCGCAGCCGCTCTCTGGGCGGGGGCCGCGGTGGCGGAGCCACTTCCCGACCCTGCACCGTCACCCGAGTTCTGGGACCCACCCGTGGTCACGCCGTCCGGGCAGGCCTCGCGAGTCTCCGAGTCTCCCTCCACGACGTTCGTCATCACGGCCGACGAGATCCGCCACAGCGGTGCCACGTCGGTACCCGAGATCCTGCGCCGGGTCCCGGGCCTCGACGTGCGTCAGATGACCGCGACGGACGGGCAGCTCGGGTTGCGCGGCTTCGCCTACGAGATCGCCGATCGGATCCTGGTGCTCGTCGACGGGCGCACCGTCTACATCGATTTCTTCGGCGGCACGAGCTTCGAGATGCTGCCCGTCTCGCTCGTCGACATCGAGCGCATCGAGGTCGTCCTGGGGCCGGGGGCCTCGGTCTACGGGAACAAGGCGATGCTCGGAACCATCAACATCATCACGCGCTCGGCGGCGGACTACCCGTTCGCAGAGGCGCGCGTCGACGCCGGACCGCCCCGCGACGGCCGGGTGGGGGCGCGCTACGGCGCGATCCAGGGCGCCTGGCGGCTGCGCGCGACGGGTCTCGCGCGCGGCCTCACGCCATTCGATGCGGACGGAGGTTCCCCAGCGACTGCGGGGGGCGGCACGCTGTCCGCGACCTACAGCCCCAGCGCGAGCGAGGAGGCATCGCTCGAGCTCGGCGCAATGAACGGCGATACGTCCATCATCCCGACGGGCTCACGCGTCGATGCGTTCGGCGCCACGCTGGCGTACCTCCGCGCGCGGGGGCGCCTGGGCCTCGGTGGCCCGGGCTCGCCGTATGGCGATCTGAACCTCGACGTGGTCTGGAACGCCGGGCGCATCCAGTCCGCCACGTTTCCTTCCGCGGGCGGCGGCGGGTTTCACGCGGAGTTTCACACCCCCTATGCGCGGCTCCATCACGAGATCCGCACCGAGCTCTTCAACGTGCCGATGCAGGCACGCTGGGGCGGCGAGGTGCGCCTCAACACGCTCGACTCGACGGTCACCACCGGCGAGCGGCCGCTCTGGAACGGCGCTGGCTTCGCCAGCAACGAGATGCTGCTCGGGCGCTGGCGGCTCACGACCGGCCTGCGCGTGGATCGCTCGACGCTCACGCGCGCCAGCATCTCCCCGCGCCTGTCGGTGGTCTGGTCGCCAGCGGAGCACCACCAGGTCCGGGCCGCGTTCAACACCGGGTACAACAACGCCCACCTCCTGCACTACTTCGCCGACCTCGACATCGCCCGCGACGCCGCGACCGGCAAGACCGTGCACGTGCAGGGCAACCCCGAGCTCCGCGCCGAGCACGCGGTGTACGGCGAGATCGGCTGGAACGGCGGCCTCACGCCCTGGCTGCGCGCGTTCGCGACGGCGTTCGCCTACCGGCTCGAGGACTGGATCGTCCTGGACCCGCAGCACCTGACGACCGACGCGTCGCGGACCACCATCCCGTATGGGAACATGCCGCCGAGCAACGTCTATGGCTGCGAGCTCGGGGTCGAGCTCACGCTGCTGCGGGCGCTCTCGGCGTACGCGAGCTACGCGTTCATGGGACCCAAGGGGGCGGGAGAGTTTCCGTACATGCTCGACGCCCACGGCTCTCCCCGGCACAAGGTGAGCGCCGGCCTGCGCGTCGAGCGCATGGGCGCGTACGTCACCGTGGACGCGCAGTACTTCGGGCCCTCCGCCGTCGCGCGCGTACCCGACGACCCGTCGCGCTGGGGAGGGAACCCATTCGAGCAGACGCCGCTGGATCAGTTCGTGATGACGAACGCCCGGGTCGGGTACGCCTACCCGAGCGGCCTCGATCTGTCGCTCTCGGCGTCGAACGCGCTCGCCGATCGGACGCGCCAGTTCCCCGGGGCCGAGGCGCCCGAGCGGCGCGTCGCAGTGACCGCCGCGTACTACCGCTGAGTACCCGATGCGCACGCGTCATCGATCCCGGCTGGCCCTCGCGGTGGCGATGGCGCTCCTCGTGCGTCCGGCGTCGATCGGCGCCGCCGAGCCCGACGTCTGCGTCGTGGTGTCGGGCGACGAGCACGCCGCGGTCGCGGATGCCGCCCAGCACGCCCTCGGGCAGCCCGCCCGCCGCGTCGACGTCAGAGACCGCGCTCAGCGCGCGGCTCTCGCGTCGAGCTGCGGACGGCTCATCATCGCGGTCGGCTCCGAGGCGCTGCGCGCCGCCGGTGAGAGCGCGCCGCGCTCGCCGGTGGTTCACGTCATGGCCGGCAACGGTCGCGGGACCGGGCTGCCGGGGGTGCTGCCCGACGCGGATCCCCGCCGCGTGCTCGAGACGCTGCGGAAGCTGGCGCCGTCGGCGCACCGGATCGGCATGGTGTTCAATCCCGACCTCACGGGCGAGCTGGTGGCCGACGCGCAGGCGTCGGCCCGGCCCCTGGGCATGGAGCTGGTCGCGCTGCCTGCGCGCACGGTAGGCGAGGCGGTCCGCGCGTTCCAGCGGTTCGAGCGCGAGCTCTCCGTCGACGCGCTCTGGCTCCTCCCAGACGGGACCGCGACGGTGCAGGAGACGGTCTACTACGCGCTGGAGCTCGCGCACTGGCGGCGGCTCGTGGTGATCGGGCTCTCCCGCTGGTACGTGGCGAGCGGCGCGCTCTTCGCGCTTTTGCCGCGCCCCGACAGCTCCGGGACGGTCGCCGGTGAGCTCGGGCAGCAGGTGCTGCGGGGGACGCCGCCGTCGGGCGCGGTTCACGCGCGCGACTACGCGCTCTACCTCAACCAGCGCGCGGCGACGCGCCTCGGGCTGAAGCTGCCGCGGCAGCTGCTCGAGAGCGCGGACCAGGTGCTGCCATGATCGCGCCGCACAGCCTCCGCTGGCGACTCGCCGCCTGGATGTTCGCCGCCACCGCCGGCGTCGCCTTGCTGCTGACCTTCTATTACCAGCGGCGCACGCACGCGCTGCTGAGCCACGAGTCGGGCGAGCGGCTCGCGACGCTGGCGCGGCACATCGCGGCCGCGTCGGTGCTGGGCACGCTCGCGCACAGCGAGGAGCTGCTCGCGGGACCGCTCGACGGCGCCATGTCGCAGCCCGACGTGGAGGCGGTGGCGATCTACGACGCGACGGGGAGCCTCATCGCGGCGCGGTCGCGAGAGGCCGTCTCGCCGCCCGGGTGGCGAGACGGATCCGCCGAGTGCCGCCCGTGCGTCCTCGGGGGCGGCCGCCTGCGCTGGGTCGCGCCGGTCGCCAGCGCACCCTCGGCGCGATCGGCGGAGGAGGGGAGCCTGTACGAAGGGCCGCCGCCGGCGGCGAGCGACGGCAAGGCGAGCGCGGGCTGGCTGATGCTCGACGTGACCACCGCCGCCCGCATCGCGGCCGAGCGCGAGATCACTACGAGCGGCCTGCTCATCGCCGGGATCGCGCTGGCGCTGGCGCTCGTGATCACGCTCGTGATCGCGCAGGGCCTGACGTCGCCGCTGCGTGCCCTTGCGCAGGCGACGCGCGAGATCGGGAAGGGGCGCTGGGACGCGCCGCTGCCGCGCGTGGCCTCGATCGAGATCGCGCAGCTCGCCGGCGACTTCCGCGCGATGACCGCCGCGCTCGCCGAGCTCGATCGGGAGAACCGGCGCTACCGCGAGCAACTCGAGGACATGGTGGCGAGCCGCACGCGTGAGCTCGAGGACGCGTACCAGCAGATGAAGACCATGGCCGAGGCGAAGGACCACTTCGTCGCCACGGTGTCCCATGACTTCCGCTCGCCGCTCGCGATCGTCCTCTCTGCGGTGCAGACCATGCTCGCCGACCCCGAGATGCGGGAAGAGGTGCGACGCCAGTTCCTCGCGCGCGCCGAGCGCCAGTGCAAGCGGCTCGGCGCCCTCGTGAACGATCTGCTGGACCTGGCCCGGATCGAGAATCGCGAGACGGCGTTCGAGCGCGTGCGCCTGTCGGAGCTGGTCCAGGAGAGCGTCGACAGCGCGCGCGCCGCCTTCGAGGAACGGCGCGTGTCGCTCGTCTACGAGCCGCCCGCAGAGGACGTCGTCGCCGAGGTGGATCGCGGGCACGTGGGGCGGGCGTTGTCGAACCTCGTCGACAACGCCCTCAAGTTCACTCCGTCCGCGGGACGCGTGACGGTGGAGCTGCGGGGCGGGGAGCGCGAGGCGCTCATCTGCGTGAGCGACACCGGCCCAGGCATCCCCCACGAGGAGCGGGAGCACGTCTTCGAGCGCTTCTTCCAGGGGAGGCAGGGCCAGGCGCTCGGCAGCGGCTCGGGGCTGGGGTTAGCCATCGTCGCCGGCGTCGCGCGCCGGCACGGCGGCAGCGTGGCGGTCACGAGCGTCGATGGCGCGGGCTCGACCTTCGAGCTGCGCTTGCCGGTCTGCAGGGAGTGAGGAGCGCATGGCGAACATCCTGGTGGTCGACGACGAGGAGGACATGCTCGAGACGATCGCCTACAACCTCGAGCGCGAAGGCCACGAGGTGGCGCGTGCCGCCAGCGGCGCCGCAGCGCTGGCGCACCTCGAAGGGCGAAGCCCGGACCTGATCATCTCGGACGTGATGATGCCGGGGATGGACGGCCTCGCGTTCTGCGCCGCCGTCCGCGCCCGCACCGCCTCGGCGCTGACCCCGTTCCTGTTCGTCACGGGGAAGGGGCAGCCCGGCGACAAGTACGCCGGCCTGCGCGCGGGCGCGGACGACTATGTGACGAAGCCGTTCGACCTCGGCGACCTGCTCGCGCGCGTGAACGGCCGCCTCGAGCACCGGCGGCGGATCGCGGCGCTCGAGGAGCGCCTCACGGCGGCGCGTCACCGCTGGGTCGAGAGCGACGAGCCTCGCGAGATGAGCCGCGCGCGCGACGAGCAGCTCCTATTGACGGAGGAGGTCTACGAGGCCGGCTACGTCGACTACGACCCGCCGCGCCCCGACGACGCGGCGCTCGCAGAGAAGGTCGCGCAGTTCGAGCGCCGCTTCCCGGCGCTCGCCGAGCTGCGCCGCCGCGTCTTGGTGGGCGAGGCGCCGGTCTTTCTGCGCGTGTTCGAGGAGCTCCTGATCGCGTCGGCGACCTCCGATCCCACCCTGATCCTCGGGGAGACGGGGACAGGGAAGACCGCGGTCGCCGAGGCGATCTGGGCGCTCGGGCCGCGCGCCGGCCGCGCCTTCCGGACCCTCAACTGCTCGGAGCTCGCGACGGGCGATCCGGCCATCGCGACCGGGAAGCTGTTCGGCCATGGGGCGGGCAGCGGCCTCGCCAACGTGCCGAAGGACGGGCAGCCCGGCATCCTCGAGGAGACCGACGGCGGCGTGCTGTTCCTCGACGAGGTCGCGGAGCTGCCCCGCCAGGCGCAGATGCTGCTCCTGCTGCCGCTCGAGCGCCGCGCGTTCCATCCCGCGGTCGGCCGCGGCGCGGCGCGGACCGTCGACGTGAAGTTCGTGTGCGCGACGAACCGGGATCTCGCGGAGGAGGTCCAGGCCGGGCGGTTCCCGCGCGACCTCTACGAGCGCCTGGCGGGTCACGTCATCCACGTGCCGCCCCTGCGCGCGAGGCCCGAGGACATTTCCCACCTCACCGAACACTTCGTCCGCGAGGCGGTGGCGGAGATGGGGCCCGGCGAGCTCGCGGTCTCCCCGGCGGCAGCCGAGGCGTTGGGCCGCCACCCCTGGCCCGGCAACGCGCGTGAGCTGAGACGGACGGTGCGGCAGGCGGCGCACCGGGCCCGCCTCGACGGGCGCAGCACGATCGAGGCCGCCGATCTGCCCGAGGAGATCACCACCAGGGGGGCGCGCGTCGCCGGTGCGCCGGCTGCCGGGACGCTCGCGGGCGCCTCGCGCGCCGAGGCCCTCCACGGGGCGGGTTTCACGGACCGCGAGGTCGCCGAGATCGCCGCGCTGTGCGCGACCGGCTTCCGCGTGGGCGAGGCCGAGGCGCTGCTCGGCTACAGCAGCAAGTCCCGGACGTTCTCGCATCGCCTTCGCGGACTGTGCCTGAAGGCGCTCAGCGTGAAGTCGTTCAGCCCGGACGGCGCCGCCCAGCTGCTCACCGGTGCCGACCCCGCGCTCACGGCGGTCGCGGCGCGGCGGCTGCGCGCCATGCTCGACGCGCTCTCCGAGCGCGTGCACGACGCTCCCGACAAGGTCCTGACGAACCTCCTCACCGAGCACCGCCGCTACGCCCTCGAGGCGCTCGCGCACCTGCGCAAGCGGTGAGCCCCGCGCTCCCAGCTCCGCCAGTGAATCCGGGCTGTTCCGGGCCGTTCGAGGCCGGAGCGCGCGAGCGTCACATTCTTCCCCCCGCGCGCCTCCCACGAGCGTCCCGTGAGACCCGTCCCACCCGCGCAGGGGGAAACGATGCGTTCCATTCGATTGCTGCTCGCCGTCGCGCTCGCGCTCACCGCGTGCGTCGAAGAGAACAAGCACAAGGACAGAACCGCCCCGACCGTCACCGCGTTCACGATCCCGGCGACCGCGGTCAGCGCCGAGATCCCGATCACCACCCTCACCGCGACCGACAACGTCGGCGTCACCGGCTATCTCGTCACCGAGAGCGCGACGGTCCCGCTCGACGACGACCCGAGGTGGACCGCGACGGCCCCAGCCTCGCACACGGTGGCCGCCGACGGGACGTTCACCTTCCGCGCCTGGGCGAAGGATGCGGCGGGAAACGTCTCGCCGCCCCTCACCGCGACGATCCGAAGGGTCTCGCGCGTGAGCGTGCTCTTCACCACCGACGAGCACTCCCACCTCTTCGGGTTTTCGCCCGAGGTGGACGACTTCCCGACTCCGAGCTCGTCGGGGACCGGCGCGATCGTCGGAGGGATGGCGCGGGTCGCCGCCGTCCTCCAGGCCGAGCGCAGCGACGCTTCGGCGCGCTCCGCCGATACGATCACGGTGTCCGCCGGCGACTTCAGCCAGGGGACGCTCGCGTCGGCCGCGTTCCTCGCCCTCTCGCCAGAGCTCGTTCTCATGAAGGAGATGGGGTACGACGCGGTCGCGATCGGGAATCACGAATTCGACCTCGGGCCCACCGCCCTCGCCGACGCCATCTACACCGCGGTCGGGGCGGGAGGGCTCCCGCCGCTCGTCCTCACGAACGCCTACTTCGACCCGGAGAGGACCGGTGACGACGCGCTCGCGACCCTCTACGGTCCGGGCAACGCGATCGCTCCCTCGCGCATCGTCCAGACGCCGAGCGGGTTCCGGATCGGCGCCGTCGGGGTGATGGGTCTCGGAGCCGCCATCGACGCGGCGGCGGCGTCCCCGCTCGCGTTCTGGGATCCGACCGCGACGACGCCGGCGGCGCAGTTCGGGTCCATCGTCGCCACCGTTCAACGGGCCGTGACCGCGCTCCGCGCCGACGCCGTCGACGCGGTGATCGTCCTCGGCCACGGCGGCATCGGCGCGACCTCCGCGCAGCAGGGCGACGACGAGCTCCTCGCCGCGTCCGTCACGGGGATTGACCTTCTCGTGAGCGGCCACACGCACTTCTTCACGCCTGCGCCGATCTCGGTACAGGACCCGGAGGGCCACATGGTCCCGGTGGTCCAGCCGAAGCCGTACACGGAGGAGGTGGGGCGAGTCGAGCTCGTGTTCGACGGCGGCAGTGCGCGGCCGTCGCTCGATCCTGCGCGAACCCGGTTCATCGCCGTGGACGACCGCACCGCTCCCACGACGGATCCGCAGATCCTCGCGGTCCTCGGGAACGTGAAGGGATATCTCGAGGTCGGTCCGGGCGCGCCCGCGTCGTTTCTCGAGCGGGCCCTCTCGTACGTCGAGGGGACGGACGTGGTCGACGATCCCGACGTGCTCGGCGACCTGTACTTCCGCGTCCTCGGCCACACGAGCGTCGACGTCACGGGTCTCGGCTTCGGCGAGACGAACGGGTTGAACCTCGACACGGACGCGATGCTCGCGGCAGCGCGCAGCGTCCACGCGGCGCACCCGACGGTCGCCGCGATCCAGGCGCGGGGGTCGATCCGCAGCGATCTGCGCGCCGGAATGACGGGCGACATCACGTTCGCGGACGTGTTCGACGTCGTGTCGCTCGGCGCCGATCCGACCGTCTCCGTGCCCGCCGATCCGGCGGAAGCCGCGGCGGTGCTGCCGAAGATCCCCGGGTACCCGCTCGTGCGGTTCAGCCTCTGGACCCTCGAGCTGCGCGCCGCGCTCGAGGTGGGGCTCCTCCAGTCCACGCGCGACCCGGACTTCTTCGTCGGGCCGAGCGGGCTCGTCGTCGACTACGACATGACGCGCACCGCGTTCGACCCGGGCGCTCCGCTCGGACCCGGGTGGATCAAGCGCCTCGCCGTCGTGGACGACGCCGGAGTCGAGACGCAGACCCTCTACGACGTCACGCAGGCCGGCTGGAACGGCAGCCACTTCGTCGCGGACCCATTCGCGCTGCAGGCGATCGTCGCGACGTACTACGTGGCGTCCTTCGCCCAGCTCGCGGGGGTCACGCTGAAGGACGACGAAGGCGCACCGCTGTCCAGCGTCGCCGCGGGGATCCTGCGCCGCGGCGACGGGAGCGCCGTGAAGGATCACGAGGCGCTCGCGAGGTACATCCGTGACCAGTGCCGGTCGAACGGTGGCGAGCTGCCGGCGCGGTACGGGGACGCGGTCCCGCGCCGGATGCGCGTGCCGGAGCTCTAGCCCGCTGCGACGTGACGAGGCGTCCGGTCCCTGTGCAGGGGCCGGACGCCGTCGGCGCTTCCCCGCTGGGACCGGGTATCCGGCCGCGCCGCGCGCTCGCCAGAAGAGCCGGCGCGGTCGCCGAGAGCGATCACCCGAGGGGCCGATCGCTCGCCGCTTGGCGCCGAGTGAACCCTCGCCGTGGCGAGCGGCTCAGAGACGACGTGATCACGACCCCCTCGAGCGCGCGGCACCTCGCCGGCGCGATCCTCGGCTGGACGCTCCTCTCCAGCGCGGCTCGCGCGGCGCCACTCTCCATCGAGGACGCGATTCGATCCGCGTGGCGCGACAACCCCGTGCTTCGTGCTTCCGCGGCCGGCGTGGAGGCAGCCCGCGCCGACGCCGACCGTGCCCGCGACACGCGCCTCCCGGTGCTGTCGCTCTCCGCCCGCGCTGTCCGCACGGACGAGCCGATGATGGCCTTCGGCACTCGCCTCGATCAGGGCCGGATCGGCATGTCCGACTTCGACCCCGCCCGCCTGAACTCACCGAGCGCGATCGGGGCCATCGGCGGTGCGGCATCCCTCTCCATTCCGCTCTTCATGGGCGGCCGGCTCGCCGCGGGCCAGCGCGCGGCCGAGGCGATCGCCTCCGCAGAGGGCGCGAGCGACACCCGCCGCCGCGCGGAGCTCGCGGTCGGCGTCGTCGAGGCCTACTTCGGCGCGCAGGTGTCCGAAGAGGCCGTCCGCCACGCGGAGGACCTCCTCGCGCACGCCGTCGAGACCGAGCGCTTGGTCCGCGCGCGCGGAGAGCAGGGGCTCGCGCTCGACGCGGACGTGGCCCGCGCAACCGCCTTCCGCGCGCAGGCGGAGGCCGAGCGCGCGACGGCGCTGCAGCGCCGCGCCTCCGCGCGCTCCGCGCTCCCGCTCCTCTGCGGTGACGCCGCGCGTGGCGCGGAGCTCACGACGCCCGTGACCGCCTTGCCGCCCGCCCCCACCGCCGCCGCCGGGTCCGCGCCCCGCCCCGACGTCGAGGCGTCCCGGCTCCGGCGCGAGGCGGCCGAGGCCGGCGTCACCGCGGCGCGCGGCAGCCTCGCGCCGGCGCTCCTCGCGCAGGCGAGCGCCGAGACGCTCCGCACGCCCGATCTCGCAGACGGCCGCGCGTGGACCACCGTCGCGCTCGTGCTCCGCTGGGACCTCGCGCTCGCGGACGTCAGGGCCGTCCGCGCCGCGCAGGCGCGCGCCCGCGCCGGCGCCGAGTCGCTCGCGTGGCACGAGCGGAGCGCCGCGCGCGAGGCGGAGGAGGCGCGCGCCGCCGTGGACACGGCCGACCAGCGCGTGCGCTCGGCGGGCGAGGCGGTCGCCGCCTCGGAGTCTGCGCGCACGCTCCGGCTCGCGCGGCACCGTCAGGGCCTCCTGCCGCTCACCGACGTGCTCGACGCGGAGGCCGGCCTCGCCGGCGCCCGCGCGCTCCTCCTCTCGAGCCGGCTCGAGGCGCGGCTCGCCCGCGCGCGCGTCGCGCTCGCCGAGAACCTGCCCATCGAAGGATTGGTGCCATGAGCCTCCGAAAGTCGTTCGTCCTCGCGGCCGCGGCCGCGCTCACCGTCGCCACCACCGCGCCCGCGTCCGAGCCCGTCCGCCCCGCGGAGCCCGCTCGGGTCCGCGCCGTGCTCCCCGGCGCACACATTGGCGGCCGTCTCGTCGCTGCGAGCCTCGCCCCCGCGCGCCGAGCCACCGTCTCCACGCGCATCGCGGCAACCGTCCGGGAGGTGCACGTCGAGGAGGGGCAGCGGGTCGCCGCCGGTCAGCTCCTCGTGTCGCTCGCCGACGACGACGTCCGCGGGGCCCTCGCCGCCGCGACGAGCGCGGTCTCCGCCGCCACCGCCCAGGAGCGGCGCATCCGCGCGCTGCTCGCCGAGCGTGCCGCCACCCCCGCCGAGCTCGAGCAGGCGGAGGCGCAGCGCGCCCAGGCCGAGGCCGCCCTCGCCGCCGCGCGGGCGAGCGTCGGCTACGCGGCGCTCCGCGCGCCATTCGCGGCCACCGTGCAGGCGCGCCGGGTGGACCCCGGCGACCTCGTCGGCCCGGGCCAGCCCATCCTCGAGCTCGAGGGCGACGCGCTCGAGCTCGTCGCGAGCCTCTCGCAGGACGAGGCGAAGGGGCTCGCGCCGGGCGCGACCTTGCGCTTCGAGGCCGGAGGCGTGCGCGGCACCGTGCGCGTGACCTCCCTCACGCCCGGCGGCGATCCCATCTCGCACCGGCGCGGGCTCCGCGCGCGGGTCGTCGCCTCGGACGCCCCGCTCCGATCGGGCGCGTTCGCGCGGGTCGAGGTGGCGGGCGGCGGCGAGGGCGCGTCGGGCGTGTGGGTGCCCCGCCGCGCGCTCGTCGAGCGCGGCGATCTCACCGGCGTGTTCGTCGCAGCGAACGGCCGGGCGGAGCTGCGGTGGATCTCCGCCGGCGAGCCGAGCGGGGATGACGTCCCCGTCCGCGCGGGGCTGCGCTCGGGCGAGGTGGTCATCGACGCGCCGGGCGCGCTCCGCGATGGCCAGGCGATCGAGGTGCTCCCGTGACCGCGGAGCCGCGCTACGGGATCGCCGGGCGGCTCGCGCGCCCGTTCCTCCGCTCGAAGCTCACGCCCGTCGTCGTCTTCGCCTCGGTCCTCCTCGGCCTGCTCGCCGTCTCGCTCACACCGCGCGAGGAGGAGCCGCAGATCGTGGTGCCGATGGTCGACGTGATCGTGCCGATGCCGGGCGCGACGCCGAAGGAGATCGAGAGCCAGGTGGTGACCCCGCTCGAGCGGCGGCTCTGGGGGCTCCCAGGGGTCGAGTACCTCTACAGCTCGAGCCGCCCGGACGTCGGGTTCATCACCGTCCGGTTCAAGGTGAACGATCCGCTCGAGCCGGCGCTCGTGAAGGTCCACCAGGAGCTCGCGGCACACCCCGAGCTCCTCCCGGCGGGCGCGCTGCGGCCCATCGTGCGCGCGCTCACCATCGACGACGTCCCCTTCCTCGCGATCACGCTGCACTCGCAGGAGGCGCTGCCCGCCGGCGCGCTGCGGAAGCTCGCCGACGAGGTCGCCCGCGAGCTCGCGGACGTTCCGCGCACCGCCGGCGTCACCGTCGTCGGCGGCGCCCGGCGCACCGTCCGCATCGAGCCGGACCCGGAGCGGCTCCGCACGCTCGCGCTCTCCGTCGCCGAGCTGCACGGCGCGCTCGAAGGGGCCCAGGCGCAGCTCCCGGCCGGCGCCCTCGTCGACGGCGGCCGTCGCATCGAGCTCGAGGCGACCGGGTTCGCGCGCTCGGCGGACGAGCTCCGCCGCGTCGTCGTCGCGGTGCGCGAGGGCCGTCCGATCTACCTGGAGGACGTCGCGCGGGTCATCGACGGCCCCGAACCCGATCCCGCCGTCGTCCTCCTGGCGGAGAAGGGGAAGCCGGGATTCGAGCAGGCGGCGACGATCACGGTGGCGAAGCGCCCCGGCACGAACGCCACCGAGCTCGCGGCGGTGGTGCTCGGCAAGGTGGACGCGCTCCGGGGGCGGCTCCTGCCCGCGTCCGTCGAGGCGACGGTCACGCGGAACTACGGCGAGACCGCGGGAGAGAAGTCGAACGAGCTCATCGAGCACCTCCTCATCGCCACGCTCTCCGTCATCGCGCTCATCCTCGTCGGGATGGGCTGGCGCTCGGCGCTCGTCGTCGGGGTGGCGGTGCCGGTGACGCTCGCCCTGACGCTCCTCCTCACGTACCTGAACGGCTACACGCTCAACCGGGTCACGCTGTTCGCGCTCATCTTCTCGATCGGCATCCTCGTCGACGACGCGATCGTCGTCGTCGAGAACATCCACCGCCACCTCTACCTGCCGGGCCCGCGGCGCAGCTTCACCCGCGTGGTGCTCGACGCGGTGGACGAGGTCGGGAACCCCACCATCCTCGCGACGATCGCGGTCATCGCGGCGATCCTCCCGATGGCGCTCGTCCGCGGCCTCATGGGCCCGTACATGCGCCCGATCCCGGTGGGCGCGAGCGTCGCGATGATCTTCTCGCTCGTGATCGCGTTCGTCGTGAGCCCGTGGGCGGCGCTGAAGGTATTCCGCCGCGAGGCGCACCTGCCAGAGACCGACGCGAGCGGGCTGCACCCGGGGGATCCCGACCGCGACGCGCCGGAGCCGGTGCGCGACGTCCCGTCGGCGCACGGCGAGACCGCGCCGGAGGGACGGCTCGCGGCCGCGGATCGCCGCGTGATCCGGTGGCTGCTCGGCTCCCCCAAGGTCCGGTTCGGCTTCCTCGCGAGCCTCGGCGTGCTGCTCGCCGCGTCGGTCGCGCTCCTGTTCGTCGGCGCGGTCCAGGTGAAGATGCTCCCGTTCGACAACAAGCGGGAGCTCCAGGTCCAGCTCGACCTCCCGGCCGGCACCGCCCGCGAGGAGGCGCTCGCGCTCGGCCAGGAGATCGCGCGGCGCGTCCTCGCGGAGCCGGAGGTGGAGCGCGTAGAGGTGCACTCAGGTGTCGCGGCGCCGTTCACCTTCGTCGGGATGGTGCGCCACTCGTTCCTGCGCTCCGCGCCGGAGCAGGTCGATCTGCAGGTGAACCTCCTTTCGAAAGGAGACCGGAAGGCGTCGAGCCACGCCGTCGCGGTGCGGCTCCGCGCCGAGATCGAGGCGCTCGCGCATCTGCAGGGCGCGCGGGTGAAGGTGGTCGAGGTCCCGCCGGGCCCGCCCGTGCTCGCGACGATGGTCGCCGAGCTCTACGCGCCCGGCGAGGCCGAGCGCAACCGGCTCGCGGGCGAGGTGCGCGACGCGTTCCTTTCGGTGGACGGGATCGTGGACGTGGACTCGACGATCAACCCAACGGCCCCCAAGGTCGTCCTCGCGATCGACCGCGAGAAGGCCGCGCTCCACGGCGTCCAGCCCGCCCACGTGATCCGGACGCTCGCCGCGGCCGGGTATGGCGCGCCGCTCGGCGCGTTCCATGTCGAGCGCGGCGCGGCGCAGGTGCCCGTCGTCCTCCAGCTCGCGCCAGCGCAGCGCACCCGGCTCGAGACCCTGCTCTCGCTCACCGTTCCGGGCGCGCGCGGGCAGGTGCCGCTCTCCGAGCTCGTCCGGGTCGAGGAGACGCGCCAGGCGCCCGAGATCCAGCACAAGAACCTGAAGCCGGTGGCCTACGTGACGGGCGAGCTCGCGGGGGCCATCGAGAGCCCGCTCTACGCGCTGCGCGCGCTCGAGAAGAAGCTCGAGCCGCTCCGCGGCGACCGCGGCGAGGTGGTCGCGCGCCACGGGCTCTCGCACCCAGCCGACACCGAGTCGGCCGCGCTCAAGTGGGACGGGGAGTGGCACATCACGCTCGAGGTGTTCCGCGATCTCGGACTCGCCTTCGCGGCGGTGATCGTCCTCATCTACGTGCTCATGATCGGCTGGTTCCAGAGCTTCACGCTGCCGGTCGTGATCCTCGCGCCGATCCCGCTCTCGCTCGTGGGGATCCTCCCTGCGCACGGCCTGCTCGGCACCTTCTTCACGGCGACGAGCATGATCGGCTTCATCGCCGGCGCAGGCATCGTGGTGCGGAACTCGATCATCCTCGTGGACTTCGCGGAGCTGAAGCTGCGCGAGGGGATGCCGCTCGCCGCCGCCGTCGAGGAGGCGGTGCTCGTGCGCTTCCGCCCGATGGCGCTCACCGCCCTCGCGGTGATCGTCGGCAGCGCCGTGATGCTCGCGGACCCGATCTTCCAGGGGCTCGCGGTCGCGCTCATGGCCGGTGCGGTCGCAGCGACGCTCCTCTCGCGCTACGCCGTGCCGGTCCTGTACTTCATCGTCGCGCGGCGCAGCAGGGCGGCGGAGCTGCACCGCGAGGGCGCGCTCGCCGCAGCGGCGATCGCGGCGAACGAGCCGTACCTGCGCGCCGCGCCGGACTGCGGGCCCACGGGGACGGACGTGTACTAGCGAGCTCCGCGCCGGCCGCGAGCACGCCCGGGCGCTTACTTCGCCTCGATCACGGACAGGATGTTGCCGGCCGGGTCCTTGAACCAGGCGATCGTCGGGCCTTGCCCGCGCATGATGCCCCGCGCATCCGTCTTGAGACCGGGCTGATCATAGATCTCGAAGCGAACGCCCCGCTTCTCGAGGTCGCTCACGGCCACATCGACGTTGGGGACCGGGATGTTGAGGATGGTGAACGTCGCGGGGGTGTGGTTGGGCTTCGGATAGACGAGCACCTGGGCGCCGCCGCCGATGTGCAGCTGCAGCATGTCGTGGTCGTCCGAGACCTCCATCCCGAGGACCCGCCCGTAGAACTCCTTGGCCTTCGATATGTCGTTCACCGAGAAGCCGCTGAACGCGTCTTTGGCCTTGAACATGGATCAACTTCCTTTCCCCTCATGCGACCGGCTCGAATCGATCGGGTTGCGCCCGTTCCTGTCGCCCCGAGCGTCACGCCCCCGCGCGGTAGGGCTGGCCACCGATCACGAGGGTCTCGATCTCCAGCCGCTGAATGCGAGCGGTCTTGATGGCGAGTGCGCCGATGGCGAGTGCGCCCACCGCCACCGCTCCCAGCGCGAGCGCACCCATGCTCGTCAGCACGAGGGCCGTACCGATCCTCGCGAGCGCGATGCGCGCCTGTGGTCTCCGTGCACGGATGATGGATCGCCGGTTCATCCCGTCCTCGCCCTCCAGAATGCTTGGGGGCCGGTCTCGCTCGCGCAACTGCGGCAACCCGCGGCTCGGCCGTCGGCGCGGCGCTGCGGCGGCCTCGGCGCCGGAGTAGGCCTCCTGCCATGGCCTCTTCACGCCCGTCATCGAGACACGATACGAGCAGATGTTCCCGACGCTCGATCCCGCGGAGATCGAGCGACTGCGCCGCTTCGGCGAGACGAGGACCTACGGCGCGGGCGAGCGCGTGGTCGCCACGGGCGAGATCAGCCCGGGCGCGTTCGTCATCCTGAGCAGCGAGGTCGCGATCACCCAGCACAGGCCGCTCGGGCGGGACCAGGCGATCGTCACTCACGGCCCCGGCTCGTTGATGGGCGAGCTCGCCCAGCTCTCGGGCCGCCCGCTCGCGGCGGCCCACGGCGACGTGGGCTCTCCGGGTTCCTCGCGCGGAACCGTCGCTGCCGACGAGGGAAGGGTCTTTACCCGGTGATCACGGAAGACGCGCTCCGGGCCGCGATCTTCGCCGTCGAGGAGCGCGGTCGTTCAAGATCGTGAATCCTCGGGGAGCCGGATGGCTCCCACCGTACCCATGGTCGAAGATCTCCTCGCAGCGGCCGCATTCGTCGTCGGCTGGTACGTGCTCCAGCGTCTGCTGCGTCGCTCCGGCGTCCCCACCTGAGGCGCGCCGTACCCGCGCCCGGGCGGCGCGGACGAGAACGACCGCGGCTGCTAGGCCGGTGTCGACGAGCGGTGTCCCGCCCCGTCCGGTATCGGCGCGCGGGCTCGCAATGCGACAGCATCGCCGGGTGATCCACGACCTCTGGTACAAGAACGCGGTCGTCTACTGCCTCCACGTCGGCACGTTCATGGACACGAACGGCGACGGCATCGGCGACTTCCAGGGGCTGATGCGCCGGCTCGACTACCTCGCGGGCCTCGGGGTCACCTGCCTGTGGCTCATGCCGTTCCAGCGCTCGCCGAACCGCGACGACGGCTACGACGTTTCCGACTACTACAGCGTTGATCCGCGGTACGGGAGCCTCGGCGACTTCGTCGCGTTCACCCACGCCGCGGAGCAGCGCGGTCTGCGGGTGATCATCGACCTCGTCGTGAACCACACGTCCGACCAGCACCCCTGGTTCCAGGACGCGCGGCGGAGCGAGTCGTCGCCCTTCCGCAAGTGGTACGTCTGGTCGAAGAAGAAGCCGCCGAAGGCGGACTAGGGCGTCGTCTTCCCGGGCGTGCAGAAGACCACCTGGAGCTTCGACGAGAAGGCCCGCGCGTACTACTTCCACCGCTCGCGTCGTCCGACACCCGTCCGCTCGTGAAGGCGCTCGAGTCGACGCGCGAGCGGCCCGGGACGGCGCAGTGGGGCGTCTTCCTCCGCAACCACGACGAGCTCGACCTCGGTCGGCTGAAGGACCACCAGCGCGAGCGGGTCTTCCGGGAGCTCGCGCCCGATCCGAGCATGCAGCTCTACGAGCGCGGCATCCGGCGGCGGCTCGCGCCGATGCTGAGCAGCGATCGCCGCCGGCGGGTGGGCGGGCTCGACTACATCCTGCGCCGCCGCTCGTGGTGAGCGTCGCTGCGCGGCGCGGCGAGCCGCATGCGGCCGTCGGGGCGCGGGCGCCGCGGACGACGACACGAGGCGCGGAGGCTGCTAGGGCAGCCGGGCCACGATCGACTCCGAGACCTCCCAGAGCCTGCGCGCCAGCGCCGGGTCGTCCGCGTCGGCGCGGGGCCTCGCGACGTTGCAGTCGGCGAGGTACGCGCCCGAGATGTTCGCGGCGGCCGGGTGCACCGCCGCCCAGACCTCCGTCGCCGCGCCCTGCGCCACGTTCTTCAGGACGAGCGGCCCGACGAGGCCGAAGGCGAGCTTCGCGATCGCCGGCATGTGCCGCCCGAGGTTCGTCTTGATGACCCCGGGGTGGACCGCGTTCGCCGTCTTCTTCGTGCCGGCGAAACGTCGGGCGAGCTCCTTCGCGAACAAGAGGTTCGCGAGCTTCGACTGCGCGTAGTGGCCCCACGGGGAGTAGCCCTTCGCGCCGGCGAGGTCGTCGAAGCGGATGCCTTCCCCCGGCGCCCGCTTGTGGGCGTCGCTGCTCAGCATCACCACGCGCCCGTCGTCCGCGAGCCGATCGAGCAGCCCGGTCACGAGGATGAAGTGGCCGATGTGATTCGTGAAGAGCTGCAGCTCGATCCCGTAGGCCTGCTCGACCTTCGGCAGCGCCATGATCGCGGCGTTGCAGACGATCGCGTCGATCCGGACGCCCGCGCGCCGGACGGCGTCGACGCAGGCGCGCACGCTCGCGGGGTCCGAGAGCTCGCACGCGAGCGGTATCGCGTCGCCCCGCACCGTCGCGCAGGCGACCTTCGCCTTCTCGAGGGTCCTCGCGGTGCCGAGCACCTTCGCGCCGCGCAGCGCGAGCACGCGCAACGCCTCGAGCCCCAGCCCCGAGTTGCAGCCGGTGAGGAGGATCGTCTTTCCGTTCAGGGAAAGACCCTCGGTCACCTCCTCGGCGGTGGAGCCGTACCCGAAGCCGCTCGGGCCTCTCCCCTTGAACAGCTCGTAGACCGACATGGTTGCCTCTCGGAAGGGAGCGCTCGCGCTCCGATGATAGAACGAGCCGGCCAGCCGAGGGCGACAGACAGCCGGCGCTCCCTGCGCCGCCCGCCTTGCGGTGGGACAGGGGGCACGCCTGGGTACGAAGGGTCGAAGGCCCGCCGGAGGGGTTGTTTCCCGGCCCCCCAGATGGGTAACTGGAATCGTGTCCCTTCCCTTCGACTCCGCATCGGTACCGTGGCCGTCGCTCGTGGTGCGCGGCCCCGGAGCGGTGCTCCCGTCGAGCGCGGCAATCGAGTTGCTCGGCTTCTCGCCAGGGAACGTCCAGGAGCTCGAGCGACGCATCGTGATCCTCACCGCCCAGGGCGAGCCGATCGTCGATGGCGCCCAGCC
>WNGA01004142.1_pt1 | contig 55566 bp, 63 predicted proteins | sample 5400061 | NCBI WGS metagenome assembly WNGA01 (sample SAMN13153366, study PRJNA577476) | soil metagenome | isolation source: 100 cm soil or saprolite under grassland replicate 2 | place: USA:California | collected 2016-06-15
AACGGCGACCTCAAGCTCGTCAAGGTGAACATCGACGAGGAGCAGGGACTGGCTCTGCGCTACGGCGTGCAGTCGATCCCGACCATCATCCTCTTCAAGGGCGGAGAACCTGCGGCGGCGGCGATCGGCGCCCAGCCGAAGCCGGCTCTCGAAAAGGCCCTTGGCCTTTCCGAGAGTTAGGGGAACGCCGCTTCGCGGGGAACGCGCGCAGGCAGAGCCTGCGCGCTTCTTGCTGGTCGGCGTCTGTTCTCGAGAGTGCGGCGCGAACAGGCTTCGCGTGCTCGCGTCGCATCAGTTCGCCGGAGCGTAAGCCGGCTTCGCCCGGCTTACGCTCCGGCTCTGCTGGGGTCTGGCCCCGAACGGGGCCTGACCCCAGCCTTCTACGAGCCTTCCGCCATTTCTTTTTCTGGGTGTGGCACGGGTGCGACCGCGCGCTCCGCAGGCTCCTGTACGAGACTCAATACGCGCATGCCGTGGACGTAGACCACGGCACCGCCGAGCCAGCCTCCGAGCGTCAGGAAGCCGAACCCGATGAGCGTCAGCACGTACGAGCCGCTGCTGACGTTTGCGTGCGTGTAGGCCTCGTGCCCGAAGATCGCGGCGAGGCCGAAGAAGACGGTCGCCGTGACCATGGAGAGCAGGTGCCAGGTCGCCGTCCACCAGACCTCGCTGCGCCAGGTGATCGTCAGCCAGTCCGCCAGGCCGGCAAGCGCGGTCGGGACGGTGGCGACCAGGCCGAAGGCGAGGCCGAGCCACCAGCCGATCGCGCCGTTGCGATCAGTGATGCCGACTACCTCGACCAGGCCGGCAACTGTCGCGAACGTGTAGATCCCGATCGTCGCGTCGGTCAGCGGCGGATGCAGAGGGTGTCCGGGAAGCCCGCGCCACAGGTAGCTGAGCTTCATGCGGGCGCTCTACCCGCCCGGCGAGAAAAAAACGCTAGGAGTCTTGTGCGTCGAGGAAGCTGAGGAAGGCTGCGTGCTTGGCGAGGAGGGCCTCGATCTCGGCGACGCCGGCGCCGGCCCAGTCCTCCACCCAGGTCTCGCTGAGATCGTCCTCGATCTGGTGAAGGCCGCGTTCACTCATGGCCGTAAATATCGGCACCCGCGCCGGACGGCACCATGGGCCGAACGGCTCATTCGAGGGATGCCGAGTCCCATACTCCGGGGCCGTGAACGCCCTGTTGATCATCAATCCGCGCTCTGGACGGGGTGGACCCGCCCCCGAGGAGATTGCGGCCGAGACGAAAGCCTACGCGGTCGACGTTCGCACGCTCCAACCCGGCGAGGACCCCGCCGAGATTCGCGCGGCGATCCTCCGCGGACGTGCTGGGGATGGCGGGCGGCGACGGTTCGCTCGCCGCGGTGGCGGAGGTTGCATTGGAGCGGGACGCGGCGTTCGTCTGCGTGCCCTTCGGAACGCGCAACCACTTCGCGCGCGACCTCGGCCTCGACCGCGACGACCCGCTCGGCTCCCTGCGCGCATTCGCAGGTGCGGAGCGGCGAATCGACGTCGGCCGCGCCGATAAGCGCCTCTTTCTCAACAACGTGTCGCTCGGGGTCTACGCACGCCTGGTGCACAGGCGCGAGGACCGTTGGCGTCGTCGCGAGGCGTTCGCGCGGCTCCGCGCCTGGGCGACTCTGCTGACGCACCGCGAGCCGCTCGGTATCACGATCGACGGCGAGCCGGTCGAGAGCCGGCTCGTTCTCGTGGGCAACAATGCATACGCGGTCGACTTCCCGTCACTGGGCGCGCGCGAGCGACTCGACGAGGGGAAGCTCCACCTCTACGTTGGGACCGACGAGCGGGTCGGCGACAGCTTCGTAGTCGACTCGCGCGCGCACCGGCTCGAGGCAGCGGTCGACGGCGAGCCGGACGTGCTCGCGACACCGATCGAGTTCAGGATCGAGCCGCGGGCGCTACGCGTGCTGGTACCCGACAGCGGCGGCTAGGACAGCCGGGTAGTGCGTGAAGGCGAGCTCGTCGGGAGCGGGCAGCTCATGCGGCTCGAACCAGTGCACCTCGACGAGGTCGTCGCCGGCCCGCGCCTCGCCCGTCGCGCGAGCCGTCCACGCGAGGCAGAGCACGATCCGCCCGTCGTACGGCTCGACCCAGTGGCCGAGGAACTCGGTCGGCTCGATCTCGAGCGCGGTCTCTTCGCGGATCTCTCGACGCAGCGCATCGAGCGGATGCTCGTTCTCGTGCAGGAAGCCGCCGGGAAGATCCCAGAGGCCCGCAGCCGGGTCGAACGCACGACGGCCGAGCAGCACGCGCCCACGGGAGTCGAGGCAAACCGCCTCCGCGCCGGGCACGGCGTTCGCGTAGCCCACGTAGCCGCACGCCCCGCACTCGGCGCGGTCCTCGATCTTCTCGATAGCCTCGCCGCAGATGGGGCAGAACCGCCAACCGTCGAGAGCGCCCATGGAGAGGACCATAAGACGGCAGCACGGGCAAAGCCCGCGCTGCCTCTCTGGTCGGCACCGCCAAGTCGGTGCCTCATGAGCCCGCGCGCCGCGGGCGCGACGCAACACGAGCTGTCGCGCATCGGACTGCTCGCAACGCTCCCCGGCGAGACACTCGCGCGGCTCGCGCGGCGGATGACGCGCGAGGACATCCCGGCCGGCGCCGGCGTGTTCGACGAGGGCGAGGAGGGCGATCGCTTCTACGTCGTGTTGAGCGGCATGCTCGCCGTCAGCCAGCAGAGCATCGGCCCGCAGGCGATCCTGCGGCCGGGCGACTACTTCGGCGAGGTCGCGCTGGCGATGCACATGCCGCGCACTGCCTCGGTTCGAGCATTGACGCCGGCCACTGTCGCCAGCTGTGACCAGGAGACGTTCGACGAGTTCATACGTCCGTTGTTCGCCGACGATGACTGAGCGGATCCTGCTGCACGCAGGCGTCGCCGATTCACGCATGTATCGCGGGCAACTGGAAGCACTGGCGCCAGCGCGCGCCTTCGATCTGCCGGGCTTCGGGCAAACGCCCGAGCACGAGACGATCGACTACCGCGCGTTCGTGCGTAACCGACTTCCGGACGAGCCGGCGTCGCTGATCGGCACGTCGCTCGGCGGGAGGATCGCGCTCGAGCTAACGCTCGAGTCGCCCGACCGAATCGCCGCGCTCGTGCTGGTCGGCTCGGGGCTCGACGGTCACGAGTGGTCGGAGGACGTGCTCGCTTTCGGAGAACAGGAAGAGCAAGCAGTCGAGCGCGGCGACCTTGACGCGGCTGTGGAAGCAAACCTGCGGATGTGGCTTGCCGGCCCGCGCCGCGCGCTCGACGACGTCGATGCGGAGCTCCGCGCGCTCGCCGACGACATGCAGCGCAATGCATTTCGGCTCCAGATCGGACACGAGCCGCGCATCGTTCGTCTCGATCCGCCCGCGTCGACACGCCTCTCGGAGGTGCGGGCGCCGACGCTAGTGCTGACGGGCGATGAGGACGTCCACGACATCCATGAGATCGCGGACAGGCTCGTTGCGGAGATCCCCGGCGCCGAGCGCGCGACGATCGCCGGCACTGCTCACTTGCCGAGCCTCGAGCGGCCGGACGAATTCAACCGGATCGTTCTCGCCTTCCTCGCCGCGCACGGCGTCTGAGCGGCGAGGTCAGCCGTGTAGCTGGATGTTTCCTTCCGTGAGGACGCCGCCCGCGCTGTAGCCGACGCTCGTCCGGATCGTGAAGGAGTCCTGTCCGCGCCCGGGCTCGGCGTTGTCGGTGACGTCGATTCGATACGTCGCCGCCGCGCCGTTGACGGTTGCAGAGCCGATGATCGTCGCGTGGTTGCCACTCTGCACGTAAGTCGTCGCCGTCAGGCATTTCGCCTTCGTCCCGGTGCTCTGGTCGACGACCGTGCACTCACCCTTCGTGCCGCGTGCGTCCGCCTTCGCCGTGAGGCCGAACACGGCGTACCCGGCTTGACCTCCGCCCGTGACCTGCCCGGTGGCTGCAACTGGGACGACATCGGTTTGCCCCGACCGGAAGGCTCGCGAAACCGCGCGGTGGATCGTGCACGCAACTGTCGCCGAGCACACGTCTGACTCGGCCGCGGCGGCTTAGCTCGACGATCCTGCAGTTGCGGATGTCGGCGACGACCGTGTCGCCGATCGGCAGGCGATACGCGTCGTCAGGCGTCAGATAACCGGGGCCGGACCCCGCCACGCCGGCGTGGCCGTAGCGCCACAGCCACCCTGTGCGTGCGCAGCGACACTCCGTGAGCGTGTCGTTGAACTCCTCGTTCGTGATGATCGAGCGACCTCCCGGCGTGAAGAACGCGTCGTCCGGGCCACGTAGGCCGCCGGTCATCCACAGATCCGCTTGCGCGGCGACACGATCAGGACACGGTTGTTGTCGCGGTCCGCAATCAGCAGGTTCACGCCGGGCGGCGGGCCCGGCTGCGCGTGCGCAATTGCCGCCGCAACGGCGATGAGTGCCCGAATCATCCGGCCTCCTCCAGCACCGTGTCCGAGAGCTGCGGCCAGGCCTGTTTCGCCCAGTCGCCGAAATCGAGGTCGGTGAGGACGCCGAGCGCGATCCCGGCATCCGGGTCAACCCAGAGAAACGTGCCGCTGCCGCCGAAGTGACCGAAGGTGTGGGCCGATGAGCGCGTGCCGGTCCAGTGGGGATCCTTCGCGTCCTTGAGCTCGAACCCCAGACCCCAGTCGAGCGGGTCGAAGCGGCCGAAGTCCGGCAGCACCCCGGCCAGGCCCGGGAACTGCACGGTCGTCGCCTCCGCCAGTGTCTCGGGAGCGACGAGCGTCGGCGCCTGCAGCTCGCGCGCCAACAGGGTGAGGTCTTCGAGCGTCCCGTGCAGCTCGGACGCGGCCGACCCTCGTAGCTCCGCGCGCATGCCGAGCGGCCGAAGCACTCCGGCGGCGAGGTACTCGTCGAAGCTCATCTCCGCCCGCTCGCCGATGTGCTCGGCGAGCGTCTCGAAGCCGACGTTGGAGTAGACGCGCCGCTTGCCCGGCGCCGCCGCCGGCGCGCCCGGCTCGAACGGCAGCCCGGACGCATGCGCGAGCAGGTGGCGCACCGTCGACCCTGCCGGGCCGGCCGGCTCGTCCAGGTCGATCACGCCCTCCTCGGCCGCGACCAGCGCGGCGAGCGCGGTCACGAGCTTCGTCACCGAGGCCCAGCGCAACACGCGCTCGCGCGGGCCGTACGCCGCGACAAGCTCAGCCGAGCGGACGACGGCAGCCGCAGCGGTCCGCGCCGGCCAGTCGTCGACTTGACGCAGCGCCTCCAAGCGGCGCGATACTAGCCCGATGGAACGGCAGGTGATTTCGTCGGGCTCGCCCTGGGAGCCAGTCTTCGGCCATTCCCGCGCGGTTCGCGTCGGCGAGCACGTCTCGGTGGCGGGAACGGCGCCGACCATGGCGGACGGAAGCGAGCCGCCCGCCGACGCGTACGGGCAGACGCGCCGCTGCCTCGAGATCATCCTGGCGGCTCTCGCGGAGGCGGGAGCGACTGCCCAGCACGTCGTGCGCACGCGCGTCTACGCAACGAGCGTGGACGATTTCGACGACGTCGCGCGGGCGCACCGCGAGGTCTTCTCGGAGATCCGGCCGGCGAGCGCGTACGTCGTCGTCAGCGCGCTGGCCGATCCACGCTGGCGCGTCGAGCTCGAGGCGGACGCGATCGTCGCATGACGAAGCAGATCTACCCGCCGTCGATCACGGGCAAAGGCGCACGCTTCGCCCCCGGCGGCAGCGTGCTCGACCACGCGTTCGGCCAGAGCGATCCGTACACGCTCGGCGTCGAGGAGGAGTACATGCTGCTCGACGGCGAGACGTTCGACCTCGTCCAGCACATCGACACCGTGCTCGCCGCGGTCGCCGGCCACGAGCTCGAGCCGGTGATCAACCCGGAGCTGATGCAGTCCGTACTGGAGATCGCAACGCCCGTCTGCCACACGCCGACGGAGGTCGCCGAGCAGCTGCGCCGCATCCGCGGCTACGTGATCGGCGTCGCGCGCGAGGAGGGCATGCGTGTCGGCTCTGCCGGGACGCATCCGTTCAGCCTCTTCGAGCGCCAGCGCATAACCGCCAAGGACCGCTACCGCGCGCTCGTCGACCAGATGCAGTACGTCGCACGGCGCGAGCTGATCTTCGGCATGCACATCCACGTCGCCGTCGACGACGCCGAGAAGGCGATCCGTGTCGTCAACGGGCTGCTGCCCCAGCTCGGGCCGCTGCTCGCACTCTCCGCGAGCTCGCCGTTCTGGCGCGGCGAACCGACCGGCCTGCGCTCGAGCCGCCAGATGGTCTTCGCGGCCTTCCCCCGCTCCGGGCCGCCGCCCCGCTTCGAGAACTACAACGAGTACGCCGAGGTCGTCGGCCAGCTGGAGAAGACCGGCTGCATCCCGGACTACACGCACATCTGGTGGGACATCCGGCTGCATCCGCGGCTCGGCACGATCGAGATCCGCATCTGCGACGCGGTCACGCGTCTCGAGCACGTGGTCTCGCTCGTCGCGTACTGCCAGGCGCTGGTGAAGCTGCTCGCCGAGCGGTTCGAGCGGGGCGAGGAAATTCCCTCCTACCACCGGATCCTCACGACCGAGAACAAGTGGCTGGCCGGACGCTACGGCCTCGACGCTCCGCTGATGGACCTCGCCACCGGACGCCGCAACCGCATTCCGATCAGGCAGCTCATCCGCCGCACGCTCAAGGAGCTCGAGCCGCACGCGCGCGAGCTGGGCTCGGAGCGGGAGCTCGAGGGCATCGAGGAGATCCTCGCTCACGGCAACGGCGCCGACCGCCAGCTCCGGGTCTTCAACGCGAACCGCGACATCGTCGAGGTCGTGAGCGAGATCGCCGACGCCACGGAAGTGGCCGCGGCGGCCGTGACCGCGAAGTAGGCTGGGCCTGTGCTAGGGGTAGGCGACCGAGTGCCGGACGCGTCCGTCTGGACCGCGCCGAACGAGCGGCGGCAGCTGTCCGACCTGCTCGCCGACGGCCGCGCGCTCTTCCTCTTCTACCTCTTCGACTGGTCCTCGACCTGAACGAGCGAGATGGAGCTCCTGCGTGACAGGAGCGCGCAATTCGAGCAAGCAGATGTGCGGCCCTTCGGCATCTCGCACGACTCGGCGTGGACCCACATCGCCTGGGCGCAGACGCTCGACCTGAACTTCCCGCTCCTGTCGGACTGGAACGGGGAGGCGACGCGCGCCTTCGGCGTCGAGCGCGAGTTCCGCGGGCACGAGGGCGTGTCCGAGAGATCCGCGTTCCTCGTCGACCCGGACGGTACGGTCCGCGGCGCATGGCGCTACGACACGGCCGAGCTGCCGGACTTCGACGAGTTGCTTCGCGCCGCGCAAGCTTCGTAGCGCTCGCCGCGGCGCTCTATCTCGCGGCGGGCGTGTCCGCCACGTGGCCGGCGGTGTTGCACGTGCGCTCACACTTCATGTCGGGCGGTGCGCCCTCCAACGGCGAGGCGTCTCCCGGAGATCACCTGCAATCGCTGTACCACTACTGGCTCGTCAGCCATCAGCTCGAGCACGGACGCGCACCGTGGCGTGACCCGTACACGTTCCGGCCGGAGGCCAGGCCGCAACCGAACTACGCAGGCTGGCCCTTCGGCTTGCTCTTCTGGCCGCTCGGCGCGCTGTTCGGGCTCGTCGGCGGCTGGAATGCCTTGCAGCTGCACGTCTACGTGCTGGCCGGGGCGTTCGCGTGCGCCTGGCTGCGCGAGCTCGGAATTCCGCGCGGCCCCGCCGCCGGAGCGGTCGCCGGCGCGGTCGCCGCGGTTGCAGCGGGACTGCTCGTCCGCGAGACGCTGATCAAGGGCTCGACCGAGTCGGGCGGTCGCAAGCTGGCGGAGATCACGCGCTACTCGGCGAACGCCGGCGACTTCGTCTCCCGTCACCTCGACCACGGCCGTAGCGAGCAGTTCGTCTACCTGGGATGGGCGACACCGCTGGCGGCGGTCGCCGGGCTGATCCTGCTGGTGCGTGCACGCCGCTTCGCGCTGGCGGCTCTGCTTGGTGTCGGCGTCGTGATCCCCGTCGTGCTCGCGCTCGGGACGCACACGCCGATCTACTCTGCGCTCTGGCACGCACTGCCGCCGTTCCGGTTTCCGCGCGTGCCGGAGCGGCTGCTCCCGATCGCGTGTCTCTGCCTCGCCGCACTGGTGGCGTTCGCCGTCGCGCGCACGCGCCTCGCGCTGGTCGCGATCCTGTTGCTCTTCGTCGACCTGCACGTCCACGTCTACCGAGAGTCGGCGCCCGGCCGGCCCGAGCAGGTGTCGTATCGTGGGTCCGGACGTTTGCTCGAGCTCCCGGTCTTCGATCCGAGCGTCCACTACGGCTCCGTGTACCTCTGGTACGACACGGCCTCGCAGCGCGAACGCCCGGGCGGGTACGCCACGACCGCGCCGAAGGCCGCGAAGCGGGTGGCCGACCGCCTGCAGCGGCTGAACTGCGGCGACTGGAGTGACGGCACCGCGCGCGAGCTCGACGGGCTCGGCGTCCGCGCGATCGCGCTGCACGTCGGCCTCTACAACCGCAGCGATCGCAACGCCGCGACGGCGTGGTTCGCATGGCAGAGCCTGCTGCGGCACGGCTGGACGGTGCAACGGGCCTCAGGGCCGGTCTGGCTGTTCGAGCGGCGCGCCGCTGCGCTCCGGCCCACGCTGCCGGCGCCGAACCCGACGAGCCCGGTCTTCTGCCAGGGGTGGTACGGAGACACGGGCAGCGGCAGGTACATGAGCGAGAAGCACGCGCCGTTCTGGGTTCACGGACTCGAGTCGCTGGCGTTCGCGCGATCCGATCCGCAGCCTCGCATCCATGTTCAGGCCGGGCCCGATGGGTGGAAGCTCGTCACCGTCGACGTCCCGAAACTCAGCCGCGTCCCGGGTGAGAAGCGCCTCGTCGGCCCGAAGCTCCTGCGCGTCCGGACTGTTCCCTGACGTGCGAACGTCGTAGGGTCCGCGCGTGCCGGACGAAGTCGAGCTCGGCCGAACGTCGTACACCGGTCGCGCCTGGCGCGACGCGTACGAGCACCTTTCCCGCGCCGAGGAAGAGGCGCCGCTCGGCGCCGACGACCTCTTTCGCCTCGCGACCTCGGCATACATGGTCGGCCACATGGACGACTTCCTCGGCCTGATCGAGCGCACACACCACACGTACCTGAACGAGGGCGACGTCCTCACCGCAACGCGTTGCGCCTTCTACCTCGGCGTGAACCTCGCGATCCGCGGCGAGCTGGCGCACGCGTCAGGCTGGTTCGGGCGCGGGCAGCGGCTGCTCGAGCGGCACGGCGACGAGTGCGCCGAGCAGGGGTATCTGCTCCTGCCGGCCGCGATGCAGCAGCTCGGGATGGGCCGGTACGCGGAGGCGGAGATGAGCGCAGCCACCGCAGTCGAATGCGGCGAACGGTTCGGTGACCGCGACCTCCTCGCGCTCGCGCTCCACATACAGGGTCAGGCTCTCATCAAGCAAGCACGGGTCGCAAAGGGCCTGACTCTGCTCGACGAGGCGATGCTCGGAGTCACAGCCGACGAGGTGTCGCCGATCATCAGCGGCGTCGTGTACTGCGGCGTGATCGCCGGTTGCGAGGAGGCTTACGACGTCCGCCGTGCTCAGGAGTGGACTGAGGCGCTCACACGCTGGTGCGAGCAACAGCCCGAGCTCGTGTCGTTCACCGGCCGCTGCCTCGTTCACCGAGCAGGGATCATGCAGCTCCGCGGTTCGTGGGAGGAGGCGCTCGAAGAAGCACGTCGCGCGCGCGAACGCTGCGAGGAGGCGATGAACGACGCGGCCGCGGGTCTCGCTCTCTATCAGCAGGGCGAGCTCCACCGGCTCCAGGGCGACTTCGCCGCGGCAGAAGCGGCCTACCGAGACGCGAGCCGCTACGGCCACGAGCCGCAGCCGGGCCTCTCCCTGCTCCGCCTCGGCCAGGGCGACGACGACGCGGCCGCGGCCACGATCCGCCGGGCTCTCGGCGAGACGGCGGATCCGCTGCAGCGCACACGCCTGCTGCCCGCGGACGTCGAAATCGCGCTCGCGGTGGGAGACCTGGTCGAGGCTCGGCGTGCCGCGGACGAGCTCTCGGCGATCGCGAGCGACTACGAGAGCGTCATGCTTCGCGCGATCGCAGCGGACGTCCAGGGCATGGTCGCGCTGGCGGAGGAGAACGCGCAACACGCACTCGTGTCACTGCGCGTAGCGCGCACGACGTGGCAGGAGCTCGACGCGCCGTACGAGATCGCGCGGACACGCGTGCTGATCGGGCTCGCCTGTCGCGCGCTCGGCGACGACGACACCGCCGCCCTCGAGCTCGAGGCTGCGACGAGCGCCTTCGAGCAACTCGGGGCGCTGCCCGATCTCGCCCGCGTCGAGGCGTTCGTGCGGCCGGAGCTCAACGAGACGCACGGGCTGACGCCGCGCGAGCTCGAGGTGCTCCGTCTCGTCGCCGCCGGGAAGACGAACCGCGACATCGCCAAAGAGCTCGTCATCAGCGAGCACACCATCGCGCGGCACGTTCAGAACATCTTCACGAAGCTCCGCGTCTCGTCGCGAACCGCGGCGACGGCGTTCGCGTTCGAGCACGACCTCGTCTGACGTGTAGTCAATCTTGACCATGCCGCCACGGCGGCAACTTGGCTGGTTTCGGCGATGACCGCCGATCTGCCGCGACCTACCGTCGTCCAGAACACGACGAAGGAGGACGACGATGGCGCAGGAGCACTTCGAGACGGCAATCATCGGCGGCGGCCAGGCCGGCCTCGCCGCTGCGTATCACCTGAAGCAGCAAGGACGCCCCGCGGTCGTCCTGGACGAGAACACGCGAGTCGGCGATTCGTGGCGCAAGCGCTGGGACTCGCTACGGCTCTTCACGCCCGCGAAGTACGACGGGCTTCCCGGCTGGCGGTTTCCCGCCCGCCGCTGGTCGTTTCCGACGAAGGACGAGATGGCCGATTACCTCGAGGCGTACGCAGCCCGCTTCGAGCTCGACGTGCGAACCGGGATCAAGATCGACCGGCTGTCGAAGCAGAACGGCCGCTTCATCATCACCTCGGGATCGGACTCGTTCAAGGCGGACAACGTGATCGTGGCAACCGGATCGCACCGCACGCCACGGCTCCCGAGCTTCGCTCGCGAGCTGAATCCGCACATCGTTCAGCTTCATTCGAGCGAGTACGTGACTCCGGGGCAGCTGCGCGACGGCCCAGTCCTCGTCGCAGGGCTCGGCAACTCCGGCGCCGAGATCGCCTACGAGCTCGTCCGCACACGCGCGACCTGGGTCGCCGGCAACGAGCACGGCGAGATCCCCGTGCCACACGGCAGCGTGCGGTCACGCTTCGTTCTGCCGGTCATTCGCTTCCTCGGACACCGCGTGCTCACCAAAGGAACGCCGATCGGCCGGAAGGTCGGGCCGAAGATCGCAGCGGGTGGGACGCCGCTCATCCGCACCAAGTCACAGCATCTGTCCGAGGCGGGCATCGAGCGGGGAGGCCGCGTCGTGGGGACACGGGACGGCCTGCCGCTGCTCGAGGATGGCCGGGTCGTCGACGTCCCGAACGTCGTCTGGTGCACGGGCTTCCGCGAGGACTTCTCCTGGATCGAGCTGCCGATCTTCGACGCCGACGGTAGGCCGCGGCACGAGCGTGGCGTGGTCGGAGCCGAGCCCGGGCTCTACTTCGTGGGCTTGATCTTCCAGTACTCCGTCACGTCCGACGTCTTGCCCGGCGTCGGGAGAGACGCGGAGCGAATCGCGAAGCACCTTGCTCAGGTCGCTCTGCTGGGGTCTGACCGGGGTCAGACCCCAGATCTTGTACGCCGCTTCGCGGGGAACGCGCGCGGGCACAGCCCGCGCGCTTCTTAGTGGTTAGCGGCGGTTCACTTCCGTGCGGCGCGCGCATGCTGCGCGTGCGCGCGCCGCATCACTCCGCCTGCGCGTAAGCCGCGCTTCGCGCCGGCTCACGCTCCGGCTTTGGTCGGGTCGTGATTCGAGCCGTTTGCGGCTGGGGTCAGACCCCTTTCACATCCCCATAGCGTGGTAACCGGAGTCGACGTAGAGCGTCGTCCCGGTGACGTTCTTCGCGTGGTCGGACAAGAGATACGCGGCAGCGCCGCCGACGTCGTCCGCGTCGATGTGGCGGTGCAGCGGTGAGCGCTCCTCGACGATCGCCTCCATCGTGGGAAAGCCGGCGATGGAGCGAGCGGCGAGCGTTCGCACGGGGCCCGCGGAGATCGCGTTGACGCGGATGTTCTTCTGCCCGAGGTCCCAGGCGAGATAGCGCACCGACGCGTCGAGAGCCGCCTTCGCGACGCCCATCACGTTGTAGTGCGGCACCGCGCGCTCGCCGCCGAGGTACGTCATGGTCAGGATCGAGCCGCCGCCGCGCGCCTCCATCAGCGGCTCGACAGCGCGAGCGCACGAGACGAGTGAATAGGCGCTCACGTCGAGCGCCATCCAGAAACGGTCGCGCGGCGTGTCGGTGAAGCGACCCTCGAGATCCTCGGCCGCCGCGAACGCGACCGAGTGCACGAGCAGGTCGAGGCCGCCGTCGAAGGCCGAGCCGACCTCGGCGAAGACGCGCGCCACGTCATCGTCGGAGCGCACGTCGCACTCCGTCACCAGCGGGCTCGACACCGACTCCGCAAGCTCGCGCACGCTCTTCTCGATCCGTTCGCCCTGGTAGGTGAACGCCAGCTCGGCGCCGCCGTCGGCGAGGCGCTTCGCGATCGCCCACGCGATCGAGCGCTTGTTGGCCACGCCGAGAACCAATCCCCGTTTGCCCCCGTAGGTCCCTGTCACTGCAAGAGCATAAAGGCGACTTCGATCGTGGCGACGGTTCGTTCTGCATCCAAGAAGCTGCGCAAGACGGCCGCGCGAGCGGAGCTCGCACGGCCTCTAGGCGGCGCCGCAAGCCGGCGCCTTTGTGGGTTAGATTGCTTTCCCTTGCGCCGCTCCGTGGGTCTGATCGTGGTGCTGGCGGCGCTTGCCTCAGCCGCTCCCGGCGGTGCCTCGCTGCAGGCGATCAAGCGGAGCTTCGGCGACCGCACCGTCCCACGCGTGCGCACCGGGAAGCTCGTGATCCCGCCGCATCACGCGGATGGCCGCGTGCGGGTGATCGTCGGGCTGCCGCTCGCGCCGCTGGCGGCTGAATACGGGCGCGGGTTCTCGTCCGCCGGGACGACACGCAAGCTCGACGTGACGACTGCCGCTTCCCGCCGCTACCTGGCACGGGTCGTCGCGGCGCAACGGACCGCGGCCGCGCAGCTCGTCCGCGCGATCCCACAGGCGCGGGTCGGCCGTCGCTTCCAGATCGTGCTCGACGGTCTGACCGTCTCGCTGCCGGTGACGAAGCTGCCGGCCTTGGCGCGGCTGTCGTTCGTCCGCAAGATCTATCCGAGCGTCACCTATCACCTGCTGACGGACACGAGCCCCGGCGTGATCGGCGCGGACGAGCTGCACGCCGTGACCGGCGCACGCGGCGACGGGATCAAGATCGGAATCGTCGACGACGGCGTCGACAACACGAACCCCTTCCTGGCGCCCGACGGTCTCTCCTATCCTCCGGGCTTTCCGCGCGGCGGCAAGAGGTGGACGTCCTCCAAGGTGATCGTCGCGCGCGCCTTCCCCGGCCCCAACTCCGGACGGCCCGGCCGGCTCGCCGTCGACCGGCGCGCGTCCTTCCATGCGACGCACGTCGCCGGCATCGCAGCGGGCGACGCAGGGACGTGCTCGCCGGGCGGCCGTGACCATCCGCCGACGTGCGGCCTCTCCGGCGTCGCGCCGCGCGCCTACATCGGCAACTACCGCGTCTTCAACGTCCCGACGCCGATCGGACACATCGCCAACACGCCGGAGATCGCGGCGGCCTTCGAGTTCGCAGTCCGCGACGGGATGGACGTGATCAACTTCTCGGGCGGCGGTGCAGAGACCGAGCCTGCGAACGACGCGATGGTCGACGTCATTCACAACGTCGCCGCGGCCGGCGTCGTGCCCGTCATCTCGGCCGGGAACGATCGCGACGAGTTCGGCATGGGCTCCGTCGGATCGCCCGGAACCGCCCCCGACGCGATCACTGTCGCCGCCGTCTCGAACACGCACGTGTTCGCGCCGGTCATCTCCGTGCGCGCGGCCGGCGCGCCCGAGAATCTGCAGCGGATCCCGGTTGCGAGCTCCGGCGGCAGTCGCTTCCCGGGTGGGTTCTCCTTCACTCCGCGCGAGCTCATTGACGTCGGCACGCTCACGGGCGTCGCGGGTGTGAACGTCGAGCGGCACCTCTGCGGTCCGGACAACGACACCAACAACGAGACGAAGTCCTCGTTACGCCCGGGAACGCTGAGCGGAATGATCGCGCTCGCGTCGCGGGGACACTGTACGTTCGTCTCGAAGGCGATTCGCGCCGCGCGCGCGGGCGCGATCGGGCTCGTGCTCGTCGACAACCGGCCCAGCGAGGCGAATGCGATTCCGCTCCAGCTCGCACTGCCCGCCGGGATGATCTCCGACCTCGACGGCGCGCGGCTGCGCGCCTACCTCGCGACGACCGGCGGTCGCGCACCTGCGACGATCTCGAACATCATCAGCCGCGACGACACAGGCCGCAGCGGGATCGTCACGAGCTTCTCCTCCGGCGGGCCGACCGCCTTCGCGCACCTGCTCAAACCGGACCTGTCGGCGCCGGGCGGAAGCATTCTCTCCTCGACTCTGCCGGAGTTCAGCGGCGGCCCGCCCTTCGCGGTCTTCGACGGAACGAGCATGGCTGCCCCGCACGTCACGGGCGCTGCGGCGCTGCTCGTACAGCTCCACCCGGCGTGGACGACACAGCAGGTGAAGTCGGCGCTGATGTCGACAGCGGCGGCAGCGTGGTCGGACACGGCGCGCGCGCAGGAGGCGGCGGTGACGCTTGGCGGCGCCGGTCTCGTCAATCTTCCGCGCGCCGCGCAGCCGCAGGTGTTCACGCAGCCCTCGTCGCTCTCGTTCCAGGACCTCGACGTCAACCAGGGGAGCGACAGCAAGGCCTTGCTCGTCCGCGTCACGGACGCGAGCGGCGGCGCAGGAACCTGGCAGGTGCAGCTTGCGCCGCAGGCGGCGACTGCAGGCGCCTCGCTCGATCTGCCGGCTGCCCTGAGCGTCGCGCCGGGCGGCGAGGCCGACCTCGTTGCCGTCGCGCGCGGGAGCGCGGATGCGGTGGCGGGCGAGGACTACGGCTTCATCCTGCTCCGCCGCGGGGACGTCATGCGCAAGATCCCGTACGAGTTCTTCGTCGGCCGGCCGCAGGTCGAGCTCATGCCCGCGAAGAAGCTCGTGCGCTTCCAGCTCGGGGACACGGTCGCGGGCGCGAGCCGGATCACGAGCTACTGCTGTCCCGCGGCCCCGTTCGGCCCGCCTCCGGACTACGTCGGCCCGACGATGGACGAGTCGGGCGGCGAGACGACGTACACGACGAGCATCGACCAGCCGGTTGCGAATCTCGGCGTCGCCGTCGAGTCGGCGACGGCAGGGTCGCTGATCGATCCATGGTTCCTCGGCTCGCCGAACGAGCGCGACGTGCAGGGCTATGCCGGCACGCCGGTCAACGTCAACGAGCTGATGTTCGACTTCGGCATCGACCTCGGGACCGCGGGCGCGTCCTTCCCGAAGATCCAGCGCTTCTACGTCACGGTCGACTCCGGCTCCGATCCGTTCACCGGACGCGCCCTTCCGGGCCGCTACGTGTTGCGCTCGTGGGTGAACGACGTGCGGCCGCCGAAGATCCGCCTGCTGACGCGCCGCGTCGCGAAGGGTCGGCCGACGATCGTCGCGCGCGTGACGGACAAGGGCGCCGGTGTCGATCCGCTCTCGCTCGTAATCGCCTACCGCAACGTGCTCGTCGGTGCTGTCCTCTACGACGCGGCCTCGGGGATCGCGATCTTCCCGCTGCCGAAGCAGGCGCGCTCGATCCCGGCCGGCCGGACGCAGGCGGTGCTCTCCGCCTCCGACTTCCAGGAGGCGAAGAACGTCAACGGCGTCGGCGACAACATCCTCCCGAATACTGCCTTCCGCACTGTCTCCATCACCGGCGTGAGGGGCCCGGCGCTGACGTGGGTCGCGCCGGAGGCGAACGTCTGCGTCACGAGGACGGTGCCGCTCGTCGTGGTGGCGGGTTCGACGAAGCGCGTCCGCTCGGTTCGCTTCTTCGTCGACGGAAAGCAGATCGACGTCGACCGCAAGGGAGTGTCGGACGTGTTCACGGGCTCGTGGGAGACTCGCTTTGCGACTCCGGGCCTGCACGAGCTGCGGGCGACGGCGACGGACGCCGGCGGCCGGGCGTTCTCCGCGGTCCGCGACCTCCGGGTCTGCCGCTGAGCCGCGTCGGCGTCGTCACCGGCGCGTCGAGCGGAATCGGCGCTGCGATCGCCCGCGCGCTCGCGGCGCGCGACTGGCACCTCGTGCTGCTGGCGCGGCGCGAGGATCGCCTACGCGCGCTCGCAGAGGAGGTCGGCGCCGAGTACGAGGTATGCGACGTCGGGAAGCGCGAAGACGTCGAGCGGGTCGCCGCGAAGGTGAGCGAGCGGCACTCACAACTTCAGCTGCTCGTCAACAACGCCGGCATTCCGGGACGGGCGGGCTTCGCGGCGATCGAGCTGGACCGGCTCGAGGAGGTCCTGCGTGTGAACTACCTCGGCGCCGTCTGGTGCCTGCGCGCGTTCCTGCCGGCGCTCGAGGCGGCCGGACGCTCGGACGTCGTCAACATCGTGTCGGTGGCCGGCACCGTCGCGTTCGGCCCGGCCGGCCCGTACTCGGCCTCCAAGCACGCGCAGCTCGCGTTCTCGCGTTCGGCGACCGGGGAGCTGCGTGCCCGCGGCATCCATGTCCACACCGTCAATCCCGGCTTCGTCGAGACCGAGGGCTTTCCGCAGGCGACGGTGCTGCGGAGCGCCCTGCTGCGCCGGCTCGTGGTCGGACCGGAGCACATTGCGCGCCACGTCGTGAAGGTGATCGAGCGCGACAAGCGGGAGACGTTCGTGCCGCGCTGGTACCGTGCCGCCGCCGTCGCGCAGGCACTCGTGCCGGGAATCGTCGCGCGCATGTCGCGCGGCGCCGGTTACCGCTAGGTCAGGCCATCGCGACGGTGCGCTGCCGCCTCGAACCCAGAATTGTGGATCAGGGCTTTCGGAGCAAGTACCAGGCGCTCTCGGCGACGTACGCCTCGGGCCCGCCGGGCGAGAGCAGCCGCGCGCGCTCGCGCGCCTCGCCCTCGCAGCCGGCCAGGTCGAGGTAGTAGTCGAGCTCGCGTCGGTGCGTCTGGAAGCGCGCCTGCAGCAGGACGAGGCCGTTCGCCTCGAAGAGCTGGCGGAAGTCGATGTCGGGCAGCGTGCGCGTGTGCGACGGGTCGCGCGCCCGCTCGAAGCGGTCGAGGTCGAGCGCCGCGAGCGGATCGACGGGGGCGATCTGGTCGTCGACGAAGACGCGGCCGCCCGAGACCGTCACACGCGCGAGCTCCGCGACGGCGCGTTCGGGCCGCAGGATGTGGTGCAGCGTGCGGCGCGTGCAGGCGAGGTCGAACGAGCCGGCTTCGAAGGGGAGGCTCGTCGCATCGCCCTCGACGAAGCTGGCGTTCGCAGGCGCGTTGGCGCGGGCGTGCTCGAGCAACTCCGGAACGACGTCGACTCCGACGACCTCGCGCACGAGTGGCGCGAGCGCCAGTGCCAGCGTCCCCGCACCGGTGCCGACGTCGAGCGCCCGTTCGTCGCCGGTCGGCGCGATGAACGATTGCAGCTGCTCTCGCACCGTCTGCACCTGACGGTCGGCATGCTCGGCGACGCGTTCGGCAGTGGCGCCGAACCGTGCGCGCACCTCGTCGACGTTCGCGTGCTCAGGCATCGATGATCGTCCGGCGGGCGCGCAACGGGTCGCTCTCGATGCGACACACGAGGTCGTAGTTGATCGTTCCGGCGACGCGCGCGTGTGCCTCCGCGAGCACGCCGTGACCGAGCAGCACGACCGGCGAGCCGACCGGCAGCTCACGGTCGAGCTGCACGGCGAAGGAGTCCATCGAGATCGTGCCGATGACGGGGCGCGGCTCACCTGCAACCCGCACCTCCGTTCCCGTCAGGTCGCGGGTGAAGCCGTCGCCGTAGCCGACAGGAACGATCCCGATCCAGGTGGGCTCCTCCGCGACGAACCGGCGCCCGTAACCGGTGCTCTCCCCGGGCTGCACCTGCTTGACCTGCGCGAGTGCCGACTGCCACGACAGCACTGGCTCGAGACCGTCCTCGCCCGGATCGGTGTTGAACGGAGAGAGCCCGTAGACCGCGCCGCCGCAGCGCACCGCATCGAGGTGCGAGTCCGGCAGCCGTAATGTCGCCGCGCTGTTCCCTGCGTGACGCGTGAGGTAGCTGTACTGCTCCGTCGCCGCGCGGAAGCGCTCGAGCTGCTGCTTCGCGAAGTCCTGGTCGCTATCGGCGGTGGCGAAATGCATCATCAGCCCGACCACGTCGGCCGTCGGTGCGGGCAGCTCGGAGAAGCCGTAGCGGCCCATCCCGGTATCGAGCTTGAGGTGAACGCGCACCCCTTCGGGGATCTCGCCCTCGGCAATCACGAGCTCCAGCTTGGCCTCGCGGGCCTGCGCGATCTCACGGTTCGACGAGGCGGGACCGAGGACGATGATCCGCTCGAGCGCGAACTCGCCGCGTAGCGCCAGGCCTTCCGGGATCGTTGCGACGCACAGCGCCGTAGCGCCCGAGCCGAGCGCTGCGCCGGCCGCGTCGACCGCTCCGTGTCCGTAGCCGTCCGCCTTGACGACGACCCAGAGCTGAGTGCCGTCGAGCAGCCGGAGCAAGGTCCGTACATTGCGACGAAGGGCGCCGAGGTCGATCGTGATCTCCGAGCGATGCATCAGCTCAGCGCTTGCGGCAGCGCCGCAACGACGTCCGAGGCGACGAGCCCCACCTGCTGCGGCGCGAGCTCCGCCGCGCGGCCGTGTGCGAACGCCGCCGCCGCGGCGGCGAGCCGAGCATCCATTCCCTTGGCGAGGAAGGCGGCGACGACTCCGGTGAGCACGTCACCGGTCCCCGCCGTGGCAAGGGCAGGCGTCCCGGCTGTGGAGACGAGGACGCCTTCTTCCGGCGCGGCGACGAGCGTGTCCGCGCCCTTGAGGAGCACGACGCAGCGATAGCGGTCGGCGGCACGGGTCACAGCCTCGAGCCGGTGCGCGTCCACCCACTCCGATTCCTCGCCGAGCAGGCGGCCGAGCTCCCCGGCATGGGGAGTGAGCACCCGCGGCGCGGGCCAGTCGGCGGGCTCGAGCCCGAACAGCGCGTCCGCGTCGACGACGGCGGGCAGCTCGAGCCCTGCGAGCAGCCGCCGCACGAGCGCCCGCTCGTCGTCGCCGCGGCCGAGCCCGGGGCCGATCGCGAGCGCCGAGGAGCGTTCCGCCAGCTCGTCGACACGCTCCAGCGGCGCCTTCACCGCTTCGAGCAGACGCGCCTCGATCACCGGGAGCGAGTCCGGATGAGTTGCAACCGCGACGTAACCGGCGTCCGCACGGAACGCCGCCTCCGCCGCGAGGCAGAGCGCGCCGGTCATTCCCGGCGAGCCGCCGACGACGAGCACCGCGCCGGCGCTGTACTTCGTGTCGCGCGCGTGCTTGCGCGGCACGAGGCGCAGGATTTCCTCGGTGACGAGCCGGTGCTCCGTGTCGCCCGGGTCGAGCCCGATGCCCGCCACCTCCACCTCCCCTGCGTGGAAGCGGCCGGGCGCGACTGCGAGACCCACCTTGGGACCGTGCATCGTCACGGTGAGGTCTGCGGCAACGGCGTTCCCGGCGACCTCCCCGGTCGAAGCGTCGACGCCGGACGGAAGATCGACTGCGACGATCGCGCCGGGGGTGGCGTTGATCCGCTCGATCTCGCGCGCGGCGTCGTCACGCGGCGCGCCGTGGAAGCCGGTGCCGAACAACGCGTCGATGACGACGTCGACGTTGTCGAGCTCGTCGCCGGTCTCGCGCCCCGCCTCTGCGAGCGCGTGGAGCGCGATCCGTCCGTCCCCACCGTTCGCGCCCTTCCCGCAGACGGCGCCGATGCGGTGGGCGTCCGGATAGCGGCGCAGGATCGCGTCGGCCACGGCCCGCCCGGCCCGTTCCATCATCGCGTCGACGTCCTGGCCCTGCTCGGCGGCGCGCATCTCGTCCGCCGTGTAGAGCGGCGCCAACAGCCCACAGCCCGACGCGGCCGCTGAGCGTGACGGACGGCTTCGGGCGGCCGGCGATCTCCACGTCGAGCCAGGCGAATGCCCGCGCGACGCCGAAGCCCAGCGCCTTGCCGACGGCCTCCTTCCCGGCGAAGCGGCCCGCGTAGCTCTGCGCCGGATTTGGACGCGAGTCGCAATAGGCCTGCTCCGCGGCCGTAAAGCAGCGCTCGCGAAAGCGTGGGTAGCGCTCGAGCGCCCGGCGAATGCGCTCGATCTCGATCAGGTCGACGCCGACTTTCATAAGTGTTCTTCCAGCCAGTCGGGAAGTTGCGCGATCGACGAGATGATGCCTTCCGGGCGCACGCGCGTCGCTTCGACCGCGTCGGGACGGAACTTACCGGTGCGGACGAGGATCGTGCGCATGCCGTGCGCCTGCCCGCCGGCGATGTCCGCCTCGATGTCGTCGCCGACCATCCAGGTGAGCTCCGGGTCGGCGTCGAGCGCCTGCAGCGCCGCCTCGAAGTACGCCGTCGACGGCTTGCCGAGCACGATCGCGTCGGTCTCCGCCGCGTACTCGAGCCCCGCGACGAACGCGCCGGCGTCGAGCAGCGGCCCGTGCTTCGTCTGCCACCAGCGGTTCTTGTGCAGGCAGTAGAGCTCGGCGCCGGCCTCGAGCTCGTGGAACGCGCGCGCGAGGTTCATGTAGCTGAAGACGAGGTTCGTCTCGGGCGTCTCGTCCGCGCCGCCGACGAGGACGGCCTCGGCGTCCGCGCCGACGAGCTCGACTCCCTCGAGCTCGCCCACGATCGCGTGCATCGTCAGCGCGAGGACGCGCCGGCCGGCCAGCTTCGCGGCGGCCGCGCGCGGCGTCGTCTGCAGCTCCTCCTCGTCCAGCTCGATCCCCATCTTTCGCAGCTCGTCCGCGAGCGCGGCGCGTGTCTGTGTGGTGCTGTTCGTGACGAAGCGCAGGCGGTGCCCGTCCGCTCGCAGTCGCTGCACCGCCGCCGCGCCGCCGGGGATCGGCTCGCGGGAGACGTGGAAGACGCCGTCGACGTCGAGGAGAATCGCAGCCATGGACGGCGAGTCTATGCGGCGGTGTCAGGTCTGCCTACGGACCAGGCCTGCAGAGATCAGCCGAGCCGCCCACGGGCCCGAGCGAGAGCGCACGGATGCGGATCGAGCCGGAGGTGAACAGGACCTTCGTGGCTCCTTTGGGGACGATCCCTGATGCATAGCCGAGCTTCCGCAGAGTGAGGTTCGTTCTCCGCGCGAACTCGAGCCCGACGGACCCCGTAGGGTCGTCGGCGTTCTCGTTGTAGATGCGGCTCAGCACGAGCCTGTCGCGATCCGCGAAGCGACGGCGAAGCCATACCGTTGCAGCGGCAAGACCGTGGAATTCCTGAACATGGACGCGCGTGTAGTCGCAGTCGCTGATCGCGACATTTGAAGACAGCAGGGCCCGCGCGTCGCGGAGGCGGCGTCCGTTGAACGCGGCGAGGTAACGGATGGTGGTGCTCACCTCCTGCGCCTGCGCCGCTGTCAGCGAGAAAGTCGCGGGCGATCGGTCGGCTCCGGCGACGCCGAGGGGAGCAAGAACGCTCGCGACTCCGAGTGCGGCGATCAGCGCGCGCCTTGCGTGGGGCATGTTCGAGAACAATGCCACCAATGGACGGCGAGTCTATTCGGGTGACCCGTTCCGTCGTTCTGCCGCTCGGGGAAGTCGAGCTCCGCTTCTCCCGCTCGAGCGGCCCCGGGGGGCAGCACGCACAGAAGTCGGAGACACGCGTCGAGGCGGTGTTCGACGTCGAGAGCTCGGAGGCGCTCACCGAGGCGCAGAAGCGTCGCGTGATCGGCCGGACCGGGCCGGTCCTCCGAGCGATCGCGCAGGACGAGCGCAGCCAGGCCCGCAACCGCGAGCTCGCGCTGGAGCGGCTGGTCGAACAGCTCCGCCGGGCCCTGCGCGTGGAGCGCAAGCGCGTCCCGACGAAGCCGACCGCCGCGGCCCGCAAGCGGCGACTGGAGGGAAAGCGGCGTCGCGCCAAGACCAAGCGCTTGCGGCGACCACCGGACGACTGAGCCGCCTAATCGATGCCGCGTTTGAAAACCGCCAAGCGCCTCTACCACGTCAGCCCGCGAATCAACCGCGACTCGATCCGAGAGCACGGCCTCGACTGGAAGCTCATGACGAGCGCGGAGACCGGCATCGCAGGGAGCCCGACCCCTGAGGAACAGGGCGTGTTCCTGTCACGCGACATCTGGGAGGCGCGCTGGTTTAGCGGCTTCGGCGGCCCGGGTCGTCTGCTGGACATCTGGGAAGTCGACGTCTCCGGGCTCTGCCTCGAGTCGACGAGCGACGGCTTCTTGATCTGCCGCTGCGCGATCTCCCCCGACCGCCTCTCGCTCGCCGAGGCACGCGAGGTCGTCGAGCCGTTCGAGAGCCGCCCTGTCGACTGAGGAGCCCTAGCCGCTACGTCAGCAACAGGGTCTGCCTGGGGACAGAAAGTCACACTCTCGGCACAACCAGGGTCAGACCCTGCGTTTTGGACGACTGATCAGAGGTTTGGGTCGGGCCCGAACCCGGAACGACCCCCTCAGCGTTTATTACTTTGAAAGCATGGCGCCGATCTCGGTCACCCTAGCTCCCCGGGATCCTCCAGCGGCTGTCGTCGCGCTGGTGGGAGAGCACGACACGTACTCGGCAGGGCGACTCGAGAACGAGCTCGGCGTCTTGCTCGACGAGAGCCGCCGGATCGTCGTCGATCTCCGAGACACCGAGTTCATCGACTCGACGACGCTCGCGGTCCTGCTCGGCACACGGAAGCAGGCGGAGCGGTCCGGGCTCGGCTTCACGCTCGTGCTGCCGCAGCGCACGTACACACAGGTCCATCAGCTGCTCGACCTGACCGGGCTCGGCCGGGCGTTCGCGATCTTCGACACGCTCGACGACGCGCTCGCCAACGCCCGCGCGGGTCAGAACTCAGGTTCCGTCCGGTCCGCCGCGTAGCCTCCGCCGCGCATGGATCACGACCCGTTGCGCCGCGGCTTCGCCGAGTTCGTCGGGACGTTCGCACTCATCTTCGTCGGCGCCGGTTCGATCCTCGCGCTCACCACGCAGCTCGAGCCTGCGATCACCAACTCGCAGCAGCAAGGGTTCTACGGCGCGTTGACGCTTGTCTCCGTCGCCTTTGCGCACGGGCTCGTCATCGCCGTGATGGCGTCCGCCGTCGGCCACATCTCCGGCGGCCACTTCAACCCGGCCGTGACGCTCGGCTTCCTCGTGACGCGGCGGATCGCGCCGACCCTCGCGCTGGTGTACTGGAGCGTCCAGTTCCTCGGGGCAACCGCAGCAGCAGGCTTGCTCCGCTGGTTCTTCTCCGACAACACGCGCCACCTCACGAATCTCGGCGCGCCCGGACTCGGAGGCGGCGTCGACCACTGGCAGGGACTGGTGATCGAGATCGTCCTCACGTTCTTCCTCGTCTGGGTGATCTTCGCCACCGCCGTCGATCCCGGCGGCGCATTCAAATCGATCGCCGGGCTCGCGATCGGGCTCACGATCACCCTCGACGTCCTGATGGGCGGACCGCTCACCGGAGCGGCGATGAATCCTGCCCGCGCCTTCGGTCCAGAGCTGGTCGCGCGGCACTGGAACGACGCCTGGGTCTGGTATGCAGGCCCGTTCGTCGGGGGCGTCATCGCCGCCCTCGCCTACGAATGGCTGTACCTGCGCCCGCCGCGTCCGCTGCCGGTCGGTCCGCCGGAGACCGGCGTGATCGAGCCGCGGCCGGGCGACACCGCCGTTTCGTAGGGAACGTCCGGGGTCAGCCCCCGGAGGGATCTGACCCCAGCAGTCCGGCTACTACTCGACCGTGACGGTCTTGGCCAGGTTGCGCGGCTGGTCCACGTTCAGGCCGCGCAGGCGCGCGATTCGGTACGCGAGCAGCTGCAACGGCACCACCGCCAGCACCGCCTGTAGGAACGCAGGCGTGCGCGGGATGTAGATGACGTCGTCGGCGTGATGCTGGATGTCCTCGTTGCCGTCCGTCGCGATCGCGATCACCTGCGCACCGCGTGCGCGCACCTCCTGGATGTTCGACACGACCTTGTCGTAGACGACCTTTTGGTCGGTCGCGACGCAGACGACCGGCGTCTCCGAGTCGAGTAGCGCGATCGGCCCGTGCTTCATCTCGCCGGCGGAGTACGCCTCGGTCGGGATGTACGAGATCTCCTTCAGCTTCAGCGCCCCCTCCAGCGCGACCGGCAGGCCGATGTGGCGGCCGAGGTAGAGGAAGAACGGCTTCTGGTAGTGCCGTTCGGCGATCTCCTCGATCGGATGGTTGCCGTCGAGGAACTGCTCCATCCGCTCCGGCAGGTCGTAGAGCTCCTCCAGGATGAATTCGATCTCCTCCTTGGGAAGCGTGCGCCGCACCTGCGCCAGCTTGAGCGCGATCAGAGACAGCAACGCCACCTGCGCGGTGAACGTCTTGGACGCGGCGACGCCGATCTCGAGCCCGGCGCGCGTGTAGAGGACGGAGTCCACCTCGCGCGTCACCTGCGTGCCGAGCTGGTTCGTGATCGCCAGCGTGCGAGCGCCCTGCTCGCGCGCGAGCCGCATTGCGGCAATCGTGTCGGCCGTCTCGCCGGACTGGGTGATGCCGATCACGAGCGTGTCCTTCGACAGCACCGGATTCCGGTAACGCCACTCACTCGCGATGTCGGGCTCGACCGGGACGCGTGCCCACTCCTCGATGATGTAGCGGCCGACGACACCGGCGTGGTACGCGGTGCCGCACGCGACGATGACGATCCGGCGCAGGTTCTGGATCTCGAGCTCCGTCAGTCCGATTCCCTCGAGGACGAGCTTGCCCCGGCGTGCCCGGTCGCCGATCGTCTCGCGCACGGCGGCGGGTTGCTCGTAGATCTCCTTGAGCATGAACGTCTCGTAGCCGCCCTTCTCCGCGACCTCGTCGTCCCAGTCGATCGGCTCGACGTCCTTGTGCTGCACCTCGCCCTCGTCGGTGAAGAAGCGGGCGCCCTCGGGTGTGATCGCGACGACCTCGCCCTCGTCGATCAGCATCACTCGCCGCGTCTCCGCGAGAAACGCCGCGACCGCGGACGCGAGATACATCTCGCCGTCGCCGACGCCGACGACGAGCGGGCACTGCCGGCGTGCCCCGACGAGCTGATCCGGATGGTCGTAATGGATGACGACGAAGGCGTAGTGGCCCTCGAGCTCGCGGTAGGTCGAGCGCACGGCCTCGACGAGGTCACCGGAGTAGTGGCGCTCGACGAGGTGTGCGACGACTTCCGCGTCGGTCTCGGAGCTGAACTCGTGCCCGTCCGCGAGCAGCGACTCCTTCAGCTCACGGTAGTTCTCCACGATCCCGTTCAGCACCACCGCGACACGCCCGTCCTCGCAACCCGTGAGCGGGTGCGCGTTCTGCTCGTTGACGGCTCCGTGCGTGGCCCAGCGCGTATGACCGAGGCCGTGGTTCGAGACGGAGCCGTTCGGCCCCGCCGCATGCTTCAGGTTCTGCAGGTTCCCGACCGCACGCACGTACTCGAGCCCGCCGTTCTCGCGGAGCGCGAGACCGGCGGAGTCGTAGCCGCGGTACTCGAGCCGTTCGAGCCCACGCAGCAGCAAGTCCTTGGCGGGCCTGCTACCGACGTATCCGATGATCCCGCACACCCGAAGCTCCTCTCGATTCGTTCTCCGGAACAGCAAAAGCCCGGCTGAAGCATCCATCCCCTCGTCGGGACGGTCAGCCGAGCTCTCGTCGCACGAGGCCCGCGATGCTAGCACAGAGCTGGGCGGCCTCCGCCTCGTCCCGGGCCTCCGCCAGCACGCGCACTACAGGCTCTGTTCCCGACGGGCGCACGAGTACACGCCCGCGGCCGGCGAGCTCCGCGTTGTGGCGGGCAACTGCCTCGACGAGCTCCCCCGGGAGCGTTTTGTCACGAACCCGGACGTTCTCCTTGACCTGCGGGAAGCGCGGCATGACCGCGACCCGCTCCGCCAGCGAGCGCCCGTCCAGCGCGCGGCAGAGGAGCAGGGCGGCGACGAGACCGTCGCCCGTGACGTGTCCGTCGAGGTAGATGATGTGGCCCGACTCTTCGCCGCCGAGCTTGCCCTCGGTCGCGCGCATCGTCTGCAGCACGTAGCGGTCGCCGACCTCGGCGGTGACGTGCGTCTCGATGCCGTGCTCCGACATGAGCTCCAGGAAGCCGCCGTTCGTCATCGGAGTGACGGTCACGGACGGGACCTGCAAGTGCAAAGCGAGGACGGCGACGATCTGGTCACCGTCGACGATCCTGCCGTCACCGTCGACCGCGAGCATGCGGTCGCCGTCGCCGTCGAATGCGACGCCGAGGTCGAGTCCCTCGCGCACGACGAGCGCTTGCAGCGCACGCAGGTCGGTCGCGCCGCAGCCGACGTTGATATTCGTCCCGTCCGGGTCGTTTCCAATCGTGAAGATCTCGGCGCCGACCTGTTCGAACGCCTCCGGGGCCAGCCCGGCGTAGGCGCCGTTCGCGCAGTCGACACCGATGCGCAGGCCGGAAAGGTCCGAGCCGAAGCGCTCGACCACATGTTCCAGGTAGCTGTCGGTCGCCACGCCGACCTCGTCGATGTCGCCGCCGTCGGTTCCCGGCTGGTCGAGCAGCGCCTCGATCTCTTCTTCCTGCGTGTCGGTCAGCTTCCGGCCGTCGCGGTCGAAGAACTTGACGCCGTTGTACTCGGGCGGGTTGTGCGACGCGGTGATGACACAACCGAGGTCGAGCGTCAGCAGCGCGACCGCGGGCGTCGGGAGGACACCTGCGACGACGGCGTTGCCACCCGCTGAGGCGATCCCGCTTGCGAGCGCCGCCTCGAGCTCGACGCCCGATGCGCGCGTGTCGCGCCCGACGAAGATGCGACCGCGGCCGGACCAGAGCGTCGCGGCACGGCCAAGGCGCTCGACGAGCTCGGGGGTGAGGTCTGCGCCGACAACGCCACGGACGCCGTCCGTGCCGAAGTACTGCCGCGGCACTACCGCTTGCTGAACTGCGGCGCCTTGCGGGCCTTGTGCAGCCCGGCCTTCTTGCGCTCGACGATCCGTGCGTCGCGCGTGAGAAAGCCTGCACGCTTGAGCGGGACGCGCAGCTCGGGATCGGCCTCGACCAGCGCGCGCGCGATGCCGTGCCGGACGGCGCCTGCCTGTCCGCTCGGGCCACCGCCGTGCACACGCACGCGGATGTCGTAGGTCCCCTCGACCCCTGCGACCTGCAGCGGTGCCAGGGCGATCGTTCGGTGCGCCTGGCGCGGGAAGTACTCGTCGAGCGTGCGACCGTTGAACCAGGTCGTGCCGTCCCCCGGGCGCAGGATCACGCGGGCGACGGAAGTCTTCCGCTTGCCGGTCCCGCGGTATTGCGCGATCTGGCTCATGCGTCCTCCCAACTCAGAGGCTTCGGCGCCTGCGGCCCGTGCGGATGCTCGGGGCCGGCGTAGATCTTCAGCTTCGTGATCTGCTGTCGCGCGAGCCGGTTCCTCGGCAGCATGCCCTTGACGGCCTTGCGCAGGACCTCCTCGGGCCTGCGCTCGAGCTGCTCGCGCAGCGTGCGGCTGCGCAGGCCGCCGGGATAGCCGGAGTGACGGTAGTAGCGCTTCTGGTCGAGCTTGTTGCCCGTGACCTGGATCTTCTCGGCGTTGACGACGACGACGAAGTCGCCGGTGTCGACGTGCGGGGTGTAGGCGGGCTTGCCCTTGCCGCGCAGCGTGTCGGCGATGCGCGTCGCCAGCCGCCCGAGGGTCTGGCCCTCGGCATCGACGACGTACCACTCGCGGGCGATCTCGCCCGGTTTTGCGCTGTAGGTCTTCATACCGTCAAAAAGGCGGCGCTCAGAGGCGTCCGCCGGCGGCGAATCGTAGCAGCCCGGTCCGGAATTCGGCCGCCCCGCCGTGGGCGGGATGGCGGATGTAAGGGGCGTTCGTGACGGCCGCGGCGAGACGGCCGACGGCCAGGATCCGGCGGCCGGCGGCCAGTTCCTCCAGGAACGGCCGGGCCGCGTCGACCTCGGCGCAGGTGGGACGGCGGTTCGAATCGGGCGTCCCGGGATGGGTCGGGACGACGTTCCAGCACAGGGGCTGGAGCCCGAGCTCGGCGAGCGTCCGCTGGACGATCGTTGCGGTCGCCTCGGCCGGGCCTGCGCCCGTGAGCTGGCGCTCGGACGTGAACGGGATGCCGGAGACGCGCGCGCCGCGGTACCCGGCCGCCTCCCCGACGAGCAGGAGGCGTGCAACGCCACGCGCCTCGAGGTACTCGCACAGGCGCCGGCGGCGAAGCTCGGCTCCCTCGCCCTCGCGGTAGAAGTTGAACGTCTCGCCGATCCGGGCGGCGGCGAGCCGGTTCACGAACCTTTGCGCACGCATGCCGTCACTATGCTCATGCGCGTGAGAGGACGCATCGCGGCGGCTGCCGCCGTCTGCGCCGGGGTCTGTGCAACAAGCGCGCACGCTGCTCCGCCGCAAGGCTTCCAACCCGATGCCGCGTTCGCGGCGAGCTACGCGGCACGCGGCGTCACGAGCGTGCCGGCGACGACGCAGCGCATGAGCTGCTACACGCCGGAGGTCGTCTACCAGGGCAGTCTCTCGCCGTCGCAGGGCTATCCGGACGGCGGGGTCACGCCCTGTGCAGGCGCCGCGACGACCGGCGAGCTGCTCGGGCCGTTTCCGACGCAGAACGTCTCGAACCCCGCGTTACGGGTGAAGGACTTCTCCGAGTCGGACCTCCACGTCGACCCGTCGAACCCGCGGCACCTGATCGCCGTCAGCAAATGGTTCGTCAGCGTCGAGGGCTACAACCATCTAACCGGCTTCTTCGAGTCGTACGACGGCGGGGCGACGTGGCCGCAGCAGGGTCACATCCCCGGCTACGAGGGCTGGACGGACAATTCCGATCCCGTCGGGGCGTTCGACCCGTGGGGAAACTTCTACGCCGTCGTCCTGCCGTACATGTTCACCTACCTGCGCACCGGTGAGCACTTCTTCCTCTCGCCGGACGTCAACCCGTCGCTGCCGCGATCCGGGATGGGCATCGCGGTCCGGCCGCGCGGCGCGGCGACGCCCGCTTCGTGGAACGTCACGCACAACGGGACGATGGACATGGTGGCGCGGACGCCGTTCAACGGCTCATCCGTGTTCGACAAGCAATGGATCGCGATCGACACCAATCCGCGCAGCCGGCATTTCGGCCGTGTCTACGTCTCGTGGGCGATCGGCACGAGCGACGCCGGGCTGCGCATCTACGTGTCGTATGCGGACGCGAGACGAAACGGCACGCACACCAACTGGTCGCGGCCGAAGCGCGTGCTCGAGCAGACGCGTGGGATCGGCGACAACGGCTCGCTGCCGCGCGTCACACCCGACGGGCGCGTCTGGCTGGCGATGTCGAGCACGCGCGGGCTCGGCGCGCCGTACACGATGTCCTACACCTCGTCGCGGGACGGCGGCCGCACGTGGGCTCGTCGTCGCGTGATCGTCCGGCACGACGTGGACGGCTACAGGAACACGACCTTCCGGTCGGCGTTCGGCGAGGCGTTCAACGTGGGCACGCGCAAGGTCGGACGCTTCCATCCCCTGTACGCCGTGTACGAGGACTCCGCGCGCGGGACGGGGACGACCAAGCTCTTCCTGCGCGCATCGTTCGACGGCGGTGCGCACTGGCGGCGTCCGATCCAGGTGGACGACAGCGCCGGCGACGGCGAGGCGCTGCAGCCCGGCATCGCGGTCGCCCCGAACGGTCGCGTCGCTGTGGCGTTCTACGACCGCCGGCTGGACTGTCCGGCGCGCGACACGGAAGAGGCGACAATCGCGGGGCTGCTGTTCGATCCGCGCTCGCCGTACGGCCGCCCGAACTACTGCGTCGATACGGCGGTGCAGTTCTACACGGCGACGCTGAAACCGCTCGGTCACAACGTCCGGCTTTCGCCGCACACCTGGGATCCGCAGCTGTCCTCCCCGCGGCCCGAGTGCATCTGCAGCGACGGCGGCTTCATCGGCGACTACTTCGGGGTCGACTCGCGCGGCGGGTTCACGTACACGGCGTCGGTCGAGACGTACAACGCCACCGGCGAGAATCCCGGCTACCACCAGCAGCAGCTCGTTTCGAAGCTGCGAACGCCGTAGCTAACGCCAGCGCTCCCAGTGGACGAGGTCGTCCACGGGTTTGCGCGCCTGCGTCAGCCGGCTGGCGAGGGCGTCCGAGCGCGAGTCGTCGGCCGGCTTGCCGATCGTGATGCAGCAGGCCACCGTGACGTCGTCGGGGATGTCGAGCAGCTCCTTGAACGGCGCAATCGCCTCGGCGAAGACGCCGAAGAGGCCGGCGGCGTAACCCTCGTCGATCGCCGCGAGCAGGATCAGCATCGCGGCGGCGCCGGCATCGAAGTGCCAGTAGGGCACCGGCCACTCGATCTCCTCGCCGCCGACGAGCTTGTCCGGCTTTCGGTAGCGCTCGTGGTAGTCGTCCTCGCGAACGCCGACGACCACCAACACAGGCGCCTCGGTGACCCAGCCGTCGCCGCCCACCAGCTCGGCGATCCGGCGTCGCGTCTCCAACTCGGTGACGACGAGCAGGCGCTGGCCCTGGCTGAACCCTGCGCTCGGTGCGCGGCGAACGGTGGCGATGATGCGCTCGATGGTGGCCCGCTCGATCGGCTCGGGCTCGTACGCGCGCACCATCCGCCGGCGTGCCAGGATTCCCTTTAGCTGCACCCGGCGAGAATACGGGCTGTGATCCGCCGCCGCGTCGTCGTCCACGGCTCCGTGCAGGGAGTGTTCTTCCGCGACTCGGTCCGCCGCCTGGCGCAGCAGCGCGGCGTCAGTGGTTGGGTGGCGAACCGCTGGGACGGAACGGTGGAGGCGGTGCTCGAGGGCGACCCGGACGCGGTGGAGCGGCTCGTCGCGTTCTGCCGCGAGGGCCCGCGCGGAGCTCAGGTCGAGTCGGTCGACGTGTCCGAAGAAGATCCCGAGCGACTGTCCGGCTTCAGCGTCCGTTAGCGAGGAACGCTTCCAGACGCTCGGCCTCGTCCTCGAGCTCACGCCGCACCGGGCGAGACAAACGCGCGAAGGGCTCGAGCACGACGCGACCGTCCTCGACGTGCCAGATCCCCGCGACGAACCCGTCGACGAGGAAGGTCTGCGCGACGTCCCCGTTCATGCGGATCACCTTCTTCCGGTACTTCTCCGGAAGCACGCGCGTCCTGTCCGCCCACGCAAGCAGCACGTTGTCCCACTTCGGCAGGAAGCGAACCGGCGCCGGCGTGTCGGGATCCGGTAGCGGCGCACGCGGGACGTCGAAGAGCTCACGTCCTTGCTCGTCGCGGAAACGGCGCAGCGGCTCGAGCAGATCGAGCGCGCGCTGGAGCTCGGGCACGTGCATCATGCTCCAGGCGACGATGTCGCGGCGCGACGCCGGGCCGAACGCCGCCAGGTAGCGACGAAGGAGCTCGGCGCGCGCCTCGATCGGAACGTGCGTCTCCGGCTCCTCGATCGCGACGAAGCGACTCTCGCGACGCGTCTGCCAGAGCGCAGCCTCATGGTGGTGCAGCACGTGCGCGCGAACGCGGGCGGCCCGCCAAGCACGCCGCGCCGCGACACCGGTGAGCCCGTGCTTGGCCTTCAGATGAGCGAGCGCCTGGTCCGTGGTCAGGCTGTCTGATTCGGCGAGCCTGCGGATCGACGGCGCGAGACGCTTCGCAATGGTCATCTCCCAGGGGAAATTCGTCTCGCTCATAGCGGCCCGGATGAGCCCGTAGTCGCGCCGGGTGACGACGTGCAGCGTCTGCCGCATCACGGTTGCCCTGACAACGGCGCCGCTCGCGAGCTCGCGCTCGAGCGTCTCCCGCCGGAAGCTTGTTGTCCGCGTCCAGATGCCGACGTACGGCGCCTGGGGCCACTGCGCCTGCATTCCGACGAGGCGCTCGATCACCGCCTTCGGTGAGAGGCGCTTCCGCTCCAGCAGAACTTGCCGCGCGAGCGTCGCCCGGTTCAGCTCCCGCAGCGTCAGGACGCGCTCGGCGCTACTCCCACTCAATCGTGGCGGGCGGCTTCGAGCTCAGGTCGAGCGCCACTCTGTTGACGCCGGGGATCTCGTTGATGATCCGGCTCGAGATCGTCTCGAGCAGGTCGTAGGGAAGTCGCGCCCAGTCGGCGGTCATCGCATCCTCGGAGGTGACGGCGCGGATCACGATCGGGTACGCGTACGTCCGCTCGTCGCCCTGCACGCCGACCGAGCGGATCGCCGGCAGCACCGCGAACGACTGCCACAGTTCGCGGTACAGACCCGCGCGACGGATCTCGTCCTGCAGGATCGCGTCCGCATCACGCAGGATCTCGAGCCGCTCCACCGTGACCTCGCCGATGATCCGGATCGCGAGCCCTGGTCCGGGAAACGGCTGGCGCCAGACCATCCGCTCCGGCATGCCGAGCTCCTCGCCGACGCGCCGCACCTCGTCCTTGAACAGCAGTCGCAGAGGCTCCACCAGCTGCATGCGCATGTCGGCCGGCAGGCCGCCCACGTTGTGGTGCGACTTGATCTTCGCCGCGACCTCGTCGTCCCCGCCCGACTCGATCACGTCGGAGTACAGCGTCCCCTGCACGAGGAACCGCACGTCGCCGAGCTTCGAAGCCTCCTCTTCGAACACGCGGATGAACTCCTCGCCGACGATCTTCCGCTTCTCCTCCGGGTCCTCGACGCCCGCCAGTCGCGACAGGAAGCGCTCCTGCGCCTGCACGTGCACGAGCGGGACATGGAAGTGACCGGCGAAGGTCTCCACGACCTGCTCGGCCTCGTTCGCGCGTAGCAAGCCGTGGTCGACGAACACGCACGTCAGCTGGTCGCCGACGGCCTTGTGCACAAGCAGCGCCGCGACTGCCGAGTCGACGCCGCCGGACAACGCGCAGAGCACACGCTCGCGGCCGACCCCCGCGCGAATCCGCTCGACCTGCTCTTCGATCACGGCTGTGGGCGTCCACGCGGGCGGCGCGCCTGCGAGCCGGAACAGGAAGTTCTTCAGCACCTCCTGGCCGTGCGGCGTGTGCACCACCTCCGGATGGAACTGGACGCCGTACAGCCCGAGCGACGGCGCCTCGAATGCCGCAACCGGCGTCGAGGCCGAGACCGCGACGACCTTCGCACCCTCGGGCGGTGCGGTCACCGTGTCGCGGTGGGACATCCACACGCTTTGCTCGTCAGGCAGGCCGGCGAAGAGCTCCGACTCGACGGCCGTGAGGCCCGTCTTGCCGAATTCGGACACGTTCGTGCGCTCGACACGTCCACCGAGCTCGAGCGCCATCAGCTGCGCGCCGTAACAGATGCCGAGCGTCGGAATGCCGAGCGTCAGCACGTGCGGGTCGACGCGCGGCGCACCTTCGGCGTACACCGACGCCGGGCCGCCGGACAGGATCAGGGCGTGTGGCCTGCGCGCACGCACCTGCTGCGCCGTGATCGTGTGCGGCACCAGCTCGGAGTAGACACGCGCCTCGCGCACGCGCCGCGCGATCAGCTGGGCGTATTGACCTCCCAGATCCAGCACCAGGACCGGTCGGTCTTCCGACGCCGGAAACGGGACGATCTGGGCGTTGGAGGCCTCCATTGATCGATCCTAACAACCCTTCCCGACGGCCCTGGATCGCGGGAAACTAGACGGGTGAAGCCAAAAACCGCTTACGCGCAGAGCGGTGATGTCTACATCGCCCACCAGGTGTTCGGCCGGGGCGACGTCGACCTCGTGGTAACAGCCAGCTCGAACATCGACTACGGCTGGGAGCAACCGGAACTCGCGAGCTACCTCCGAGCGCTTGGGTCTTTTGCGCGCGTCATCCTGTTCGACCGCAGAGGCACGGGCCTGTCAGATCGCACAGCGACGGTCGCGACGATCGAGGAGCGAATGGACGACATCCGCGCCGTGATGGACGCAGCGGAGTCGAACCGGGCAGCGCTCTACGCCCCGTGGGGGTTGGCAGCCGCAAGCGTGTTTTTCGCCGCGACGCACCCGGAACGGGTTCGGGCTCTGATCCTCTGGATGCCGCAGATTCGACGCACGTGGGCCCCGGACTATCCGTGGAGAACTCCCCAGTCGGGGACCCAGCATCCGGGCGCCACCTGGGGTTCGGATCTCGACGCCCGGATGCTCGGGGCGTACTGCCGACGATCGCCGCGCCGACTCTCGTGCTGCATCGCGGCACCTACGCTCCTGTGGAGAGAAGCGCATATGTCGCGAACCGAGTCCCGGGTGGGGTGCTTCTCGACCTCGGGTCGGGAGACAGTTCGCCGTGGACAAGCGATTCGGAGACGGTTCTCACTGCAATTCGCAATTTCCTCGCCAAGGCGCCCGATGTGGAGATCGAGGACACGTCGGGCTCGCGCACGGTCCTGGCGACGATCCTCTTCACGGACATCGTCGATTCGACGAGGCGCGCCGCGGAACTGGGCGACGCACGGTGGCGCGATCTTCTGCAGCGCCACCACGCGCGTGTGCGCCGGGAGCTCGTTCGGTTTCGGGGACGCGAGCTCGATACTGCCGGAGATGGTTTCTTTGCGATGTTCGACGGTCCAGCTCGAGCGATCAGATGCGCTCGCGCGATCGTGGACGCCGGACCGGAACTAGGACTGGAGCTCCGCGCCGGACTGCACAGCGGCGAATGTGAGCTCGTAGACCAAAAAGTCGCCGGAATCGCCGTTCACATCGGAGCCCGTGTCGCCCGCGCGGCTCTGCCCGGCCAAGTAGTGGTCTCGAGCACCGTTCGAGACCTGGTTGCAGGCTCAGGTCTGGAGTTCGAGGAACTCGGAGAGACCGAGTTCAAGGGCGTTCCGGGGCTTCGACAGGTCTACGGCGTCAGCGCCGATAGTTCGGCGCCTCCTTCGTGATCGTCACATCGTGCGGGTGGCTCTCGCGCAGACCCGCCGCAGTGATGCGGACGAACTGTGCGCGCTTCATCTCGTCGATCGTCGCTGCGCCGCAGTACCCCATCGCCTGGCGGAGGCCGCCGACGAGCTGGTGCAGGATTGCCGCGAGCGGGCCTTTGTACGGAACGCGACCCTCGATTCCCTCCGGCACGAGCTTCTCGACGTCCTCGACATCGCCCTGGAAGTAACGGTCGCGCGACGAGCCGCGCGCGCGCATCGCGCCGAGGGAGCCCATGCCGCGGTACTCCTTGAAGCGCTCGCCCTGGTGCAGCACGACCTCGCCGGGGCTTTCGTCCGTCCCCGCGAGCAGCGAGCCCGCCATCACGGAGTCGGCACCGGCCGCGATCGCCTTCGCGATGTCGCCTGAGGAGGTCATGCCACCGTCGGCGATGATCGGAACGCTTGCGTCACGCGAGCTCTCGTAGATCGCAGTGATCTGCGGGACACCAACGCCGGCGACGACGCGAGTTGTGCAGATGCTCCCAGGGCCAACTCCGATCTTCACCGCGTCAGCGCCGGCCTCGATGAGCGCGTGCGTCGCCTCCGCCGTCGCGACGTTGCCGGCGATCACCTCGACGTCCCATTCCGACTTGACGCGCTCGACCATCTGCGGCACAGCCGCCGAATGACCGTGTGCCGTGTCGACCACGAGCACGTCCACGCCCGCGTCGACGAGCGCGCCCGCGCGCTCCCCCGCGTCCGGCCCGACGCCGACGGCTGCGCCGACGCGCAAGCGGCCCTGCTCGTCCTTCGTCGCCTTCGGGAACTCGATCCGCTTCTGGATGTCCTTCACCGTGATCAAGCCACGCAGCCGGCCTTCGGCGTCGACGACGGGGAGCTTCTCGATCTTGTGCCGGTGCAGGATCGTCTCCGCCTCAGCGAGCGTCGTGCCGATCGGCGCCGTGACGAGGTCGCGCGACGTCATCAGCGCCGACACCGGCTGCGACGTGTCGGGCGCGAAGCGCAGGTCGCGGTTCGTCAGGATCCCGACGAGCAGGCCGTCGCCGTCCGTGATCGGCACGCCCGAGATGTGGTAGGTCGCCATCAGCTCGAGCGCGTCGGACACGCGCGCGTCCGCCGGAAGTGTCACGGGCTCGACGATCATCCCCGACTCCGAGCGCTTGACCTTGTCGACCTCCGCGACCTGGGCCTCGATCGAGAGATTCCGGTGCAGGATCCCCATCCCGCCTTCGCGTGCGAGCGCGATCGCGAGGCGCGCCTCCGTCACCGTGTCCATCGCCGCCGAGACGATCGGGAACTCGATTCTGATCCCACGGGTCAGTTGCGTCGCCGTCGAGACGTCGTTCGGGAGGACACGCGACTCGGCGGGCACGAGCAGCACGTCGTCGAACGTCAGGCCCTCGCGCGAGAACTTGCGATCGAGCTCGACGAGCCGCTCCAGCTGCGCCTGATCGAGCTTCAGACCCTCCATCGGTCGATGGTACCAGCGAGCTCTGACAGCTCAGGGCGCGACGGGCTCGAGCTCGCGCACGTCGACGGAGCCCTGCAGCCGGTTCGCATCGCGCGGCTCGAACCGACCCGCGCCCACCTCCAGCGTCGACGCCGCGCCCGCGGCGACGGCCGCTCGCAACGATTCGTCCAGCGGCCGGTCGGCCAGCCGCGCGGCCAAGAAGGCCGCGAGCAGGACGTCACCCGATCCCACCCCCGACACCGGCTCGACCTGCGGCGCGATGGCCCGCAGCCGCAGCCGCTTCCGCTCCTCGCGGAACAGGCCGAAGCTCCGCGTCTCGGACGTGACGAGCACGTTCCGGGCGCCCATGTCGGCGATCCGGTCGACGGCCATCAGGTAATCCTCGTCGTCCCGGAACTCCTGGCCGACCACGCCCTCGGCCTCGCGCTGGTTGGGCGTCACCAGGAAGGGCTCCGCCTCGACACCGAGCCGCAGCGGCATGCCCTCCGAGTCGAGCACCGCCCGCACGTGGCGCCGGTTCAGCTCGCGGATCGCATCGGCGTAGAAGCCGTCGTCGACGCCACGTGGCAGCGTGCCCGAGAACACGACCATGTCCGCACCGCGCGCGAGGTAGCTGATCTTCTCCAACAACATCGCCAGCTCCTCAGCCTCCACGTGCGGCCCCCACTCGTTGATCTCGGTGTACGTCGCCGTCGTCGGGTCGACGACTGCCGTCGACGTGCGCGACTCGTCCGCGATGCGCACGAAGTCGTTGAGGATTGCCTCCGAGGTGAGCTCCTCGACGATGCGCGTCCCGGTCCGGCCGCCGGCGAGTCCGGTCGCGACCACCGGGATGTCGAGCAGCTTGAGTGCCCGTGCGACGTTGATCCCCTTCCCTCCGGCGAGCGTCAGGCCCTGGCTCGCGCGGTGACGCTGCCCGAGCTGGAAGTTCGGGACGGTCAACGTGCGGTCAATCGCCGCGTTGAGGGTGACCGTGACGATCACGTGAACCAGCCCCCGATGTGCTTGAACGTGCGGCCGGCGTAGAACCCGAGCCGGCCGCCGAGGCCCGGCCGCGAGACGGAACGCCCCGCGACGAGCGGACGCCGCGCGACCAGACGCTTCCCGGAGTACACGCGTACCTCGCCGACACGCTGGCCGCGCGTGACCGGCAACGACAACGCCGCGGGGGCAACGACCCGCTCCACCAGGGGCCGGTCGACCCGCACCGGTCTAGCGAGACCACGCGTAGCGACGATCGGCACCGGCTGCTTCCCGTAGCCCACGGCGGCATCGAGGTAGACGCGCTGTGGTTGCACGAGCCACACGGGCCGATAGCGCGTGATGCCCCAGCGCAGGAGCGAGGCCAGGTCGGTGTTGCGCTGGGAACGGGTCGGGCTGCCGAGCACAGTGGTGTACAGCGTCACGCCGTTGCGCCGGACGGCGGCGACCTCGCACCAGCCGGCGGCAGCGGTGTGTCCGGTCTTGACCCCGTACAGCCCGTGGAAGACGCCGAGCAGGTCGTTCCATGTGTGCAGCTTGCGCCCACCCGAGATCGAGTCCGTCCGCAAACGCACGACTTCACGAACGCGCGGCAGCCGCATGGCCTCCTCGGCAAGCTTCGTCACGTCGAGGGCCGTCGAGTAATGCCCGCGCGCGTCGAGACCGTCGGCGCGAGTGAAGTGGGTGCGCGTGAGCCCGAGCTCTGCCGCCTTCACGTTCATCAGCTTGACGAAAAAGCCCGTGTCTCCGTGGCCGACGTAGTCCGCGAGCGCGTCGGCGGCGTCGTTCGCACTCTGGATCAGCGCCGCCTTCACGAGATCCCCGACCGTGATGCGTTCGCCGGCGCGCAGGTTGATCGTCGACTCGCCCACCTCGGCGGCGTCGGCGCGTACGCGCACGACGTCGTTCCACTTGGCGTGATCGAGCGCGACGAGGACGGTCATCAGCTTCGTGATGCTCGCAATCGGAACGCGCGCCCAGGCGCGATGCTGCGCGAGCACCTCGCCGGTCGCGGGATTCACGACGAGGTAGGCGCCCGCGGAGACGGCGGGCGCGCCGGCGTGTGCGGGTGCTGCGAAGACGAGCGCCGCAGCCGCGACGCCGAGCACGCGAACCTTCACGGGCGGCAAGGCTAACCGACTCTGATGCGATCGCCGGGGTGGAGCGCGTTCGGGTCCACGTCCGGATTCAGCGTCAACAGCTGGTCGACGGTCGTGTCGTACTTGGCCGCGATCGCACCGAGCGTGTCTCCGCTCTGGATCTCGTAGTACTGCGCACCGGGCGTCGTGGTCGTCGCGGTCGTCGTGCCGGTCAGGACGAGCTTCGGCGTCGTCGGGGTCGCCCGGGTCGTGGCCGCCACCCGGGTCGTCGAGACGGCAGTCGGCTTCGAGTCGGAGGAGTCGAGCCCGGCCTTGATCAGCAGCACTGCGACCGTAACGCCGAGCAGGAAGGCGAGAGGCGCGCCAAAGCGCGTCAGCTCGCGGCGCCGTCCTGGATCCACAGGTCAGTGATCACCAGCCGGAGACGGACCACACCTCGCGCGCGTACTTCGAGGCTTCCGCCGCGGCCGCGCTGCGCCAGTCCATCCCGGACACCCGGAAGGCGTAGATGACGTTGCGCGCCACGTTCACGAGTGCGCTCGCGGGCCCACTCGTGAACGCGCGGGCGACGTCCGCCGGCGTCGCTCCCTGCGCGCCGACGCCCGGCAGGAGGAGGATCGAGCGCGGCAGCAGCCTCCGAGCCTCGCCGACGGCGCGCGGATGCGTCGCGCCGATCACGGCGCCGACCGAGGAAAGCCCGTGCTCGCCCACGAGATCCGCGCCCCACTCCGCCACGAGCTCGGCGACCTGGTGCCACACGTGCCGGCCGTCCGAGAGGACGAGATCCTGCACCTCGGCACTGCCAGAGTTCGAGGTCTTGATCACGCAGAACAGGCCCGCTCCCTCGCGGCGGCAGGCCGCGAGGAAGGGGTCGATCGAGTCGCGGCCGAGATACGGGTTGACGGTCACGGCGTCGGCGAGCGGATCGCGTCCGTTCGTGCGCTCGAGAAACGCGGTCGCGTACGCACGGGCCGTCGAGCCGATGTCGCCCCGCTTCGCGTCCGCGATCACCTGGAGGCCGGCCGCGCGAGCGTATGCGCACACGTCCTCGAGCGCGCGGACGCCGTCCGCGCCCAACGCCTCGAAGAACGCGACCTGCGGCTTCACACCGACGACATACGGCGCAACGGCATCCACGAGTCCACGGCAGAAGCGGGCACAGGCATCGGCCGACTCGGCGCGGCCGAGGTGCGCCTCGCCCTTCAGCTCGACCGGGAGGAGATCCGGCCGCGGATCGAGCCCTACGACGAGCTGCGAACGCTTGTGCTCGACGGCCTCGGCGAGACGGTCGGCGAAGTGCGTCGTCGCGACGGTCGCCACGCCGTTGACTGTACTGACCCCGAAAGACAGCGAGGGCCGCTCGGTTAGGAGCGGCCCTCGGAGCGAAAAGCAGAGGCTCGGCTAGCCGCCGCCCTTGACGGCCGCCTTGAGCTGGCTCCCTGCCGTGAACTTCGGCACCGTGGCTGCCGGGATCGTCACCTTCTGGGACGGGTTGCGCGGATTCACGCCCTGCCGCTCGGCGCGCCGCTGCGTCGTGAACTTCCCGAAGCCGGTGAACGCCACTTCTCCGCCGCCCTTCAACGTGTCGGTGATCGAGTCGAGGAAGGCGTCAACGGCCCTCGCCGCGTCTCGGCTCGAGAGGCCCGACTTGTTGGCGACCTCGTTAACGAACTCTTGTTTCGTCAAGTCCCGCTCCTCCTGTCGACAGTTCGGACCACGGGCAAAGACCCTAACAGCCCAGTCGGACCCGCTCAACCATGCGGTTTTGCTGGTGTTTTTGCCGCTTCGAGGATCTCGCTCGCACGGAAAATCGGCCTGAGCCGCACGGCGTGACGGGCCAGGGCGTCCGCTCCGCCCTCCTCGCGGTCGACCACGCAGACCGCTGTCCGCACGGTCAGTCCGGCCTCGCGCAGCGCCTCGACGGCCTGCAGCAGGGCCCCGCCGGAGGTCACGACGTCCTCGACGAGGCACACGCAATCGCCTTCGTCGTACACGCCTTCGAGCCGCTTCGAGGTCCCGTACTCCTTTGCCTCCTTGCGCACGATCAGGAAGGGCAGCCCGGATGCGAGCGAGCCCGCCGCCGCGAGCGCGACCGCGCCGAGCTCCGGGCCCGCCAGCCGGACGGCGTCGGGCTCGAAGGCTGCCACCGACTCGGCGATGCGCTCGCCGAGCGCCTCGAGCAGGTCGGGGCGGGTCTCGAACCGGTACTTGTCGAGGTAGTAGCGCGAGCGCTTCCCGGAGCGCAGGACGAAATCGCCCTCGAGATACGCGGCCTCGCGGAGCGCGAGCTTCAGCTCTGCGTCGGTCACTCAGGCACCGCTTGCGGTGCCGACATCAGGATCGGCGGCTCGCCGCCGATCCGTCTGAACTGACCGGTCCACACACTTCGAAGACCCTCCCCACCGATCACGAAGCGCGGGCTTCGCTGATCAGCTGCCGCGCGAGCGGCAGGAGCCGCTCCGCTCCCGGCGAGCCGTCCGTCAACGACAGCATCGAGCCGTCCTCGAAGTAGAGGTCGGCGCGCTCCCGCTGGGCCGTCTGGCGGCGGATGAACGCGGCGCCGGCGAGCAGCCCTCCGACCACGCCGAGGATCGCGGCGGCGCTACGACGCATCGGTCTTCTTTCGTGTCGCGGTCTTCTTCTTGGCCGCTGCGGTCTTCTTCTTCGCCGCCCCCGCGGTGGACGTCTTCTTGCGCGCGGGCGGGCGCGGCGGCCTGACGCTGCGGAGCGCCGACTTGAGGTCGTAGAAGACGAGACCGACCGTCGGGTCGGGCCCGGTTGTCGCGGCGATCGTCGCCTTCCCTTCGCGCACGACGAAGACGCTGCCCTCGCCGGTCGCCACCTCGAGCTGCGTCAGCGGCGAGTCGCCCGTCTTGATCTCCTCCGCGGCGGCCACGAGCCCCTCGGCGGCCCTCGCCAGGGCGTCACCGTTCGGAACGGTCGAGCCGGCAACCTTTCCCTTGTCGTCAAAGACGACGGCCGCCTTGATCTGCGACGAGATCTCGGTCAGGTCGGCGAGTGCCTGCTGGGCATCCATCGGCTAGCAAGTCTAGGGTCCGGCCAGATGCGGGTGCGCAGGCGGGATCTGTGGCGCAAGTTCTTCGCCGACCGGGGGACGCATCTCGCGGCGATGATCGCCTACTTCGCGCTGCTGTCGTTCGTCCCGCTGACGTTTCTCTCGCTCTCGCTGCTCGGCCTGACAGGCCGCGCGGACGAGTCGTCCTTCCTCGTGAAGGAGATCAAGCACACGCTGCCCGGCACGCCGATCGACCGGATCATCGACCTCGTCCACACCGTGCAGGACAACGCGGCGGCGCTCGGGATCGTCGGCGGCCTCGCGCTCCTCTGGACGTCGGTGTCCCTCTTCAGCGTGCTCGAGTCGGCCTTCAACATCGTCTACGGCCGCCCGAACCGGGCGTTCCTGCACGGCAAGGGACTGGCGACGGTGCTGATGGTCGGTTCCCTGGTGACGCTCTTCGTCGCGCTGCTCGCCGGTTCCCTCGGCGTTGCGGCGCTCAAGGAATACGCGCCCGGGTTCGTCGGCAACTCGACGACGGCCTACATCCTTTCGATCGGCGTGTCGCTGTTCGGCGTCTTCGTCTTCCTCGTCTCCTGTTACTACGTGCTGACCAACGAGGACCTGTCCGTGCGGGAGGTACTGCCCGGGGCCGTGCTGGCGACGGTGTTCTTGGAGGCGACGTTCCAGGTCCTGCCGCTGTACCAGCGCTACGCGGACCTCAACCCGGCACTGCGTGCCTTCGGCGCGCCCGCGATCCTGCTCGTCTGGCTGTACGTGATGTCGAACGTGATCGTCTTCGGAGCGGAGCTCAACTGGTGGAGATCGCGACGCCGAGAGCAGCACCTAGTCGAAGAACTGCCGGGCTTGGCGTAGCAGCGCACGCGCGGCATTGGCTCGATGCGAGTGCTGCGCCTTCCAGTCGTTGCCCAGCTCTGCCACGGTTTGCTGCTCGCCCTCCGGGACGAAGACAGGGTCGAAGCCAAAGCCTTCGGCCCCGCTCGGCTCGGCGGCGATGCGGCCCTCGAGCGTCCCCGTGCCGCGCAGCTCCTCCCCGTTCGGGCCCAGCCCGACGAGCTCGCAGACGTAGCGCGCCCGCCGCCCGTCGCCCTCGAACCCGTCCAGCGCGCGCAGCATCCAGCCCACCTCGTCGCCGGCCGCGCCGCGGGAGGAATGGACGCCAGGCCCGCCGCCCAGGCCGTCCACCTCGATCCCGGAGTCCTCACCGAGCACCCAGAGCTCGGCCGGCGCGAGTGCCCGGCCGAACCGAGCCTTCGCCAGGGCGTTGTCGTAGTAGGTCGCGCCGTCCTCGGGCGGATAGTCGTCCGCGTCGAGCACGCCGACCTCCCAGCCGGGGAGGAGCCGCTCGAGCTCGCGCGCCTTGTTGGCGTTGCGCGAGGCGAGCGCTGCTTTCAATCCGTCCAGCGGACGTCGGCGACGTTCGGAACGTCGGCGATCCGCGCGACGAGTCGCGGCGCGCCCACGCCGCGGGGAAGGGCAACGTCGAGCTCGAGCCGGCGGCGGTCGCCCTCCTGGCTCACCTGAATCGAGTCGATCCGCGCACCCACCCGCTCGATCTCGTCGATCACCTCGCCAGGCGGGTTGCCGGCGGGCAGTTCGACGAGCAGCCGCCCGTCTTCGGGACGGAACCGCCGCAGGATCCGGTAGGCGATGATCCGCAGCGGATAGAGCGCGATCAAGACGAGCGCCGTCGTGATCACGGCCGCGCTGTAGTACCCCGCTCCGCAGGCGAGCCCGACGGCCGCGACCACCCACAGCGTGGCCGCCGTGGTGAGGCCGCGCACCGACAGTCCCTGCCGGATGATCGCGCCGGCCCCGAGGAAGCCGATCCCCGTCACGATCTGGGCAGCGATGCGGGTCGGGTCGGCACGCACAACCGACTGTCCCGATTCGAGGAAGGCGTGGAAGCCGTACGCGCCGACGATCGTGAACAGCGCGGAGCCGAGCGCCACGAGCAAGTGCGTGCGCAGGCCGGCCTCGCGCTCGCGCAGCTCCCGCTCGATTCCGATCAAGCCGCCGAGCGTCGCCGCGAGCGCGAGCCGCAGCAGCGACTCGTCCCAGTTCAGCGTCGGCAGGTTGCTAGACGCGAGCTGCAGCAACTGCCTCGTCCTGTGCGGCGGCGAGCTCCTCGATTCCGCCGGCGGCCAGCTCGAGCAGGTCGTCGAGACCGGCGCGGCTGAATGGTGTCTTCTCCGCCGTGGCCTGCACCTCGACGAGCGCGCCGTCGCCGGTCATCACCACGTTCATGTCCACCTCGGCCTTCGAGTCTTCGGAGTAGTCGAGGTCGAGCAGCGCCGTTCCGCCGACGATCCCGACCGACACGGCTGCGACCGATCCGCTCAGCGCCTTCGAGAGCCCGAAGCGATCGAGGGCACGACGCGCGGCGACGTAGGCACCCGAGATCGCGGCGCAGCGGGTGCCGCCGTCTGCCTGCAGCACGTCGCAATCGACCCACAACGTTCGCTCCCCGAGCGCCTCGAAATCCGTGACGGCCCGCAGCGAACGTCCGATCAACCGCTGGATCTCGACCGTCCGCCCGCCCTGCTTCCCGCGCGACGCTTCGCGTTCCGTTCGATCTCCCGTCGACGCGGGCAGCAGCGAGTACTCGGCCGTCAGCCAGCCGCGTCCCTTCCCGTAGAGCCAGCGCGGCACGCCCTCCTGGATCGACGCCGTGCAGAGTACTTTCGTCTTCCCCTGCGTGAAGAGGACCGACCCGTGCGGCTGCTCGAGGTAGTCGGGCAGCAGCTCGAGTGGCCTCAGCTCGTCCGGCCTGCGTCCGTCGTTCCTCATGCGGCGGCCAGCGCGGCAAGCTCGACATGCTCGACGTCCGCGATCGGAAGCTGCAGGAAGCGGACGCCCAACTCGCGGAACGTCTCCGGATCGCCCGTCGTGAGGAAGCGATACGTCCCTTCGCGCGCAACGTCGTTCTCGTAGCCCTTCCGCGCCAGGGTCTGCGCCACCTCGTGCGCGGTCTCCTCCGCGGAGAACACGAGCGTCACGTCGCGGCCGAACACGCGCTGGAAGATCGGCCGGATCAGCGGGTAGTGCGTGCAGCCGAGGATGACCGTGTCGACGCCCACGTCCTTGAGCGGTGACGCGTACTCGCGCACCGCGTCAGTCGTCTCGGCGCCGAACGGATCGTCGCTCTCGATCAGCGGCACGAGGCGCGGGCACGCAACCTGCACGAGCTCGACTCCGGCGTCGAGCGCATGCACGAGCTCGCGGTAGCGGCCGGCGTCGACCGTTCCTTCGGTCGCGAGCAGGCCGATGCGGCGATTGCGCGTCGCCTGAACGGCCGCGTGCGCCTCGGGCGTGATCACCCCGACCACGGGGAGTTCGAGCTGCTCCTGCAGCTGCGGCAACGCCGCGGACGTCGCGGTGTTGCACGCGTTGACGACCAGCTTGACGCCCTGCTCCTGCAGGTACGCCCCGATCTCGCGCGCGAAGCGCCGCACCTCCGCGAGCGGACGCGGCCCGTACGGGAGCCGCGCGTGGTCGCCGAGGTAGACGAAGTCCTCGTGCGGCATGGTCACGAGGCACTCGTGCAGGACCGTGAGGCCGCCCACGCCAGAGTCGAACACGCCCACAGGCCGCGAATCCATGCCCGGCGATGCTATCTCCGGAGTAGGCTTGAAGCTGTGCGACGGCTCGTCGTCATGCTCTGTGCGGTCGTGGCGGCGCTCACGTCGCCGTCCCTCGCGCGAGCGACCGAAGTCTCGCTGGTGATGGACGACGGCGTGCATATCTTCGCGTCCGTGCTCGAGCCGGGCGGCAGTCCTCCGACCGGGGGCTGGCCCGGCGTGATGATGTTCCATGGGCTCGGCGGCAACCACAAAGACCTGCTGCCCCTCGCCGACACGTACGTCGCGAAGGGCTACGCCGTGTTCGTGCCGGACGCGCGCGGTCACGGCGCATCGGGGGGATACGTCTCGCTCGACGGACCGCGCGAGGTTGCGGACGTGCGCAGCGAGCTGCAGTGGTTCGCTGGGCTGCCGGACGTAAGCGACACGCAGATCGGCGCCTGGGGCATCTCCCTCGGCGGCGGCGCCGCCTGGAACTCCGTCGTCGCCGGTGTCCCGTTCAGAGCGCTCGAAACGTTCCAGACGTGGAGTGACCTCTACAGCGCGCTCTACCCACAGAACCTCGGCAAGGCTGGAGCGATCTACGCGTTCGCGCAGAGCGTGCCGCCCGAGCGCATCGATCCTGCGCTGCGCGCATTCGTCCCACAGCTGATCAGCGGCGACAACCTGTCGGCGGCACGTGACCTGCTCGGCTCGCGTTCGAGCCTGAAATTCCTGTCGACGGTGACCACCCCGAGCTTCCTGTTCCAAGGCAGGCGCGACTTCGCGTTCGACATCGACCAGGCGGCTGCCGCCTACAGCAGACTCGGCGGGCCGAAGCGACTGTACGTCGGCGACTTCGGCCATTCGCCGTCGCGTTTCCCCGGCCCAGACCTCGCGCATGTGCTCGAGCTGTCGACGCGTTGGTACGACCGCTTCCTGAAGAACGAGCCGAACGGGGTCGACAAGGAGAAGCCGGTACAGGTCGCCAGCGACCCGTGGCGAACGGCGGCGAGTTACCCGTCGGTTCCGAAGGTGCTCCGGTTCACGCTGAACCGCGGCGGAGCGCAGGTCATGACGGCGCGCGGAAAGATCGTCTACACGTTCCCGCCGCTGAAGCGCACGGTCGAGCAGTTCGGCGCGCCCGTCGTGTCGGTCACCGCGTCGACGACGACGCAGTGGCCGCATCTCGTCGCGGTGCTCACCGCGGGCAGCACAGTACTGAGCGAGGGCGGCGCTCTGACGCCGTTCGGCAAGACGCCGCGCGGCGTGAAGTTCAAGCTGATCGCCGACGCGAACCTGCTGAAACGCGGAACCCGCCTCCGGCTCACGCTCGGCGGCACGTCGACCGTGCAGAACATCGCCAACCTGCTGTACCTGAAGCCTGTCCCGGACGAGGCGCGCCTCAAGGTCGGCCGCGTGACCTTGACCATGCCGGTGCTGCCGAAACCGATCTCGAGGTGATTGCGCCCGTCGCCGCGGCCGCGCTGGCGCTTGCGACGCCCGGCGTCACTCCTACGACCATCACCCTGGGCGGGACGATCCCGATCACCGGCCCGGCGGCGGCGTACGGCTCCGTCGGCCGTGGCGCCGACGCGTACTTCAAGTACGTCAACTCGAAAGGCGGCGTCTTCGGCCGCAAGATCGTCTACAAGTACGAGGACGACGAGTTCCTGGTCGCCAACACGATCTCGCTCACACGCGAGCTCGTGGAGCAGGACAACGTCCTCGCGATCTTCAACAGCGTCGGCACGGAGCACGCGCTCGCGATCCGCTCGTACCTGAACGACCGCAAGGTGCCGCAGCTGTTCGTCGGCAGCGGGGTATCCAAGCTCGCGACCGAGCACAAGAAGTACCCCTGGTCGATGGGCTATCTGCCGAGCTTCGCGGGCGAGGGCGCAATCTACGGCCGCTACATCGCGGCGCACCAGCCGAAGGCGCGGATTGCGGTGCTCTACGAGAACTCCGACTTCGGCAAGGACATGCTCAACGGGCTGCGCCGCGGGCTCGGCGGCAAGGCGAAGATCGTCTCGACGCAGGCCTACGAGGTCGAGGACAGCGACATCAGCTCGCAGATGGCGAAGCTGAAGAGCTCGGGCGCGGACACCCTGATGCTGTTCGCGACGCCGAAGTTCGCGATCTTCGGGTACGTCGGCTCGTTCCGGCTCGGCTGGCACCCGCACGTCTACGTGACGTCGGTGTCGATCTCCCCGGACATCATCAAGATCGCGAAGTTCGGATCGAGCCAGAAGCAGGTGGAAGGCTCGATCTCGATCGCCTTCGTCAAGGATCCGACCGCGAGGGAATGGGCGAGGGACAAGACGGTCCGGCTCTACAAGACGATCATGAAGCGCTACCTCCCGTCGGCGAAAGCGGACGACGTCTTCAACTACTACGGGATGGCCGTCGCGTACACGATGGTCGACACGTTGCGGAAGGCCGGGCGCAATCCAACGCGCGAGAGCGTCCTGCGCGCCGCGACGCACCTCGACGAGACCAACCCGTTCCTCCTCCCCGGGGTCCGGATCAAGACGAGCCCGAACGACTACTACCCAATGGACAAGGTCAAGCTCGCGCGCTACCACCTGACGCACTGGCGGTTTTTTGGGAAGCTGGTCAACGCACGCGATTAGTCACAACCTTCCAGGGAATTCAGCGTCTAACGGAGGGGTTTTTCTCATTTCGAAGTAGGAAAGGAAGGGTATGAAGACACTGCTCAAGCTGGCCGTGCTCGCCATGGCGGGCACCGCAGCGCTGGCGCTGGCGGGGAACGCGCTCGCGGTGCAGAAGCTGAGCGTCACGCAGAGCGCGACGTCGCTGACGATCAAGATCTCGCAGGCGCAGTCCGACGCGCAGCCGGCCAGGATCACGATCTACGTCCCGACCGGCTACTCGATCAACGCCTCGGCCTCGCCGGGAACGAAGATCGGGACGACGAGCGGCTCGGTGTTCGCACGCGACGCGAACATCCCGCTGCCGCTCTCCGGCGACGTGATCGTCGCGCCGCCGAACACGAACGCGCCGGGCTGCGCGGTGGGCACGCACCTGGCCGTGTGGCTCCTCGCGCTCTCCGTCGCGGGGCAGAACATCAACCTGCCGGTGCACGTCGACCAGACGACGGGCGCAGAAGCTGCGCTCGGCGCCTACAAGCTGGTCGTCTGCCTGGCGCCGGCGGATGTTCCGCAGGGAACTCCGGGCCGCTCGCCGAACGGGGCGCAGCTGCTCGAGGCGGTGTTCACGACGAACAACATCTTCACCGTCCCGGCGGGCGCGAACGTCTGGAAGACGATCACGACCCCGTACACGCCGGGCACCGGCGCACCGAATGTCGCAGGCACCGTGGAGACGCGTTCGATCGTCTCGGCAGGCACGATCTCGATCGCCAAGAAGATCACGAGCCTCAAGAAGCGGACCCTGCGGATCTCCGGCACGGTGTCGCAGTCGGGCGCGGGGGTCGCCGGCGCTCAGGTGAGCCTCCTGCTCAACGGCAAGGTGTCCCGCTTCAAGGCGCGCACGAATGCGCGCGGCGGCTACACGCTCAGCCTCAGGAAGACGGGCAGTAGGGCGACGACGACCTTCCAGGCCCGGGTGACCGTTGGCGAGCGGGACGTGACCTCGACGGGCTGCGCGAGCCCGTCGCTGCCGGGCATCTCCTGCGTGAGCGCGACCGCCTCGGCGTTCACCGCGGTGAGCGCGAGGCTCAAAGTCCGGCTGTAAAGCGAGCTGCTGGGGTCTGACCCCTCCGGGGGTCAGACCCCTGTCGGACCCCATATGCTGGCTCCGTGGGCGAGATCCGGATCGGCACCTGCTCCTGGGCCGACGAGGCGCTCTCGAAGCACTGGTACCCCAAGGGGCTGGCGGCCGCGGAGCGGCTGCCGTACTACGCGCAGCACTTCGACACCGTCGAGGTGGACTCCACCTACTACCGGCTGCCGGCCGAGGAGATGGTGCGGCGCTGGGCCGAGCGGACGCCCGACGACTTCGTCATGCACGTCAAGGCGTTCGGGCTGATGACCCGGCACCCCGTGAAGCTCGAGGCCCTTCCTCCCGATCTGCGCGAGGAGGCGCCGACCGATGACAAAGGCCGCGTCGAGCGACCGTCGCGCGAATTTCGTGGAGAGGTCTTCCGCCGCTTCCTCGAGGCGCTCGAGCCTTTGCGCTCCGCCGGCAAGCTCGGCGGGATCCTCTTTCAGTTTCCGTCGTACGTCGTCTACAAGGACCGCTCGCTGGAATACCTGGAGTGGGCGAAGGGGCAGCTCGGCGACGACGAAATGCTGGTGGAGTTCCGCCATGTCAGCTGGCTCGACGAGGAGCATCGTGACGAGACGCTGCGCTTCCTCGAGGAGCTCGGAGCGACCCACGTGATCGTCGATTCCCCGCGCATCGAGGGCGCGAAGAACGTCTCGCCGACCGTGCTCGCGCTGACCGGTCCGACGGCCTACCTCCGCTTCCACGGCCGCAACGCGGACACCTGGAACAAGCGCGGCGGCAGCGCGTCGGAGCGGTTCGACTATCTCTACTCGGACGAGGAGCTGCAGGAGTGGGTCGGCCCGCTGCGCGAGGTCGCAGAGCAGGCGGAGCAGGCCTACGCGTTCTTCAACAACAACGCGACGAGCCCGGACGGGCGAGGCGGGAGAATGGCGCAGGCCGCGGCAAATGCGAAGGCGCTGCAGCGTCTGCTGCGATCGGCGAATGTCCAGGTGAGCTGATGCACGTCCTCGCAGTCATCCACGGCGACAACGTGCGGGCGGGCGTCTTCGGCGACGCCGTCGCGGCCCGCGGGCACACGCTCGAGGAGTGGAGCCTGGCGTGGGGCACGCCGCTGCCGCGGCCGCTCGACGCGTACGGCGGCGTGCTCGTCTTCGGCGGCGCCATGCACGCGGACCAGGCTTCTCACCATCCTTGGTTGCGGGAGGAGAACCTCTTCCTGCAACGGCTGCTGGACGTGCGCAAGCCGGTGCTCGGGATCTGTCTCGGAGCACAGCTGCTGGCAAAGGCGGCGCACGCGCCGGTCGCGCCGGCGGTCGAGGCCGAGATCGGCTGGTATCCGGTCGAGCTGACCGAGGAGGCGTCCGACGATCCCCTCCTCGGCGCACTGCCCCGGCGGTTCGACGCGTTCCAGTGGCACTACTACACGCACGGCTTGCCGGCCGGAGCGGTGGAGCTTGCCCGCAGCTCGGTCTGCACGCAGGCGTTCCGGCTCGGCGACAGCGCCTGGGGTGTGCAGTTCCACCCGGAGGTGACGCTCGAGCAGATCGAGAGCTGGCTGCAGGAGGACGAGCCGGTGCCCGCGACGTTGCTCGACGACACCCGGGAGCGGATCGGTGAGTGGAACGCTCTTGGGCGCACGCTCTGCGACGCGTTCGTCGACGTCACCGAGCGGGTCGCGACGCCGGCCTAGCCCTTTTCCAGCGGCAGCTCAGAATGGCGCGACCACTCGTGCCACGACCCCGCGTAGTTGCGCACCCGGTAGCCGGCGGAACGCAATGCGAGCGTCGCCAGCGCCGAGCGTGAGCCCGAGTGGCAATAGGTGACGATCTCGTCGGCGTCGCCCATGCGCGCGCGGATGCGGTCGCCGGGCAGCGGCTGCCCCGGCCCGAGGAACAGGTCCTGCACGTGCAGGTGGAGCGCCCCGGGAATCCGTCCCTGGCGCGGGTCGCAGGGATAGCCGTGCTTGCCCCGGAACTCGTCGTCGGTCCGGACGTCGAGGATCGTGAGCGCAGGATCGTCCAGCCGCCGGGCCAGCTCCTCCCGCGTCGGCACCGCCTCGAGGCTCGGCTCGAATTTGGTCTTGACCGGCTGCAGCTCGACCTGTCCTACCTCCGGCTCGCTCGGCCACGCTGCGAGCCCGCCCAGCAGGACGGCGACGCGCGGATGGCCGGCGAGCTCCGCCATCTGCGCGGCCGGCATCGCGCCGACGCCGTCACCGCGGTCGTACAGGACGAGCCGTTCCTCCCCGGTGACGCCGTGGCGGCGCAGGCGCAGGCCGACCTCCGACGCGAGCGGCTCGAGCACCTCGCGGTCGCTCATCGGCGGCGGCGAGCCGAGCACGAGCGGCTTGGAGCCGGGGATGTGCCCGCGCGCGTGCGCGTTCGGCCCGCGCACGTCGCCGAGGAACAGGTCGCCGGCCGCCAGCTCGCGCTGCAGCCACGAGACATCGACGACGGCGGGCAGGTCAGACACGGTCGAGGAACTCTCGCACGATCGTGTTGAACTCGTCGGGGCGTTCGATGTTCACGAGATGTCCGCTTCCGGGCACCTCACGGATGTCGAACTCGGCGAGCTCGTCCGCCGTGACGAAGTTCTCGTGCTCGCCGATCACGAACTGCAGAGGACCGGGGAAGTCGCGCGCGAGCTGCGTCGAGTCTTCGCGATCTCGGATTGCCTCGATCGCGGCGACCAGCCCGTCCTCGTCGCGAAACAGCAGGCGTTCGTCCGCGACGCTCGGATCCGCGAACAGCTTCGGCACCATCATGCGCCAGAGCCCGTCCGGCCCTTCGTTCTGGATCAACCTGATCGTGTCGGCGCGCCCGGCGCGGCGGTCGTCGGAGTCGGGGTCGGGCCGCGCGCCCACCAGCAGGAGAGCGCGAACGCGTTCCGGCGCGCGACGCGCAAGTGCCAGCGCGGCATAGCCGCCCATCGATGCGCCGACGACGACGAGCTCGCCGTCGATCTCGTCGGCGAGCGATTCGGCCCAGGCGGCCATCGTCCGCCCACGTCCGTAGAGGCGCGGCGTGACCACCTCGTGGCCGGCCAGCACGGGCCGCTGCACCTCCCACATCCGCTCGTCGAGCGGAAGCGCGTGGAGCAACAGGATCTTCAAAGGGCGGCGACGAGGTCGAGCTCGGCCGCAATCGACGGCCGTGTCGACAAACGCTCGAGCCAGTCACTCAGCACCGGGAAGGAGCCGAGCTCCACTCCCATGCGATCCCGGGCGCGGACGATCCAGGGAACGTATGCGGCGTCGGCGAGCCCGAACTCGCGGCCGCTCAGGTAGGGCCGTGCGTCGAGGACGGCGTTCAGCTTCGCCAGCTCCGAATCCAGACGCTCGCGCGCACCCTCCTCACCGCGCCGCAGCGCGTAGTAGGGCTTCGAGAGCTGGTCGAAGCGGAAGACGAGCAGGCGGCCGAACGCGCGCTCGCCCGGATCCGCGGGCCACAGGGCCGGCTCCGGGTAGCGCTCCTCGAGGTACTCGTCGATCACCGCCGACTCCGGCAGGACGAACGCGTCCTCCTCGATGACCGGAACCCTGCCTAGCGGGTTCTTCTCGTAGATCCAGGCGGGTCGGTCGTCGAGGTCGACCTCGACCGTCTCGTATTCGAGGCCCTTCTCGGCGAGGACGATGCGCACGCGGGCGCAGTACGGGCAGCGATCCGCGTCGTAGAGCGTGATCACCGTTCGATCCTAGCCTCGAGGTTCATGACAGCCGCGATCTGCTCGAGCAGCTCGTGCGCGGGCGGCAGCTCTGACGGCGAAGACGCCGTGCGCGCAACGGCGCGGACGCGAGCCGGGTCGGCGCCCGTCAGCCGCGCGACGAGCGTCGCGTTCGCCGCGAGAGAGAGCTCATCCGCCTTGTTCAGGTCTCCGTAGTAGGTCGGCACCGAGAGGTACTCGTCGACCATCCGCCCGCGGTCGAACAGGAGGAAGCGCACGACGGCATCCTCCTCGAGCGCGAGGGCGACGACCGGCACGCCCATCCGCTCGGACAGCTCGGCGCCGAGCCGCCGTTGCGCACTGCGGTCGTGGTCGCACAGCTCGTCCGTGACGGCCACCCAGCCGTTGCGTGCGGGTGCGACCTCCGTCCAGCCTGTATGGCCGAGCCGCGGCATGAACTGCTTCGCGGCACGCTCGACACCTGCCTCGTCATCCGTCTGCACGTGAGTCGAGGCGAACGACCGAGCCTGCGCCGGGGTGTCGAGCCTCTGCTCCATTTCGTCGAGCGGAACCGCCATCAGCACCTCGTACGCGCGGAAGCCGAGCCGCTCGTAGAGGCGCCGCGCCCCGTCGTTCACGAGTGCGACGTCCAGCGAAAGATGCGACACGTCGTGCTCACGAAACCGCTGCGCGACTGCCGCGATCAGCTCGCGACCGACACCGCGGCCGCGCGACTCGGCAGTGACGAAGAGGTCGTAGAGATGGCCGCGGATCGGGGTCTGCGGGACGACCGAAGCGAGCGCGTAGCCGACCGGCTTGCCGTCGTCCTCGGCGATCAGCGCGACGCCGTCCCGGATCGTCTCGTCGACGTCCTCCGCGACCGTCTCCCACGGCTCGTCGAAGAAGGGCGGCTTGTCGAGCTCGCGCTGGAAGTCGTCGCGCAGCCGGCGGAGAAGCTCGAGGTCGGCTGCCTTGGCGTCTCGGATCGTCATTGGTAGCGCAGCGCTGCGAGCAGGTAGTGGGCGCTCAGGTTCTGGAAGGGGCGAAACCGCTCGCCCGCGGCGCGGACGTCGGTGACCTCAGGGTAGAACGTCTTCACGGCCTTGCGCAGGCCGAGGTCGCCCGCCGGCCAGGCCTCGGGACGGGCGAGGTGCCGCGCGAGGAACCAGTCGGCGCTCCATTCTCCGAGGCCGCGGAGCGAGGTGAGCCGCGCCTTCACCTCGTCGTCCGGGAGCGCAGCCAGCGAATCGAAGTCGAGTTCGGCACGAGCGAGGCCGAGCACGTACTCCGCCTTGCGCCGCGAAAACCCGAGCGCGGTGAGCTCTTCTTCGCTCGCGCGCCCGACGCGCTCGCGCCTTGGGAAGGCGACTGCACGTTCGGCCGGTACGCCGAAGCGCTCGATGAACCGGCTGCGCACCGCAAACGCAGAGTGCAGCGAAACCTGTTGTGCCGTGATCGACGAAACGAGTGCTTCGAAGGGGTCTGGCGCGAGCGGCGGGCGGAAGCCCGGGAAGAGGTGGACCGTCTCCGCGAGGACGGGGTCGTCCTGGGCGAACGCGTAGAACGCGTTGAGGTCGAGCTCGAGCCCGAGCAGCTTGCGCACGACCGGCTCGATCGTCTCGTCGAGCGGCTCGACCTGCACGCCGCCGTTCGCGGGCATGATGCGCACCTCGCGCCCCGCGACCACGCGTTGCAGCCCGCCGTCGTACCAGACGTTGGCGCGATCGACGCCCCAGAAAGTGAAGCGGTCGAGCGAGCGTTCGAAATCGTAAGGCTGCGGAACCCCGATCAGACCCACGCGGTTGAGGCTAGCGACACCCTGTGGAACGACCGTCACGCTTTCGTTACACCCAGGGTCAGACCCAGCGGTTCGGAACGCGGCTCGATCCGACCCCCGCGCTGTGGAGGGATCGTCACGCTTTCGTTACACCCAGGGTCAGACCCTGGTCGTTCGAGACGCGTCCGCGAAGGCGCGGCCGTCACCGGCGGCGACGAGCGAGAGCTCCGGTCGCGCTGCGAGCAGCAGCATCGCGTGGCTCCAGGCGAGTGGAACGACCCAGGCGGGATCGCCACTCTCCGTCACCTGCTCGGGCAATAGGCCGAGCTTCGTCTGCGCGCCCAGCGCGTACTCGAGCGCTCGCTGGAGGCCCGCCGCCTCGCCGACCTGGCGGTGCCAGAGCCCGAGCCACAACGCCGCGAGGACCCAACGGTTCCCGCCCGCATAGGTGTCGCCCGCGTAGCGCAGCAGGCTGCCCGCCTCGCAGCCGAGCTCGGCCTGCAAGGCGGCAATTGTCGCGCGCATGCGCTCGCCGCCGGGAGCGACCGCCGCGAACGGCCACGCGAGGCCGAGCAGCGACACGTCGAGCGTCGGATCGGCGAGCGAGCGGAGATAGCGGCCGTGGAAGTCACTCCAGAGCTCACGCTCGATCGCCTCACGCACGACCTCGGCGGCCGTCTCGTATCCCTCGGCGAGCGGCGCCTCGTGTCGACGCGCCATCGCCGCGCCAGCGCGCAGCCCGCCGTAGACCGCGGCGGCAGTGAAAGCGTGCCGGCCCTCCCGCTCCTCCCAGAGATCCGCCGTGGCGACGGGCAATCCGTCGTCCTCGATCGTCCCGAGCAGGAAGTCGGCGGCGCGCTTCGCCGACGGCCACAGGTCGGCGTCCAGCGTTTCGTCGCGCAGCTGCTGCCATGCCGCCTCGTAGGCGAACAGGATCGCGCCGGTCTCGTCGAGCTGGTGCCGGCACCACGAGGGCGCAAGCGAGCCGTCAGTCCAGTGGCGCTGCAGCCAGAGCCCCTCCGGCTCCTGCGCAGTCGGCAGCCAGCGCAGCGCACGCTTGGCGAGATCGTCCCGACCCGCGGAGAGGAAGGCGAGCACGATGAACGCGAGGTCGCGGCCCCACACGAAGCCGTAGCCGCCCGAGTGCTCGAACTCCGGGTCGAGCTCAGGCGCGGCGATCACCGCGCCGGTGTCGCGATCCGACAGCAGCTCGAGCGCGAGCAGCGAGCGCCGGTACAG
>WNGA01000635.1_pt1 | contig 55405 bp, 39 predicted proteins | sample 5400061 | NCBI WGS metagenome assembly WNGA01 (sample SAMN13153366, study PRJNA577476) | soil metagenome | isolation source: 100 cm soil or saprolite under grassland replicate 2 | place: USA:California | collected 2016-06-15
CCTATGTATCCCACCTCCGGAGCCACTCTCCGCGCCGACATCAACCTCAAAGTCGAAGAAGCCGCCAGTGCCGACCGGTTCTTCGTCGGACATCTCGTCATGCCCGCCTTGGGCGTCGAGGCCAAGAGCGGCCAATACCCCAAAGTCAAAATCGCCGAAGCCGAATTGCTCTCCGCCGGCACCACCGTCCGCGAGCGCACCGGTTCCTATGGCGAAGCCTCCCGCCAGTGGACCAACGACACCTATGACTGCATCGACCGCGGCCTGGAGGAGCCGGTCGATGACACCGACCAGAAGGACCTGGCCCGGTTCTTCAACGTCGAGGCCAGCGCCGCCCGCTGGTGCCTGCGCAACCTGCGCCTGGATCACGAGGTCCGCGTCCAGGCCGCCACCATCAACACCACCAACTACGGCGCCGCCACCAACAGTTCGGTCGCCTACACCGAGGCCAACCTGGCCACCATCGACTTCCCCAGCGATGCGCTCAAGGCCATCGATCGCATCGAGGACAAGGGCCACATGCCCAACACCATCCTCATTCCCAAGGCCGTCTTCACCCGTCTTTCCCTCTCCGCCAAACTCCAGAACTGGATCCGCGGCACTTTGCGCGGCAGCGTCGAGATGCCCGTCAACGCCGAGACCATCGCCCAATCCTTCGCCGACCATGGCATCACCCAGGTGCTCATCGCCCGGGCCCGTTACAACACCGCCAAGAAAGGCCAGGCCTACACCGCCGCCCAGGTCTGGCCCAACACCCACGTCTGGATTGGCTACGTCAACCCTTCCGCCCGCACTCCGCAGGACGGCGGCAGCGGCTTCACCTTCGTCTGGAACGCCGAGGGGGGCCTGTGGGTCAGCGAGACCTACCGCAACGAGCAACGCCGTTCCAACCTCGTGCGCGTGCGCCAGCACACCGCCGAAAAAGTCACCGACGGCACCGCCGGCACCCTGATCGCCACCCAATATGCCTAGGAGCAATCTGCTTAATCCGATCGGTCGGATCCGTCGGATCGGTCGGATCGGTCCTATCAGCCCGATCGGTCGGATCCGTCGGATCGGTCGGATCGGTCCTATCAGCTGCAAATCGTAAATCGCAAGTTACCATGCCCCCTCCCACCATCATCCAAGGCCCCGCTTGCGTTTCTTGGAACGCCTACGATTTCTACACCCAGGGCCACGTGACGATCCACTACCGCTACGAGACCTGGAACCCGCATACCGCCGCCTACGGGAAGCTCGGCGAACGCTTCAAATCCAAGGTGGCCGAAGTCAGCTTCACTCCCGCGGGCATGTATACCGCCGCCAGTGCGGTGAAGTATTGGCCCAACAGCCAGGCCGACATCGGCAAGAGCATCTTCGGCGCCTCCCTCACGCCGGTCGTCATCGCGCCGCTCACGGGCAACAAAGTCACTTTCGTGCGCGGCGGCGTCAGCAAATGGCCCGCCCTCAGGCTTAGCCCGCTGGCAACCGTGTGGCAGGAGATGACTTTCCATTGCCTGGGCGACCCCGCGCTCGACCCGACAAATGCCGCTTACGTTCAGAGCATGGCCGCAACCGCCTTCCCTGCCACATTCGATGAGACCAAAATGATCAGCCCCCGCTACACGGCCAGCTTCACCGGCGCGGATGGCGTGGCCCAAAGCAGCATCGAGCCCGACGACGAAGGCTTCATGGTCGAGCCTGTATTCGAGACCAAGGCGATGTCGCTGGCGAACTTCGGCATGGTCGATTCCATCATCACTGGCATCGGTTGGCGTGCCCGCTTCAAGCCGCTCTCCCTGACCGAAGCCCAGATTACGGCCGCCCTCGGCCTCCAAAGCGCCACGGCTATCCAGCCGGGCGATGCGATTGGCCGCTCCACCGATCTGGTCATTACCGGCACCGGTCTCTCCTGGACCGGCAAACGCGCCGGCATGACCGATGCCGCGCTCCTCTACGGCCCCGGCGAATGGCGTCAGGGCGAAGTGGCCTTCGTCGGCAAGAGCCTCTTTAGCGCCGGGGTCGTGCAGCCGCTTTGGGTATTCGCCTAGCCCCCCCTGGTGAAATTCAAAATTATCAATTTTCAATTTTCAATTTTCAATTGTGAATGAAGATCGAAATTACCGGCCGCCTCGCCGGCGGCGCCAATTCCGGGCCGATGCTCCTTTGCACGTCCACCCCGGCCGCCGATACCGATCCCACCGGCCCGCTGGAAGGCTGGAGCTATTCGGCCCCACGCCTCGTTCAAAGTTCCCAACCCGTCCGCGCCGAATACCAGACCCACTTCAACCGCGGCGCCAAATCCTCCCGGTTGAGTTTCTCAGCCTTCCGGAAATTCGCCTCACGCCGCGCCGCCGAGGATTTCTGCATCCGGCACGAACAGTCGATCCCTCAAGGCGGCACCGTGAAGATTACGACAGATGGGGACGCCGGTGCCCAGCTCATCACCCTCGCCAACAGATTGTCGGAGGCAAACCATCGTGATGTTGGGTTCCGAGTTCCGCCTTCGGAGTTCCGGGTTCCGGGTTCCGAGTTCCGAGTTGGAAAAACCCGGAACCCGGAACTCAGAACTCGGAACCGCGATACCGAACACGGAACCCGGAACTGAATGAAATGAGCACCTTCCAACGCAACCGCATCCGACTGGCCGCCGATGGCGCCAGGCCATTTGCCGATCTGCTCGACCAGCTCACCGGCGCCACGCCCGTCTTCCCCCACGGCCGGAACATCAACGTCGAAATCGCCGTCTTCAACAACGCCACCCTGGATTCGCTGTCTAACGTCACCAGCCTCACCCTCGACATCAAGGACCTGACGGCCGCCGGTGTCATCGAGCCGGCCGCCGCCGCGCTTCTCACCAGGACCATTTCCTCGGCCAGCTTCAACCTCCAGCTCAAGCAGGACAACTGGGACAACGACGTGGACGTCAACGGCTCCAGTTACCACGCCGCCTTTGGCCTCACCAGTGCCGAGACCGGCGGTCTCTCGATGAGCGGCCAGGTCAACAACGTGAAGGGCTTTGGCCTCGTCCTCAGCGCGACTACCAGTGTCGGAATCGTCGTCCTGCTCTCGGGCGTCATCCAATTCCGCTACGACGGCGCCGGAGCCACCAGCGGCTCGCCTCCGCTCGCCGCCTACACGTTCACTGACCAGCAACTCCTGGCCATGCTCGCCGCCAAACTCAACGCCGGGGAAAACGACAATGGAGTCTCTTTCACCCTGCGCGGCGCCGCCGGCAAAGGCTTGCTCCTCTGGGTCGATGATTCCACCGGAACACCCGTCCTCAAACAAACCGTCCTGCCATGAACTTCACGAGTTCAAAGTTCAAAGTTCAAAGTTCAAAGTTCAAAGTTCTCAGCCTCATTCCCTCGCCCCCATCGGGGGAGAGGGCCGGGCTGAGGGGGTTCGGAAAATTGGAAATTTTCAATTTTCAATTTTCAATTTTCAATTGGCCGCTCGTCCTCTGCGTTTTCTGCGTTCTCTCGCGGTTAAATGCCTTCGCGGTTGATCAAATCGTCGAGGCCACCCTCACCGTCACCAACTTCAGCGGCATCGCCACCAACGGCTCGGCCACCCTCACCGTCAACGGCGCCACCCGCACCGCCACCAACAATGTCTCAGCCAATCCGGCCCTCTATTTTCTGGGAACCAACTCGATGCTCTTCGCCAAGACCAACCTCTACAATCACATCGCCCTTTACCCCTTCGGCGGCGCCGGAACGCGTCTCACCCTGATCAATATCAGCACCAACTCCTTCAAGCTGCGCGGCCAGCTCAACCAAACCATCAGTGCCTCCATTGGCGGCGCTTGGGGCACTGCAATCCTTTCCACCAACACGATCACCACTTTCACGGGAGTCACCGTCCCGCTCGAATACTACTCCACCGCGGAAGCCACGAATATCGCCTACGAGTTGACCCGCTTCTTCTCCTACGCTTCCAACGCCGTCGCCGCCGCGGCAACCGGGCTGAGCAATCACCTCAACCAATTCCTCCACCAAACCGCCAGCAACAAGCTTTTCTACGCCTCGACCAACAACGCCGGCGCCATCCAGAACGCCCGTCAGATGACCGGCACCAACGTCGCCTTGACCAATGTGCTCGTCCAATGGATTGGACTTAACGGCGTCACCTCCTTCAGCGGCACGAATATTCTGGCCACCAACGTCACCCTGCGGCACTTCAAGCTCATCGACGGCCGCCCCGAGGGCACCAACGCCGGCATCACCAACGGCTACACGCTCGGTCTCACCAATATCAATAGCGTCTCGTCCAATCATATCAACTTCGGCGAGGCTCTCCGCAGCGAAGGTTCCGGACCCAACTCGCTCCAACTCGGGAGCAACGCGACCGCCACCGCGCTGCGGGCAATCATCGCGGGGATCAACTCGACCAATTCAGGGCAGGATGGCGCGGTGTTCGGAAACCAGGCCACCAACCAGGCCAGCTACGGGTCCGTTTTCGGAAACCGCTCGAGCGTTTCCGGCGCGTCCTCCGCGGCTTTCGGTTCGCTCAATTACGTTTCCGGAGCCGCCAGCTACGCCGTCGGCCAGGCCATCCAGCTCACCAACGCCCAGCAGGTCTCGTTTGGATATTCCACGACGAATTCCGGGGACAATACCTCGACCGTCGGCGCCCAGGCTCAAGCCGCTGATTACAGCGCCACTGCATTTGGTTTTCAGGCCCAGGCCACGAAGACCTATAGCCTCGCGTTGGGTCCAACGGCCAGCGCGACCCATTCCAATTCCGCTGCCATCGGGCCGCCCGATCACACAGGAACAGCCGTGGCGACCACTCGCACCAACCAAATCGTCACGGGAACAGCCAATCAAACCTTGTACGTTCCAGGCGCTTTCTCGGCGGAAAATTACTCGAACCTGACGGCGATGGTCGGCAGCACCAATCGCTTCCCCGCCGGCTCGGATATTTCATTCGGCCGTTTTCCTATCACCACCGTCGCCAACGGCCACAACACCCTCAACGTCGGCACCAACGTTTACGTCGATCTCAGCGGCTCCCCCACCGCCCCTTGGACCTGGGGCGGCATCACGGGCGGGAATCGTGACGGCAAGCTCATCAAAGTCCGGAACTCCACTGGCTGGGCCGCGGACATCCTGCACAACTCCGGCACCGAACCGACCGCCAGCCTCCGCATCACGACCCCGACCTCGACCAACGTGACGCTGAATAACTCCGGCTGGGCCGAATTCCTCTACGACCCAAGCGCCTCCCGCTGGCAACTCGTGGATGTCTTTAACACCGCCACTCCTGTCGCTAGCGCCACGAACGCCGTCACCCAAGGCGAAAACCTCGGACTCACCAACGCGACTGCAATGGGCGTCTTCTACCAGGTCCAGGGCCAGACCAACGTGCAGTTCCGAACTGTCCGGGGCGGCGACCTCGTCACCCTCACCAACGAAGGCACGAATATCACGGTCGCCGCCAGCGCCGCTTATACGCTCATGCTCGGCAGCGCCGGCAGCCAAAGTCCTGCCGACTCCACGACCTACTACTACGGGGGCGACTGGAATGCCAATCTCAACACGACTTGGAACCTGACCAGCGTTGAAATCCCCAAAGCCGGGACGCTCAAACGAGTCTTCATCAAGGTCCGGGTCGCCGGCGTGCTCGGCACAACAGAAGCCGTGAGTCATTACCTGCGAATCAATGATACCACGGATGTCACTCTCAACACCACGGCGACTTACGATACGACCGCGACGAACATTGTGGCCTCGGGATTGAGCGCCGCCCTTGCCGCCGGGGATTATGTAAATCTCAAGATCGCGACACCCGCCTGGGTCACGAACCCGACGACAGTCCGCTTCTACGCCATCCTCTACATCGAATGAACCATGAAATTGAAAATTGAAAATTCTCCATTGGCAATTTGCACTTGGGCGCTGCTGCTCTGCTTGCTCTGCGCACTCCTGTTCACTAATCTTTCCGCCCAAAACGTCGCTATCCGCCCGCTCCTCGCCGAGCCGCTTCACGAATTCAACGCCATCCCCGGCTGCCCCACCAACTGGCCCGTCATCGTGGACCGCCTCGGCAGCAATACGATCAGCCCATTCCCCGGCCGAACTATTCTCACCGAAGACGAACTCGCCGCCCTCTATCGCGCCATCGGCCCAGCCTTCACGAACTGGCATCAAGGCGCTTGGGCCAATTACAACGCGACGAACGCCGCCGCACTTGATGCCCGCCGACTGATTCTCGAAACCCAACGCCAGGCCATTCTTAATCGGATTGAGACCCTCACCAACTCCAGCGACTTCACTACGGTCATGGCCCCGCTCATCGTCAGCAACCTCGTGCGACTCCGCCTTCTCGAAGAAGGCATTTCCCGGAGCCGATGAAATCGCGTCACGCAACACGCCTTTGCCATCCAGCCTGTCCGTCCCAGCAATCGTCCTCGCCGCCTCCGAAATCGTAAATCGTAAATCGTAAATCCCGATGGCCGACATTCAGGTTCATTCCACCTCTCAAGACGTGCTGGCTGCGGACACGGCCACCCGGGGGGCCCTCGATCAGTTCGTCCGCAAGCAACGCATCCTCGACCACCTCGCCCAAAGCCGCCGCGCCCGCCAATCCAGCAACTTCGATGACAAGACCGCCGTGGCTCAAGCCCGCATTCAGCGTCGCCTGGCCGCCCGGCGCCAGGAATCCGCCGTCGCTCAGTCCCAGGATATTGAAGCCGCCCGTCTCGCTCAGGCCGACCGAGTGGAAAGTCAGGAAGCCACCGACCCCCGAAGAACCCTCAGCGGGCCCAAGACGGCCGGAGACCCGGCATCCGCCCAGGAGTGGCTCGATTCCGCAGTCCGACTGCTGAACCTCCGTTGGGGCGACTCGCGCTCCACGGCGCAAACTCAAGAGGCGGCTGCCGAAGCGCCTGGCTCGAGGCGCCACGCCAACTTTCAAGGCCCCGCCGCCGCATTCACTGGCCCGGACCAGCGCGAAATCGCCCACTTGGAAGCCAGGGCCAAAGCAGAAAAGCAACGCGCCGACTTCGTCGCAATCCTATTGGAGAATGTGCTGAGTTCCTCAACTGCCAGCCTTATCAAACACCAAACCAGGCTCGAAGCGATGCAGGCGCAAATCAACGCCCTGCAAGGCCGCTGACTCCTGGCCGCGCGACGGTTCGCACCTCTTAACTTGTAAATCCCGATGGCCGGCTCGACTTCAAGCACCTCATCCGGATGGACCCTCAATCTGGCCAAGCAAGGCACTCCCGAAATCGAAGGCGCGCCACCACCGATCCAATCCATTAGCAACCGCACCCTGGCCTCGTGGGGCTTCCAAAACGGACAGCTTCACCGCCAATCCCTCGCCGCCGACACGCTCAGCTTCCTGCGCCCCGTCCCCGCCTTCGATGCCTCCGACGAAATCGACTTCGGCCAACTCATCCTTCTTACCGATCCCACCGGCCGAACCCGCTTCGTCGGCCGCCGCGTGCTTGTGCCCGGCCGCGCCTCCGGAGCCGAGGAATCCAAGAGCTATACCTTCGCCGGCCCGTGGTATTGGCTCGAGCGGCTCGTTTACCATCAAGGCTGGCAACAACTGCTCCTCAATGGCGCGTTGGTTCCCCGCCAAACCAGTCATCTTCTCCTGAACCTGGGCGGGCTGAGCGTCGGCGCTCAAATTGCAGCCGTTGCACAATACGCCATTGAGCAAGGCGCTCCCTTCCAGCCTGGCACCATCGACATCCCTATTGTCCCTTTCGTCACCGAAGTGACCGACCAGACCTGCGCCCAAATCATCATTGACCAGCTTCGTTGGGCGCCCGATGCCGTCGCCTGGTTCGACTACGGGACCAACCCGCCCACCTTTCATTGCCGTCAGAAAGCCAACCTCACCGCGGTCACCCTGCGCCTGGGTCCCGGGCATCTTCCGACCATCGCCGACGAAGGACTCACCATCGTGGCTCGGCCCGATCTCCAAATCCCCGCCGTCGCGCTCCGCTACGAACGCACGGATACCAAGGACGGCGTGGAGTACCTTGCCCTCGGCGAAGACATCGCTCCCGCCGGCGCCACCGGCCGGGAGCTGAACGCCCTCTCGCAAACCATCAGCCTGATCGGCTTCAATGTCACGACCCTCTCCGCCTCCATTCTCTGCGAAACCATCGACACCACTTCCCTCGAATGGTGGAAGCGGATCATCCCGAGCCTCCAGGACAACCGGATCAAAAACCTCACGCTCGTCCCAAACAGTGTCGAACGCATTCTCCAAGGCACCCGGACTTCATCGAACCTCGCCGGCACCCCCTCCAGCACCTACGCCCGCATGCTTGTCGAAGGCCAGCTCGTGGACTGGATGCGCGACGCGACCGACCACGAGCTCGATTGGGAACAAGAAGAGCTCAGCGCCCAATTCTCCTTCCAGCTCGACCTTGATCCGACTTCAGGCGTGAAGCTCTCCGGTAAGCAGAGGGTTCGCATTCCGGTCCACCTGGTCAGCACGAACGCTCCCTCCGGCGTCTCCAGCTACACCGTCACCGAGACCCAGGAAGACGGCGAAGCCCAACCCATCGGTCTGGCCCAATTCCTTTTCAACGCCCTCTCCGGACTCGAATACGAAGGCGCCGTGAACACCACCGAGCAGGAATGCTCCGGCGCCATCGGCCCCGGCAACACGCTCAACATCGCCAACACCGCCCAGGCCGAGCACGCTTCGATGACGGCCCGCATTCAAACCGTCGAGGAAGCCATCGACCGCGGCCAGACCCGAGTCAGCTTTGGTCCCACCCCCGCGCTGAGCATCGGCGCGATCCTCGAGTTGCTCCGCGCTTCGCGGCATCGGCGCCGCTGGACCCGCGCCAGCGTTCAGACCGATGGTGAGCTCTCCGGCAACGCGAACGCCAAACTCGGTGAAGCCACGGCGAACAGCAATACAATCCCCGGCGATGCTCAACATACGTTCTTCGCCTGTCACGATTCCGGCAAGCGCGTGGAACTCGATGGAACGATCCCCGGCCTCAACGTGACCCGGGCCGACAATGCAGCCCAGTCCATCCAGGCCCGGCTCATCGACCCCGGCGAATCCTTCATGAAACTCCTCGGCGCCGGCGGCGCAGTCGACATCCGCACCGCCGATTGCCGCTACCTCGGCGTCCCACGAACCGTGGCCATCAAAGCCGTGAAATCCTGCGACCCGACCGACCCGACCGGCTCCAACTGGGTGCGGCTGGTGCTCTGCTCGGATCGCATCCGCATCTCGTGATTATGTTCCGGGTTCCGAGTTCCGAGTTCCGAGTTGCCTGGTGGGGCGAGCGTCCTCGCGAGCCGCGAACCCGAAACCCGGAACCCGGAGCCCGGAACTAGAACTATGGACGAATGCTGCTGCCAAACCGGCCCGCCCGCGCTCCAGCTCGCCCGCGCCGTCTCCGTCCTCTCCGTTCGGCTCTTTCATATCACCAGCTTCAGCCCTTTCTTCTGCGGGCGGCGCTGGTTCCGCAACTGCGCAGTCCACGCGGTGGACAACGGCCGCTGCGGCTTACCCCCTTTACCCGACCAGGATGTCCAGGCCAGCATCCCGATCTTCGCCAATACCTTCGCCGGAATCTTCGACCCCTGCACCACCACGACCACGCTCACTCCGAGCGCGCCCTTCGTCCCGAGCGACGCCTCGCTGGGATGCCGGCTCGCTCCCGAATTCAGTTCATTCGATTGTTGGAACGCGCTCTACACGCTGACCGTCGAGACGACCCCCGCCGACCTCATCGCCGCCTGCCTCTCCAACCTGGCCTTGATTGATCTGGATCAAGTGCCCTTCGGCATACAGCGCCGCGTGGACAATGACGTCTTCAATGGGGCCCCAATCTTCTCGGATTCGCTCGTCGCGACCAATCCGCCGACGGCGACCGCTTGTGCTGATCCATTCAACCAACGACTGGCCGCCAGCTTCGCCTTTGAATACACCACCATCGGCCAGACGCGCCATTGCACAAATGACCGGACTCGCCGCATCGAGATGCCGACCCAACATCTGATCGTCAGCGCGGCCCGCTCCCGATTCAGCGCCAACTCGACGTGGTGCAAGCACACCCGCAGCCCGATTTTCATCGACCCGGATTTCACGGCATTCTGCGTTTCGCGGCCGGGCGCCTGCGCCGTGACCGCTTGCGCCCACTACCTGCCCGCTGCCGGAATGATAGACGTGCCGACGATGAACCAGAGCATTCACATCAGCCTCTGCCAGAACCCTGCCGCCCCATGCAACCCGACTCCGATCCCGTTCTAGAAGTTCCGCGTTCCGGGTTCCGCGTTCCGGGTTTAATCAACTCGGAACTCGGAACCCGGAACCCGGAACCATCGGAGGAGAGGGCCGGCGCGAGCGGGCGAAGGAAATTGAAAATTGAAAATTCTCAATTGCCAATTTTCAATTTGGCCCTGGCAGGGATAGAGAGGCTCGTCATTTCCACCGAGGCTCGCGATGCCATCCTCCGCACTCGCCCCGAGCTGGCGGGCGATTTCGAGACCTTCGGCGACCAGTCCCGCATCCCCATTACAAGCCTCTTGAGGCCCGCGCCCAGCCGGTATGTGCCGAGTACCGGGTTCCGGGATTCGGGTTCAGCCAACCCGGAACCCGGAAACCGGAACTCGGAACCGATCCTGGGCCTTGGTGACCTCCTTGCTGCCCTGCTGCATTACCTCCGCATCGATGCTGCGGTCGCACTAATTGTACGCCGCGGACTTCTCCGCGGCTGTCAATGTGCCGCTCGCCAGGCCCGCCTCAATGCGCTGACGCCCCGCCTCGGTCGCCTGCTCGAACCCTGGCCCCTGACCCTGACCGTCATCCTCGCCTGGCTTCTGTTCGTCGTCGCGCTCCTTGCCCGCTGACCTACCGTTTGTACCGATTAGTCCCAGCAGTTCGCTTGTCGCGCGGCTGCCCCCTCACCCCAACCCTCTCCCCCCTCCGAGGGGGAGAGGGAGTCCGGTGACGCCATTGGTTCCGTAACGGCAAGCCCCTGGCCGTTGGACGACTTGCGCCGCCACCGGCGCGGACTGACGGCTGGTGATTCTCCCTCCCCATCCGATAGGGAGAGGGCCGGGGTGAGGGGTCAGGCGGTTCGTTTGGCCTGACCTGCGCGGAAAATGAGATGGGCCCGGCCTGCGCCGAGAGTCGGTGGGCGCATCTTGGAGGTACCACCAAGGTCGAGGTCGGGCCGGGAGAGTAGGGCGGGCGTCTCGCCTGCCCTGCCGCGCCGAAAGGCGCGGCATTCACAGCACCGAGGCCTCGCTTCGCTCGGCCGGGCAGGCGAGACGCCTGCCCTACGTTGGTGGTACTTGCAAGATGCGCCCAGAGTCGGTTTTGGAGTGGATTTTTTGGACGCCGGCCAGTACGTTTCCACCATGCCAGACAAATCGGCGAACGAGGTGCCCCGGGACGTCCGCGACCTGTATATTCGGGGCTCGCAGGCGCTCCAACGGCAGAATCTCGACTACGCAATCACCTTCTTCACACAGGCGCTCCAGCGCGAGCCGGGCTTCCTGGAATGCCGCCAGCACCTGCGGGCGGCGCAGTTCAAGAAGTCCGGCGGCAGCACCAGTTTCTTCAAGAAGATCGTCGGTGGCGCCGGTCTGCAGCCGCTCATCGCCAAAGCGCAGATGACCAAGGGCAAGAATCCTCTCGAAGCCATGCAAATCGCCGAGCAAATCCTCGAGAGCGACCCCTCGAACTCCAGCGCGCATAAAATCATCGCCGAGTGCGCGATGGAGTCCGACTTCCCGAAGACGGCCTGCTTCGCTTACGAGATCCTGCTGAAGAACTCACCGAAGGACTACGACCTGGGCATGGCCTACGCCGAGGCGCTCGCCCGTTCCGGCCAGATACAAAAGGCCGAGGACTATTACGAGGAGATGCAGCGCTACTTCCCGCACCGTGGCGAGATCACCTCTGCCATCAAAAACCTCTCCGCCCGGCGCACGCTCAACGAAGGCGGCTACGACTCCCTGGCCGGGGGCACCGGCAGCTACCGCGACATTCTCAAAGACAAGGATGAATCCGCCCGCCTCGAACAGGAGCACCGGGTGGTCAAATCCGAGGACACGACCGGGGCGCTCATCCAGGAGTACGAGGCCCAGCTTGCCCGCGAGCCAGGGAACATCAAACGCATGCGCGACATCGCCGAGCTGTACTCGCAAAGGAAGGAGTTCGACAAGGCGCTCGAATACTTCGAGCGCATGCGCGCGTCGGAAACCGGCAATGATCCGTCCATCGAGAAGGCGTTTGTGGACATGACGCTGAAGCGCTTCGACCACCGAATCTCGCAACTGGATGCGTCGGATCCCGAACAGGCGGCACAGGCCGAGCAGTTGCGTGCGGAGAAGGCGGCGTTCCAGCTCGACGAACTGAAGAAGCGAGCCGAGCGGTATCCGACCGATTTGCAGATCAAGTTCGAGCTGGGCCAGCTTTACTTGGCGGGCGGGCAGATTAGCGAGGCCATCCAGGAGTTTCAGAAGGCCCAGAACAACCCGCAACGGCGGCTGGCGGCGATGAGCTACCTGGCGCAATGCTTCGCAGCGCGCAACATGAACGACATGGCGACCCGCAAGCTGCAGGAAGCCCTGAAGGAAAAGCCGGTGTTCGACGACGAGAAGAAGGACATGGTCTATCAGCTTGGCGTGCTCTTCGACAAAATGGGAAAGAAAGAAGAGGCCATCAAACAGTTCGAGGAAATTTACGCGATGGACATCAGTTACAAAGACGTTGGCAAGCGGGTGGAAGATTACTACGGCGGCAAGGGCTGAGGCTCCATCGGCGCCCAGGAAACGAGGGCCGGCCACATGGTCGCCGAGGAAGGCTCCGCTGCTTTTGGAGTGCGCCGACTCGTCGGCGCTTTTCGACTGGCCGACTTGTCGGCCAGCAAGGGCGCGTTCAGCGCCCGGTGCCCCGCGAACAGGCCGCGCATCGTCGAGTTCGACGGCGAAAAGTCGCCTCGCGAAAGCGGTGACAAGTCACCGCACTCCCCGCAGAGCGCAAACCGTCACTATGGAGTGCGCCGACTCGTCGGCGCTTTTCGGCTGGCCGACTTGTCGGCCAGCAAGGGCGCGTTCAGCGCCCGGTGCCCCGCGAACAGGCCGTGCATCGTCGAGTTCGACGGCGACAAGTCGCCTCGCAAAAGCGGTGACAAGTCACCGCACTCCACAAGCCCGCAACCTTGCGGTGGCAGCTCCAATGGTCACTCTCTAATCCAACGCTGTGCTTTCATCTCGAATCGCGGGAGCGTACCGGGCGCAACGGCCGCGACCGGCACGCGCAAGTTCATTGCCGACTCGAAGGCGACTTCGAGCTGGCGGGCAAGCGCGTCGGCGTCCTCCAAACCGGGGCGCGGCTCTACTTTCACGCTGAGTTGAGCGAGCGCCTGCGCGCGGGAGACTCGGACCTGGTATTCGGCCACGCCGGCCTGGGCGCGGATGAGTTCATCGACGGCGCCGGGGAAAACGTTGACGCCCCGCACCACCACCATGTCGTCGACGCGGCCGAGGATGCCGCCTTCGAGCGCGAGGTCGCTCCGGCCGCACGGGCAGATTTCGTCGAGAGAGGTTTTCACGAGGTCACCGGTGCGGTAGCGCAGGAGCGGTGAGCCGGTGCGGGTGAGCGTCGTCAGGACCAATTCGCCCGGGCCACCGGCGCGGACGTGCGCGCCGGTGGCCGGGTCGATGACTTCGGGAAGGAAAGCCGATTCCATCACGTGCAACACGCCGGGCCGGTCGGGGCACTCGAAACTGACCGGGCCGACCTCGGTCATGCCGTGATGATCGACGACGCGCGAGCCGGGCCAGAGGGAGGCGATGTGTTCGCGGACGGCGGGGATCGAGCCGCCCGGTTCGCCCGCCACCAGGATTGTTTTCACCTGGGACAGGCCCAGATCGATCTTCTCCTGCACGGCGACTTCGGCGAGGTGAATCGCGTAGGTCGGAGTGCAGCACAGCACCGTGGCGCCCAGATCGATCACGGCGCGCGCGCGGGCGGCGCTGCTCATGCCCCCGCCCGGAAGGCAGCGGCAGCCCAGCCGAAGGCCGGCCTCGAACGCCAGCCAGAAGCCAAGGAACGGCCCGAACGAAAATGCGAAGAACAGATTGTCCGCCGGCGCGATGCTGGAAACGCGCATCACGGTCGCCCATTGCTCGATCATGCCGTCCCAGCTTTCCGGTGTGTCGAGCCACCGGAGCGGGGCGCCCGAAGTGCCGCTGGTCTGGTGGCAGCGGGTGAAGCGTTCCAGGGGAAAGGTGAGGTTCGTCCCGTACGGAGGATTGGCGGCCTGGTCGAGGACGAGTTCCTCCTTCGTCGTGAACGGGAAGCGCTCGTAAAAGTCGTGCAGGCGCGAGACCTTGCCGGGCGCGCCGGCCGCTCCGTACTTTGCCGAGTAAAACTTGTTGTCGCGGCCTATGGCGCGGAAGAGGTCGCGGAGTCGATCGAACTGTCGTTGGACGATGACCTGCCGGCGCGGAAAAACTTCAGGCGGCACGGGCAAATTCAGGCTTGGGGTTTGGCGAGCGCGCCGGCGGCCGGGGGCGAAGCAGGCTTTTTCGGCGCGGCGGGCGCGGCGGGATTGTAGCGGGCGACGCAGTAACCGCCTGCGACGGCCAGGAGGATGCCAAGATAGAATTGCGGCTTCACCGTTCCCCAGCCGTTGGCCGGCGGGTGCAGCAGTGTCGAGAGCAGCGCGTTGACGAGCGGCGCTCCCGCGAAGACGAGCGACATGACCACCGGCGGGGTCCCCTTCGCGCCGAAGGCCAGCAGCACCCCGAACGCGCCAATGGCGCCGGCGATGCCCGCGATGAGCGACCACCAGCCGCCGGCCGCGGTGTAGCCGCTGAAGGCCGTGCCTCGCGCTGCCAGCAACAGCAGCGGCGCAAGCACCGCGGTCAGAAAGTAAGCGATGCCGACGAAGAGAAACGCCTTGTAGCGGCCGTTGACCGGATCGCCCATGAGCACCTGGCCTTTGTGGAGCAGGATTCCGTATACGCCCCACGTAAGCACCGTGAGCAGTGTAAACGCCAACCACGCGTAGCCGGGGGACGGAGGACTGTCATTCATATGCACCGCGCGAAGACTAGGGGTCGGGCCACTTTACTTCAATACGATTGTCCGGCATGGTATCTTGCGAATGGATCGAAACCCTGCACCGGCCATGAAACCAATCTTAATACTCGCGCTGGCGGGCGCACTCCTCTCCGGCTGCGCCACGAGCACTATCGAATCGCGGAAGAAGGAGCGCTACAACGCCTACACCGAATTGAGCGCCGAACAGCGCGCAGCCGTCGATGCCGGCCAGATCAAAGTCGGCATGCCGAAGGACGCCGTTTACATCGCGTGGGGCAAGCCGCACCAGGTCCTCGTCAGCGAATCGTCCGCCGGCACGCAAGAGGTCTGGATCTACCTGGGAACCTACCTGCAAAGTTACAACTACTGGGGCTTCCGGCCGTATTTCGGGCCGTACCGATACTATCATGGGCCCTACCTCTATCAGGATTACGCGCCGGTCGCTTACCCGAAAGCCGAGGTGGTATTCGAGAAGGATGTCGTGAAGCAGTGGCGAACGCTTCCGCAGCCGGGGTACTGAGGAGGAGGAGTGAGGGAGTGAGGAAGCGGGAGAGTGAGGGAGTGGGAAGAACGCGGGAAAGCGAGAAAGCGGGAAAGCGAGAAAGCGGGTAAATGGGAGAGTGAGATCAGTGCTCTCTGAAGCCTGGGCAGCCGTTTGCCCTCGTTCCCCCTCTCTCCCTTTCCCACTCCCTCACTCCCCCGCTTCCTCACTCCCCCACTCCCTCACTCCCTGCAACCCTCACGTTTCACGCTTCGCGTCCCCTTCGAGAAGTTCCCGCGGGGCCACCTCGATCTTCGAGGCGATCTCCTCCGGAATGGCCGTGGCCTTCATCGCCCCGTCGGCCGCGTGCGACACGCAGACTATGGTGAGCCGGCCGCGGGCAACTTCCTCCGGCGCCGCGCCGTTCAGGCGGCGGAAGCGCACCTGGTAGGTGAGGGCCTTCGAGCGTTTCTCCGCCACCAGCAAATGAATTTCCACGAGGTCCTCGAAACGCAGCGGCTTGTGGTACTCGCACGACGCGTGCACGCGCGGCCAGCCGATGCGCGGATGCCGGTCCTTCTCCCAGATCGAGAATCCGAGCGACCGGAAAAAGTCCTGCTCCGCCGTCTCGATGAACCGGAAGAAGTTCGAGAAATGCATGATGCCGGCCATGTCCGTGTCGCTAAATTCAACGCGGCGCCGGGACTTGAACTCGTAAGCCATGCCGCAGCGTAGCACAGCAGGCTGTGAGGAGTGAAGTGTGAGCAGTGGGTAAGTGGGAGATCGGCCGGATCGGTCCGATCAGTCGTCTCGGCCCCATCACGGCTGCATCGGTGTGACCACGCGGTAGAAGCGGCTCGGACCGGGGTTCGGATCGGAAACCGTCGCGGTGTGGCGGATCGCGCGGGCCGGCACGTCGGCCAGCTTCATCCATGGGCCGGCCGTGGGCGCGTCCGCAAATTGCACGGTGTAGCTCCGGTTGGCGGCCGCGCGAAAGTTCAGCGTCACGCCACGCGTGCGCGAAAGCGTGTCGATGCGCAAGGTACTCACGGGGATGGTTGGGGTGGCCAGCCGGAAAAACTTCCGCGGCCCGGTCGAGCGGTCGACGACGGTTTCGTCGCGGGCTGTTGCTTGCGCGGCCAGAGTCGTCAAATTCAGCCATTCGCCGGCAGGGTCGGTCGCGTACTGGACCGTGTAGGGCAGGCTGGCCTCCGCGCGGAACGCCAGGACGGCTGCCTCGCCGAAGGCAATGGAATCAATCCTCAGTTGGCTCGCAGCATCGAACGGATCGGTGCCCGCGATGATCTCGGCTTCGTTGCTCATGCCGTCGCCGTCGGCGTCCGCGAGTGGATCGAGAACCGCGAGCGTGGCCGGCAGGCTCGTCACACCGGTCACGGCGTTGGAGACCGTAACGGTATAGACGCCGGCATCCGACGGTTGGGCCGCATTGAAGGCGAGCGAGGAGTTGGTGCTGTTGACGAGCGGCACGCCGTCGCGGCGCCACTGATAAGTGAACGGCGCGGTGCCAGCGACAGCCACGCTCAGCGTCACAGTGCCTCCGATGAGGTTCGTCGTGCCTTGCGGCTGGCTGGTGATGGCGGGGCCGAGCGTGGCCAGGCCAATCCTCAACTCGGCATCGAAACTCACATCGGAACTAGCCAGGCTTTGCTGGTGTACTTCAACCGCGAGGACGTTCGTGCCGGGAATGAGGCGGAGCGGGTTGACATTGGTGGGATAGTACACGCTCTCCTCGGGAGCGTTGATGGCGTTGAGGGCGAACGTTTGAAAACTGATGGCGCCAGCCGGCATATTGTTCCGGAAAACTTCGGCGGTATTGAGGTAGGCCACGGCCCCGTCGTCGCGGAGCACGTTGAGGCGGACGTTCGCGACACTGGACCCCGAAGCGAGCACGAATTTCTGCCGGAAATAGAAAGTAATATTCGTCGTGCCGCTGGCGTTCGTGCGCAAAAGCACTGTGGTTTCGTCCAGGTCGCCATAGCCGAACTGGCCCTGGCCTGTTTTCCAACCAATCTCACCGAACGCCGGCCCAATCCAACTCGATCCCTGGTTTGCGCCGTTGTCGATGTACTTCCAGGTCGAGTTCGAGGCGATGGCGACCGTCTCCAGTATCGCCGAGGTCTGCACAAACGCGCTGACGACGGCGGACGTGCCGCTGGCGCCGCTGCTGTCGGTCGCGACTGCCGTGAAGGCGTGCGAGCCGGGGATGGGATTCCACGTCCCGGCATAGGGCGCGGAAATATCCTCGGCCACTTTCGCGCCGTCGACGTAGAACTCGACTTTGGCCACGGCGGTGTCGGGATCGGTCACGGACGCCGCGAGCGCCACGGCGCTGGTTGAAACGAGGATCGCTCCGTTGGCCGGGCCGCTGACCACCACGGCCGGCGGCTGTGAAAAGATCTGGATCGAAATCGGCGCGCTGACGCCGGCCGCGCCGCCATTGTCCCGGGCGCGGGCGGTGATGACGTGCGGCCCGAAACTGAGATTCGTCCATAGATGCTGGTACGGAGCCGTGGTCACGCGGCCGATCTTGTTCGTCCCGTTGAAGAATTCGACGTAGCTCACGGCGCCGTCATCGTCCATGGCATCCGCGGAAAGGAGGATCCCCGTCGGCCGGTCGAACGTGGCGCCCTGCGTGGGCGCCAGCAGGCTGACCAGCGGCAACTGGTTATAGCCATTCTCCCGGCCCGGCGAAGGCGCCCAGGCGAACCAATTCGTCGGGTCGTCCCCATAGGCCCGCGGCACCAGGCGCATGATCGAAAAGCCAGTGCCGTCCGCGGTGCCGGGCCAGGGGAACCGATCGGTGTACGTTACTTTGTCGACGAGGATCGACGGGACGAAGCCAAAATCCAGCCCCGGTTCGCTGACGGGCGAGTCCGGCTTCACCAACTCGACGCTGTCGCGGCTGTTGTCGAGCTTGCCGGAGTACGGGCCGAAGAGCCGGTTGGTGATGTCGCCGTAAGTGTCGAGAAACCCGGCAAGCGCATTGGTGTCCAGGCGCGGGTCGAAGCTCACGACAAGGATGGCCTCGCCCGGCTCGAGCGTCACGCCGGTCGGAAAGGCGAAGCTGACGGCGTCGCGCAATCGCCATCGGTTCGTGTAGGCCGCCGGATCGAACAGCGCCACGCGGTCGGCCGTGATGTTTCGCAGCTCGATGAATTCGTCGCGGGTGTTGTCGGTGCCCCCGGGAAAGTCGGGCGGGTGGAATTGAATTTCGCTGACGACGACCGGGCCGACTTTCGCGGTGGCGTTCATGGCGCCCGCGCCGCCACGGAATTCCTCGACGGTTCCGGCATTGTCCGCCCCAAACGTCCGCTGGTTCAAGGCGACAAAGACCGTGCCCTGGCTTGTCTCGAAACGCCCAATCGAGACGCCGCTTTCGGCTGCGTCGAAACTCGCGGTGGCGCGGTAGCCCGTCAGGTTCCCGATGGCATCGACCGCCGAGAGATGCACCGCGTCGCCATGGGCCGAATTGAACGCGAAACTGGCCAGCGCCCCCGGGCTGGGGTTGAACTGGTTTTCATAAAGCACGAGGTAGCCGCCCGGGGGCACGGAGGTGTTGGGCGGGATTTGATACTTTTGAAGGGCGCTCTTTTCGTCGCTCAGCCACCAACCGCTGATGTCGATGAGCGCATCGCTGGAGTTGTGGAATTCGACGGCGTCCTCCAACGGAGGGTCGCTGTGTGAGAGGACTTCGTTGATCACCAAATCGGGCACCAGCAGATAATTGGCATCCCCCGGCGAGGCCGTGTTCGGGAACGAGACCCGGTTGGCCGTGCCTTCGGGCAGCCAGCCTTCGGAAACGCCGCTGACTTGCGGGCCGAACGTGACCGCGTCGATCGGAGCGAGGTTGGCGTCCGACAGGACGATGGAGTCGCCGTTGCCGTCGAGCCGGAAATTGACGTGCCGGGCGTTTTTGGTCTCATCGTCGTCCGCGATGAACTGGCGGAATTCGCCCGGGCCGATGAACGAGAGGGCGGCGATGCGTGTGTTGGTGGGGCTCGAGTAGGAGTCGCTGAGGTACAAGCCGCCCAGCGCGACCGGCTGCGTCTCGGGATTGAGGATCTCGAACCAGTCGGGCCCGTTGGCATCCGTCGCCATCCATTCGTTGATCCTCAGAGTGACAGGCGAAGCGGTGGCCAGAGGGCTGTTGGGCTGGCCGGGGGTCGGGGCGTTGAGTTCCCACTCGCCCGCGCCATCCATCGCGCGGCCGATTGCGAATTCGGCTGCTTGCAGGCCGAAGGTCACGGAGTCGCTCAGCACGAACCCGTTGGTCAGCACGGTGAAGAGCGCAACGGTCTGTCCATCGTCGTCCAGCCCGAAGCCGGTGTGCAGCCCGGGGGCATTGGTGTCGTCATCACACCAGACGACGAGGTGGCTCAAGGGCTCGATCAAGGTGTCCGGCGGGAAAATGAATTTGCCGGGTTTCTCCGGGTTGTCGCTCAGGCTGAAGCCATTGAGGTTTTGGGGCTGGTCGGTGTTGTTGTAGAGCTCGATGTAGTCGGGGCTGCGCGTACCGTTGGTGATCGCGCTGCGATTACGCGCGAGGATTTCGTTGAGGACGATGCTGCCCGGCATCGGCGGCACGCTGACTTCCAACGCCAGCCCAAAGACGACGTCCGGGCTGATGGTGCTCACGCGATGGACCCGGGCGGCGAGGACGTTCGTTCCGACGACGAGGTTTGTCGGGATGACGAGGAACGGTCCTTCATAAACAGCGTCGGTGACGGTCCGGTTGGCCAGAGTCGAGTTCTGGAGCGTGCCGGCGGGCAGGCCAAGGCGGTGGATCTCGGCGCCGTTCAGATAAACGGCCACGCCGTCATCCACGACATGCCGGAGGCGAAGGAACGTGTTGGCCGGATCTCCCGAGTACACGAAAGTTTTGCGAAAGTAGGTCGAGACGCGCGTGCCCAGGGTGATCGTGGTGCGAATCGGCTCTGGCAACGGCCCGGCGTCATTGCCGAACAAGGGAGCGCCCTCCAGCCACGAGCTGTCGTCGAAGTCCACGGCGGTCCAGTTGGCCGGCGGGTTGGTTCCGAATGGCGCATAACGCCACAGGGTGTCCGCGTCGATCGTGATGAGCGGAACGGTGGGTGGGTCCGCGCCATAGAGGAAGTACGTCTCGGCCGACTCGAAGGAGGGATGCCCGTTGGTGTCCGTGTAGAGGCATTTCCAGAAGTAGGTTTCGCCGAACGTCATTTTGTCGAACGGGATGGGGATCGAAGTCAGGTTGCTCGAGCTGGTGAGCTTGAACACCGGCGCGGCATAGGTGCCGTTGGTTGCGCGCATCCACCAGGTCGTCGAGGCGTGGGCGGGCGCCGGATCTGTCGTGTGGCTGTAGGGCGAAGCCGCCAGCGAGCGTGGCGGCAATACGCCTTGCGAAGGGGCGGGCTCGCGGTTCATCGGCTGGCGCGGGCGCTGGAACGGGCCCAGGCCCAGTTGAGAGTTGATCGAGGCGAAACGGGCGGCGGCGTAGTTACTGAATGAGCCGAAGCCCAACGCGACAATGTTCGTCGGATTGAGCAGCGTGTTGTTGAGGAGGAAGAGCTTTTGTTTGTACTCCTGGCGAAAGGCTTTGTAGAAGGAATCCTTGACCCAGTTGGCGTCCACCCAAATCGGGGGAATGCCGAACTGGGTGTAAATGAGCGGCGCGCCGAACTCGCCCAGGTAAAGCCCGGCCGTCGCCTGGTTGCCGAACCCGCCCAACTCAGCATCGAAGTCCCACGCCAGGAAGGCCCATTTTCCGTTGGCCCGCCGCCAGAGGAAGTGGTTATGATTAAAGTCGTCCCACCCGCCTGACCAGGTGCGGATGGCCATGACGGTCAGGACGGCGTCCACATCGCAGTTGGTCAAAAGGTAGGCGCGCAGATTCGGGAGGTTGGGATTCACCGCGGTGTGGGTGTCGCCGCGGGCCGCCCACATCCCTTTGACGAAATCGATGAACGGATTGTACCCCTTCCAGCCGTGCATTTGCAGGCCGAAGGTCCACTCGTAGCGCGCCCGCTCGGACCAGTACGGCGGCAGCGCCGGCAGCAACCGGTAGCCGCCATAGCCGAACGGCCCGGTGGGATCGGAGAACAGGAAGTTTCCTTGCGCCTTGTAGAATTCGCCGACCGGCTCCGGCGTCGTGCCCGGATTGGCCAGAGCCTGCTCCTTGGCAAATCGCTCCGACAACCGGTCGTCCATCTCGTCCTGATCCATGCGGCGAGTCCCGGCCGCGTTGTTCAAGTAGAATTCGATCCACTTCGTGCCGGAGGATGGAAAGCCGGCCAGGCGGTACAAGGCATGGCAGACGACCGTGATGTCATCGTTGTCCGAGATGAAAAATCCTTCGCGGCCCTCGAACCGATGATAGCGCGGGAACTGCCATTTCCACGAGTTGTTAAAAGGATCCCGCCGATATTGGCTGCTGTGGTGGCGGGCGCGCGCGTCGTAGACGACGCCGTTGAACACGAATACGGCCGGTTCAGTCGCGTTCCACGTCACGCTCGGAATTCCGGGCGGGTTCGGCTGGGTGATCCGGCGCAGCACCGCGATGTCCACCGGGCCGGGGCTGGGCGGATTCAGATTGGTCGCCAGTGTGTTCAGGCTCGCGGCCGAAATGAAGCAGTCGTAAATCCGGTTGGTCGAAGCGCGCACGGGCGTGACGAAGTAGGCGTGCCAGGCATAGGGATCGTCCGCGCGGGGCGACACGGTCTCGATGCCCCCGCCGCGATTGGCTCGGAATCGGTAGCGTACCAGGCTGCGGTCCACCCGGCCGGGCAGCACCACCGTAAAACGCCCCTCGGCCGGCGCGCCAACGCCGGTCATATCGACGGTGGTTCGCGGCTCCGTGGTGCTGTTGATGTCGTCGACGAAGTATTCGACGGCCACAGAACTCAACGGGTTGGTGGCTGAGAAGGTACAATCGATTCGCACTGGCTGGTTGGCGCGGATAATCGCCGAACCGGTGCTGTCCTGGTAGGCCGCGAACGCGACCACCACGGGGCGCGGCACCGATCGGAGCACGGCGTTGGCGCGGCCGGGGCTGGGATTGCCGCCGACCGGCGAAGCCAGCCAGTTGGCCGGGTCATTCGCCGGCCAGGTCAGGCTGCTCCGCTCCAGCGAGCGGCCGCGGTATTGGAAATTCGTCGAATTCAGCCTCGTCCACTCATCATCCGCGCCGAGCGCGTCGGCGCTGATGGCCCAGGGGAACTCCGCCGAAAAGCTGACCGAATCGATCGTGTTATCGGCCGCGTCGCGCAATCGCACGGTGCCGCCGCCGTTGCTGAGCTGGCCGTTGTAGGGACCGGCGATGTTCGTGACGTTCAGGCCGTATTGCGGGATGGACGCCAGCCGCGCCGGGTTCTTCGCGACGACCAGATACCGGCCGCCGCCGAGAATCGCATTCGTCGGAAAACTGAAGTCGATGTCCCCCGTCAGCCTCCAGCCGGCCAGCGGGACATTGGTTGGCCCGGCATTGAAGATTTCCAAAAACTCGTGAACGTCCTCGCTCAAGTCCAGGATTGGAGAGCCGTCCGCGTTGAACGCCGCTATCTCCACCGGATGATAATGAATTTCATTGAGGAAGACCGCCGGGGCGGAACCGGCTGGCTGAACAGACAAACTGAGAAGGACCGCGGTGCATAGGAACAGACACGGCGCGGACAGCCCGCGATTCAGGAAAGCATTCATGGCAAGCGCACCCAATCTGCACGAGGTGCGCTCCGGAAACAAGCCTGCAAATGGACGCAGAGGGGACTGGGGTACATCCAGGAAGTACCACCACGGCCGAGGTCGCGCCGGGAACGTAGGGCAGGCGTCCCGCCTGCCCTGCCGCGCCGAAAGGCGCGGCATTCGCACCACCAAGGCCTCGCTTCGCTCGGCCGGGCAGGCGAGACGCCTGCCCTACTTTGGACCCGCCGGCACGGTCGCCACGCCGTAAGCGCCCAGCGGAATCCACAGGCCCCTGCCCAATTCGCCGTCGGCGTGCGTCAGGTCGAACCACAGGCAGCCCGTTGGCCGGCCCTGGCCGACCTGGCGGAGCGCCGCGCCGTCCGTCGCGTCAAATAGTGTGACGACGTTATCCCATGTCTGCGCCGCGAGCAGCGGGCCGAAGTTAACGAGCGACTGGGCGGGCATCGTCAGCGTGACGGTGCCCAAGCGCGTCCACCGGCCGGCGTCCGACAGATGCCACGTCTCCAACGCGGAGGGCGCGTCGTTGGTCACGCCTCCCCACGCGCCGCCCGGCCGGCCGACGAAAACGTCGCTCTCCAAGACCCGCACGGGGTGGGGCCAGGATTCCGAAAGCTCCAGCGAATCAATCAGGTGCGCCGACACGCCGTCATAGGCGCTGGCATCGAGGAATTCGCGCCAGTACCACATCGAGTTCGTCGTCCAGTGCGTGCCGACGGTGTAAACCACCGCGCCGCGATGCGACAACCCTTGCAGCGTGCCGGGAATGCTTACCGGCCGCCGCACCATCGGCTGGCCCCCGTCGGCGTAGTCCACCACGTCGAGATACGAACGCGTCACCCATGAGCCGATCGGCTCGGGGCTGACGAGACCGCCGGCCGCCGGCGTGGACGCGTCGGCCCACGCCACGAACTCAGAGGTCTGATGGCTCAGATATACCAGCCCCTCCGCTGTGAACGCGCTGCTGAAGCTCCACCAATTGTTCGACGAGAGGAGGACTTCGGAGGTGAACTGTGGCGCGGTCGGCTGGCTCACGTCAAAGGCCAGCAGTTGTCCGCCCCCGCCCCACCACGGAAACCACGGGAACAGCACGCCCGGTCCGGCGGCCAGCGGCATCACTTCGAACCACCTCCAGGAATTGAAACCGCCGCCCGACCACACGAGCACGTCAGGCCTCGGCCACACAGCCTGGAAGTCGCCGCCGATACCCAAGCTGCTCACGTCCGTCGCCGCCTGCCCGAGAACGTTCACGGCGGGCAACTCATCAAGGCCGATGACGGTGAGCAGGAACTTCGAGCGCGGCGGCTCCGCCGGGTCGCTGCCGTCGCCAGCCACCAGGAACGGGCCAAACCAACTCTGCGGCGCCTGCGCCACGTAAAGCTTTCCGTCCCGCACGTCCGCGCCCACGATCGGCAGGTTCGTCAGCGAGATCTGAGCCAGCACTTCGTTCGGCGCGGCAGCCCGTGCGACGCGCACCACCGGCTCGCCCGAGTTGCCCCACCAGCCCCAGCCCCAGCCGCCGGAGCCGCCGAGTTCGAGCAGGAAATTCCCCTCCACGAACACGCGGTCCACCGGCCACGCCAGCGGCGTCGTGCCGCGCACCAGCGGGTGATCGCGATCGGTCGCATCGACGCTGAGCAATTCCGAGCCGGAGAGGGCAAGGATACGGTTGACGTACAGAGTCGCGCGTCGGGCGGGGAATTGCTGCTCGATCACGCCTCGGGCGGCGAGCGACCGGGCGTTCAGGTCGATCAATTGCACGCGCGAGGCATAGCCATTGGTCGTGTTGCCGGTGTAGGGCACGAGGATCAAGCCGGACTCCTCCAGGACCGTGAAGGCTTTCTCGTCCCAGTTGGCTTCGCTCCACGAATAGTTCTCACCGAGCCGCACGCGGCTCAGCAGGGCGGGCGCGGCGGGATTGGCCACGTCGAAGAGCGACACCGCCACGCGACCGGTCTCGACGCCAAGGGTGACCAGCCGGCCGCCCAGCGGCTGGATGAACGTGGACCAGCCCGGCACATCGACACTCCCGGCAATGCGCGGCGCCGATGGGTTCGACAAGTCCACGACCCAGAGCGGGTCGATTCGGAAGAAGGTCACGACGTAAGCGCGGTCACCGTCAAACCGCGTCGCGTGAAGCTGCTCGCCGGCGCCCAGTTCCAGTTCGCCGAGTTTGACCAGTCCGGCGGGCCCGGCCGAGCGCGGGTCGGGCAGGCGGAACGTTTCCAACTTGGTCGTCACGCGCCGTGTGGATGTGGATCGCCAGTCCTCCGAAATGGAAGTGAAGATTCCGCCAGCCCATCTTAGCTTGAACTTGTCCGGCACGCGGCCCGCCGTGCGAATCGATTCGTAGGCGTGCATCGTTCCGTCCGGCTGCGTGATGTCGATGCTGCGGACGATCGATTGCCACCAGTTCGCCGGGTCCTGCGTGACCACGAAGAGCAGCACGTCGGTGGCCGTGACGACGTTGCCGTAGCCCGAATACCAGAGCGTGCCGCGAGCAGCGGGCGCGGCGGGGTCCGCGAGGTCGAACGAGGAGACCAGCGTGCCCCACTCCCAAATCGAGTTGGTGCTGCCGGCCACGGGGCGGAGGGCTTGCGAAGCAACGTAGAGCGCGGTGCCGACCAGCCGGCTTTCCACGATGTAACCCTTCACCGGCAGCCGCGCGACGACCGAGGGTGTGCCGGCGTTGTCGGCCGCGATGACGACCTGGCTTTCGTCGCTGGAACAGCCGTTGCGCGCCAGCAGCACGACGTGGTTTGCGCCAAGCAAATACAGGTCTTCGCCCGCCGCCGGCAAATCGAGCGTGCCGCGAACCAGCGCGGCGTCAGGGTTGCTGATGTCGATGACTTGCAGGCCGCGAAATTGGTTGAAGAAATAAAGCGTCTGCCCGCGAATCTTCCAGATGTCCGACTCGACAACCTCGCGCGATGGACTCTGGTTGCCGCCGGGCGGCGTTGCGCCGGGGCCGACCGCGTCCATGAGGCCCGGGCCCCGCCCAGGGCCGCCGGCGGTGCCGTTGTAGAACTGATTCGTACCCGAGAAAAACGACTCTGGCAGCGGCTCCGTGGTGTCGGCGCGCACGCGCATCACCTCGAACGGGAGCGAGCGCGGCAGGGTGAACGTGAGCGTGCCGCCGGCGCCGTCGAGCCGCGAGACGGCACGCGGTTCCCACGAGCCGGCCCCGAGCCGGCCGCGACATTCGAGGGTCACTTTGCGCACGCCGGACGGCACGCGCACGGTCGCGGAAATGTTCGTGCCGTCGAGGCGGACGGACGAGATGGTGGGAGAAGCCGTTTGCGAAAAAGCCGTCGTGCAAGCCAGGAGAACCGCGGTTGCCACCCAGCGCCTGCACGACCCGAACGGAAAGCGACAGGTCGTTTTCATAACGAATGCGATGGAATTGTGGAATTGCTGTCAGCTTCATTGAAGGCCGAGTCCTATCGCCTGTCAAGGCTTCCGCTTGGGGTGATTAACCCATCTGCCTCACTTCTTCCCGAAGGAACGCAGCCGCGCTTTTCGATCTCCTCTTGGATCGTCATGCGACCGACTCTTGAACTCACCGCGCGACGCGCGTCGATGCTAAGCGGCGGCTGGCGCTGTTCGTTGCTCCGTCGATTTGGATTCCGCAGGTTTCGGCTTGTAAAGGTAGTACACCAGCACACCCATCACCAATCCTTGCGCAATACCGGCGACAAACCACTTGACGGCCAGGCTCGGTGGCAACGGCATCACCACGTAGTTGATCAGGGTCTCCGCCTGGTTGAACAGAGCCATCAGGATGCCGTAGCAAACCGCACAGCGGAGGCATTGCCTCTCGGCAAAGCCCGCAGCCCAAATGACGGCGAAGGTGGATGCAAACAGAAACTGGCCCAGCAACATCCAGCCGAATCGCGCATTCATCTCCGATTCTGCCCGCCACAGGCTCATGGTTTCCTTGTAGGCGCTCTGCAACCACACGCCATGAATCAGCAAATTCATGGCGAAGACGGCGATGAACATGACGACGATGGCGAGGATGAGGCGCTTGGTATTCATGCGCGGAGACTTTCACGGCCCGACGACGCCGGCAAGGCTACAGAATTCGCTGCAGAATTCGTGCGAACTCTTCACTCCCTCTCACCATCGGGGGGAGATGGGGTGAGAATTCTCCCAACGAAAACTTCGCGCCTTGAACCCCTGAACCGTGATCGGAGCGCCGAGCTCCTGCTCGGCGCGAACCCGCTGTGTCCCAACGGGCCGAGCAGGAGCTCGGCGCTCCGGTTCATGGGGGGACAGGAGGCTCACGCTTGCAGTGGACCTCGTTCTAGCCGCGGAGCAACCCCCTCATCCCGGCCTTCTCCCCCAAGGGGGAGAAGGAGTCGGAAGCAAGCGGCAGCCGGCGGCCCCGCTTGATCGTCAGTCGAGGGCCGGCCGGTCCTTGTGCCACTGGGTCGCCTGCTCGAAAGCGTGCGCCACGCGGAGCATCGTGGTTTCGCCAAATGGCTTGCCAAGGATCTGGAGGCCGATAGGGAGCTTGGGATTCGTGGTGAAGCCACAGGGCAGGCTCACCCCGCAAATGCCGGCCAGGTTGCAGGAGATCGTGAAGATGTCCGACAGATACATCTGCATCGGATCGTCGGTTTTCTCTCCGGCTTTGAAGGCGGCCGTTGGCGAGGTGGGCGTGACAATGGCGTCGACTCTCTCGAAGGCCTTGAGGAAGTCCTGCCGGATGAGCGTCCGTACCTTTTGTGCCCGCAGATAGTAGGCGTCGTAGTAACCGCTGCTCAACACGTAAGTGCCCAGAATAATGCGCCGTTTCACCTCGGCCCCGAAGCCCGCGCCGCGTGTTTTCGTGTAAAGCGCGATCGGGTCGGCGCCATCGACCCGCAACCCGTAGCGGATGCCGTCGAAGCGCGCCAGGTTCGCCGAAGCTTCGGCGGTCGCGACAATGTAGTACGTCGCCACTGCGTACTCCGTGTGCGGCAGTGAAATCCCGACGATTTCGGCGCCGAGCTTTTCCAACTGCTTCACGGCCGCCTGCACCGCGGCGTTGACTTCCGGATCGATGCCGCGGATGAAGTATTCCTTGGGCAACCCGAGCTTCAGGCCCTTGATGCCGTCCCCAAGCGTGGCCGGGTAATCCGGCACCGGCGTGTCGACGCTCGTCGAGTCGCGCGGGTCGTGTCCGCTGATGACGCCCAGCATCGAGGCGGCGTCGCGCGCGTTCTTCGTAAACGGGCCGATCTGGTCCAACGACGACGCGAATGCCACAAGACCGTATCGGGACACCCGCCCGTAAGTGGGCTTCAGCCCGACGCAACCGCACAGCGACGCGGGCTGGCGAATGGACCCTCCTGTGTCGGTGCCCAGCGCGGCGATGCATTCGTCGGCCGCAACCGCGGCGGCCGAACCGCCCGATGAACCGCCAGCGATGCGCGACTGGTCCCACGGGTTCCGCGTCGTGAAGTAAGCTGAATTCTCGGTCGAACTGCCCATCGCGAACTCATCCATGTTCAGCCTTCCGAACAGCACCGCGCCGGCGGCCTTCAACTTTTCCACGGCGGTCGCGTCGTAAGGCGAGATGAAGCCGGAGAGAATTTTCGAAGCGCAGCCCAGCGGGTGGCCTTTGACGGCCAATACATCCTTAAGCGCGATGGGCACGCCCAGCAGCGGCAGTTGGGCGTGAGTCGCCCCGCCCGCCAGGGCTTTGTCGGCATCGGCGGCCTGGGCCAGGGCATCTTCGGCGTCGTGGCTCAGAAAAGCCTGCACACGGCCATCGACGCGTTTGACTTGATCGAGACAGGCCTGCATGGCCTCGCGAGCGGAGACTTCGCGTTTGGCGAGCCGGGCGGTCAGTTCAGACAGGGTAAGTCGGTTGAGCATGAACGGTGGGGAGCTAATCTCGATAATTCACAGCGCAGCGCAGCCGCAACCCCGTTGGAGTGCGCGGACTTGTCCGCGCTTTCTGCAGCCGACTTGTCGCCGTCGAAAGCGGGAAGGCATCCAATTCTCCCGTGCCGCCGAACGCGGCCCTGCCTTCGCGACAAGTCGCCAAGGCGGCAAAGCGGTGACAAGTCACCGCACTCCAAATTCTTGCCGCTTCTGTGCAAAAATGGCTTTTGGCAGTCACCCCCATCACTCGACAATTTTCGGGACGATGAACAGCCCCCCGGCCTTGGCCGGGGCATTGCGAAGCGCCTCCTCGTTTGGCAGCGAGGGGCCAATCGCGTCGGCGCGGGTCACAATCACCATCGGAACGGCGTGGGCGGTCGGCTCGACCGCGCTCACGTCCACCTCGCGCAGCTTTTCGATGTAGCCAAGCACCTGGCCGAGTTGCGCGCCGAATTTGCGCTCTTCCTCCGGTGTGAGGCCGAGACGGGCCAGGTGGGCGACATACTTCACGTCAATTTCCGTGTCAGGCATGGCGCCAAGAGTAGAAGTCCGCCGGGGAAGTTCAATCCTCCTCTTCCTGCCAGCGCGGCGCCAGTTTCTGCGGAATCCTGAGGTGATCGAGCACGCGCGCCACCACCGTGTCGATGACCTGCTCGATGTTCTTCGGCTGCGTATAGTAGGAAGGATTGGCCGGAAGAATCGTCGCGCCCGCCAGCAACAGCAGCTCGAAGTTCCGGACGTGGACCAGGCTCAAGGGCGTTTCGCGCGGGACGAGGATGAGTTGCTTGCGCTCCTTCAGCGTAACGTCCGCGGCGCGCAACAGCACGTCTTCGCTGAACCCATGGGCGATGCGGCCCAGCGTGCCCATCGTGCAGGGGATGACCACCATCGCGTCGACCGGATTCGAGCCGCTGGCGAACGGCGCGTTCATACTTTTGAGTCCGTGGGACTGCACGCCGGGAGGCAGGCGCAGGCCGCCGGGAAGTTCCTGATGGATGACGGTATGGGCGTAGTTGCTCTGGACAACGTGAATCTCGTGCTGTTGCGGGTCGAGGTTGTCGAGCAGGCGCTGGGCGTAGAGCGCGCCGCTCGCCCCGGTGATGGCGACGAGAATTCTCACATGAACGCAGGAATGCAGGAGGCCGTCACGCCGTGGATTATGACGGCGGCGTGTGTCGTGCGGCAAGGGTCTTCACGCTTAGGCAGGACCGTGAGCGACGGGTTCAACCACGAATGGACACCAATGGACACGAATGGGAATCGGCATGGAGACTCACCGCTTGGGTGAGCATCAACTTCGCCGCAAGTTCGCTGCGATTCGTGTTCATTCGTGTCCATTCGTGGTTGAACTGCTGGCTTAAGGTTAATCCACTCTGGCCCCTCAGCCCGCGCTGCAAAATGCCGATGGACGCCACATGTTGCTTGTCTGCGGCGGGCCCGTTCGCACAATACGCGGCGTGCCGAAGCTTTGGCGTCTGGTGATTCCGGCGGTCGCGGCGTGGGTGTTGGCTGGTTGTGCAACCGGTTCGTCCACGAGCACGAAGTATGTTCCGGTCGCGGCCTCCACTCCCGTGCCCGAGCCGATGGCCGTCGCGCCGGCGGCGCCGCTCGAACCGGCGCCATCACCGGCCGCAGTCGCGCCCGCACCCCCTCCCCTCGCGCCGGCGCAGCCCGCGTGGCCTTCCAACTGGGTCAACGCGTGGATTCCGCTGGAAAGCTGGAGCCAGTTCAATAGCATCGAGAAGCCGCGCCGGTTGAACGGCGGCCTCGAAGCGACCTACCAGCTCCTCACGAGCAACGGCACAATGTCGCTCCAAATGGGCAGCCAAACCCTGCGGTTTGGCGGGGTCGATTTCTGGCTGGGCTTCGCGCCGCGCTTGATCCAGGGGCTCCCCTACGTGCACGCCGTGGACGCGCGCAAAACCTTGCAGCCGCTGGCCGGGCGGGCTTGGAAACTGCCTCAAGGGAATCGGACCATCGCGATCGACGCCGGCCACGGCGGCAGGGACAGCGGCGCCATCAGTTGTGTCAACAGCGAGTACGAAAAACATTACGCGCTGGACTGGGCCAGGCGCCTCGAACGCCTGCTGCGCGCCAAAGGATGGAACGTTGTGATGACGCGGACCAATGACACATTCCTGTCGCTGGCGGATCGTGTCGCGGCGGCCCAGCAAGCCAACGCCGGGCTGTTCCTCAGCCTTCATTTCAATTCGGGCTCCGGCAATGGCAAGCTGGCGGGCATCGAGACCTATTGCCTGGCGCCGACGGGCATGCCGTCCAGCCTGAATCGCGGGTTCAGCGACGACGTGCGCGAGTGGCATCCGAACAACGCCTTTGACGACGAGAACCTCCATCTGGCCACGGTGCTGCACCGCTCGCTGCTCAGCGAGGTGGGGGCGACAGATCGCGAAGTGGGCCGGGCGCGTTTCCTCGGCGTATTGCGCGGCCAAAATCGGCCGGCCGTGCTGATCGAAGGCGGCTACCTCACTAATCCGGACGAAGCGCGGAAGATTTCGACCTCGGACTATCGGCAGCGACTGGCGGAAGGGATTGCGAAGGCGCTTGATTGAAACGTGAGGCGTGAGGCGTGAGGCGTGAGGCGTGAGGCGTGAAACGTAAAACGTAAGCGCGGGAGGGGTTCAGGATCGCATTCCAAGGTCCGCACCTCTCTTACGTTTTACGTTTTACGTTTTACGTTTCACGCTTCACCCTCCACCACCATCCTCATGAGCAACGCCCCGCACATCCTCGTCACAGGCGGGGCCGGGTTCATTGGCTCGCACCTGGTCGAGCGCCTGCTGGCCGAGGGCGAGTCGGTGGTTGTAATCGATGACTGTTCGACGGGCACTTGGGAGAATCTCCGCGCGGTCGCGGGCCATCCGGGTTTGAGGACCATCGAAGCGATGGTTTCCCAAGGCGAAGGGCTGGCGGAGTTGGCGGCCGGAGCACGATGTATTTATCACCTTGCGGCAGCCGTTGGAGTCGAACTGGTCGTGCAATCGCCAGTTCGGACGCTCCAGACGAACCTGCGCGAAACCGAAGCAGTGCTCGAGGCGGCGTGCCGGTGCGCGACGCCCGTGTTGTTCACCTCGACGTCGGAAGTTTACGGCCGAAGCCATCGCGAGGCCTTCTCCGAAGAGGATGATTTGATCATCGGCCCGCCGCACGTCGGACGCTGGAGCTACGCCTGTTCGAAGTTGATGGATGAGTTCCTGGCGCTGGCCTACGCGCGGGAGAAGGGATTACCGGTGGTCATCGCGCGGCTGTTCAACACGGTCGGCCCGCGCCAGACCGGTCGTTACGGGATGGTGTTGCCGCGCTTCATGGCGGCGGCCAGGGCGGGAACGCCCCTGCGAGTATTCGGTGACGGCACGCAGACGCGCTGCTTTTGCTCCGTGGCCGACGCCGTGGAGGCGCTGGTGCGGTTGCAACGAACGCCGGCGGCGCTCGGGCAGGTGTTCAACGTGGGAGGCACTGAGGAAGTGAGCATCGCTGAACTCGCGCGCCTGGTCATCAAGACGCTTGGGTCTTCCTCGCCCATCGAGCGCGTCCCGTACACCGAGGCCTACCCGCCCGGTTTCGAGGATATGCGGCGGCGACGGCCCGTGGTGGACAAGCTGGAAAAATTCACCGGTTTCCGTCCCGCGACGCCTTTGCGAAGGATCATCGAATTCACGGCGGGGTTGTCCTGACGGCGTGGAAATGCGCCGCTCCATCCGTTGAATCCGTGTCATCCGTGGTCAATCCCCTCCCTCGTGCCCACTCACCACACGCTTCCATGCCAGTTTTGCTTCCTTGAAGTTCAGCAGCAGCGCCACCTCCAGTCCACTGATGTTCAGGTAGCCCAGCATCTGCGCGATGTGCGTGTCGTTGAACGCCGTCACCACTTTCGGGTCGACGATGACCTTGCCGTCCACGATGAGGTCGGGAACCAGCTTGCCGATGAATTGGCCCCGATAGTGGACTGGATACTCTCGCTGTTGCTCCACGGTGTGCCCGCGCGCCACCAACTCGATCACCAGCGCGTTCTCATACAGCTTCTCGTCCAATCCTGGCTTCAATTCGTTCAATACTGCCATTGCCGCGCCAATGATGTCGCCCGTCAATTCTTCGTGCTTCATGGAGGGAAATTAACCACGGATTACACGGATGACACGGATGAAGAAGAAGCTACGCTTCCTATCCGTGAAATCCGCGTAATCCGTGGTCAAAAAAACTCCGTGGTGTGCGGCTCGACGAATCGCATTACATCCTCCTGGGCGTGGCGCTGGCGGGGTTCATCGGCGCGGCGGCGTTTCAAGGGCGCGACACCAAGTCGTGAACGGGCGGGCGCACTGCATCCAGCACCGAAACGGCCGTTATTGTCGATTGTTAGAATTGACCCCGTTCTGATAGAGGCTTGTGAAAAAGGCTGAATCCATAATTCAGGCCGGCGCCACGGTTATCACTGGAGCTTCTTGAGCACCTTGGTCTGTCTCTTAATCGTCTTGGTGCTTACCTGATACTCAACGAATACATAGCCGCCGCTGGGGTCTCGAAGCTGACGCCAACTCGTGCGCGTAGTTTTGTCGCCAACACTCACGTAAACATTGACGTCCAAACCTCTCTGTGCTGCCTTCTCTGCCTCTACCAGTGCCACGTCGTATGCGTGCTGAATCGAGGGAGCTTCTGGAAAAACTAACGTGAGTGAAAGCCATCGTCTCTCTGGCTTGATGCCTTGCAATGTCTTGTCCTCTTTGGACTCGATGTAGTATGCGCCGGTGTCTTGGCCGCTACGCTTGACGCCTCTAAACTCGTCCATCGTCATGATCCGCTTGTCTGCAGCCTTGTAAACGAGCGACCCTGAATACTGCGTCTGCTTCATCGCCTCATCTCCGACGAAAGCCATCGCAAGGATATCCCGTGACGAATCAACCAGAACAGCAGACTCCAGAGCACTCCGAACAATCTTGTCAACGGTCGCGGGCGCGGGTGGCTTGCCAAAGAACACAACATCGCAGACCAGCCCACCACCTGGGACATCCTCGAATGTGACTTCGAAAACCTTCCGTGAGGCCGCAGCAGCACTGGTTGTCAGCGTGGCCGCGATGATAAGCGTAGTGATGGATGCGCGCATGGTGTGAATGTTGAAACTCAGAAAATCATCTTCGCTCCGTTGACGGAGGGGGCGCTTCGGGTGGAATCCCAACTTCCTTTGCCGCCTCCAAAAAAATCCGCTTCTGCAAAGTCTCACAATCCTTCTTCCACTTTGTCTGAACTTCTTCTTCTGAATGGCCAGAATCAGCGGCCAGAAAACGAGCAAACATCATGTGCAGGTTGCGAACTTCTGCCCGGAGGCCGGAGATGTGCCACAACACTTTTCGGGCAAATTCTTCGGGGTCTGGCTTTGGCATATGAACGTGGGGTTCGGCCTAAGATTGCTATTGGTCACGAGCGGCCCGCTGCCGGTCTGGCTCCAGCGCACGGCGGCTTCATGCCATTCATCCTGGGGATTGAGCAGCTCCAGGAAATACGCGGTGTCGGCGAAGGTCACGGTTTGCTCTTGGGCGCTCCGTGGAGGTAATGGTCGTGGTTTTCGGCGAGGTCCGGCGGCAGTCCTTCGGCCTTGCCCGCCCACTTGCTCAAGAGGTTCCACAACGGGCCCGGTGGCCCGAGTTGCACGAGTTCTTCGACCTTCGCCTTCACCTTCCGCAATTCGTCACGCGTCAGCTTCGGCAGTTCGCTGATAATTTCCTGTGCGCTCATGATAGACTATTCGGCCAGACCGCCCGCAAAGACAAGCCTGCGTACGGCCGCGCCTCACGGATTGGGTGGAGGCCGAGCGGGATAGGGAGTTAGAAGGACGCCCCGCGGCCCATTCACGCTTTCGCCTTCACATTCGCCCACACGTGCACGTGCGGATCACCGCGGAAATACCAGACCATTGCGGGGCCTTCGATCTGCCACACGTCCCAGACGCCGTCCTTGCCCACGTCCTGGTTCTTGTAGAACGCCATGTGCAGATGATCGAAACCATTGCGCTCGATCAGTTTCATTGCCTCGTCGGCGTCGGCCTTGCGGAAGGGCGCCAGCAGGTCGGCCAGGACTTTGCGGACGAGTGCCTTCTGGTCGCGCGCAAGCTCAGTCATCGGGATGCCGGGCAGACCGGTCTTGTTGCCGGAGAGCTTGATGGTGTCGGTGCCCTTCTCCTCGCGGCTGTCGCCCAGCAATGCGACGTCGCGCTGTTTGCCACTGAGTGAACCCCAGACCTCGTTGGCCCGCTTGGCTTGGTACCAGTAGGCGTTGCCCGGATGGTCGGGCTTCTCATTGAAACCCTTCGCTGCATGTCCGTAGAAAATCGGCCCGCCGAACGCGGCGCCTTCCACCGAGTCGCCGTCGCACCGGCGCGTGCAATGCCGGCCGGTGATGACGAACTCGAACTTGCCCGTGCCCGGCTCGCCAAACAGCGCGACTGAAGTGCCGTTGAACCCGCCGGCGCTGCCGCCGTCGTGCTCGACCTGCTTGTAGACGGTGTCGGCGTATTCGGGGCTGTGCAGGCCGAGGAAAATCTCTTTCACCATTTGCTGCTGATCCTTGGTGAAGAACTCGCCGAGCTTCTGCTCGGTGATGTGCCAGTTGTTGTCCACCTTCGAGCGGAGTTCGTGATTGAACGGGAAACAAACGGCCTTGCGCTGCTGGTCGGTGAGCGATTTGTGGAACGTCGTGACAAGCGTCTCGGAAGCGGCCATTTTCGCCGGCCTGGCCGCGGCGCTGGCGGGGAAGGCCAACGGCATCGCGGCCGCGGCGGCGACGGTGGTGACGGTGGTCTTGAGGAACTCGCGGCGGGTAAAGGGCGCGCCGCCTTCGCAATCGGGGCAGGGGGTTGTATTCATGCGGCAGGCATACTCCCTCGCGCCGGAAATTGCCAGTGAAGAATCAGGCCGATTTGGAGGCGGTGCGGGGAGGGGGAGTGAGGGAGTGGGAAAGTGGGAAAGTGGGAAAGCGGGAAAGCGAGAGAGTCGGGGGAGTGAGAAGTAAGAGCGCTGAACCTCTGCCGCGTTCGCACCTTCCCACTTTCTCACTCCCTCACTCCCCCACTCCCTCAACCCCGTATTCCCGCACCCCGCAAGTTGCGCCGCGCGGCCGAGCGCGAACTGCCAGAACTCCCTTTCCCCGGAGCCCGCGTTGTGGTTGACTGTGCCAGCGGCTCGCTCCCGTAGCTCAAATGGATAGAGCAGCGGTTTCCTAAACCGCGGATCCCCGTTCAATTCGGGGCGGGAGTACCAACCAAACCACTCCACTCCCGGAATCCCCTAGCGCGTCAGGCGCGGTTTTGCAGCGTTGAACCGGGGCCTCTCTCATCGTTAGTTCCGGCGTGAAGCATTGCCTCGAAGCAAACGTATGAAGCCTAAAGACAAAAAGACTTCGTCCCTGCCTCAATCCCAGTCGCCCCACGCCACCAGGCGCAAGAAGACGCCGCAGGCACATCTTCGGCTGCACTGCACCACAAACGAGCGCGGGATGGTCGTCGTCTCGTATAAGCCGAGCACGTCCTGGAAGCCCGCGCACTCCTGAATTTCCACCCATGATAAAGTCTATTCTCGCGGTTCTCTTCGGAAGCATTCTGATGGCGCAAGCCGGCCTGTCCCGTCTGGAGGCGCTCAGCATGCTCGAAACCGGCGACCGGGATTCGGCGGTCGGCGGCGTCGGCGAAGTGAGCCGCTACCAGATGCAACCCAGCGTCTGGAAGCAATACAGCAGTTCGCAGGCGTATCGAGATCCGGTCGTGTCGCGGCAGGTCGCAGGGCAACACCTGGACTTTCTGGAATCGAACTTCCGCAAGCTCGCAGGCCGGGAGCCGAGCGAGTTCGACGTCTACGTGCTCTGGAACGCAGGACTTGGTTATTATGCGAAAAGAGATTTTTCACCGGCGCGCGTTTCGCCGGTCGTCCGGGAGAGAGCGGAGCGGTATGTGAACCTGCGGCAGATTAGGTAGCCGCGGCTGCTAGGGGGGCGGGCTGGAAGGGAAAAGGGCCAGAACAGCAAACCCGTTTCCTCGCCGAGCAAATCGTGGAATTCATCCGGCGGAACTTCTGAGCCGACGGTGAACTCCGACGGCATCCACCGTTGTCACTCGCCGACGAGTTTCAGCGCGTCACGCAACACATTGGGATGAACGCGCAGGCCCGCATTCACGATGGACTCGCACACAGCTCTGGCAGAAGGAATCAGCCCTCGAACCTTGGCAGCGATGATGACTCCCAGCGTGCCGCGAACCGGGATGCGTTCGACAGTTGCGCATTTCCGTGCCGCACGGTCGTCGAGAATTGCCTCGAATCCCCGGTGTTGATGCGCCCAACTCAGCACCGCCGTTTCACCCGCGCCCAAATCCCAGACTGCCACGGCGGGACTGGCCGTAAGATCGGGTCGGATCCACGACGCGCCTTCTCCTCTCAGCCAGGCTTGCGCCGGATCAATGGGGCGCCCGCCCTGAACTTCAGCGACGACACTCGCGGGAATGACGAGTTGTTCCGTCAGCTTCGGAAGCAGGCCGATCTGAGCGACCTTGGCGAGCAGGATGAGCGGCGAGGCGTTGACGACCCACTTATTGCTCACGCGCCAGTCCTTGGGCAATTTCCTCGACAGTTTCCTGGATCGGGGAGACCTCAAAGCGCGCCAGCGCGTGGATGAACTCGTAGCGGCTCAATCCGGCCAGCTCCGCGGCCTTCGCTTGGGAGAGCTTGCCTAGTTCATACCACTTCACCGCAGCCGCAAGCGGGAGTTCGCGCGCCATCTCCGCCGGCTCCGTGCGCAATGCCGAGAATACGCCTTCCGGAACTTCCAGCACCACTTGTCTGCTCATAACGCCGGCAGTCTGCCACTCGCCGCGCCTCCAGTCAAACCGCCTGACGACTCCAGCGTCGGATCGCACTCGCTTCTCTGCCAGATGCACGGCTTTGGCGGCGAAGCGCAGACCCGCTTCCTCGCCGAGCAAATGGTGGAAATCTTCCGGCGGCAGCGTATGGTTAGCTCATCTCGAGAGCGCCAACGCGACGGCGATACTCTTCGCGGCGGCAATGCAACATGCCACAGCTATCAGGACCAGCCACCTGTCGCTGAAGCCACCGCTTAAAAGAAACCCCAGTAAGTTAGCTTTCTCATTGGTTTCAGAGGTTAACCAGTTCATGCGGAAGCGCAAGCCCGCGAGGTGCGCGAACATCCCAACATAATTCGTCGTAGTTTCAGCGCCGATTCCGCCGTCGAAGCAACCGCCTGTCGCATGCTTGCGCCGGGCAGTGCTGTTTCCCATTTTCATAAAGTTGCCCAGGACACTCCCGCCCGATTCGGGGCACGCGACTGCTCGAAATAAACAGGAGCGCCGAGCTCCCGCTCGGCGCGATCCTGTGCAAGCGCCCCGAATCTCGCCGAGCAGGAGCTCGGCGCTCCGTCATGCAGGACCCTTCATTTCTTCTTCGACTCGCGCGTCCCGGCCTGCTTGAATGTTCGGCGTCATTATGCGCCGCTTTGCCTCAATCGTGCTCCTGCTGGTTCTGGTCGGGCTCCATTCCCTTGCCCCCATTCCCCTGCCTGCCGCCGACGCCCCTGCCACGAACGACTACGCCGCCGTCGACGCCCTCTTCGCAAAGCACTGCCTCGATTGCCACGCCGCGCAGGAGCCGGAGGGCAAACTTGTGCTCGAAACGTTCGAGTCGCTCATGCGCGGCGGCGAGGCAGGCAAAGTGCTCGTGCCCGGCAAGAGCGCCGAAAGCCTGATCGTGAAAATGGTCGAAGGCTCGTTCGAGAAGGACGGCAAAAAGAAAATCATGCCGCCCGGAAAGCGGAAGAAGCTTCAGCCCGACGAAATCGCGCTGCTGAAAAATTGGATCGACGGCGGCGCCCTGCCCCCGAAGCAACCGGCGAAACTCGTCCGCGAATTGATCACGCCGAAGATCCAGCCCACTGTCCCGCCGCGCCGGTCGATCCTCGCGGCCGCTTGGTCGCCGTCGTTGAAGCTGCTCGCCCTGGCCCGCCACGGGGAGGTCGAACTCTTCTCGCCCGAGTCGCGCGCGGTCGTTCGCAGGCTCACCGGCCATCGCGGGCAGGTCAACGCGCTCGCCTTCTCCGCCGACGGCAAGACGCTCGCCAGCGCCGCCGGCGAGCCGGGGCTTTTCGGCGAGGCGAAGCTCTGGGACGCGGCCGAGGGAAAGCTGCTCCGCACAGTCGAGGGCCATCGCGACGCGATCTACTCCATCGCCGTTTCGCCCGATGGCAAGACGCTCGCCACCGGCAGCTACGATCAAAAGATCAAGTTGTGGGAACTCGACACCGGCAAGGAACTCCACACGCTGTCCGCTCACAACGGCGCCGTCTTCGACCTTGCCTTCCGGCCGGACGGCAAAATCCTCGCCAGCGCCAGCGCCGACCGCACGGTCAAATTGTGGAACGTCGCCACCGGCAAGCGCACGGACACGCTCTCGCAGCCGCTCAAGGAACTTTACGCGGTGGCCTGGAGCAGCAGCGGGCGGCGGCTGTTCGCCGGCGGCGTCGACAACCGCATCCGCGTCTGGGAAGTGAGCGAGGCGGCGGCCGAAACGACCAATCCGCTGCTTCTCTCCAAGTTCGCCCACGAAGGCGCGATCCTGAACCTGGCCCTCGCCCCCGACGGCAAATCGCTGCTCTCCTCGGCCGACGACGGCACGGTGAAACTCTTCAGTGCCGCTGATGTGATCGAGAAGCTCGCGTTTCCGTCGCAGCCCGATCTCGCGCCGGCGCTGGCGTTCATCGGGGATAAGACCATTGCCGTCGCCCGGCTCGACGGGGCACTGGAATTCTACGACACGACGAGCGGCAAAGTCGTCCCGCCGCCCGCGCCGGAACTCAGCCGCGCGGAGCCGCGCGGTTTCCAGCGCGGCCAGCCAGTGGGTCTGACGCTCTTTGGCAAGAACCTCGCCGGTGTCACGAATCTGGTCCTCAGCCACCCGAAACTAACTGGGGAGGTCGTCTCGATCAGCAGCGCGACCGAAGTGCTGGTGAACATAGAGTCTGCCAGCGATCTGCCGCGCGGCGCCTACGAGTTGTCCGTGCGCGCCGCCGGGGGCGAGAGCGGCAAAATCAAGCTGCACATCGACGACTTGCCGCAGGTCTACGAATCGCATGCGACGAACGCCGAATCGCTCCCGGTGAGTTTCTGGGGCGCGCTGGATACACCGGCCGATAAGGACGAATTCAGCTTCGCGGCGAAGGCCGGGCAAACGCTCGTGCTAGACCTTGCCGTGAAGAGTCTCGGCTCGAAGATGGCCAGTCCTTCGATCACGCTCCTCGACGCCCGCGGCACGGCGCTGGAGAGCGACAGTGCGTTCGACGGCAGCGACCGGTTCATCGCCTTCCAGGTCCCGGCCGATGGCCGCTACACGGCCCGTATCGCCGACCAGATGCTCGCCTCGTCGTCCGAGCATTTTTACCGCCTCTCCGTCGGCGCGCTGCCGGTCGTTACCAGCGTCTTCCCGCTCAGCGTCGGGACGAACACCGAGGCCGACGTCCAACTCGCCGGCTTCAACCTTCCCGCCCACGGGACCGCGCGCGTGAAGACCGGCGCCTCCGGCGAAGTGGACGTGCCGCTGGACGTGGAGAAGTTCCGCGCGCGCCGCGCCTTCAAGGTGCTCGCCGCCGCCGGCCCGCAATTGGTCGAAGCGGAACCGAACGACGCCCCGGTGAACGCGATGCCAATTCCAGTTCCTTGCGCAGTCAACGGTCGGATCGACCGACCCGGCGTCACCGACCTGTTCCGCTTCGAGGCGAAGACCGGCGAGCCATTGATCCTCGAAACCGACGCGGCCCGGCGCGGTTCGCCGGTGGACACACGGATCGAAATGCTGCACCCCGACGGCAAGCCCGTCGCGCGCCTCCTCTTTCAAGCCGTCCGCAACTCCGCCGTCACCTTCCGCGGCATCGACTCGGTGACGACCGACTGCCGCGTCGAGAACTGGGAGGAAATGGAGTTGAACGAGCTTCTCTACCTCCAGGGCGAGGTGGTCAAGCTGTTTCGCGCCCCGCAGGGACCGGACTCCGGTTTTCTGTTCTATGCCTCGGCCGGCAAACGCCGCGCCTTTTTCGACACCAGTGCGACGGCGCACGCTTTGGATGAACCTTGCTACATTGTCGAGCCGCACCCGCTGGGCGCGAAGCTGGCGCCCAACGGGCTGCCGACTTTCACGCTGCACTACCAGAACGACGACGACGGCGAGCGCCGGCTCGGAAGCGACTCCAGGCTCACCTTCACCGCGCCGACCAACGGCAGCTATCTGGCGCGAGTCACGGACACCCGGGGACACGGCGGCGACCGTTTCGCCTATCGGCTCGTCGTGCGCGAGCCGCGGCCCGATTTCACCGTGAGCCTGGGCGGCGCCAACCCGACGATTCACGCGGGCAGCGGCCAAAGCTTCACTGTGACCGCCGATCGGACCGACGGTTTCGACGGCGAAATTCGGGTCGACATTACCGGAGTTCCTCCAGGCTTCATGGTCACGACGCCGATCGTCATCCAGGCCGGACACAATGAGGCGAAGGGGACTTTGCGCGCTGCCCTCGACGCGGCCAAGCCGCAGGACACCAACGCCAGCGGCACGAAAGTCACCGCCAGCGCGAGCGTAGCGGGCAAATCTGTCACGAAGGACGTGAATAATTTCGGGAAGATTACGCTCGGTGACAAACCAAAGCTGTGGGTCTCGCTTGAACCGTACCACGAGATGGCAACCAACCACATCGATCCCGCCTCGGCTCTCGCTCCCCAGCCCGAAGGCCCCCTCTCCCCCTCCGAGGGGGAGAGGGCCGGGGTGAGGGGGGAGCCCAACAGCTTCCCGCGCACGAACCTCACAGTGAGCGCCGCTCCGATCGAACTCATCATCGCTCCCGGCGAGCGCCTGCCCGCCTGGCTCAAGATCAAGCGCAACGGCCACGAGGATTTAGTCACCTTCTTCGTTGAGAACCTGCCCCACGGCGTCATCGTCGATGACATCGGTCTCAACGGAGTGCTTATTCCCAAGGGCGAGAACGAGCGGAAGATTTTCCTCAGTGCGGCCAAGTGGGTGCCCGAGCAGGAACGCTGGTGTTACGCCATCGAGCAAAACGCCGGCAAGCAAACCTCGCGGCCGGTGCTCCTCAAGATTCGCAAGCCCGCGCCGAACCAGTCCGTGAGCTCGAAATGAGGCGAGCCACGGATTCTCACAAGGTGCTTGAGGGCACGATGGTCCGTAGCCGCCGACGTGAGGAGGCGGACAACGTGGACGCGCAGTCCATCCGCCTCCTCACGTCGGCGGCTACGATCCACGGTGAGAAATGCCGGCCAGCCCGATTGCCCCGAGCTTGCCTCGCGATTCCTTTGATTGCTGCGCTCCTGGCCGCCGGCTGCGGCTCAAAGTCCACGACCGCCCTCGACCTCGCGGGCCGCCCCGTCGATCCCCTTCAAGCCACCAATGCAAAGGCAGTCCTCCTGCTCTTCGTCAGCAGCACCTGCCCGATTTGCAATCGATATGCCCCGGAATTTCGGCGGCTGCACGAACGTTTCGCCCCGCGCGGCGTCACGATCTGGCGCGTCTATCCGGACGCCGATGACACCGCCGCTGTCATCCATGAGCATCAGCGCGAATTCAGTCTGCCGGGCAACGCGCTTCGCGATCCCGCGCACGCGCTGGTGAAGCGCGCCGGAGCGCAAGTCACCCCCGAGGCCACCCTCTACCTGCCCGGCGGCAAGCAGGTTTACCGCGGGCGCATCGACGATTGGTACACGGACTTCGGCAAGTCGCGGCCCGAGCCGACGCGGCGCGATTTGCAGGAGGCGCTCGAAGCTGTGCTCGCGGGGCGCTCCTTGTCCAATGCGACGACGACGGCCATTGGCTGCCGAATTGCCAGGAGGTAAGGCGGCGTGATCACTTTCTCCCGCACCCGGAAAGAGCGGTGGCTGCGATAACTGTTTCAGCTTCGCTTTCCGTGAGGAGGCCGTCCTCAACGTACGCCTCGACAACTTCGACCACCGCGGACACATACTGGCCGTGATTCTTCCACGTGCCGCCGGAAAGCGGTCCGGCACAAGGGACGAACTGCTCGAAGTCAAGCGGGACCGCCAGCCTCACATTGTCAAAGTAAACATCCCCGGGAATACTACCCCGGTCAAACCAATCCTCCAGCATGAGTTGGAAGCTGGTCAGGCTGTTGGCAGTCACGACCTCGGTAAAATCCACCTCGTAATGGTGCCATAGCCCGTCGGCCATCAGCACGGTTGCCACCGAAGCCGGCACGTTCAGGGCGGGCAGGTAAGTTCCCGCCAACCAATAGTGCGGAAGGATTCCGTCAGGATCGGTGGTGACGCCCGCGAAGCCGCCGTACTCGGATGGAGGCACTCCACCCATGGGCAGACCCAGAAAGTCAAAGCTCAGGATGAAACGCCGTGGCAGCACGTCCACCGAAATTGGGGATGCGCTGAAGATGTCCCCGCCAGCGTTCACGCCGGTAAACGTCAAAACGTGGTTGGTGGAGTTGAGAGGGTCAGTGACAATCTGTCCGTGATGGGGGACGCCAAGCTTACCTGTCCATTGATTGAGGTCGCCGCTCTCAAAGCTGTCCTCGAACGGCGTGAACTGTGCGCGAACGGGAGGCGCCACGGCCAGGAAGGCCAGCAGCACTCCCGGCAGCATGAGTGATTTCTGTTTCATTGGATTTCCTTTTTGTTTTGCAGCGATCGACATTCCGACGTGTGCGAACGCCGCCTGGACCCAAGCTCAGCGGTGGCGGCCACGGGGCGCGACGATTGGAACACCAGCGCGAAGCCGCCGTTGCTGCAGCGCATGGCTATTAGGCGGCATGGTCATCAGCATCACTTTTTAGATAACACGAAACATCCGTTCCAGCAATCCATCACTGGGCGCCATTTCCAGCTCCGTCCGGGGCGCAATCGTTGTCGAAACCGTCCGCCAATGATCCTCAACCCCGGCAGGGCCGACATCCTCTGGACGATGCCGCCCCTACGGAGCTTGGGATTCCACTTCGGACGCGATGCTACAAAGATGCCGCGCCTAAGCCGCTGTCGCCTAACGATCAAGTTCAGCGACCGGCGCTGGCAACGCCGCTTCGCCGGCACCGTGAATGTTGTAGATACCGTGACCCACGAACTGAAACGCTTGGCGCCCTCGCCTCCATCGGGCACGCATCCCGAGTAGCTGCGATCGTGAGGTCGCGGGCGGGCTGCTTCCTTGGAAATCACAGCCAAGGGTAATAGCTATGAGCATTGGCCCGCGACCTCGCGGTCGCGGCTACACGACGAAAAAGGATTCAGTTCAACGCCGCCGTCGCGATTTCCGCCAGCGCGGATTCGCGCTCGGGGCCTTTGATGAAATCGAGCGAGCGCATGAAGCGGGCCTTGTCGGCGGCGGAAGCGTTCTTGTCCGTGACGATCTTCACGATGAGGGCGGGCACCTTGCTGGCGCGCGAGCGCCAGATGATCTCGCGGCCGGTTGACGTGTTCCAATTGCCGCTCACGGCGTCGAGCCAGGCGTCGAAGCAGGCATTTTCTTGCTGGTCGGCGGCGATGCCGAGGGCTTCGAGAGACCAGCGGTCGCCGACGGTGTACTGGGTGGCGAGCGTGGCCCAGAGCTTCGGAGTCAGCGGCGAGGAGTTGTGACGCAACGCGATGGCGCACTCGCGGCGAACTTGCGCGGACGGATCGTGGGAGAGCGCCGTGACCAGCGGGATGACGTCCATCTTGAGCTGGCGGGCGCTGCGCAACGCGGCGATGCGAATATCGGGATCCTTGTCCTGGAGCGCGCCGAGGAGGAACTTCCGGCCACTGTTCTCAAGGCGCGCCAACAATGGCAACGCGCGGGCGCGCATCCGGGCGTTGTCGTCCTCGTAGAGGTTGAGCAGTTCCTGCTCCGCCTTCGAGCCCATGCCGTTGAGTGCGGTCCAGGCGAGGTAGCGTGTGGCGTGGTTAGGCGAACGCAACGCGGCGACGGCGCCCGAAGCGCTGTTAAGATCGAGCTTGGGCGCGCTGGGCTTGTGGCCGGGCGGCGCGAGACGATAGACCCGGCCGGTCATCGTCTCCAATTTGCGATCGGCCATGTTGTGCCCGCCGACACCCGCATCGTTCCAATCGCACACGTAAACGGAGCCATCGGGTCCGACGCACACGTCGGAGGGCCGATACCAGGAGTCGCTGCTCGAAAGCAGGTCTTCGATCGTGGCCGCGTAGCCCGCGCCGCTGTTCTTGACCGGATACGCTCGCACGACGCGCGGGCCGGCGTCGCAATGCAGCATCTGGTTGCGGAAGACGGCGGGCAGCAGGTCGCCCTCGTAGATCGCAATCCCCGTGGGCGAGCCATTGCCCGTGTGGAGCAGGTTGGGCACGACGCCGGGATCCTGCTGATACCAGTGATAGGGCGGCCGTTGATCCTCGGTCGCGCCGTCGGCCTGGGCCTTCTTCCAGGCCTGGCCCCAGCCGGCGCCCGTCATCTCGTCGGTGAAGCCGTAGTTGCCGAACTCCATCAAGTAATTGATGCGCACGCCGCGATTGCCGTCGTCGTCGTTGTCGGATTGCCAGATGGTGCCGAACGAATCGACCGCCAGCTCGTAACTGTTACGGAAGTTCCAGCCGAGCGACTCCACCCCCGAGCCGTCCAGGTTGCAACGGAAGGCCATGCCCTGGCGGTAAGGCTTGCCGTTGGTCTTCACCGGATTGCCGGCCAAATCGATGACCGTCTCCGATTCGTGCTCCGGCACCGGGCCGTTCAATGGCATCGCCAGGGTGCCGCCCCGGGGCCGGCGCAGTTCCTTCACCTCGTTGCCGAAGTTGAAGTAGAGCCTGCCGTCCGGGCCGAACACGAACGCATGCAAGCAATGGTCGTGGTCGCCCTTGGTGGTGTCTTCAAAAAGCAACTCGCGCCGGTCCGCTTTGCTGTCGCCGTCCGTGTCCGTGAGCACGAACACCCACGGGGAACTGGAGACGATAGTTTTGTTGCCAAGCACGCAAATGCCCAGCGCGGTATTCACGGTCGGGTCCTGGTAGAAGACCACGGCCTTGTCGGCAGTCCCGTCGTGATTGGCGTCCTCCAGGATCAGAATGCGGTCGCCGCCTGGGCGGGGCGTGCCCCAATCCTTGTGCATCGTGAGCCGGTAATTGGCCCCCTCGTTGATCCAGACCCGCCCCCGCTCGTCCACATCCATGTCGGCGGGATTCACCACCATTGGCTCACAGGCGAAAAGCGTCGCCTCGACGCCGCTGGCGGCTGTGAGCTTTTTCATGTCCTCGGCGGCGGCCGCGGGGCCGTTGGGGTGCGGAGGAGGTGGAGGCTTGGGCTGTCGCTCGCCGTCGGCGGCAAGACCGGTGGCAGCGACGAGTGCGATGGCGACAGTGGGCCAGGCGAATGGATGCATGGAATTCATTCAAACGGGAAACACCGACGGCTTCCAAGCCGGAAAATTCATAACGCTCGATTGCAGCGCAGACCTGAACGAGGCAGGAGAGCGGCGGGGGCATGAGGATGAAGCGATTGATCGCCCAAGCGCTGGCGCGAGGCAAAGCAAAATCTCTCGTATGACCCGACCAATCCGTGGCAGTTGGACAATATCGCCGCCAGCGCGGCCTTAATTGGTCTTCGATGAGGGACGTTCCACGGGTTCAACCAGCCTGATCTGTTGGGCATTGATGAACTTGAATCGGCCCTGCTCATCGTAAAGAGCGACGGTTTGCCGATCCGGGCTGACCATCAGGTAATCGGTATGCGCCACGACGAAATTTTGCTGGTCATCGAGCACAATTCGAACCGGTCGAAAGGGCTCGGCATTCATCAACTCTTTGATCTCGTCGACGATCATCGCGCAGAAAATAAACCTCTCGCTTCCAAGAAACAAGTTTCTTCTGCCGGCCGGGCCGTCAGGCCAGCACCATGCGCATCGGGATCAGGCGGCGCTTGAACGGATCGAGGACCAGGCCGAGGCTTTCCAGCGTGGTGGCGCCTAGCAGCGGTTCGTCGCCTCGTTCGCCGAAGATGACTGGAGCAGCGCCGCCCTGGCCCTGAAACTCGAAGTAGGCATCTCCCACCTGCCGGGTAATAGCCGTGCCGTCGGCGAGCGTGAAGTCGACTTTTCGATAGGGCCGAATGCCGAGCTTCCTGAGCAACACGGCGGGCACCAGGCTGTAGACGGCACCAGAGTCGATCTGGAATCGGACCGCAGCTTTGCGGCGGGCGCGGCGGCTCTCCTTTACGAGGAGCTTTTGACTGGTCAGGCCCATAACTGCCAGCAGCGTAAAGCAAGCGTTCTCCTTCGCCAAGGGGGGAGTACTCACTTTAGAGCCTGACTTGCTGAAGCGGACTCTTTGTTTGCAATCGACTCTGCGCTCTGCCATTGTCTCTCGTTAACCTGCGTGCTCCCCGGTGCATTAAACCCGATGAGGGCGTGTATGCGGCCAGCCCGATTGTCACAATTGTGTAACGGACCGGCGGGCGCGGTTGTCAAGTTGCGGATCAACTAGCGAAATGAATATAAAGTTCCTCAGGATTGTGGGTCTTGGATTCGCGCTGGCGGTGGCGGCGTCGGCGCAGGCTGCATCGGTCACCTACTTCGGTTACGGCAGCGCCTGGCCGTTCCGCCTTGGCACGAATGAGGCCTCGGCGCCCGATCCGACGACCTGGCGGACCAACTTGGATACGACGGGCTGGAGCCTGCCCGTGACGACGCCAATTGGCTACGGGGATCCCGTCCCCGTCACGATCATTCCGGGAAGCGCCGCGACCACGCCCAATTGGTTGTGCATTTTCATGCGACGCACGTTCGTGGTGGCTAATCCTGCGGCTCTGGCCAATGCCACGCTCTCGATCAACATCGACGATGGTTACGTCGTTTGGATCAACGGCACTGAAGTGGGCCGTTTCAACGTGCCCGCGGGGGCGCTCACCATTGCGTCAGCCGCCGTCACGGCGGGCGAGCCGGTCATACAGACGCACGCCATCTCCTCCGCCGTTCTGCGCGCCGGTACCAATGTCATCGCCATCCAGGCCTTCAATGCCAATCTCACCAGCTCCGACCTCTATGTGGATGCCAATCTTGTGGGAACCATTGACGACGTGGCGCCGGACATCTTGTTCCAGCTTCCGTACGCCGGCTCGACTCTGCCTTCCCTGACGCAAATCGAAGTGGACTTCACCGAGCCGGTCACGGGCGTCAACGCCGCCGACCTGCTGATCAACGGCAACCCAGCGACGAATCTGACGGCCGCGAGCAGCAGCGGATACGTCTTTCGGTTCCCGCAACCACCGCTCGGGCCGGTCTCCGTGCAGTTCGCCCCGAACCACGGCATCCAGGATTTGGCGGCCGCGCCCAACCCTTTCGCGGGCGGGAGTTGGACCTACATCCTCGACACCAACGTCGTCGTGTCCGAGGAAATCCGCCTCAATGAGCTGGTGGCCGCCAACGTCAGCGGCCTGAGGGACGAGGACAACGAGCCGCAAGACTGGGTCGAGTTGAAGAATTTGAGCACCAATTTTGTCAGCATCGCGGGCTGGTCGTTGAGCGACGACGAGGACACGCCGGACAAATGGGTGTTCCCGGCCGTGACCATCGGGGGCGGCGGTTATCTGGTCGTTTTCTGTTCGGAGAAGGACCGCAAGCCAGTCGCGCCCGGCAGCAAGCTGCACACGAACTTCAAGCTCAGCCCCGATGGTGAGTTCCTCGGGCTTTACAACGCCGACGTGCCGCGCAAGCTCATCTCTTCCTTCAACCCTTATCCCAATCAGCGCCGGGATTACTCTTACGGCTACGATCCGGCCGGCCAATTGCGCTACTTTGCGCTGCCGACTCCTTACTCGAACAACCCGCCCAGCAGCATCACTGGCATCGTCGCGGACGTGAAGTTCAGCGTCGACCGCGGCTTCTTCACCAACGGGTTCTCGCTCTCGCTGACATGCGCCACGCCCGGCGTGACCCTCCGCTACACGCTCGACGGCAAGGCGCCGACGACCACTGTCGGCTCGATTTACTCGGCGCCGCTGCCCGTCAACAACACCACGGTCCTGCGCGCCTTCGCTTACAAGGCCAACTTCCTGCCCTCGGACGTCGACTGCCAGACTTACATTTTCCTGAGCGACGTGATCACGCAGTCGGCCAATGGCGCCGCGCCGCCCGGCTGGCCCGCGACCTGGGGCGGCAACACGGTCGACTACGGGATGGACCCGGAGATTGTGACCAACGCGCTCTATCGCGACACGATCAAGGACGACCTCAAGTCGATCCCGAGCTTCTCCATCGTAATGAATCTCGACGACATGTTCAACGCGGCGACGGGCATCTACGCGAATCCGGGCGGAGACGGTCCCGCCTGGGAGCGGTCCTGCTCGATAGAACTGATTCATCCGGAAGGCGAGAAGGGCTTTCAGGCCAACTGCGGCATCCGGCTGCGCGGTGGGTTCAGCCGCAGCACGACGAATCCAAAGCACGCCTTTCGTTTCTTCTTCCGGCAGGAGTACGGCCTGTCGAAGCTCAATTTCCCCTTCTTCGGGGCGACCGGCGCGAAGAGCTTCGACAAGTTCGACATGCGCACGATGCAGAATTACTCGTGGAGTTTCCAGAACGACAGCCGGATGATCTGCGTGCGCGACTCGATGAGCCGCGACGCCCAGCTCGTCATGAACGGACTCGGCACCCGCGGCGATTTCTATCATCTTTACATCAACGGCCAGTATTGGGGCCTTTACAACAGTGAGGAGCGTCCGGAGGCGGCTTACGCGGAGAGCTACATCGGCGGCCGGGAAGAGGATTACGACACCATCAAGCAACTCGACGGCTACATCAGCGGCGCCACGGACGGCAACAATGACGCCTGGTTCCGGCTGTGGTATGCCGCCACGAATGGCTTCGCCAATGACGTGGACTATTTCAAAGTCCAGGGCCTGAACGTCGACGGCACGGTCAACACCAACTACGAAAACCTCGTCGACGTGCCGAACCTCATCGACTACATGCTCGTCATTCTCTATGGCGGCAACCTCGATGCGCCGATCTCCAACTTCATCGGCAACGATTCGCCGAACAACTGGTACGGTTTCCGCGACCGCACCGGCCAACACGGCGGTTTCCGTTTCTTCTCGCACGACTCCGAGCACACGCTGCTCAACGTGAACGAGGACCGTACCGGGATCGTTGATTTAATCAACTCTGGCGGGTTGTACGGAGTCATTAACCCCGACTGGACGTGCGGCAACCCGCTCACGCAGGCGCAAGGCGTCCTGGGCGCGCGGGATCGCTCCACCCCGCAATACATCTGGTTCCGCATGCACCAGAACGCCGAGTTCCGGATGCTCGCCGCCGACCGCATCCAGAAACACTGCTTCAACGGCGGCGCGCTCTCGGTCGAGGGGATGCGCCCGATGTTCATGGCCCGCAGCAACGAAATCCAGCGCGCCATCGTCGGCGAGTCGGCCCGCTGGGGCGACGCGAAAAATGCCGTTCCCTACACTCGGAGCAGTTGGATCAGCGCGATGAACGCGGCCATGGGCTTCATCAATGGCCGAACGGCCGTGCTCATCTCTCAACTCCGCGCCGACGGCCTGTTCCCGAACGTCAGCGCGCCGAGCTTCAACACCCGGGGCGGCGCCGTTTCCAACGGCTTTACTTTGTTCATCACCAACAATGCAGCCGGCTCCGTCGTTTATTATACGCTGGACGGCGCGGACCCGCGCGTGCGCGGAGGCAATATCGCCTCCACCTCGCTGGCGTACACGCCGGGCACGCCGCTCGTCATCAACTTCCCGACCACCGTCCGCGCCCGCTCGCGCAGCGGCACCACCTGGAGCCCGATCACCGAGGCGACGCTCTATCCGGCGCAGGACTTCAGCGGGCTGCTGATCACGGAGATTATGTTCCACCCCCCGCAGGGCGACACCCTGGAATTCCTCGAGTTGAAGAATGCCGGCTCGAGCATCCTCGATCTGTCGGACATCGAATTCAGCGAAGGGTTTCAGTTCACGTTCCCCTATGGAACGCGCCTGATGCCCGGACAGTTCTACGTACTGGGCCGGGACCGTCAGGCGCTCACCAACCGGTATCCCGGCCTGACCGTCGACGGCCTCTACACCGGCCACCTCGATAATGCCGGCGAAAACGTCGTGCTAAAGTCCGCCGTCGGCACGAAGGTGCTCTCGGTGGAGTACAAGGACGGTGGGCGCTGGCCCATCTCGCCGGACGGGTTTGGCTACTCACTGGTGCCGCGCAATCCCAACGCCAACCCCAATCCTGACAACCCGACGAGCTGGCGGGCGAGCACCAACCCCGGCGGCTCGCCCGGTTCGGATGACCCGGCGCCAGCCATCCCCGCCGTGGTCGTCAACGAAGCGCTCACCCACTCCGACCCGCCGGCGGTGGATTACATCGAGTTATACAACCCGACCGGGGCCGAAGTCGACCTGAGCGGATGGTTCCTGACGGACGACCGCGCCGTGCCGATGAAATATCGCATCCCCAATGGCACAACGATTCCCGAAGGCGGCTACCTCGTTTTCAACGAAACGAACTTCAACCCGACACCCGGCGCCTACAACAGCTTCTCGCTCAGTTCGCAGGGCGAGTCGGTTTATCTGATCTCGGGTGACGCCGCGACGACCAACGTCACGGGCTACAGCCACGGGTTCAGCTTCGATGCAGCGCCCGCGGGCGTGACGTTCGGCCGGCACGTCATCAGCACCGGCGACGAACGCTTCGCCCTCCAGAGCGCGCCGACGCCCAACGCGGCCAACTCCGGGCCGGCCGTCGGCCCGGTTGGCATCCGGCAGTTCATGTATCATCCCAATGACCTGCCCGGGGGCCTTGACAATCAGGCCGATGAATACATCGAACTGCGCAACATCACGGACTCGCCCGTGCCGCTTTTCGATACGGCCCTCCCCACGAACACCTGGCGGCTGCGCGGCGGCGCCGAATTCAATTTCCCGACCAACGTCACGCTGGGCGCTCACCAGTCGTTGTTGCTCGTCAGTTTCGATCCCGCGAACCCCGCGCTGCTTTCGGCGTTTCGCGCCAAGTACGGCGTGTTCAGCAGCATGCCGACGTACGGCCCTTATTCGGGCAAGCTCGATAATTCGAGTGACTCCTTGAAGATCCAGCGGCCCGATTCGCCCGAGACCAACGGGGTCCCTTATATCCTCGTGGACGGACTCGATTACCAGGACGCCGCGCCATGGCCGCCGGGCGCCGACGGCAGCGGCCAGGCCCTGCAACGCGTCTCACTGACCTCTTACGCCGATGACCCGGCCAACTGGATCGGCACGGCCCCGCTGACGATTCTGGGCATTACTCCGCCGGGCGCGAATGTCCGCGCCGGCACCAACGCCGCGACGGCGATCAACGTGACGTTCACGGTCAACGCCGTCGGCACCGGCGCTCTCACTTACCAGTGGCGCAAGCAAGGGGTGGACCTTCCCGGCGCCACAAACGATTCGTTCAGCATCGCCGACGTGCAACTCGAGGACCAGGGTAACTATTCGGTTCGCGTTTCGGACCAGTCGGGGTCCGCGGTCAGCCCCAACGCCTACCTGGGCGTGTTCATCGTGCCATACTTTCTCCAGGCGCCGCTCTCGCAGACGGTGGTGCGAGGACAAACGGTGACGTTCAGCGCAGTGATTGCCGGCAGCCCGCCGCCGTTCACCTACACCTGGAAGCGCAACTCGGTCACCATCGCTGCTCATGTCTCGAGCGCGACGACGGACTACTACACCTTCGTCGTCACAAATGCCCCGGGCACCTACCCGTGGCGAGTGGTCATCACCAACTCCGCGACTGCCGACGCCGGGCTGGTCAGCGGCGTCAGCCATTCGCTCGTCGCCAACATGGTCGTCCTGGCCGACACCGACAACGACGGCGTTCCCGATGCCTGGGAGACAGCCAACGGCTTCAGTCCGACGAACGCCACGGACGCGGCCCTCGATGCCGACGGTGACTCGATGTCCAACTGGGAGGAGTACATTGCCGGCACCAACCCGACGAACGCGCTGAGTTACCTGAAGCTGGACGCGTCGCTCGGCAATGGCCTGGTCAACCTCAGCTTCCAGGCCCTGAGCAACCGCACCTACGCCATCAATTTCAAGGACGATCTGGGCAGCCCCTCCTGGACGCGCCTGGCCGAGTTCCCGGCCAGGAATTCAGACCACATCGAGTCGGTGGCCGACCCGAACTCGTCGACAAACCGGTTTTATCGGCTGGAAACCCCGCTCAGCCCGTGAGGCAACGTAGGGCAGGCGTCTCGCCTGCCCAGCGCCGAAGGCGCGTCTCAGTTTGGCCGCTTCGCGGCCAGGGCAGGCGAGACGCCTGCCCTACGCTGGAGCCGCCTTTCGGTGGGAGCCAATGAGAGAATTGTAACTTCAGCCAGGGCTTGGCGATGACCCCACCCCGTGTTACATTCTGCAAACATTTTGTTGGCAACTCCAGCGGCCTGATGTACTAATTCCTATGCACCTGGCCTGAGCAACGATGACTGCCATATTCTCGACATGCTTCCGTCGACGCTTCTTGGCACTGGCTGCGGTGTTGACGATGCTTCTGCCGGCGGCCGGCCGCGCCCAGGTAATCATCAACGAAATCCTGGCGGCTAACGGTGGTTCCATCGCGCCGCTGGCCGAGATCACGGATTATTTCCCCGAATACATCGAGCTTTACAACGCCGGAATCACCAATATCGACCTGGGGTCCGATGGCTGGACCATCACGGACAACCCGAACGTGACCAACAAGTTCCAGTTCCCGCCCGGGACGATGATCTACGCGGACTCCTTCCTGCTGCTGTTCTGCGACAGTGAGACCAATTTTCCCGGCATCCACGTCGGCTTTTCGCTCGATGCCAAAACCGGCGAGGACATCAGCCTCTTCAAGCGGTCCGGCGCCAACTACGTCCGCGTCACGCACACTACTTTTGGGATTCAGGTGCCCGGCTACTCCGTCGGGCGGCTTCCGGGCGCCAACGCTGACGCGGAATTCACGCTGAACTTCCCGACGCCCTGCGGCGGCACCGTTCCATGCCTGGCCAACACGCCTGCTCCGTTCGTCCCCCCCCCGTTCACCAGCAATCAGTTCACGCTCAAAATCAACGAGTGGCTGGCGACCAACTCCGCCGGGCCCCACGAGGACTGGTTGGAGATCTACAACCCGGATACCAACATCGTCGAGCTCTCCTATCTGGTCATCTGGGACAAACCGGAAAGCCTGTTCAGTCCACCCGACCTACAACACAACGAGGGCGGGCCAAAACCGGTGCCAGCCCTGTCGTATATCGCCCCGCTCGGCTACGTGCAGTTCTTCTGTTCCGGCGACATCCGTTCGGCCGCCAACAACCTGAATTTCAGCATCAGTAGCGGCACTGGGAATGGTCCGTCGGCCAGCGGCATTCTCGATACGCTATACCTTCATGCTCCACCCCCAAGCCGAGCGACGATCATCGACGTGGTTCAGTCCCGGCTCTTTCAAGCGCGGAACATCTCCGAGGGCCGTGTGCCCGACGGCTCGAGCCGCATCGGCGTCTTTCCCAACCCCACGCCCGGAGAGGCCAATTTCGGGCCGATCCCCGAGATCAACATCAACGAGGTGCTCAGCCACACCGACCCGCCATTGGAAGACGCCGTCGAGTTTCAGAACGTCTCCACCAACGTCGTCGACATGAGCTACTGGTGGATGAGCAACAGGCGGAACCATCCCAAGCTGTACCAGTTCCCGCCCGGCACCCTTGTCCAGACGGGCGCGTTCCTGGTCGTTTACGAGCACGAGTTCAACGGCCCGCAGGTCCCGGTGGAGCGGCGGTTCACGTTCAACTCCGCCCGGGGCGACGAGTGCTACATCTTCAAGGCCGGCACCAACGGCGATTTGCTCGGCTACCGCAAGGGCGTCTCGTTCGGCGCGGCGGCCAACGGCTATTCCTTCGGCCGCTATGTGACCAGCGACACCAACGTCGAGTTCGTGGCGCTGAGCGACCTCTCCTTCGGCACCTTCGTGCGGGCCGGCATGGCGACCAACTTGCTCGACTTCTTCCGCACGGGCCGGGGGGAATCCAACGCCCCGATCCGCATGAGTCCCGTCGTCATCAACGAAATTCACTACCACCCGATCGAGTTCGACGGTATCGGCGGCACCAACGACGACAGCCTGCATGAATTCATCGAGCTGCGCAACGTCGCCTCGACGAACGTCCCGTTGTATTACAATGCCCAGGTTTCCTCGGGAGAGAACCCGGCGTTCCTCACCAATCGCTGGAAGATTCGGGGGAACGTCGACTATGAATTCCCGAAAACCAGTTTTCCGGTCCTGGCGGCCAGCAATTACCTGCTC
>WNGA01002033.1_pt1 | contig 55397 bp, 65 predicted proteins | sample 5400061 | NCBI WGS metagenome assembly WNGA01 (sample SAMN13153366, study PRJNA577476) | soil metagenome | isolation source: 100 cm soil or saprolite under grassland replicate 2 | place: USA:California | collected 2016-06-15
TGAAGTCCGAGATCGAGAACACCGACTCCGACTTCGACCGCGAGAAGCTCCAGGAGCGGCTCGCGAAGCTGGCCGGCGGCGTCGCCGTCGTCAAGGTCGGCGCTGCGACGGAGACCGAGATGAAGGAGAAGAAGCACCGCGTCGAGGACGCGCTCCAGGCGGCTCGCGCCGCGCTCGAGGAGGGCGTTGTCTCCGGCGGCGGTGTCGCACTGCTCACCTCGGTCGGCTCGATCAAGCTCGACGACTTCGAGGGTGACGAGCGGACGGGTGCGTCCATCGTCACGCGTGCGCTCGAGGAGCCGATCCGCCAGCTGGCGGACAACGCCGGCCTCGAGGGCTCGATCGTCGTCGACAAGATCCGCAACGCGCCCGCAGGGCACGGTCTCAACGTCGAGACCAACGAGTACGAGGACCTCGTCAAGGCCGGCATCACCGACCCGACGATGGTCGTCCGCTCCGCTCTGCAGAACGCGGCGTCGATTGCCAAGAACATCCTGACCACGGAGGCCGTCGTCGCAGAGGCCCCGGAGAAGCAGTCCGCAGGCGCCGGCATGCCCGGCGGCATGGGCGGCATGGACATGATGTAGACCGCGTCCGAACCTGCGGTTCGGCCGCGGGTTGGGTACGGCAGAAAGGCCGGGCATAGCCCGGCCTTTCTGCTTCAAGAAGGGGCGCCTGGCGGGTTGGTCTCGAGAGTGCGGACGCGCGATTGCTTCGCGATCGCGCGGCGCATGAGTTCGCCTCCCGTTAGTGCGGCTGCGCTCGCACTAACGTCCGGCCTTGGTGGTGTCGGAGGGCGGGCGTCGCCCCAGGGACGTCCCTCGGACCTGTCCCGGCACAGCAAAACGGCCCCGAAGGGCCGCTTTGCGAGGGGGATTAGGGGGAGGTGGTTCGCAAAGAGATATCGGTCACTTGCATGCCCGCCCGCTCCCTCCAAAGGGGGAACCCGCACTAGGACTTTTGGACCCCTCCGAACTTCCAGGGTCTGACCCTGGTTGTGGCGAAAGCGTGACGTTCCCTCCACAGCTGCTCAAAAGGGAGAGGCCGGGCGCTTGCCCGGCCTCTCGTCCTACCTGATGCTCAGTCGATCTACGGTGACTTGTCGCCGTAGATGTTCTGGTCGATGCCGCCGTCGCGCGGGCAGCGGTCGCTGCTCCACGACTTGATCGTATTGCCCTTTTTGTCGGTACTCGTGAGGATGACGCGACACTGCTTGACAGCCGCTGTCGCGGCATCTTCGTCTTCCGGCGTTTCGCGCTGGTCGGTGCCGGCGACGGTGTCTCGCCAGTCAGTCCAAGTCGTGTACGCGAAGCTGCCGAGCGACGTCACCCACAAGTAGTCGCCCGCGAACGGCACGGCGCGGTTGTCGAATTGCTCGTAGTTCGGGTTCGTGGTGACATCCGTGATCCGCGTCTTCCCCGTCCACGTCGTCCCAGCATTCGTCGACGTGGCGCCGAAGACGTCGAGCGACGCGACCGTCTTCCGGTCGCCCGTTCCCGACGAAGTCGCCACAGTCACGCGCCCTGCCCGCGTCCACGCCCTCCTCCTCGGAGAACGGATCGTCAGGCTGAGACTGGGGCGTCGGGATTGCCTCGGGATCCGACACGTCCTGGGCGTCGTTCGGGATGAACGTCGCCACCTGCTGCGGAGGGCTGAACGTCTGACCGCAGTCCGTCGACTTGACGATGTAGATCGAGTCGACCGAGTGGCCGACGGACTCGAACGACCGGAACGTCACGTAGACGTGGCCGTTCCCCGTCACCGAGATGTCCGGGAACTGGAGGCTCTTCAGCGGCTCCGAGAGCTTCAGCGGGGAGCTGAAGGTGACGCCGTGATCTGTCGAGCGTGAGAAGTACACGGCGTTTGCGCCGTTGCCGTTGAAGCGCGACCACGAGAAGTACACGTTCCCGTCGCAGGCGCCACCGGTCCGGTCGGCCTCGATCGACGTCTTGTCGTGGAAGACGCCGAGCAGGTTCGGAGCCGACGACCCGTGCGCAACGACTGTCGACCTGTAGTACTCGAGCCCGTCACGAGTCGTATCCGGTGCGTCCGCTCCGCCGGGATTCCGGAAGCGGGCGACGAAGACATCGCCGAACGTCTTGGCCGTTCCGGCCGGGTCGCCCGAGCTCTCGGACCCGAAGAAGGCCCGACCGTGGTTGTCCCAAGCGATGACGGGATCGCCGGCAGTAGCCGTGCGAGTCCCTGACAACTGAGCGTATGGCGAGGCGTCGTCGGGATAGCCGGGGACGAGCGAGCTGGTGAAGCTGGCGCCGCCGTCCAGGGATCGGTAGTAGCCCAGCCAGATCGGCCCGACCGCGATCGGGGTCCCGTTTGCATCGTTGCGGTTGTAAACGCCGCAGTAATCGTTCGAGCTGCCCAGCAGGACGTTTGTGTTACGCGGGTCGACGGCCACGGCGGGTTCGTTCTGGCGACCGCGCGACCGCGCACACTCGGCGATGGTGGCGTCCGTATACGGCGTTCCCGTTGCGAAAACGTCTGCGCCCGGGGTCGAGGCGCCGGCGATACCCACGACGAAGAGCATTGCCGCCGCGAGCACGCCGACGGCGGTGAGTCGTCTCAGTGACCTCCCCCTTCTTGCCCCTCCGTTAGACGTAGGAGGCTACATCAGAACCCGTACCGCTCTTCCTTCCAATAGTCGGCATCGTTGTGGTAGCCGTAGCGCTCCCAGAAGCCGGGCTCGTCGGCGGCCAGCAACTCGAGCCCGCGCAACCACTTGGCGCTCTTCCAGAAGTAGCGCGAGGGAACGACGAGTCGCAGCGGCCACCCGTGATCCTGCTCGAGCGGCTCGCCGTCCGCCTCCCACGCGATCAGCGCGTTGTCGTCCTCGAGCGCCTCGAGCGGGACGTTCGACGTGAAGCCCTGTTCCGCGTGCGCGAGCACGAAGCGCGCGGCCGGCTTCGGCTGCACGAGCTTCGCGAGCTCCCGCCAGTGCACGCCCTTGAAGGCCGTGTCGAACCGGCTCCAGCGCGTCACGCAGTGGATGTCGACGGTGATCTCCCGCTGGGGCAGCGCCTGCAGCTCGTGGTAGCTGAGCGTGAGCGGCTGCTCGACCTCGCCGAACACCTTGAAGTCCCAGGTCGAGAGGTCGGTCTTCGGCACCGTGCCTGCGTGCAGCACGGGCCACTTCTCGGTCAAGTACTGGCCGGGTGGCAGGCGGGCAGGGTCGAGTCCCTTGTCGAGCAGCTTCTGCTCGGCCTTGCCCCGGAAGAGCGACATGCCGACCTACACTAGTTGCGATGTCGAGCGTTGCGTTTCGCCCACGCGCGTACGTCCGTGTGTCGGGACCCGACGCCGAGGACTTCCTGCAGCGGATGGTCTCGAACGATGTCGCCGCCGGCGAGCGGTGCGACGCGCTCCTGTTGACCCCGAAGGCGCGGATCGTCGCGCCGCTGCGTGTCGTCAGGCGCGGGCCCGACGACTTCCTGCTGCTGACCGAGCCGGACCTCGGCGACGTCGTCCGCACGCAACTGCTGCGCGCGCGCTTCGCCGCGAAGGTCGAGGTCGAGCCCGAGCAGCACGAGTCGTGGCTCGTGCTCGGCGGCGAGGAGGTGCTCGACGAGCGTCCACCCGGCGACGAGGCGAGCGAGGAGGAGGTCGAGCGCTGGCGCATCGAGGAGCGGATCCCACGCTGGGGTCGCGAGCTCGACGACAAGGTCCTGCCCGCCGAAGCGGGCCTAGAGGACACGCACATCAGTTTCTCGAAGGGCTGCTACCCGGGCCAGGAGCCGATCGCGCGGCAGCACTACCGTGGCAAGGTCAACCGTCGCCTTCGTGTGCTGGACGTCGAAGGCGAGGTCGCACCGAGTGACGAGCTGACGCTCGACGGAAAGGTTGTCGGGCGGATCACGAGCGCGGCGAACGGCGTCGCCCTCGGCTACGTGCGGACGGAGGTGCCGGACGACGCCGACCTGCTCACCGGCACCGCGCACGCGAAGATGCGCCCGGCATGATTCGAACATGCGACCTCAGCCTCCGCAGGGCTGCGCTCTATCCCCTGAGCTACGGGCGCTCTGAGGCCGCACCAGTGTAGCGGGGTAGGGAAGCCGCCGTGCAGCGAGAACGCTGCGCAGTGGCGGACACGCCCGACTTCCTGACGCTTCGACGCAACCGCGACGGAGTCGGACGTCGCGAGGTGCCTCTGCGCCGAGCTCTCCTCGCGCTCGTCGCCCTCTTCCTGCTGGCGGGGCTGCTCAACGCATTCGGCCAACGTCCGCAGACGTCGAACGCTGCGACGTCGGCTGCCTCGCTCAAGGTCTATGCACCCACGCGCGTGCGCGGCGGTCTCTACTACGAGGCGCGGTTCACCGTCACCGCGCGGCGTGCGCTCGAGAACGCGCTGCTGTTGCTCGACTCGGGGTGGCTCGAAGGCATGACGGTGAACACGATCGAGCCCTCGCCGCTCACTGAGGCGAGCAGGGACGGGAAGCTCTTGCTGAGGCTCGGACACATCCGTGCCGGATCGACCTACCTCCTCTTCATGCAGCTACAGGTGAACCCGACCAATGTCGGACGCCGCTCGCAGGATGTCGCACTGTACGACGGCGACACACTTCTGACCTCTGTCGATCGCACAGTGACGGTGTTTCCCTGATGGACATCGTCCTCCGTGCGGCAGTCGCGTTCCTTTTCATCCTGCTGTTGACGCGGATCGTCGGCCGCCGCGAGTTGAACACGCTGGAGCCGTTCGACCTGATCCTGCTCGTCACGATCGGCGATCTCGTCCAGCAGGGAGTCACGCAGAACGACTTCTCCGTCACGGGCCTCATGCTGGCAGTCGGCACGATCGCGGTGCTGACCGTCCTCTTCTCGTACCTCCCCTGGCGCTTTCAGGTCCTGAGGCCGGTGCTCGAGGGCGAGCCGGTGATCCTGATCCAGGACGGCGACGTGATCGAGAAGAACCTCAAGCGTCACCGCCTCACGCAGGACGAGGTCGCCGCCGAGGCGCGGAGCCAGCAGATCGACTCTTTCGACGACGTGCGCTGGGCCGTGCTCGAGACGAGCGGAAAGATCAGCTTCATCAAGAAGAATTAGCCGCCTGACACTGTTCCTATCTGAAACCGACGCGCAGGACGTGCTCTCGCCCGCGGATGCGGTTGAAGCGGTCGAGGGCAGCTTCCGGCGCATGGCCGAGGGCGTCGTGCACCAGGCACCGCGGCGACGCTTGGAGCTCGAGGACGGGCGTCTCGCGGACATGGCCGCGTCCGATCTAGGGCTGGGCTACGCAGGCGTGAAGGCCTACGTGGGATTCGGCGAAGGCGCGGCCTTCGCGGTTGCGCTCTTCTCGGCCAAACGACCCGAGCTTGTCGCGCTGCTCGAAGCCGACTGGCTCGGCCGCTTGCGCACGGGTGCAGCCAGTGCGGTCGCCGCCAGGCATCTCGCCCGCGAGGGCGCGTCGACGCTCGGCGTGATCGGGTGCGGCGGGCAGGCGGAGACACAGGTGGCGTGCATCCGCGAGACCGTGCCGGCGCTCGAGCGTGTCGTCGCGTACTGCCGCACCGAGCGAAACCTCCAGGCGTTCTGCAAGCGCGTCGGCGCGGAAGCCGGCGAAAGCCACCGCGACGCGGCCGCGCAGGACATCGTCGTGACGATCACGACCTCGCGCGATCCCGTGCTGCGCGGCGAGTGGCTGAAGCCGGGCGCGCTCGTCTGTGCCGCCGGCGCCAACAACGGCAGGTCGCGTGAGCTGGACAACGTGGTGCTGGAGCGGGCGTCCTTCGTCTGCTGCGACTGGCTTCCTCAGGCGCGTGTCGAGTCGGCGGACCTGATCGAGCCAGTCGAGACCGGCGTGCTCGACTGGCTCGAGGTGCACGAGTTGCACGAGGTCGTCGGCGGCGAGCTGCCGGGCCGTCAGTCGCCCGACGACATCGTCGTCTTCAAGTCCAACGGGCTCGCAGCGTGGGATGTCGCAGTCGCAGCGGCGGCGGTCGAGCGTGCGCGCGAACGCGGAGCGGGAACGGAGCTTTAACCCGCGCGCGCGGACTCGAGCTCGCGTCTGCAGTCGTTGACCGTCTCGTCGCCGAGCGCCTGGATCATCTCGGGCCGGTCGAGCAGGCGCAGGCGCTGCTGCGGCGTCAGCCTGTTCTGCACGTAGCGGTCTTCGAGGATCTCGCCCAGCCCACGTCCCCGGCCGTGCTCGCGAATGACGTACGCGGCGACTCGCTCCTCGGTGCTCGAGCGGGCAAAGAGAAAGGAGAACGGGGAGCGCAGCAAGCTTCCGAGTCGCTGCATCAACCCAATTGTATCCTTGTGTTGTGAGGCGGAAATCGACGGAGGGCCGCTTCGCCGAGAGGGTTGTTCACGGCGTCGACGACGCGGGGGCAGAGGAGACGATCCTCATCTGGATCGAGCGCAAGCAGGGCGCGGTCTGGGCGGTGGGCCGCGCCGTCAATCCGCAGCACCGTTCGAGCGACGAGCCGCGCCGCGACGACTATCTGTTCGAGGGCTACGAGCTCGAGGACGCGTTGACGGCCGCGAACGAGGCGCTCGAGGACGACGTCAGCGTCTCCGAGCGCGACGGCCGGCCTGAGCATCTGACGCCGTTTACGCGGGGTGAGCTGCTCAAGCCGCTGGAGCGTTGGTTCTTCGGGAGGCGCTAGCGCCGGGCCACTTGAGGTTGGCGTCCGGGATCGGGTCGCCGTGGGGATCGTGGGTCGGGAAGCCGAGCGCCTTGTCGATCCGTTCTTCCAGCTCTTCCGAGATGACGTGCTCGAGGCGCTCCGCCTCGTCATGCACGTCGTCCACGTGCAGGTCGAGCGTCTCGGCGAGGTAGAGCTCCAACAGCCGGTGGTGGCGGATCACTTCGAGCGCCACCTTCTCGCCGGCCGTCGTCAGCGTGATGCCGTGGTACGGCTGATGCACCGCGAGACCGAGCGCGGCGAGCTTCTTCACCATCGCGCTTGCCGACGCGGGCGAGACGCCCTGCCGCTTGGCGAGCGCGGTGACGGAAACGCGGCCGCCGTCGGCGCCGAGCTTGTAGATCTCGCGCAGATAGTCCTGGATCGCGTCGGTTAGCGCCGGCTTCGCCACGCCCACAGTCTAGGCTCCGGTCAATGCTGGTCAGAGTCGGCCATTCCGCCGATCCCGACGACGCGTTCATGGCGTGGGGGCTCGCGACGGGACATGTGGACAGGCGCGGCTTCGAGTTCGAGCTCGTTCCGGAGGACATCCAGGTGCTGAACGAGTGGGCGCTCGAGGGACGGCTCGAGGTCACGGCGTTGTCGCTCGCGACGTATCCGCTCGTGCAGGACCGCTACGCCCTGCTGCCCCACGGCGCTTCGATCGGCTCGGGCTACGGGCCGATCGTCGTCGCTCGTGACCCGCTCTCGCTGGCCGCGCTGCGCGACGTCGAGATCGTCGTGCCCGGCGAGCTGACCACCGCGTTCCGCGTGCTCGGCATGGCACTCGGCTCAGGGTTCCCGCATCGCGTGCTGCGGTTCGATCACATCCTCGAAGAGGTGGCGTCGGGCCGTGCCGAGGCGGGCCTACTGATCCATGAGGGTCAGCTCACGTACCCCGAGCACGGGCTGGTCAAGGTGCTCGACCTCGGCGAGTGGTGGCTGCTCCAGACGGGACTACCGTTGCCGCTCGGTGTCAACGTCGTCCGTCGCGACGTACCGCGACAGGACGAGCTCTCCGACGTCCTGCTGGATTCGATCAACACCGGCCTGAAGCATCGTGAGGAGGCGACAAGGTACGCGCTCGGGTTCGCGCGCGATCTCCACCCGGATGACGCGTCGCGCTTTATCGACATGTATGTGAACGAGCTGACGTGCGACTACGGCGACGAGGGGCGGAAGGCCGTAGTGGAGTTTCTCCGTCGCACCGAAGCTGAGTTTGGCCCTTAGGCTCTGTCGGGTAGGGCCTCCACGAGAGCGGCACCTATCACTGCGGAGGGGAGAGTGATGAGACGACAAGTTCTCGTGCTTGTTGCGTGCCTGGCGTTGACTGCGGCCGTGATCGTTCCCGCCGCGACGGCGGATCCGACCAACGCAAAGGGCGCCACCCAGCTGAGCGCGATGTGCAGCGGCCACCCGGTCATGGTCGTCGTGAACGGGAACGGCGAGTTCACCCCGGCGCACGTGCTCGACAGCACGTCGGTATTCATCCCGACGGCCTTCCACCTAACGTTCACGTTCACTCCTTCGGGCGGCGGCACTCCGATGGTTGACGTCGACACGTCGGCGAAGGCCGCACCGATCAAGAACACCATCACCTGCACGATCCCGCTTCAGACCCTCTTCTCCGGGCCGGAGGGCACGGCGACGATCGCAGGGACGGTCACCGGCTTCTTCACGCCGAGGTAGTCGGAGCGTGAGAGGAGGGGTCGCTCTGACCGGCCCTTCCTCGGAAGCGTCGCGGACCGTTCAGCCACTACGCTGACCGTCGTGAGCCGCGCAGTCGTTTTGGCGGGCGTGCGCACGCCGATCGGTCGCTACGGGGGTGCGCTGTCCGACGTGCGTCCGGACGATCTCGCCGCGGCGGTGATCGCGGAAGCCGTCCGGCGCGCAGGCGTTGCGCCGGACGAGATCGAGGACGTCTACTTCGGCAGCGCGAACCAGGCGGGCGAGGACAACCGCAACGTGGCGCGCATGGCCCTGCTGCTCGCCGGGCTGCCGGAAACGGTGGCGGGTGTGACGATGAACCGGCTCTGCGCGTCGGGTCTCGCGGCCGTCGTCTCTGCCTGCCACGCGGTCGCGGCCGGAGACGGCGACCTGTTCGTTGCCGGCGGCGTCGAGTCGATGAGCCGGGCGCCGCTCGTGTTCGCGAAGCCGGAGCGCGCATTCCCGCGCGGCAACCAGACCGTCTGGGACACGACGCTCGGCTGGCGCTTCCCCAACGCGCGAATGGAAGAGATGTTCCCGCTCGAGTCGATGGGCGAGACCGGCGAGAACGTCGCGGCGCGCTGGAGCGTGTCGCGGGAGGATCAGGACGCCTTCGCGTTGCGCTCCCAGCAGCGCTGGGCCGCGGCGGCGGAGGCCGGTCGTTTCGACGACGAACTCGTGGCGGTGAACGGTGTCGAACGCGACGAGCATCCGCGGCCCGACACGAGCGCCGAGAAGCTTGCTGCCTTGAAGCCGGCGTTCCGCTCCAACGGCGGCACCGTCACTGCGGGGAACTCGAGTGGCATCAACGACGGCGCGGCCGCGCTCGTGATCGCGAGCGAGGAGAAGGCGCAACAGCTCGGCGTCGAGTCGCTCGGTGCGTTCGTCGGGAGCGCCGTCGCGGGTGTCGATCCGCGCGTGATGGGGATCGGCCCGATCCCGGCGGTCCGCAAGCTGCTCGAGCGCACCGGAATCGGCGTCGCCGAGATCGACCTCGTCGAGCTGAACGAGGCGTTCGCTTCACAGAGCCTCGTCGTCATCCGGGAGCTCGGCCTCGAAGAGGAGAGGGTGAACGTGAACGGCGGCGCGATCGCGCTCGGGCATCCACTCGGGATGAGCGGCGCGCGGCTCGTCGTTTCGCTCCTGCACGAGCTGCGCCGCCGCGGCGGACGCTACGGCCTCGCCACACTCTGCGTAGGTGTCGGCCAGGGGCAGGCCGCGCTGTTCGAACGCGCTAGCTGAGGGGCGGCCGGATGTAGATCACGCCGTCGTGCTTGATCGGCACGAACGGCGCGCCGAGGCTCTGGATCATTCCTTCGATCTCCACGAGCAGCTTGTCGTCGCTCGTCTGGACCTCGATGCCGACCTCGTCGACCGGGTGCGCGTCGAGCCCCGCATCGCGGAGCTCCTGCAGCAGGCGGTCGCGGTCCGGGATGCGCGCAGCTTCGACCTGAGCGTGTTCGCCCATACCCACCTCTGCCCGCCGTAAAGAGCTCGAAAACCCGTATCCTGCGCGCCGATGGCCGTCGCGACAGGGCGCGAATACGGGCTGTTCATCAACGGCGAGCTGGTCGAAGCGCAGTCCGGTGTGCTGCGCGACCTCAACGAGCCCGCGACCGGCGAGCCGCTCGCGCGTGTGGCGATGGCGGGCGAGGCGGACATCGACAGCGCCGTCGAGGCCGCGCGCGCCGCGCTCGAAGGTCCCTGGGGCAAGACGCCGCCGACCGAGCGCTCGCGCCTGCTGCACGCGCTGGCCGACGCGATGGTGGCGAACCGCAAGGAGCTCGCCGAGCTCGAGGTGCGCAACGTCGGCAAGGCGATCGCCTCCGTCAAGGCGGAGCTGAACCAGGGCGTCGAGAACTTCCGCTTCTACGCCTCCGCGATCGCTTCGATCGCCGGGCGCGCGACCACGCTCGGCGGCTCGCTGCTCTTCTATTCGTTGAAGGAGCCCGTCGGCGTTGCCGGCCAGATCGTCCCGTGGAACTACCCGCTGATGATGACGACCTGGAAGCTCGCGCCGGCATTGGCCGCAGGTTGCTCGATCGTCCTCAAGCCCGACTCGGCGACGCCGCTGACCGCGCTGCGGCTGGGGGAGCTCGCCGCCGAGGTCGGCTTCCCGCCGGGCGCCGTGAACATCGTGCCCGGCCCGGGCAAGACGACCGGCGCGTATCTCGTCCGTCATCCCGGCGTCGACAAGATCGCGTTCACCGGCTCGACGGAGACCGGAGGCGAGATCATGCGGATGGCGTCGTCGCCGATCAAGCGGATCACGCTCGAGCTCGGCGGCAAGAGCCCGAACCTCGTCTTCGCGGACGCGAACCTCGGCGACGCGATCCCGAGCTCCGTGTGGTCGATCTACTACTCCGCCGGGCAGAGCTGCGAGGCGCGCTCGCGCGTGCTCGTCGAGCAGTCGATCTACGACGACTTCGTCTCGCAGTTCTCCGAGAAGACGGAGCAGCTGCGCGTCGGCGACCCGCTCGATCCCGAGACGCAGGTCGGTTCGCTGATCTCGAGTGAGCATCGTGACAAGGTGCATGGGTTCGTCGAGCGCGGGCGCGAGGAGGGAGCCGAGGTCGTGACCGGCGGCGAGCTCGAGGGCGGGAAGGGCGCGTTCTACAAGCCGACGGTGCTGGCGAAGGTCGAGAGCGCGATGGTGGTCGCGCAGGAGGAGATCTTCGGCCCGGTCGTCACGGTGATCCCGTTCGAGGACGAGAAGGACGCGATTCGCATTGCGAACGACGTCCGCTACGGGCTGATGGCGACGGTGTGGACGAGCGATCCCGCCCGCGGCCACCGCCTTGCGAGCCGGATCAAGGCCGGGACGGTCGGCATCAACATGCCGTATACCGCGTTCCCCGGGATTCCGTTCGGCGGCTACAAGCAGTCCGGCTTCGGCCGCGAGCTCGGGCTCGAGACGCTCGAGCTCTATCTCGAGACGAAGAGCGTCCTCGTCTCGACGACCCCGAAGCCGTTCAATCCGTTCGGGCTGTAGCGGACCAGAGGGCCCAACCCGCCCACGCGGCGCCGAGACCAGCAGCGACGAAAGCCGCGCCGACTTGCGCGACCCCGCCGCGCCCCAGGTCGGCGTTTGCAACGCCACCCCAGCCGGTAGCCGCGACGAGGACGGATGCGATCCCAGCGGCGAGGAGCAGCGCCGCGATCGCGAAGACGAAGACAGCGACGGCGCGCCTCATGACCCTCTCACCGGGCCTGGGTCAGCCCGAACCAGATCTCCCATGCGATCCACAGAGCTCCGAGGGCGCCGAGCATGACGAAGAACCGGATAAACCAACGATGCCTGACCGATCTCATCTCATACTTGCTATGGCATAGCAAACGTGGAATGTCAAGCTTGTGGTGTCCGGCCGACCAGAGCCCGTCCGAACGGGCGAAGTCCCAACCATCAGGGTCTGACCCTGGTTGTGTCAGAAGTGTGATTCTGCTTCCACAACCCTGGTGTCCGAACGGCACGTGGGCCGAAATTCAGGGTCTGACCCTGGGTGTGCCGAAGCTGTGACGATCGATCCACAGGCTTCGTCGAACGGCAATTGCGCCTTGAGATGATTCCCCGGTGCGTGTGCTCGAGCGCATCGAGGAGCTCTACGCGATCGGCGAGGAGGAGGGTGCCGACCGCGTTGGCGGCAGCGAGGGGGAGGACCGTGCACACGAGCTCGCGGCCGGGTGGATGCGCGAGGCCGGCTTCGAGGTCGAGGTCGACGAGGCGGGCAACCTGTTCGGGCGCACCTATGACCCGCGCGTCTGGACCGGGTCGCACCTCGACTCGGTCCCGAACGGCGGCAAGTTCGACGGCGCCCTCGGGGTCGTCGTCGCGATCGAGGCGGTCGAGCGCGTTGGGAGGGGAACGGTCGCTGTCTTCCGAGACGAGGAGCGCGGCTGCGTCGGCAGTACGGCGTTCGTCGCACGCGGCGAGCTGCCCGACTGCTTCCTCGAGGTGCACGTCGAACAGGGGCCGGTCCTGGAGCGTGCCGGCGCGCCGCTCGGGCTGACACAGGGGATAGTCGGGATCGTCCGAGGTGAGCGGATCTTCGAGGGCCAGGCGGGCCATGCCGGGACCGTGCCGATGGAGGGCCGCGCAGACGCGCTGGTCGCGGCGGCGGAGTACATCCTCCGCGTCCGCGATCTCTCCGCCGCCACCGACGGCGCCGTGGGCACGGTCGGCCAGATCTACGTCGAGCCTGGCGCGGCCAACGTCATCCCGGGTCGGGTCAGGGTCTCCGTCGACGTGCGCGCGCCCGACCGCGAGCGCCTCGACACGCTCGTGACGGCCCTCGAACTCGTCCCCGACTTCCGCCTGGAGCCCGTTCCGATGGCCGAGCGGCCCCTCGGAGCGCTGCGGGCGCAGCTCGAGGCGCACAAGCTACCGGTCGTCGAGCTCCCTTCCGGTGCGGGCCACGACGCGGCCATCCTGGCCGCCGCAGGCGTCCCGACGGCGATGCTGTTCGTGCGCTCCCTAAACGGCGGCGTCAGCCATTCGCCGGGGGAAGAGAGCTCGCCGGAGGACGTCGAGCTTGCCGTCGAGATCCTCGCCGGCGCCCTCGAAAGCTTGGCCTAGGCACAGGCCGCAGACCGCCCTATAGTCGCGGGCGGCCCCGCACCACCAGGAGAGAGGAGACCATGAAGAGACGGAGGTTCGTGTTCGCCGTGCCGCTAGCGCTGCTCGCCGCGCTCGCAATCCCGCTTGCCGTGTCGACGGGCTCGGCCAAGCAGTCCGCCCCGTTCAAATCCGCGTGGATCTACGTCGGCACACACAACGACCACGGCTGGTCAGAGGCCCACGACAAAGGACGGCTGTACGTACAGAAGGCACTCGGCTCGAAAGTGAAGACGACGTTCAAGGAGCTCGTGCCGGAAGGCCCGCAGACGTGCCAGGTGATCGAGAGCCTCGTGCGCGACGGGAACAAGATCATCTTCGCGACGTCGTTCGGCTTCCAGAACTGCATGGTCTCGGAGGCGAAGAAGCATCCAGACGTGAAGTTCGAGCAGGCGACGGGAACCGCCCAGTCCAAGAACCTCGCCGAGTATTTCGGTGCCGGCGAGGACACCATCTATCTGTCGGGCATGGCCGCCGGTGCGGCGACGAAGAAGGGGGTGATCGGCTACGTCGTGCCTTTCGCCATCCCGGAGGTGATCCGCCACGCCAACGCGTTCGCCCTCGGTGCGCAGGCCACGCATCCCGGCGCCAAGGTGCGCCTGATCTGGACGAACGACTGGCTGAACCCCGGCAAGGAGAAGAAGGCGGCGCAGAGCCTGGTCGCTGCGGGCGCCGACGTGCTCGGCCAGAACGTCGACAGTCCGGCCACCGGTCAGTACGCGGAGTCGAAGGGCGTCGCTTGGGTCGGCTACGACTCGGACGCGCACACGTTCGCTCCCAAGCAGTGGCTGACCGCTGCCATCTACAACTGGGGGCCCTACTACCTGCGCAAGACGAAGGCCGCGATGAACGGCACGTGGAAGACGAACTTCTACTACGGCAGCATCAAGGACGGCTTCACCGGGCTCGCGCCGTACGGGAAGAAGGTGAGTAACGCGACAAAGGCGAAGATCGCCGACAAGAAGGCGAAGCTGCTGAACGGCACCTTCTACGAGTTCGCAGGTCCGCTCTATGACCAGAAGGGCAAGCTGCGCCTCAAGAAGGGCCAGCGGATGTCCGTCAAGGACCTGTACGCAATGAACTGGCTCGTCAAAGGCGTGATCGGTAGCGCCAAGGGCTGACAGTTCCGGCGGGGAGGCTCAGGCCTCCCCGCCACCTTCTGCCGGGGTCGCGCTCCGGGGCATCACGAAGCGATTCCCCGGCGTCGTCGCGAACGACGGCGTCGACTTCGAGGCTGCCGCCGGCGAGGTGCACGCGCTGCTCGGGGAGAACGGCGCCGGGAAGACGACGCTCTCGAACATCCTCACGGGGCTGTACCGCCCCGACGAGGGCGAGATCGTCCTCTCGGGGCGACCGGTGGAGTTCCACTCCCCGCGCGACGCGCTCGACGCCGGCGTCGCGATGGTGCACCAGCACTTCCGGCTCGTCTCGCCCTTCACCGTTGCCGAGAACGTCGTGCTCGGCGACCACCGCGACGTCGGAAGGACGTTTCTGCTGCGCCCGCGCGCGATCGAGCGCCGCGTCGCGGAGCTGTCGAGGCGCTACGGGCTCGCCGTCGAGCCGCGGGCGCGCATCTGGCAGCTGTCGGTCGGCGAGCAGCAGCGCGTCGAGATCCTGAAGGCGCTTTACCAGGACGCCCACATCCTCATCCTCGACGAGCCGACGGCGGTGCTGACGCCGCAGGAGGCGGCGGCGCTGTTCGAGACGATCCGGGCGATGGCGGACGACGGACGCACCGTCATCTTCATCTCGCACAAGCTGCACGAGGTGAAGTCGGTTGCGGACCGCGTCACGGTACTGCGGCGCGGACGTTCCGTCGCGACCGTCGACGCAGCGGAAGCGACGCCCCGCTCGCTCGCGGCGTTGATGGTCGGCCGCGAGGTGGAGATCGGACGCGCCGCGGACGGCCGCACGCCGGCCGACGAGCTCGTGCTCGAGCTGGAGCACGTGTCCGCCGATGGGGATCGCGGCGCGCCAGCCGTCAAGAACGTCTCGCTGCAGGTGCGTTTCGGCGAGATCGCCGCCGTTGCCGGCGTCGCCGGGAACGGACAGCGCGAGCTCGCCGAGACGATTGCGGGGATTCGCGAGCCGACCGGCGGCTCCGTCCGCGTGCGCGGTCGGCGTCTGCGCGGCGGGGATCCCCGCGCGGCGATCTCCGGAGGGATCGCCTACGTCCCGGAGGACCGGCTCGGCACCGGCGTCGCTCCGGGCCTCAGCCTGGCGTCGAACGTCGTGCTCAAGTCGTACCGCAGCGCGCCGGTGTCGCGCGGGCCACTGCTGCAGTTGCGGCGCATTCGCGACCTCGCACAGCGCGTGATTCAGAACTACGACGTGCGAGCTTCAGGGCCGGATGTTCCGGCGTGGCAGCTCTCCGGCGGCAACCTGCAGAAAGTCGTGCTGGCGCGAGAGTTTTCCGGCGATCCGGTCGTGCTCGTCGCCGCCGCGCCGACACGCGGTCTCGACGTCGCGGGGATCGAGACGGTGCACGAGTACCTGCGCGCTGCCGCCGGGCGCGGGGTGGGCGTGCTGCTGATCAGCGAGGACCTCGACGAGATCCTCGCGCTCGCAGACCGGGTCGCCGTCATGTACGAGGGCGAGCTCGTCGGCGAGCGCGACGCGGCGACGGCAACGGTCGAGGAGCTTGGGCTCCTGATGGCTGGCGGCGAGGAACGCGCGTGATGCGCATCGAGCGCCGGCTCGCGCAACCTCGCTGGCTCTCGCTCGCCGTGCCGGTCGTCTCGATCGTCGTCGCCTTCGTGTTCGCGACCTTCGTGCTGCTGGCGACGCATCACCCGCCGCTGCACACCTTCAGGCGGCTGTTCGACGCTGCCTTCCTCGCGAACGGCGCACTGACGGAGACGGTCGTCTCGGCGACCCCGCTCGCCTTCACCGGGCTCGCAGCGGCTGTCGCCTTCCGCATGAAACTGTTCAACATCGGCGGCGAGGGGCAGCTCTCTGCGGGCGCGATCACCGGCGCGACGGTGGGCCTGCTGCTCGCGGGAGCGCCGTCGCCGCTCGTGATCGCGCTGATGATGCTCGGCGGCGCGGCGGGCGGCGCGGTCCTGGCGGCGATCCCGGGAATCCTGCGGGCCTTCTTCTCGACCAACGAGATCATCACCTCGCTGATGCTCAACTACGTCGTTGCGCTGATCCTCGACTACCTGATCTTCGACAGCCACTCGTACCTGCGCGACACGACGGGCTTCGAGGCGAGCGTGTTCCCGCAGGGGAAGATTCTCCCGGACGAGGCGACCTGGTCGAGCTGGAGCATCCACGGGCTCGTCCTGCCGCTGGGATTCCTTGTCGCCGTCGGTCTCGCGGTTGCGGTTTGGGGGCTGTACGCGCGGACGCGCTTCGGCTTCGAGGTGCGCGTGATCGGCGACTCCGCGCGCGCCGGGCGCTACGCGGGCATGCGTACGCGCCGGAAGATCGTCGCGGTGATGTGCCTGTCGGGGGCGATCGCCGGCCTCGGCGGCGCGAGCCAGGACGGCGACTTCCGCCACCAGATCGATCCCCGTGGCCTGACGCAGGCGAACTACGGCTACACGGGGATCGTCGTAGCCGCGCTCGCGCGCTACAACCCGTTCGCGGTCGTGCTGATCGCGTTCCTGCTCGGCGGCCTGCAGAACGCCGGTTTCACGTTGCAGGGAGCGGACTTCCCCAACGGGCTCGTCGGCGTCCTCCAGGGCCTGATCCTGTTCTGCGCGCTCGGCGGGGAGCTGTTCGTCCGCTACCGGGTCCGCCTGGCATGGTGAACAACAGCCTCGTCGTCGTGGTGCTCGCGTCGGGGATCGCGTACGGCACCCCCTTGCTGTACGCGGCGCTCGGCGAGTTGCTCGCGGAGCGGTCCGGCGTCCTCAACCTCGGCGTCGAGGGAATGATGCTGGTCGGGGCCGTGATGGGGTTCTGGGCCGTCCAGCGCTTCCACGTGACGACGACGCTGGCGTTGATCGGGGCGCTGCTCGTCGCGGCGGCTGCAGGCGCTGTGATGGCCGCGATTCACGCCTTCCTCGTCGTGACGCTGCGGGCGAACCAGATCGTCTCCGGGCTTGCGCTGACGATCTTCGCCGGCGTGGCCGGGCTCTCCTCGTACCTCGGCAACGACCTCGACCTCGCCAAGTCTCCCGCCCGCCACCAGTTCCAGGAGATCTTCCCCAAGTCCTGGCAGGACCTGGACGTGGTCGGCCCGATCCTGTTCGGCCAGTCCGCGCTCGTGTACGCGTCGTGGGTGTGCGTCGTGCTGGTGGCGCTCTATTTGACGCGCACGCGTGTCGGCCTGAACGTGCGCGCGGTCGGCGAGTCGCCCGCGGCTGCGGACGCGATGGGCATCAACGTCGTCGCCTACCGCTACGCGCACACCCTCGTCGGCGGCGCATTCGCGGGGCTCGGCGGCGCGACGTTCAGCCTGTCGATCACACCCCAGTGGGTTGCCGGCCTGACGCAGGGCGCGGGCTGGATCGCGATCGCGCTCGTCATCTTCGCGTTCTGGCGGCCGACCCTCTGCCTCGTCGGCGCGTACTTCTTCGGGGCGTTCACGGCGCTGCCGTTCGCGCTGCAGGGTCACGGTGTGACCGTGGCGCCGGAGCTCTTCCAGTCGCTGCCGTACGTGATGACGGTCGTGGCGCTCGTGCTCGTGTCGTCCCGCGCCGCGCGCTTACGTTTCGGCGCACCATCGGCGCTGGGATTGCCGTACGTGCGCGAAGAACGTTAGAGGTAGTGCATGACGGGATACTGCGCGTGCCCGTCGAGGCAGTCGGCGGCGTAGATCGCGACGCCGAGCCCGCCCGTGAACAACGAGTGGCGAGACGGCAGGCGTTCGACCTGCTCGAGCGCATGCATCGCGAAGCGGCGGGCGCGCTCGAGCCAGCGCTCGTCACCGGTGCGGTCGAACACCTTCAGGAAGCTGTAGCCGTTGCCCGCCGTGCCGTGGCAGATGTTCGGTCCTTTCTCGTCGCCGTGAGGGCCTGCGCGCCACACGAGCTGCGCGCCTGCGAGGAGAAGCTCCTCGTCGAGGTAATCGAACGCGCCGATGACGATGCCCGGTGCGCCGGCGCACCACTGCAGGCGGATCTGACCGTCCGGTCCCGGCAACTCGGGCCGTGGCTGCGGCGGCCAGTTCGCGAGCTCGCCCTCGCGCACGACGTTGTCGGCGAGGATCGCCGCTGCTTCGCGGCGCAGCGCGTCCGCACGTTCTGGTTCGAGCAGCGGCACCAGTGCCTGGACGTTCCCGACCAAGCCATGGGGAGGGGTCAGGCTCTTGTAGACCTGTCCGTAGAGGTGGTTCGTCCAGAGTCCGTCGTCGTCCCGCCGCGCGAGGAACGCCTCGGCGCTGACGTGCCACGCGTCGAGCCAGCGGTCGTCACCGGTCCACTCGTGCATTGCGCGCGCGACCATCAGGGTCCCCGGGACGCCCCACATCATCTCGTGTGCGTCGTTGGCGACGTTGGCGCGCACGTGCTCGAGGAGATCCGCCGCGAGCGCGTCGCCCGCTGCTAGGCGCCACGCCACGAGCAGGATGCCCGCCTCGCCGAGGAACAGCGACGAGTCTCGCGGCTGGGGCAGCGTCAGCACCTTGAGGTAGTCCGGCTTTGCTCGGAAGAGCTCGAGGTTTCGCAACGCGAGGTCTGCGAGGTCGAGCTTCGTCTCGGCGTACGCGCGCCGGCGGAGTTGGTCGAGCGCCCACAAGACACCGGCTGTGCCTGCGTACAGGTTCTTCTGCGGGCTCGTCGACTGCCACCGATCCCACGCGTGCGCCCGCCAGAAGAGCTTCGGCCCGCGCAATTCCGCGTCGGTCTCGGCGACGATCTCGCGGATCCGGTCGCGTGCCCGGGTCTCGTTCCACGCCGTGTCGGTCAGGTGGTCGAACGCCTCCGGCTGGTAGAGCGCGGTCACGTCTCGCGGAAGGAGATGTCCTGGGCGCCGTGCCAGAGGACGAGCTCGCCGAGCTCCCGCAGGCGCTCGCCTCCCTCGACGATCGTCGCGAAGTGGTTGCCGGCGAGCTGGCCGGCCTTGCTCGCGAAGCACGTGTGGCCGTACGGGAACAAGAGCTCGGTCTCGCTGACACCGCCGGGGTAGAGCAGCAGTTCGCCCGCGGCCGGGTAGCTCGTCGCGTTCTCGGGGCCGATGCCGACGTCGAGGTCGCCGAAGGGGATCCACGCGGACTGGCCGCTCCAGCGCGCCTGGATGAGCTTCGAGTTGAGCGGCAGCAATCGGCGGAAGGCGGCGACCGTCTGCGGCGCGGCCTCCTCCTCGAGCCGCGCGCGGAAGCTGAACTCGCCGGAGGTGATCTGAAGCATCACGGAATCTTTGCGCCTTGCGCGATCCAGCGCCCGAGGAGCTTGCGCTCGGAGGTCGTCATCTTCGTCACGTTGCCGAGCGGCATGATCGTCGAGTCGACGGCCTGCGTCTTGATCGCCGGCGCGAGCCGATGGATCTCCTCCGGCGTGTCCATCGTGATCCCGAGCGGCGCCACGTCGACCTTCGTGGGATGCATCGAGTGGCACGCGGCGCAGCGCTCGCCGATGACCTGTGCGACGCGCGCGAACGGCACCGCCGGCGCTCCGGCGCTCGATTCATCCTGCGGCCGGATCAGGATCGCGAGCACGGCGATCGCGATCCCCGCCGTCACCGGAATCGCCCACACCGTCCTGCCGGCGTGACGCAAAGTGAAGAAGTGCCGGATCCAGGCGCCGATCACCAGCAGCACGACGAGGATCAACCACGGGTAGCTGTGGCCGTACGTGAACGGGAAGTGGTTCGAGATCATCGTCAGCACGACCGGCAACGTCAGGTAGTTGTTGTGCACCGAGCGCAACTTGCCGCGCTCGTTCGCGGCCGGATCCGGCTCGCGCCCCGCCTGCTTCGCGCGCACCAGTTCCCAGTGCGCCGGGATGATCACGAAGAAGACGTTGCCGACCATCATCGTCCCGATCATCGCGCCGACCTGCAGGTAGGTCGCGCGGCCGCTGAAGAGGTGTGAGATGCCCCACGCCGCGAGCGTGATCGACCCGAGCAGCGTCGCCGCGAGGATGAGCGGGAAGTCGCCCAGCAGGCGGCAGAGCAAGTCGTAGACGAACCAGGCAGCGACGAGCAGCGCGATGCTGATCGCAATGGCCGCCGTCGTCGAGAGGTCGGCGACGCTCTTGTCGATCAGGTACGTGTCCGCGTGGGCGTAGTAGAGGACGACCATCAGCACGAACCCGCTCAGCCACGTCGTGTACGCCTCCCACTTGAACCAGTGCAGCGGCTCCGGCAGCTCCTGCGGCGCGACCCGGTACTTCTGCACCTGGTAGAAGCCGCCGCCGTGGATCTCCCACGCCTCGCCGCCGACGCCCGCGTCGCGGTCGCGCTCGTCGGCCGGCGGCCGTAGGTGGTTGTCGAGCGCGATGAAGTAGAACGACGAGCCGATCCAGACGATCCCCGCGATCACGTGCAGCCAGCGGGCGAGCAGGTTGAGCCAGTCCGTCGCATACGGATCGAGGCTCAGGATCGTCGCCAACGGTCCTCCGCGATCGCGACGAGCTCCTCCACCGCCGTGTCGAGCTCCTCCTCGCGCGTGCGCTCGAGGCGTTCCTTCAGCACCTTGAGGATCTCCGTCTTCGGTCGTCGGTTGACGAACACGACGAAGCGGAAGCCGAACTTCTCCTCGTAGACCTGGTTGAGGTAGGCGAGCTCTGTCAGCACCACGGGATCGGAGTCACCGCCCTGCTCGGCGGCCGAGCGCGCCGACAGCTTCCTCGCTCCGATCGCGGGATGCGCGTTCAGCGCCTCGAGCTTGTCGTGCTCGCTTAGCCGGGCGATCACCTCGCGTGCGGAGCCGAGCGGGTCGTCCAGCTCTGCCAGCCTCTCGACGAGCCGGGTGCGGCCCTCGAAGAGCTCGGCGAGCTCGTCCAGGGTCAGCTTCCGCGATACGTCGTGCACGAGTAGGACGAGACGAGCAGCGGGATGTGGTAGTGGCCGTCCTCGAGCGCGACCTCGATGCCGACACCTTTGAAGAACGGCGAGTCGGGCCGGAAAAGGAGCCGGTAGACACCCGGCTGGAGTTCGGTACCGAGCTGTGCGATGCGTCCGTCGGCGTCGGTCTCGCCGACGGTGACCAGCTCGTCCTGCCAGAGCTCGACGCGGACGCCTTGCGCGGGTCGGCCGCGCTCGACGTCGAGCACGTGGGTCGAGAGGGAGATGCTCACGCTGCGAATCTTTCCGCGTGGCGGCGCTGCTCGCGCGCGATCTCGTCCTCCTCGGCCCGGACGAGGTGCCCGTCACGGACGACCTCCTCGCCGCCGACATAGAGCCGGTCGACGCGATGCGGCCCCGCGAAGACGAGCCCTGCGACCGGATCCGACGCGCCGCCCAGCTCGAGGCCGTCGGTGCGCCAGACGGCGAAGTCGGCCCGCTTGCTCCGCGCGAGCTGTCCGATGTCGTCGCGCCCGAGCACCGAGGCGCTCCCTCGGGTGCCGAGCCGGATGGCATCCCGTGCCGTGAGCGCCTTCGGCCCGCCGCGCGCCCGCGCGACGAGCAGCGCCTGCTTGACCTCGAGGAAGAGATCGCCGCGCTCGTTCGAGGCTGAGCCGTCAACACCCAGCCCGACGCGCACGCCTGCGTCGAGGAGCTCCCGCACCGGTGCGAGCCCGGCGCCCAGACGCATGTTCGAGCTGGGGCAGTGCGCGACGCCGACGTCGTGCTCTCCGAACTTCGCGACGTCGTCCCGCGAGAGGTGTACGCAGTGCGCGCACCAGACGTCCTCCGCCAGCCAGCCGAGCTCCGCAACGTACTCGACCGGCGTGCAGCCGAACTTCTCCCGCGCGAACTCCTCCTCCTCGACCGTCTCGGCGAGGTGCGTGTGCAGGCGTAGCCCGAGCCGGCGCGCCAACTCCGCCGACTCGCGCATCAGCTCCTTCGTCACCGAGAACGGCGAGCAGGGCGCGACCGCGATCTCGACCTGTGCGCCGTCGGCGAGCCCTGCCGCAGCCTCCGTCGCCGAGAGCACCTCGTCGCGCTCCTCGACGATCGAGTCGGGAGGAAGGCCGCCGTCCGACTCCCCGAGGTCCATTGAGCCGCGCGAGGCGACGATGCGCACGCCGAGCTCGCGCGCGGCGCGGATCTCAGCCTCGAGCAGGCCTTGCCGTCCCGGCGGGAAGAGGTAGTGATGGTCGAACACCGTCGTGCAGCCGGAGAGCGCGAGCTCCGCGAGCCCGCAGCGGGCAGCCGCATACTCCGCCTCCTCGTCGATCGCAGCCCAGACCGGGTACAGCGTCTGCAGCCAGCCGAAGAGGTTCTCCTCCTGCGCGCGGGCCCGCGTCAGGTTCTGCCAGAGGTGGTGATGGGTGTTGATCAGGCCGGGCGTGACGACCCCGCCGCCCAGGTCGTACGTCTCGTCGGCCTCGGGCCGTGGGCCGGAGCCGACGTCCTGGACGAGCCCGTCGTCGACGAGGAGCCAGCCGCCGCTGTGCTCCGCGCCGCCGTCGTCCATCGTCACGACGTGCGCGTTCGTGAAGAGCGTGCTCACACGCGCAGCGGGACGATCTCGAAGCGGTCGACGTCGACAAGACCGCGATCCGTGATCTTCAGGCTCGGGATCACGGAGAGGCCGAGGAAGGAGAGCGTCAGGAACGGCGTCGCGCCGGACCAGCCGAGCGCACGCGCCGCGTCGTTGCAGGCGAGGCTCTTCGCGATCACCTCGGTCAGCGGCGCGTCGGCGAGCAGGCCGGCGACCGGCAGCGGCAGCTCCGCCGTGACCTCGCCGCCGTCGACGACGACGATTCCACCGCTGAGCTCTCCGAGCCGCGTGACCGCGTACGCCATGTCCCCCTCATCCCTGCCGATCACGATGATGTTGTGCGCGTCGTGCGCGACGGTCGAGGCGAGCGCGCCGCGTTCCAGCCCGGAGCCGCGCACGAAGCCGAGGCCGATCCGACCAGTGCCGAGGTGGCGCTCGACGACCGCGATCGTCGCCAGGTCCTCGCCGGGCTCCTCCTCGAGCAGGTCCGTCACGACCTGGTCCGGGACGAGGCCGATCACGCGCGCCTTCCCGCCGCCCCACTGGATGCGGAAGTCGGCCGGGCTGACGGGCTGGTTGCGCACCGAGTGTTTGACCCATTCGGGCACGTCCGGCTCCGGGATCTCGCTGATCGGGCGGCCGGACTTGAGCGTCAGCTCGGGTACGAACGACTCGAGGTCGGGCAGCAGGAGCAGGTCGGCCTGGTAGCCGGGCGCGATCGCGCCGAGGTGCCAGAGCCGGTGCCAGGTTGCCGGGTTGAGCGTCGCCAGCACGATCGCGTCCTCGGGCGCGACGCCACTCGCGACCGCCTCGCGCACCATCCCGTTGATGTGACCGTTCTCGGCGATGTCCTCCGGATCGCGGTCGTCGGTGCAGAACGCGATCCGGTTCGTGCCGAACTCCTCGACGAGGGGCAGGAGCGCGTGCAAGTTCCGCGCCATCGACGCCTCGCGGATCAGCAGCCACATGCCGTTGCGCAGCCGCTCGCGTCCCTCCTCCACGGTCAGCGCCTCGTGATCGGACCGGATGCCGGCGGCGGCGTACGCGTTGAGCGCCCGCCCCAGCACGCCGGGGGCGTGGCCGTCGACGTGCACGCCCTGCGCGAGGGCGAGCTTCTCGAGCTCGTTGGCGTCGCCGCTGATGACGCCGGGGAAGTTCATCATCTCGGCGAGCCCAAGCACCCGCCGCCGCCGCAGCAGGCTCTCGAGGTCGCCGCTCAGCAGCGGACGTCGCGGCGACTCGAACTGGGACGCGGGGATCGACGACGAGGCCATGAAGTAGAAGTCGAGCGGAAGCCCTTCACACGCGTCGAGCAGCCAGTGCACGCCGTCGGTCCCGAGCACGTTCGCGAGCTCGTGCGGGTCGAGCACGACTGCCGTCGTTCCGAGCGGCAGCACGAGGCGCGCGAACTCGTCCGGCAGCAGCTTTGTCGACTCCAGATGCATGTGTGCGTCGATCAGGCCCGGAACGACGTAGCGCCCCGACGCGTCCACCACCTCGCGTCCCTCGTACTCTCCGAGGCCCGCGATCCACCCGTCCACCACCGCGACGTCGACCTCGAGCCACTCGCGCGTGAAGACGGACAGGACGCGTCCGCCGCGCACGACGACGTCCGCGGGCTCGTCCCCGCGGGCAACGGTGAGACGACGGGAAAGGTCGTGCATGAAGGAAGAAGCTACTACCCTTGGCGCGGTGGACGTGTTCACTCCCCGCATGCTCGACGAAGCATTGCGACTGAAAGCCGAGACGCCGGAGGCCGTCCCGATCCAGGGCGGGACGGACGTGATGGAGGGGCTCAACTTCGGCCGCGCCCGTCCGACGGCGCTGCTCAACCTCAACGAGGTCGAGGAGTTGCGTGGCTGGTCACGTTCGGACGGCAGCGTGTGGCTCGGCGCCGGGCTGACGTACACGGAAGCGATGGAGGAGCCGCTCGGCGAGCTGTTGCCGGCGCTCGCGGAGGCAGCACGAACCGTCGGCGGCCCGCAGATCCGGAACCGCGGCACGATCGGCGGGAACCTCGGCACGGCTTCACCGGCGGGGGACGCGTTGCCGCCCCTGCTCGTGAACGGCGCGGAGGTCAAGGTGGCGAGCGTGCGCGGCGAGCGCACGATCGCGCTCGACGAGTTCCTGGTCGGGCCCAGGCGGAACGCGCTCGCGGGCGACGAGCTGATCGTCGGCGTTTCCGTGGACGCACGGACGGCTCCGCAGACGTTTATGAAGGTCGGGCCGCGCAACGCCATGGTCATCTCCGTCGTGTCGCTGGCGCTGCGCGTCGACGGAGAGCTGATCGCGGCGTACGGATCTGCGGGTCCCGTGCCCGGGGTGGTGCGTGCGCCGCTCGACGACGTGTCGTCGTTCCCCGACAAGGTGGTGGCGGCGGCGAGCCCGATCGACGACGTGCGCGGAACGGCGGGTTACCGCCGGCATGCGCTGCGCGTGCTCACGAAGCGCGCGCTCGAGCGGTGCCTCGCATGAGGCATCGCTTGCGATGCCGACCTCAGGCGGCAGGAGCTGCGCTCCTGCGGCCGTCTGCGCCGCTGACCGATGCCGCTTGGATCGGAGCTGCGGCATGAAGCTCGAGCTGCGCGTCAACAGCGAGCAGTGCGAGGCGGACGTCTGGGAGGGAGAGAGCCTCCTCTACGTGCTGCGCGAGCGGCTCGGCTATCCCGGCTCGAAGAATGCGTGCGAGCAGGGCGAGTGCGGGTCGTGCTCGGTCCTGCTCGACGGGAAGCTCGTGTGCTCGTGCCTCGTCCTGGCGGCCCAGGCAGACGGGCACGACGTCGTGACGGTCGAAGGCCTCGGCGAGGACGGTCGTCTGCACCGCGTCCAGGAGGCGTTCGTCGCCGCGGGAGCCGTCCAGTGCGGCTTCTGCACGCCCGGCCTCGTGGTTGCAACGACCGATCTGCTGCAACGCATTCCAGCGCCGAGCGACGACGAGATCCGCGAGGCGCTCTCCGGCAACCTCTGCCGCTGCACCGGCTACGCGAAGATCTTCGACGCGGTGCGGCTGGCGGCCTCGACGTGACCGTAGCGCCGAAGCTGGAGCTCGGGCGGGTCGGCGAGATCGTCCCGCGTGAGGACGGGATCCCGAAGGTCGCTGGCCAGTTCGCGTACTCGAGCGACCTGCAGGCGGCCGGAATGCTCTGGGGTCACACGCTGCGCAGCCCGCACGCGCACGCGCGGATCAACGGGATCGACATCTCCGCGGCGGTCGGGATGCCGGGCGTCCACGGCGTGCTGACACATCAGGACGTCCCGGGAGAGAAGCGGTACGGGCTCGAGTTTCCGGACCAGCCCGTGCTCGCATTCGAGCGCGTGCGTTACTTCGGCGAGCCCGTAGCGCTGGTCGCAGCTGAGCATCCCGAGCAGGCGCGGCGGGCGGCCGAACGGATCCGGGTTGACTACGAGCCGCTCGAGCCCATCGCCGACCCGGAACGCGCGACGGAATGCGAGCCGCTGCACCCCGACCGGCCCACGATGGGACACGGCTATCGCGAGGATCCGCGACCGAACGTCGTGCGCTCGCTCGTGATCCGTCACGGAGATCCCGACGCGGAGGGTGAGGTGTCGGTCTCCGGCGTTTACGAGGTCGGGATCCAGGACCAGGCCTTCCTCGGTCCGGAGTCCGGGCTCGCGGTCCCGGACGGCGAGGGCGGCGTCGACGTCTACGCGGCGACGCAGTGGCTGCACGTCGACCGTGACCAGGTTGCGCCGTGCCTCGGGCTGAAGCCCGAGCAGGTGCGCATCCATCTCGCCGGCGTCGGCGGCGCCTTCGGCGGTCGTGAGGATCTCTCGATGCAGCTGCACGGCGCGATGCTGGCGCTGCACACGAACCGTCCGGTGAAGATCGTCTACAACCGCGAGGAGTCCTTCGTCGGCCACATCCACCGCCATCCGGCGAAGATCTGGGCGGAGCATCGCGCGACGCACGACGGAAAGCTCGTCAACGTGCGCGTGCGCATCCTGCTCGACGGCGGCGCTTATGCGTCGAGCTCGACCGCGGTGACCTCGAACGCCGCATCATTCGCCTGCGGGCCGTATACCGTCGACAACGCGCTGATCGAGGCGCTCTGCGTCTACACGAACAATCCGCCCTGCGGCGCGATGCGCGGCTTCGGCGCGGTGCAGGTGTGCTTTGCCCACGAGGCGCAGATGGACAAGCTCGCGGCGGAGCTCAAGATCGACCCGATCGAGTTGCGCCTGCTCAACGCGTTGAGCCCGGGCGACACGATGACAACCGGGCAACGCATTACGGGCGCGTTGCCCGTCGCGGAGGTGATCCGCCGTGCAGCGGCATTGCCACTGCCGGAGGCGGAGGAGCTGCCGCGCGATCCGCTGCGGCTCCCCGGCGGCTCGGGCAATACAACGCGTGGAGAAGGCGTCCGTCGCGGCGTCGGCTTCGCCGTCGGCTTCAAGAACATCGGCTACTCGGAAGGGTTCGACGACTACACAGCGGCGCGCGTCCGCCTGTTCGAGGACGGCAGCGCCGAAGTTCACTGCGCCGCTGCCGAGGTCGGCCAGGGCGTCGCCAACGTCATCCTACAAGTGGCGCGCACGGAGCTCGACACCGACGACGTCACGCTCGCGCCGCAGACGACTGCAACCGTCGCTTCGGCCGGATCGACCTCGGCGTCGAGGATGACCTGGATGGCGTCCGGTGCGGTACGGGACGCCTGTCGCGCCGCGCTGGAGGAGCGCGTGCGGAACGGCGGGCGGGAGGTCGACGTCGAACGGATCTACCGGCATCCACGCACGTCGCCGCTCGACCCCGAAACGGGGCAGACGACGGGCGAGCGCTCGCATGTCGCGTGCGCGTGCGCCGCGATGCGCGTCGTCGCCGAGGTCGACGTCGAGCTCGGCCTGACGCGTGTCGTCTGGATCGGAACCGCGCAGGACGTCGGCAAGGCGGTCAACCCGCAGGCGGTGACGGGTCAGATCGAAGGCGGGACCGCGCAGGGGCTCGGGCTCGCGCTGATGGAGGAGATCCAGACGCGTGATGGCCTGATCACGAACGCGGGCTTCACCGACTACTTGATCCCGACGACGCTCGACATGCCACCGGTCGTCTCGGAGCTCGTCGAGGAAGCCGAGCCGGATGCGCCGTACGGCGCCAAGGGCGTCGGCGAGCCGCCCACCGTCGTGTCGACGGCCGCCATCGTCGCGGCGCTGCGCGACGCGACGGGCCGCGAGCTCACGCGCGTCCCGGTCAAGCCGGACGACATCGTCGGGCTCTAACCGCTCTTGGTGAGCGTCAGCGCCGCGCCGGCTCCGAGCAGGGCGAGCCCGAGGATGCGTGCCCAGCCGATCGCGATGCGGTCGTAGCCGAACCAGCCGAAGCGGTCGATCAGCGCCGCGACGCCGAGGTTGAGCGCGATGATCGTCCCGATCGTGGCGGCGAGCCCGATGCGCGGCGGGCCGACCGTGATGCCGATGATGATCAGGACCGAGAGCGCACCGCCGGTCCAGAGCCAGACCGGCTCGCGCACGACGTCGGCGATGCCGCGGAGGCTCTGCTTCGCCACCAACAGGACGGCGAGGCCGAAGACGACCGAGACGATCCCGGAGAAGGCGAGCGCGGGGAACACTCCCACGCGCTCGCCCAACTCCCCCATCACCGCCGCTTGCACCGCGCCCGCCATGCCGGCCGCGACGGCGAGCACGATCGCTACGACGATCACTTCTCGGGCGTCGGGGCGTTCTCGTCGCTCTGGTAGAGGCTGAACTCGTTGCCCTCGCTGTCCTTGCAGCGCGCGAACCAGCCGATGCTCGGGATCGGCTGCTTGTCCTCTGCCTCCCCGCCCAGCTCGCGAGCCTTCGCGATGGAGGCGTCGATGTCCTCGCTGCCGAGGTAGATCGTCGTACCCGAGGCGCCTTCCATGCTGAAGACCGCGAAGCCCTGGTCGCCTTCCTGTGTCATCAGGTACGTGATGCCGGGCATCTCGGTGTCGTGGAGCGCCCAACCGCCGACCCCTTCCCAGAACTTCTTCCCGCGCTCGATGTCCTGCGCGGGAAACTCGGCGTGCACGACCTTCAGTCCCATGCCTGACCTCCTTTTCGGGTGAAGCTATACGCTCCGGCCTTCTACGACGACGGGGAGGCGATGTGGTTCGCGCGATCGTTCTGTACGACGACGAGCCCGACGCGGCTCGCTACGAACAGCACGTCGAGGTGTGCCGCAAAGTGCCGGGCGGAACGTTTCGCCACGGCAAGGTCTTCGGCGCGCCGATGGGCGAGCCGCGCTACCGCTACTACGCGGAGTGGGAGTGGCCGGACCTGGATGCGTTCAAGTCGGCCGCGCGCAGCGAGGAGTTCATGGCGACCGGCAAGGACGCGATGGAGATGGGCGGGGCGTTCAGCGTGATGTTCGCGCAGGTTGACTGAGCCGACGCATCCCCGCCCGAGCCCGCCGGAGGAGCTCGGCTTCGAGGCGATTGTCTACGAGAAGGCGCCGCCGCGCGCCACGATCACGCTCAACCGGCCGGAGGTGCTGAACGCCTTCGACTTTCGCATGCTGCGCGAGCTTGCACGTGCGTGCGAGGACGCATCGTGGGACGACGACGTGCGCGTCGTCGTCGTCACCGGCGCCGGGCGGGCCTTTTGCGTCGGTGCGGATCTCAAGTCCTGGTCGGCCGACTACCTCGGCAATCCACGTGAGTACTGGAAGTGGTTCGGGGCGTTCAAGGATGCGCACGACAAGCTGCGGGAGATCGGCAAGCCGACGCTCGCGCGCATCAACGGCATCGCGGTCGGCGGCGGGAACGAGCTGCAGATGGGCTGCGATCTCGCTGTGATGGTCGAGGACGCGTTCATCCGGCACGTCGGCCTCGAGCACGGCTCCGTCCCGGCCGGCGGCGCGACGCAGTGGCTGCCTGTGTTCGTCGGCGACCGGCGCGCGCGCGAGATCATCTACATGTGCGAGGAGATTCCCGCCGCGAAGGCGGCGGAGTGGGGGCTCGTCAACTGGGTCGTGCCGGCAGGCGAGCTCGACGTGAAGGTCGACGCGGTGGTCGAGAAGCTCGCCGCGAAGCTCCCGCAGACGACGCGCTACGCGAAGCAGCAGCTGAACTTCTGGCGCGACCTGTCGTGGCACGAAACCGTCAACCACGCACGCGACTGGCTCGCCATGTCGATGCTGGGTGACGAGGCGCAGGAGGCGGTGAAGGCATTCCTGAATCGTTCGTCCTAGTCGAGCGCGCGGAGCCGATCGCGATCGTGCTGCTCAACCGGCCGCAGCAGCTCAACGCCCTCTCGGACGAGCTGATGGACGAGCTCATGACGGAGTTGCAGCGGCTCGACCGGGACGAGGCGATCCGCTGCATCGTGCTCGGCGGCTCCGAGCGCGTCTTCGCCGCCGGGGCGGACATCGGCGAGCTTGCGCGCAGCTCCGCGATCGAGCTCTACTACGCGCGCCGGGTCGAGCGCTGGGACGCGATCCGCAACCTCTGGACGCCGCTGGTCGCCGCGGTCTCGGGCTACTGCCTCGGCGGAGGGTGCGAGCTGGCGCTCTCGTGCGACCTGATCGTCGCCTCCGAGACCGCCCGCTTCGGCCAGCCGGAGACGTCGCTGGGGATCATCCCCGGCGCGGGAGGAACCCAGCGGCTGACGCGGGCTGTCGGCAAGGCGACAGCGATGGACGTGATCCTCAGCGGACGCTTGCTGTCCGCAGACGAGGCGCTCGCCGCCGGGCTCGTCGCGCGCGTGGTCGCGCGCGAGGCCTGGCTCGAGGAGGCGAAGCGCGTCGCGCGCGACATCGCGTCGAAAGGGCCGGTCGCAACGCGGCTCGCGAAGGAGGCGGTCAACCGCGCCTACGAGTCGACGTTGCAGCTCGGCCTGGAGTACGAACGCCGGGCGCTCTACCTGGCGTTCGCGTCCGAGGACGCGAAGGAGGGCCTGACCGCCTTTACGGAGAAGCGGAAGCCGGACTTCAAAGGGCGCTAAGGGTTCAGGCGGTGACGCGTGGCCATTCTGGGTAAACGGCTGGGCGGGCAGAGCCCGCCCAGCCTCCTAACGACATCGCAAGCGATGTCGTCGTTCAAAGGGCGCTGACGCTAAGCGTCGAGCTCTGCGGGCACGAGCTCGAGCTCCTGTTCGCGGCCCCCGCGCACGACCTTGGCGCGCACGGCACGCCCGATCAGGTCGCTGACGACAACCCGCTGCAGCTCGTCCATGCCCTCGATCGGCGTGCCGTCGAGCTCGACGATCAGGTCTTCCGGGCGCATGCCGGCGCGGTCGGCCGGCCCTCCTTCGACGACCTGCACGACCTCGACGCCGCCTGCGCGCCCGAGCTCGCGCGCGAGCCGCGGCGGGAGGGGTCGCGGGCCGCCCGCGATCCCGAGGTACGCGCGACGGAAGCGGCCCTCCCTCATCAGCGCGCCGATGATCGCGCGTGTTGCCGTGTTGATCGGGACGGCGAGCCCGAGCCCGACGCCGGCGACGGCGGTGTTGATGCCGACCACCCGGCCGTGCCCGTCTGCGAGCGCGCCGCCGGAGTTGCCTGGATTTAGAGCTGCATCGGTTTGGATCGCCGATACGACGCCTGCGGTCACCGAGCCGGTGAAGCCGTGCGGGTTCCCGATTGCGACGACCAGCTGCCCGACGCGTAGTTGCTCAGCGTCGCCGAGCTCCGCGGGCACGAGCTCCCGCCCGTCGGCGCGCAGCACGGCGAGGTCGGAGAGTGGATCGGAGCCGACGACCTCGAACGCGAGCTCGCGGCCGTCGACGAACGAGACCCGCCCGCCCCTTGTACGGGCCACGACGTGCGCCGAGGTCAGCATGAAGCCGTCCGGAGTGATCACCACCCCGCTGCCGCCGCCGCGGCGAAGGCGGACGTTCGCGACGGACGGGGACAGACGCTCCGCGACCGTGATGACGGCCTGTGAGTACGCGTCCAGCGCGTCCTCCTCCGAAGCCGAAGAGATGAATCGCAGCTCCATGAAGCCAAGCTAGCAACGCCGCCGCGGCCTGCGCGATCTGCGAAAGTCAGGCGGATGGCCGAGGTCGAGACGAGCCGCGACGGCGCTGTTCTGACGATCACGCTCAACCGTCCGGACGTCCTCAACGCCTTCAACACCGATATGCACCGCTCCCTGGCGGCGGCTCTCAAGGAGGCCCGGGGCGCGGACGTCCGCGCGGTTGTGCTGACGGGAGCAGGCCGCGGCTTCTGCGTCGGCCAGGACTTGACGGAGTTCCGCGAGGCGCCCGGGGACATCGGTTCGCGCCTCCGCGGCAACTACCACCCGAACATCAGGGCGATCCGGGGGCTCGAGAAGCCCGTCATTGCCGCGGTCAACGGCGCGGCGGCCGGTGCCGGGATGTCGATTGCCTGCGCCTGCGACCTCCGCATCGCAGCCGACTCGGCGAGCTTCATCCCGGCCTTCATCAACATCGGTCTGATCCCCGACTCGGGTGGTTCCTATTTCGTCACGCGCATCCTCGGCGCGGCGCGCGCGTTCGAGTGGCTCGCGTCGGGCAAGAAGCTCACCGCGGCCGAGGCGCATGCGTGGGGCCTCGTCTCCGAGGTGGTCGAGACGGAAGCGCTTCCCACCCGAGCGGCCGAGCTCGCCGCGCAACTCGCCGACCTGCCGACGCGCGGCGTCGGGATGACGAAACGGCTGCTCGACCACGCCCTCGACGCAACGCTGGAGGAACAGCTCGAACGCGAGGCGCAGCTCCAGACGGCCGCGACACAGACGGAAGACTTCAGGGAAGGCGTAGCGGCGTTTCTGGAAAAGCGGCCGCCAAGATTCAAGGGCGCTTGAAGGGCGAGACGAGCAGAACCACAAAGGCCGGAAGTTAGTGCGAGCGGAGCCGCACTAACTGGAGGCGGACTCACGCGGTTGGCGACGCCGAAGCGCCGCCGACCGCGGACCACGCCAAGTGCCGACCAGGAACTGCGTAGAAGCGCGCGGCTTAGCCCGCGCGCATTCACCGCGAAGCGGCGACCCAAATCCGCGCGAAAGCGCAGCTTTCGCGCGGGGTCAATCCTTATTGCAGACGTTCATGCCCAGCTGAGTCGCCAGCTTGTTGGCCTTGGCGTTGTGCTCACTCGCCTTAGGGACGACCGCCTGTACGCCCTTTATGTCCTTGTCCTTGGCCTTGTCCCGGATTTCCTTCAGGTCGCCCTTGAGCTTCTCGACCGCGGTGAGCCAGTCGTCGGCCGTCGACTGCTCGTCCGCGGGCGGCTTCAGCTTGTGGAGGTCGTCGAGCGCGTTGTCGAGGATCGGCAGCGTCTTGTCGGCGACGTCCGCGAGGTCGGAGAGGTTGGACGGGTTCGCGAGGGCCTTCGTCTGCTGGTTGTACTTGCCGCAGATCGCGTCGGCTTGTGAGGCGTAGTCCTCGCGCGTCAGCCGCTCGCTGCTGCCGCCTCCGCCACAGCCCGCGACGAGAGCAATGGTGAACAAGAGGAAAGAGGCCCGTCGCACACGAGTACGGTAACGCCTCCGGTGGACGAAGGGCGCCTACGACTCGTATCGCACGAGTCTCTTCGGCGACGGCGGCTGGTCGTGCTGCTGCGGCTGATCCTGTTCGTGCCGCACTACATCGTGATCGCGATCTGGACGATGCTCGCCGCGCCCGCGGCCGCGATCGCGTGGCTCGCACTGCTGATCGAGGGGCGCTTGCCGACGTGGTTGCACCGCTTCATCGCCGCCTACGTTCGCTATCTCGGGCAGTCGATCGGCTGGCTCTACCTGCTCTCGGGGCGGTATCCGGATCCGCTGCACACACGTGAGCATCCGCTAGCCGTCGAGATCGCCGAGCGTCCCAGGCAGCGACGGTTGCTGACCCTCTTTCGGCTGCCGCTGGCGATTCCCGCAGTCGTGCTGGCGAGCGTCTTCCGGGTCGTGCTCTCGCTCGCCGCGATTGCCGCCTGGTTCGCGGGTCTCGCGATCGGGCGTACGACTGCCGGCTTGCAGGAGCTCGGGACGTTCTGCCTGCGCTACGAGCTCGAGACGCTCGCGTACATCCTGCTCGTGTCGCCTCGCTATCCGCGGGTCGCCCCCGCCGTCGCACCGCAGACCCCGCAGTAGGCCGTTCCCACGCGCCGAGGCGACTCGCAGTTCGTGCACGGCGCGAGCACTTCCCGTCCACATGCCTCGCAATGGTCGTTCCCGGCGACGGGATAACCGCAGAACGGACACTGGCGGCGTTTCACCCGACGCTGCGGAAGGCGGCGAATCAGGTAGCGCTGTAATCCCCAGTAGACGAGGAGTGTTGCGACGATGCCGAGCGCTGAGATTCCCGCCACGCCCCAGTCGAAAGGTTCCAGGTAGTCCGTCAGGTAGTCGGCGGCAAGAACGAACGCCATGATCGTCGCGGCTGCGACGACCGAGCCTGCGAGTGGAAACCAGCGGGAGGCCCGGCGGCGGCCCCAAATCAGCAGCACATACGCACCTGCGATCCAGAGTGCAACCAGGGCGAGCCGTGCGAGGAAGGAATCCCGCTGCTGACGGTGGTATGCGCGCTCGATCCGCTCCGACAAGGCCCTCTGTTCGACGGCAGCGGCAGCGCGCACTTCATTTGCCTCTTGCTGTGCGGCCGCCAGCGCACGGTCCGCCGCCGCGAGCTCCGCTTGTGCGTCGTCGTACTGCTTGCGCAGCGCACCGGCCGGCTGGTGGGCCTCGAGCGCCGTTCGGTAGGCCTCGCGTCGCAGCTCGAGATTCTCGAGCGCCCGCTGCCGGCGCCCGCTCCCCTGTGAGGCACGCAGCTCCGCCTGCTGCAGCCTCGCAGACGCGGGCCCCGCAGTCGTGTAGCTCGGCACCTCGACATGCCGGCGTACGACGTCATCGATCTTCTGATACGTCCAGATACCGCCGAGGAGCAGGAACGCCGTCAGCAGGACGGCCAGCAGCTTCTCGGTGCGGGTCGTCTGGATGTCCTCGACATCCGCCCGAATCCTCATCGGTTCGCCCCTTTCGGTTTCGTCCTCGGCCGGAACTGCACGACGAGATCGCAATCGAGCGCCTCCGCCATGCGGAGGAGCGTGTCGACCCGCGGAGGCCTGCCGCCACGCTCGAACCGTGCGATCGCCGACTGTGTCGTGCCGCACAGCTCGGCGAGCTCTTGTTGGGAGACGTTCCGCGCGTGCCGCTGCTCGATCACCTGATCGGCGATCGCGGAGAAGAACCACCCCTCTTCCGGTTCTCCGAGTAAGCGCCGTCGCGGCATAGCCTCGGAGCTATTATAGCACCGGAGCTATGTTAGTGCTTCGATGATCTCCTCGGTCTCGGGCCAGCGGCCCTCGCGCTGCTTCGAGAAGATCAGCTTGCCGTCGGCGACGACGTCGAACTGACTCGTCTCTCCGGAGATGGGCTCCGCCTCGTGCGACGTCTTCTCGCTTAGCTCGGCCGCGAGACTCGCGGCCCGTCGGTCATAGCCGTTTCAGACGGGGCAGTAGAAGATCTCGACGCGTGCCATGCGCTGAGCTTACCCAGTGGAGTTGTCGTTACTTCGAGCGGAGGCGATCCATGGGCGGGCGTAAGTCGGCCGCGCGCGGAGCGCGCACGGCCTTTTATGCGGCGCCGCAAGTCGGCGCCTTAGTTGTGCAGGACGTCGTTGAGCTCCCAGCGCTCGTCGCCGCCTTTGATCGTCTCCTCCTTCACGAGCCCGATGCCGCGGATGTACAGCTTGTGGTCGACGACGTCGGGCTCGAGCGGCGTCCACTCCTTCGTCAGCAGCGCGTGCGCCGACGCGGTGTACGGCACGAGTGCCGACGCGGAGAGGCTGAGGACGGTGAAGTGGTCCTCCGCCTGGCCCTTGTAGTACTCCTGGCGGAAGGAGCGGCCAACCTTCGGCTGCGCCGGCATGAAGATCCCCTGCTTGGCGCCGTTGACGCCGGCGACCCACGAGCCCTCGCGGCTCGTCACGCGTCCCGCCCTGTTCAGCTCGGCCGTCGCCTCGCCGAAGTACCAGACGTTGCCTTTGCTGTCCTGCGCGTACCAGTCCGTCGTGCGCTCGGCGAGCTTTCCCTTCAGATACAGCCGGTCGTCCACCGCCGTACACCGAACGCCGCGGATCATCTTCGTGCGCGCGGTGACGCGCACGACGTCGCGTCCCTGCTCGCCGTCCTTCTCCCCGGTGTAGACGAACGTCGTCCCGGGCTTCAGCGGAAACCACGGGTTGTCGACGCTGCGGACGAACGTCGTCTGCGACGTGCGCGTGCGGGCCTCGCTCGACCCGCACGCGACGCACGTGGCTGCGACGAGGATGACGCTAGTCGCGAGGGCTGATCGCAACGACCTTGCCATTGGCTGCGTCGACGCGGACTTCCTGGTCGCCGATATCCACTGAATAGACGATGCCGCCGCGAAAGTGCTCCAGGTCGACCTGTCCCAGCGCTCCGCTTGCGGCGCCCTGCGCCGCGGCGACCGCGGTTGCCAGCGTGACCTTTGTCTGCGGCAGAAGGTCTTTCCCGTCGTCGAGCGCTCCGGGCTTCGCGTAGTGGCCGTCGTCCCAGATCAGGCCCTTCGGCCCGCCGAAGGCGAACGTCGCCCCCACGAGCACGACCAAGGCGGCGAGGACTGCGACCACGATGACTCGTCTGCGCATTGCGGCTCCTTTCCTCGGTAGATGCCGCACCGTAGAGAGGGCGCGTTAGACGGCGGTGAGAGCCGGGAGGGCTTCTCTCATCCGACTCTCATCCGGAACAGCAAAGATGCGGGCGTTATGCGGGTTCTCGTCGTCGAAGACGAGCCGAGGATGGCGGCGCTCGTCCGCCGCGGCCTGGTCGAGGAGGGACACGCCGCGGACATCGCCGGCAAGGGTGAGGACGCCGTGTGGATGGCGGAAGCGCATCCCTACGACGTGATCGTCCTCGACGTCATGCTGCCCGGGCTGAGCGGGTACGAGACCTGCCGCACGCTGCGAAACACCGGCGTCTGGACGCCTGTCCTGATGCTGACGGCGCGCGACGCGGTCGAGGATCGCGTCGCCGGGCTGGACGCCGGCGCCGACGACTACCTGACGAAGCCGTTCTCGCTCGCCGAGCTGTTCGCGCGCCTCCGTGCGCTCGCCCGGCGCGGGGAGGTCGAGCGGCCGACGGAGCTGGTCGTGGGCGACCTGCGACTGGACCCCGCTTCTCGCCGGGTCTGGCGCGACGGGACGGAGGTCCAGCTGTCGCCGAAGGAATTCGCCTTGCTCGAAACTTTCATGCGCCGGCCCGGACAGGTGCTCTCGCGGCTGCAGCTGCTCGAGCACGCGTGGGACTTTGCCTACGAGAACCGCTCGAACGTGGTCGACGTGTATGTGCGCTACCTGCGCGAGAAGCTCGACCGCCCGTTCGGGCGCAGCTCGCTCGAGACGGTGCGCGGGGCCGGCTACAGGTTGTCCGCATGAGACTGCCGCTTCGAATCCGGCTGGCGCTCGTCTTCTCGGTCGCCATGGCCCTCGTCCTGGCCGGTGTCGGATGGTTCGCCTACGCGCGCGTCGGCTCCGACCTGAGCCAAGCCCTCGACCAGCAGCTCCGAGGACGCGCGCAGGATCTGTCGGCCCTCGTTCGCCGTGGCGGTTCATTGCGTGCGACCGACGGCCGACTGGTCGAGCAGGGGGAGTCGTTTGCGCAGGTCGTCGCAGCAGACGGGCGCGTGGTCGACGCGACGCCTCCGCTCGGGGACAAGAACCTGCTGGATGCTGGTGAGCTCGCCCGCGCCCGCGACGGCGCCGTGTTCGTCAACCGCCCGTCGGTGCCCGGGCTCGACGAGCCCGCGCGCATGCTGGCGGTTCCCCTCGACGGCCGGGTCCTCGTTGCCGGCACGACTCGGGAAAACCGCGCCGAGACGCTCAACAGCGTTCGGGATGCGTTTCTGATCGGCGGCCCCGTCGCGCTGGTGCTCGCGTCGCTCGCGGGCTATGCGCTGGCGGGTGCGGCGCTGAGGCCGATCGAGGCCATGCGACGGCGGGCTGCAGACATCTCGACGTCGTCGCTCGACGAGCGGCTACCCGTCGGCGAGGCGGGCGACGAGGTGTCCCGTCTCGGCGAGACGCTCAACGAGATGCTGTCGCGCATCGAGGGAGGTGTCCTGCGCGAGCGGAGGTTTGTTGCCGACGCGAGCCACCAGCTGCGGACTCCGCTCTCGCTGCTCACCACCGAGCTCGACCTCGCGCTGCGGCGTGCGCGCTCGGCGGAGGAGCTAAGAGACGCGCTCCGCTCGGCCGCGGAGAGCACCGCGCGGCTGTCGCGCCTCGCCGACGACCTGCTGCTGCTCGCGCGCGCGGACGAGGGACGGGTGCCGCTGAAGGCCGAGGAAACGGACGTTGCCGACCTCGCGCACGAAGTTGGCGGACGGTTTGGTGCGCGGGTCGAAGCCGAGCCTCTCGTCGTCCGTGCCGATCGACTACGCCTCGAGCAGGCGCTCACCAACATGCTCGACAACGCCGTCCGGCACGGCAGCGGAGACGTCCTGCTGACTGCGCACCGCCGCAACGGGACTGTCGAGCTGCACGTCCTCGACGAAGGCGCGGGCTTTCCGGACGGCTTCCTCGAGCGTGCGTTCGAGCGCTTCAGCCGGGCCGATCCGGCGGCCCGGGACGGCAGCGGGCTCGGTCTCGCCATCGTCGAGACGATCGCGCGGGCGCACGGCGGAGCGGCGCACGCCGCGAATCGGCCCGCAGGCGGCGCCGACGTCTGGCTCGCCTTGCCGTTGGCGTCTGTGCGATAACTCGACCGGGGTCGCCATCACAACCGGGGAGGCCGCCCATGGGCGCCGATTCGCAAACGATCGTCCTGATCCACGGCATGTGGATGACGCCGCGGAGCTGGGACAACTGGGTCGACCACTACGCCGATCGCGGCTACCGTGCGATCGCGCCGGGCTGGCCCGGAGTCAAGGATCCCGAAGAGACCCGTCGCGACCCGTCGGCGCTCAAGGGCCTCGGGATCAAAACGGTGGTCGACCATTACGAGGAGATCATCCGCGGGCTCGACTCGCCACCGATCATCATCGGCCATTCCTTCGGCGGACTGTTCACGCAGCTCCTGCTGGATCGTGGCCTCGGCAGTGCAGGGGTGGCGATCGGAACCGCGGCGCCGAAGGGGATCATCCTGCTGCCGGCGTCGACGCTCCGCGCGGCCCTGCCGGCGCTGAAGAATCCGTTCAACCGGAACGGGCTGTGCCCACTGACGCCCAAGCAGTTCAGGTATCGCTTCACGAACACGCTCGGCCAGGAAGAGTCCGACGCGATCTACCGGGAGCACTACATCCCCGGAACGAACCGGGCGTTCTTCGAGGCCGCGTTCGCGAGCACGAGCCGCAACTCGCCGGCCGCGGTCAACTACGCGAACCCGGCGCGTGCGCCGCTCCTGCTCATCTGTGGCGGCGAGGATCACATCAGCCCGCCGGCGGTGAACAAAAAGCTCGTGAAGCTACAGAGCAGGGCCTCTTCCGCGACGGAGTTGAAGGTGTATCCGGGTCACCCGCACTTCATGGCGGGCCTGGACGGGTGGGAGGAGCTCGCGGACACGGCGCTCAACTGGTCGCTCGAGCTCAGTGGAGTCACGAGCCCCGCGACTCCTCCTGCGCCAACGACAGCAGCTTCGTAACGGTCGTCCAGTTTCGGGCGGTTGCGGTGACACCCAGCTGCTGCCCAGCCAGCAGGGTCCAGAGCCGTGACCGCCCGATCGTCTCGGGGTGCCACGCGTAGATCTCGCGGCCGATCGCAACGACCTGCTCGGGCGGAACGGCAGCTTCCTCGACGCGCCGCATGAGCTCGCGCGTCGGCTTCGCGTCCAGGAAGCTCACCTGGTAGCGCTTCGGGTTCTTTGCGACGGTCTGCAGCGGGTTCCGCTCGACTACCTGCGCGAGCTGGGCGCGCGTTCGCGCGACGACCGCGATCTCGAGGCCGAATTCCTTCGCGATCAGCCGCTCCGCCTTGCGCGCGATGTCGTCCGCTTTCGCGGTGCTCGACAGCACGACATTGCCGCTCTGGAGATACGTGCGCACGTCGCCGAAGCCTGCGGACTCGAGGGCTTCGCGCAGCTCCGGCATCGCGATCCGGTTGCGCCGGGCGAGGTTGATCCCGCGCAGGAGGAGGATGTGCTGCGCCACGCGGCCTAGGTCTAGCTAATCATGCACCGCGATGAGTGGTTATCCGATTCCGGACCGGGCTGCGGCGGAGCGGCTCGGCTTCGCGCTCCGACAGGCCGGCTATTCCGAGGACGCCGTGCACGAGCTGCTCGGCGAGGACGCCTACTCGATTGAGCTGGACGACGCGCCGGCTGAGGAGCGGCGGCTGTCGGACAACCCGCTGGCAACGATCGTGCGGGTCTTCTTTCTCCAGCGCTCGGTCCCGACGAGTGACGTGGTCGAAGCGCTTGGACGCCCCTGCGTCGAGGCGGTCGAGACAATGGGGCTGGCCGCCGTCGGCGACGAGCTCGTTCCCCGCGGGCGCATCCTGCCGATCGGACGGCTGCTGGTGGCGGCGGACGGCTATGCGACGGGAGAAGACCCCGCCGACTACGTCGCCGTCTACACGCCGACCTCGCGGCTTTGCGACTCGCTTACGCCGCGACCGCGCGTGGGGCGTGCGCTCGACGTCGGGACGGGCAGCGGCATCCACGCGCTGCTGGCGGCCTCACATGCACAACACGTCGTCGCGACCGACGTCAACGAACGCGCGCTCGCCTTCACCGAGCTGAACGCCGCGCTCAACGGGCTGACGAATGTCGAGTGCCGGCAGGGGAGCCTCTTCGAGCCGGTCGCGGGCGAGACGTTCGACCTGATCACGTGCAACGCCCCATACGTCGTCTCTCCCGAGCATCGGTGGGCCTACCGCGACTCGGGCTTCCAGGCGGACGGGATCTCCGAACGCCTGGTGCGGGAAGCAGCCGCACATCTGACCGACGGCGGCTACGCGACGCTGCTCGTGAGCTGGGTGGCGCCCGACGAGGACGAACCGGACGAGCGCGTGCTCGACTGGGTCGAACGGACGTGGTGTGACAGCTGGATTCTCTCGATCTGGGAGTCGGATCCGCTCGGGCACGCGAGCACGTGGAACTCCCACCTCGAGGGTGATGCTTTCGACCGGGCGCTCGACGAATGGACGACGTACTTCGGGAACCTGAACATTCGTTGGATCAGCGAAGGCGCCGTGCTTCTGTACAAACGGCCCGGCGGCGGCACCGCCCGCGTCGATTCGGTCGAGGAGGAGGAGCTCGAGGTCGCCGGCGAGCAAATCCAGCGGGCGTTTGCCGCTCGGGCTCGCCTGGCGGAGCTCGCCGGCGACGACGAGCTCCTCGAGCAGCGCCTGTCGCTCGAGCTGGCGCTCGGGCTGGAGGAGGAGCTGGAGCCGCGTAAGGGTCGGGCTTCCGTCGTCGGCGCGCGGATCCGGCTCTCCGAGGGGACGAGCTCGGAGCTCGAGGTCGAGCCCGGCGTGCTCGAGGTCGTCGCGTCGCTCGACGGCCGCACGTCGCTCGGCGAGGTGATCCGCACGGTCTCCGACGAGCTCGAGGTTTCCGATCTGGAGCGCGACGCCGTGAGGGCCATGCGCGAGCTGCTGGAGCTCGGTGCGCTCGGGATCGCCTAGACCGTCCTCGGGCCTTTGACACGTGCGATCCAGTAGTCGCCGGACCGGGCGATGAGGGTACAGACGTAGTCGCACGCCTGGGTCCGCCCGAACGCGATCGTTCCCATTGGGGGAACACCTCCGTCGGGCAGGCGCACAACATGCCCTTGCGTGATCCCTTTCGTCAGCGCGTACCAGCGCGCGAGAGTCAGTGGCTCGAGGTCGTCGTAGTCGACGTAGACGGTGCCGCCGTCTGCCCACGCCTGTTCGAGCAGGCCGGGGATCCCGGCCTCGAACCGACCCATCCTGCGCGGGCCGTCGGTCGAGTAGTCGTGTAGGAACAACGCGAACTGCACGGCGCCGGCAAGGGCGAGCGCCACCGCAAGTCGAGGCGTGCGCAAGACGGCGTCGACCGCGGGGATCGCGATGACGGCGAGCATCACCGCGAACGGCGCCAGCCGCACGGCGTGGAGGCGGTCGATGGTCAGCGCGGCGGGGATCGGCGAAACGAGGAGCGCCGCGACGGCAAACCGCCAGAACGGGTCGGAGCGGTGACGCCGGAGGGCGAGCACGAGCCCGGCGACCGCGAGGACGACGGCCGCGGCGAGCAGCGCGCTCGCACCCGGCGTGTGTGCGTACGGCTTCTTGTCCCCGGAGACGACGTACTGCCAAAGCTGCAGATCCTGCAGGTAGTTGAAGATCGTGCGCCCGGCGATCTCGAACGGCGACATGTCCGGTGTGATGAACGAGGTCGCGTCGAAGCGCCGAGACAACGCTCCCGGATGCGCGTGTGAGTAGAGGAACAGCGGGATCTGCGTCGCGACGAAGCCAACCCAGACGGTTACCACCCAACGCCACCGCTGCCGATCAACGAGGACGATCAGCGCAGCGGCCAGCAAGGGCGCGAGCAGCCGTCCGCCCGCGTACGCGTACGTGATCGCGCCGAGGGCAAGCGCGACCGGAAGTGCGGTGAAGGTCGTCCAGCGGTGCAGGCGGCTCGCGCGCTCCACGCCCAGCAGCACGAGGCAGAGGAACAACGGCTCGATCGCAACCTCGAACGCGACCCGACCGAGCTCGAAGAGCCATGGCGAGAAGCCCGCGAGGGCGAGCGTCGCAACGCCGACCGAGGCTCTGCCGCTGCGCACATAGCCCAGCCAGCCGACCAGCAGGACGGCGGCCAGCATGCAAACCGCGGCGAAGCCGCGAGCGACCGTCTTGCTCGGGCCGGTGACGAGGAACACCCCCGCCAGCCCGTAGACGAACGTCGGGCTCTTGTAGTCGAGGAATGACGAGAAGTACAACGGAAAGCGGGCGCCGTACTCGTCCCGTCCATCCTGCGCGATCGTGTGCGCGTTGTAGGCGATCGCGGCCTCGTCGCGGAAGAACCCGGGAGGGTTGTCAGGCGAAGTCCAGAGCTGGAAGGCGCAGACGGCGACGACGACCGCCATCCCGGTGAGGACGGCGGGTCTCACTGCCGCTCAGATCGTCTTGAACTGCTCGAACGGCTGCCGGCAGCTCACGCAGTAGCGGAGCGATCGACACGGCGTCGGGCCGAAGATGTTTTCCAGGCGCGTGTCCGTCGAGCCGCAGTAGGGACAGCGAAAGACGTTCGACTGGAGTTGCACGAGCGTCGGAGCAGCTGCCTCGCGCGGGGCCGGCGGCGCAAAGCCTGCGGCGCGCAGCTTCTCGCGTCCGGTCGGCGTGATGCGGTCGGTCGACCAGGAGTCGTCGGTGCGCACGGTGATCGTGGGCTCGGCGCCGAGCGCTCGGATCCGCTCCACCATCGCGTCGCGCATCACCTCGAGCGCCGGGCAGCCGAGAACCGTCGGCGTGAAGTCGACGCGCACGGTCCCGTCCTCGACGCCGACGTCGCGGATCACGCCGAGGTCGACCAGCGAGATGACGGGGATCTCCGGGTCGGGGATCTCGGCAAGTGCGTCCCAGACCTGCTCGGCGGTTACCACTTCGTCCCTGCCGGTTGCGAGCGGCGCACCATCGTCATCTCCTCCCAGAGTTCCGTCAGCTCCGGTGAGTGCTCCTCGCGACCCGCGTCGAGCAGCGGTCGCAGCTCGTCGAGCGCCGCGGTGAAGCGTGGCTCGTCCTTCAGGCGGTCGAACCACATCTGCGCGTGCATGCGGTGGTAGGTCTCCTCGCGGTCGATCTTCGCGGCGAGCCCGGCGAGCTCGGCGTCGTCCGACTGCTTCAGCTGCTCCAGTCGCTGCGCGTCCGCCTGCTCGTACAGGTAGTGGCGCGCGATCGTCTTCTCCCAGTCGAGGAAGCGTTTCTCGACGAGCACCGAGCAGCGGTACTCCTCCGGGGCCCGGTCGAAGGCGAGCTCGTCGGCGGTGATGCCGCGCTCGCGGGCCACGAGCTCGTAGAGCGCACGTGCGTGGCCGATCTCGTTCTGCGCGATCGACGAGAAGGCGACGTCCTCTTCGAGCAGGGGCGCGATCCCAGTCCATTCCGAGTTGCGCCACCCGAGGATCAGCTCGTCGTCAGCGACCTCGAGCAACGAGCGCATGTCCTGCTCGTTCACGCGCCTCCTTCAACTTTTCCTTGAGGGAGTAGCCGTCGACGCGGTGGTAGTTGCGGTTCAGCTCGTCGACGAACTCCTCGACCTCGATCACCGCCTCGCGCGGCACGACCCACAGCGCCTCTGACTCGCCGCGCCGGCCGTAGAACTCCTTCGCGTACGCCTCGGCGAAGTCGTGGTTCGCCGCCTCGAGCGAGCCCGCGTGCTGGAACGGCTGGCCCTTCCGCTCCTGGCGGAAAACCTCGTAAATCACGCCGCTTCGGCGAGCACGACCTGCCGCACCCACGCCGAGTTCTCGCGCGCGCGGCGTCGCAGGTCGAGTCGGTCTTGCGACTTCGGGCCGTGCCCCGTCACGACGCTGCGCAGCTCGTCCCAGTCGGGCTCGGTGTACTCCCAGACGCCGTCGTCGTTCTTGCGCAGCTTCGGATCGGGAACCGTGAGGCCGAGCTCCCAGATCTGCGGGACGTAGCCGTCGAGGAACTGCTGCCGCGCCTCCTCGTTCCCCTGCGACTTGATCCGCCAGACGTACATCGGGTCATCGTCCTTCGGGATCGGGTTCCCGTGGAACTGCATCAGCGGTCCCCACCAGCGCGTCACGGCTTCCTGCACGAGCTCGCGCTGCGCGTCCGTCCCGTTCATCAGCGTCAACACGACGTCCCGGCCGTGGAGGATGTGGAACGACTCCTCCCAGCAGATCTTCTTCATGATCCGCGCGTACGGCGCGTACGAGCACTTCAGCAGCGCCTTCTGCGAGATGATCGCCGCCGCGTCGACGAGCCAGGCGATCACGCCGACGTCGCTGCCGAGGTCGGCGACGACGCGGTAGATCAGCTGCGAGTGGCCGACCTCGTCCTGCACCTTCGCGGTCAGCGCGAGCTTCCGCTGCAGCGTCGGCGCGCGCAGGATCCACTCGCGCTCCGGGAGCACGCCCATCAGCTCCGAGTTCCCGTGCATCTCGATGAACTTGACGAGCTTGGCCCGATAGTCGTCGGGCAGCCAGTCGGACGCCTCGACCTGCCCGCCGGACTGGACGTACTCGAGGAATTCCCGCTCGCGCTCGGTCATCGTCACCCTAACGATCGTTAGGGTACCCCACGTGGGCACCAGGCGAAACGAGCTCACGCGCCAGGCGGCCAGGCTCTTCGCAGAGAAGGGCTACCACGGCACCTCGATCGGGGATCTCGCCGAGGCGATGGGCGTCCAGAAGGGCTCCCTCTACGCGCACATCGACTCGAAGGCCGACCTGCTCTGGGAGGTCGCGCGGGACGGGGCGGCCGCCTTCCATGCGGCGCTGGACGAGGTGCCGGACGACTTGACGCCGACCGAAAAGATCCGACTCGCGCTGCGCGCGCATCTCCGTGTCGTCGCAGAGCAGCTCGACGTCGCGACCGTCTTCATCCGCGAGTGGCGCTACCTCGAGGGCGACCGCCGCGAGGAGTTCGTCGCCGAGCGCCGCCGGTACGAGGAGCGCTTCCGCGCGCTCTTCCGCGAAGGCCGTGAGCTCGGCGGGCTGCGCACCGACCTGGACGACGCGACGGCGACATTGCTTGCGCTCTCGGCCGCGAACTGGGCGTACACGTGGCTGCGGCCTGACGCGAACACCGACGAGCTCGCCGATCGCTTCTACGCGTTTCTGCTCGACGGCATGCGCGGCTACGCGACGCCTGACTGATCGACTGATCAGTCAGCCGGCGCAAGTTTGGAATTGCGCAAGAGTCATCAAAGAGTGTTGTGCAGGCCTGGCCCAGGGGCTCACTTCAGGGAGACCCATGACTTTTCGCAGGTTGTTTCTGACCATCGCTCTGGCGACGGGGTTGCTTGCTGCCGCCATGGCGTCCGGCTCGACTCCGCCGACGAGCAGCGTCACCGTTCCGACGTCGGCCGGTGGGACCGTGACCGATTCGTGGACCGGGACGATTCCGCCCGGCACGAACCCGACCAGCAGCTGCGCGGCTCTGCCGGCGGCGCTCGTCGACGAGCACGTTGTCACCATCAACGTGCCGGCGAACACGTACGACACGATCGACGCTGCATTCAGGTTCAGCATCACGTGGGCGGACGCTTCGAACGACGAGATCCTGACCGTGCTCGACCCTGCCGGGGATCCGGTCGGCTCGAGTGATGGAGGCTCGAACGTCGAGACGGTGACAGCGAACAACCTGCTCCCCGGTGATTACAAGGTGCGCGCCTGCGCGTTCCTGGCCCCGACGACGGCGGTGGACTACACCGGCAAGCTCGAGATCACGCCCACAGCCCGCGCGACGGAGACGTCGCTCCCGTCGGCACCGGCGCAGGGTCTCGCGTTCTCCGTCCTCCGTGGCGTCGGACAACCAGCGCGACCAGGCGGAGCCGCTGCTCGAGATCGACAAGGCGGGCAACGTCTACGACTGCGGGCCCGACAGGCTTTCCAACGCCTCCGACTACGCGGAGGTCTCGACCGATGGCGGCGACCAGTTCCACCTGCTCGGAACGCCGCCGCGTGGCCAGCAAGGCGCGGGCGGAGGCGGCGACTGCGGTCTCGCGTTCGGGACGCAGAAGAACAGCCGCGGCAACTACCAGTACGCGTACACAGGCCTGGGCCCGTTGACCGGCTTCGTCACTTCCACGTCGCCGAACAACGGGAAGAACCTGACGACCGGCGGGCCGTTCGGGAACGGCGTCACCGACGAGGGCGGCGGCGCCGACCGGCAATGGATGACGTTCGTCGGGCCGCAGGAGGTCCTGCTCATCTACAACCAGCAGCAGCCGCGGAACGTCGTCGTCCAGCGTTCGACGGACGGCGGCCTCACGTACAGCCCGTTCGCTGAGCGGGCCGCACGCAACCCGCGCTTCCCCGGCCCGATCCGCTACATCGACCCGACGGCCGGGCTACCCAACGGGCTCGTGTACTTCGCATGGGACCGCGGTGCTCCCACAGGCGACCAGATCAACATCTCGTTCTCGACCGACCGGGGCCTGACGTGGAGGAACTGCGGCGGAGCGGTCTCGCCGGGCACGGCGACGTTGTTCCCGACAGCGGATCACGACAGCGCCGGAAACATTTACATCGTCTACGGCGAGAACGTGAAGTTCCACACGTACATGATCACGACCAGCGCCGCGAAGCTGATCGCGAACTGCACCCAGGATCCCGCGGCGGTCTCCGAGCTACCGAGCTTGGTGCCGGCGGCGTTCACCGCACCGGTGCAGGTCGACCGAGACGCAGTCCGCACCAGCGTCTTCGCGTGGGTCACCGGCGGCGGGGCGCCGGGCCGTGTTGCGGTGAGCTTTGCAGGCACCGAGACGGACGGCAATCCGAACAGCGGCAACTTCAATGCGAGCTGGGACATCTACGTCAACGAGTCGCTGAACGCAACGGCGGCGGATGCGACGTTCAGCCAGGTCAAGGCGACCACGCATCCGTTCCACTACGACTCCATCTGCCTGAACGGTCTCGGTTGCGACCTGTCCGTTCCACCGGGCGACCGCTCGATGGCCGACTTCTTCTCGCTCGACTACAACCCGGTGGACAAGAAGCTCTACATCACCTTCAACCGCGCGAACAAGAAGCCGGATGAAGACGTCGGGCATATCGCATCACCGATGGTGGTTACGCAGACCGGCGGCCCCAGCCTCGGCGGTGGAACGCTCACGCCGACGCGTTCCGTGCTCCGAAGCAGCTCCAGCGACCCGACTGGGGACGCCCTCTCGAGCTACTCGGTCCTGGCTCCCAGCCCCGAACCGCCGACGACGGACGAGCCGGCCGCCGACTTCACGTCGGTGTCCATCGGACCGGAGCTCGACCTCCTCGACAACAGCCCGGTTGCGGACGGCGGCTTCACGGTCACGATGAAGGTCGGCGATCTCTCGAACGCGTCGCTTACGGCTACCGCGGCGAGGACGGCGTCCTCGTCTCTGCTCTGGGTCTGGCGCTTCACGAACGGGTACCAGGACGCGGCCTGCCGCGCGCTGGAATGCCGCTCAGGGCTTCACTTTCGGCTACAACGACTACACCACTGGGATCACACCGTGCGCTCCGGCCCGCCCGGGCTCCTCGGCGAGCGAGAAATGCGTTCTCTACCCGGGTGACCAGCCGATCCAGGGCGACGTCAATCAGAGCACGGGGACGATCAGGCTCAGCGTGCCGCGTTATCTGCTGCGCGCGCTGAGCGGCGCGACGGGTCCCGGCCAGCGGCCGAGCGAAGCCCCTGCGGTCGTCGGCTCGCGCTTCTACGACGGCACGGCCTTCTCGCTCGGCAACGCGAACGCGACGCCGGCCGTGCACACGTTCCTCTACCCGCTCGACAACACACCGTCGATGGACTTCCTGCTACCTGCGCCCGGCACAGGCGGGGGCGGCCAAGGCGTCCCCTGCAAGATCACCGGCGGCGGGACCGCGGGAGGCGGCAAGTTCAGTCTCGACGTGCACACGAGCACTCCGCCAAAGGGCTCCGTCACGTACCGCGATGGCACGACTGACTTCCAGTCGACTTCGCTTGCTTCGGCGACATGCTCGGGTAGCTCCCGCGCGGAAATCAAAGGGAAAGGACGGAACAACAACGAGACCGTGGACTTCGTGGTCCAAGTCGTGGACCGCGGGTCGTCGAACGACTCGTTCACGCTCACGATGACTCCGGGCGGGACCCGCGGGGGTGCCGTCACGAAGGGCAACACGCAGATCCACAAGGGTTGATCAGGAAGCTCAGCCTCGGCCTCGCGCCGCCGCTGCTCGTGCTCTTCGCGCTCACGGGCTGCGGCGGCGACAGGCTGTCCAAGGGCGAGTACGAGCACAAGGTGCGGGCCGAGTACGGCGAAGTCCAGCAGGCGTTCCGGGCAACGGGTGCTTCGGTCGGCCGGCCCGAGCTCGCAGCCAAGATCGAGGGGGCGCAGAAGCAGCTGCGAGACGCCGCCGAAGCATTGGAGGGCATCGAGCCGCCCGAAGCAGTCGAGGAGGAGAACGAGGAGATCGTCGAGGGCCTGCGCGAGTACGGCGAGGATCTCGACTCCGTGCGCGATGCCGCCGAGAAGGGAGACCTAGCGGCGATCGAAAAGTTCAACGACGCGATCGGCACGAACGAGGCCGTCGAGCGGATCGCCGAGGCCGCGGAGGAGATGAAGTTCAAGGGCTACGACCTGGGGCCGATCGCGGAGGAGTAGCCCTCGCCGCTTTTGTAGGTGATCGCTTCGGATGTCCCTCGGTTCGCACGATGCGCGCGCCGAGGAACTGCTCGTAGAAGGCGGCCGCACGTGCGGGGTCGGGACTCTCGACGGCGACATGGTCGATGCGTGGCATGCTCGGCGACGATGAAGCGCGCGGTCCTGATCGTCAACCCCCACGCAAGCCGGGTGGACGACGCGGCGGTCTCCGCGGTCGAGCGTGCGCTGATGCGCGTCGCGTACGTGCGCACGATCCGCACCGAGCGACCGCGCCATGCCGTCGAGCTGGCGCGCGGGGCCGGGGAGGCGGACGCGCTGCTCGTCTTCTCCGGTGACGGGGGCTTCAACGAGGCGTTGAACGGCGTCGAGCGCGACGACCTGCCGCTCGGGTTCGTGCCGGGCGGCGGCACGAGCGTCCTGCCGCGGGCGCTCGGCCTGCCCCGCGATCCGGTCGAGGCCGCGGAGCGGCTCGCCGACGCGCTCGCGGAGAACCGCACGCGGCGCATCTCGACCGGACGCGTGAACGGGCGCCGGTTCGCCTTCAACGCCGGCATCGGCATCGACGCGGAGGCCGTCAGGCGGATCGACGAGCGCGGCCGCTCTCCCCAGGGACGCCGGCCCGGCGACCTCGCCTTCGTGCGTACCTTCGGCCGGCTGATCTTCGAGCGGCGCGGCCGTTTCGATCCCGTGCTCGAGGTCGTCGGCTACGGACGTGCGGCGCTGATCCTGGTCTCGAACGTCAACCCGTACACGTTCCTGAAGGTGCTTGCGATCCAGTCGGCGCCGGAGGCGGTGTTCGAAGAGGGGCTCGACTTCCTCGCCCCGCGATCGCTGACGCCGCGCACGCTCGCGCCGCTGCTCTTCGCCCTCGCAACAGGCCGGCCGGCCCGCAACGCGTTCCGCGGCCACGACCTCGACCGGATCGAGGTGCGCTGCGACACGCCCCTCCCGCTTCAGGCCGACGGAGAGGATCTCGGCGACGTGTCCGAGGCGGTGTTCGAGTCCGAGCGCCGAGCGGTCACCGTCCTGGCCTAACTTCGCGGGCCACGGCCGCAAGGCGGGTTTCTGGATGCATCCGGCCGGTGACGGTCCCTGGCCGGTCGTTCTCTTCTCCCCGGGCTCGGACGGCAACGCCCGCACGCAGCTTCCCGACGCGGACCGGCTGGCCCAGCGGGGCATCGCTTCGCTGACGGTGGCGCCGCCGGCTCCGCTGCTCACGTGCCGCGCCGCGAAAGACGTTCGCGCCTACGTCGACTACGTCGTCGGGCGGCGCCGTGCGCTCGACGTGCTCGCAAAGCTCCCCGGCGCGGACCGAAAACGTGTGGCAGCGGTGGGGTTCAGCTTCGGCGCGGCGGTCACCGCGACGCTCGCCGGCGTCGACCATCGGCTGCGTGGGGCCGTGATCCAGTCCGGCCGTGCGCACCTGAGCGCGCCGCTCGGCGCGTACTGCCACAGCAGTCGTTACGGGCGCGCGTTCTCCGTCGTCGATCCCGTGCGCTTCGTCTCCCGTTCGGCACCCGTCAAGCTCTTCTTCCAGAACGGCCTGCAAGATCCGCAGTCCCCGAAGGCCGACGTGGATACGCTCGTGCGCGCAGCGACCGGGCCGAAGGATCAACTCTGGTACGACGCCGCGCACGAGTTGAACGACACGGCCCGCGCCGACCGCGACGCGTGGCTCGTGCAGCTGTTCGCCGGGTAGGCTTCGCCCGCTATGGCGCAGGTTCTTCCGGCCGAGGGCGACCTGCGGCGCGTGATCGGCGACGCCGATGGTGCGGGGGATCGTGAGGTCGACGGCCTCGGCGAGCAGGAGCTGCTCGAGCTCTTCCGCTCGATGGTCCTGCTGCGCACGTACGACGAGCGGTCGGTCGTCTACCACCGGCAGGGCCGGATCGGGACGTACGCGATCTTCTGGAACCACGAGGCGATGCAGGCGGGCGCTTTCCACGCGCTCGCCGACGAGGACTGGATCTTCCCGTCGTACCGTGAGTCCGCGATCGGGCTGCTGCGCGGTATGCCACCGGAGACGGTGCTGTCGTGGTGGCGCGGGCATCCCGCCGGGTGGTGGAACCCGGCGGACTACCGCGTCGCGTCGATCTGCGTCCCGATCGCGACGCACGTGCCGCACGCCGCAGGCCTGGCCTGGGGCAAGAAGCTGAAGGGCGAGCGCGCGTGCGCGCTCGTGTTCTTCGGCGACGGTGCGACGTCCGAGGGCTCGTTCCACGAGGGCGCCAACTTCGCGGCGGTGACGGGCGCCCCGCTCGTCCTTTTCTGCAACAATAACTACTGGGCCATCTCCACGCCTCTGGAAGCGCAGACGCGTGCCGAGACGCTCGCGGACAAGGCAGTCGGCTACGGGATGCCCGGACTGCGCGTCGACGGAACGGACATCCTCGCGTGCTACGAGGCAACACGCGAAGCGGTCGCGCGGGCACGGGCCGGCGAGGGGCCGACGTTCATCGAGGCGGTGTCGTACCGGACGGCCCCGCACGCGACCGCGGACGACCCGCGTGCGTACGTCGACCTCGAGCGCGTCGAGGCGGAGAAGAAACGTGAGTGTGTTGGACGCTTCGAGGGCTACCTGCGGCGTGCCGGGATCCTCCACGACGATCTCGCTGCGTCGATCCGGTCCGAGGCCGCCGACGCGATGCGAGCCGGCATCGCCGCGGCGGAGGCGGAGCCGCCGGCGGACGTCGAGCTGCTGTTCGAGCATGCGTTCGTCGATCCGCCGGCGTCGTTCGGTTCCGATCTCGAAGAGCTGCGGAGGACCCTTGGCTGAGCTCTCGATCGTCGAGGCGATCAACGACTGCTTCCAGGTCGAGCTCGAGCGCGATCCGTCGGTGATGGTGATCGGCGAGGACGTCGGCCGTGCGGGCGGCGTCTTCCGCGCGACGGCGGGTCTGCGCGACCGCTTCGGTCCCGACCGCTGCTTCGACACGCCGCTCGCAGAGGCGGGCATCCTCGGCAGCGCCGTCGGTCTCTGCATGGCGGGCTGGCGTCCGGTGTGCGAGATGCAGTACGACGCGTTCTCCTATCCCTGCCTCGACCAGCTGATCACGCACGTCGGGCGCTATCGCTGGCGGACCGGCGGGAAGATGACCTTCCCGCTGGTCGTGCGCATGCCGTACGGCGGCGGCGTCCGCGCGCCGGAGCTGCACGACGACTCGCCGGAGACCTACTACGTGCACACCCCCGGCGTGAAGGTGGCGATCCCGTCGACGCCGAGCGACGCGAAGGGTTTGCTGGCTGCGGCGATCCGCGATCCCGATCCGGTCGTCGTGCTGGAGCCGAAGCTGCACTACCGCACGCTCAAAGGCGAAGTGCCGGAGGGCGAGCACGTCGTGCCGCTCGGAAAAGCGCGCCTCGCGCGCGAGGGGGACGACGTCACGCTCGTCGCCTACGGGTCGATGGTGCCGCTGTGCGAGGCGGCCGCGGATGCGCTCGAGGGCGTGTCGGTCGAGGTGCTCGACATCCGGACGCTGAAGCCGCTCGACGAGGATGCGCTGCTCGCCTCCGCCGCGAAGACCGGCCGCGTGGTGATCGTGCAGGAGGCGCCGCGGACGTGCGGCTTCGCGGCGGAGCTGGCGGCGATTCTGGCGGAGAAGGCGATCCTCGACCTGCGTGGCCCCGTGTTGCGCGTGACCGGCTACGACGTCCCGTATCCCTACTGGCAGATCGAGGACGCGTACATGCCGTCGGTCGAGCGCGTCACTGCGGCAGTGCGTCGCCTGCTCGAGTTTTGAACCCGTCGGGAAAGCTGTGCACAAAACGTCACGTTTTCGTCACACCTAGGGTCAGACCCAGCTGTTCGGGACCGGTGTGGACGAAGAGTCACGCTTTCGTCACACCTAGGGTCAGACCCTGTAAGTAGAGGCATGGCGGAAACGGGCAGACGTGAGCGACTCCGGCTTTGGCTCGAGCGCACGAGGGAGGGTTACCGGCTGCGTGACGCGGCCACCGAGGAGCTCGTTCGCCGGGACGATCCGCGCATCCGCGTGATCAACGTCGCCGGTGTGTTGTACCGGCTCGACGCGCTGCAGGACGACGCGTTCGCGCCGGGCAAGCGGCTCGTCCTCCTCCCCGAGCCGGACAACGAGCACGATCCGAACGCGATCGGGATCTGGGACGCCGACCGGACGCTCCAGGCGGGCTACGTCCCGGCGGAGAGCGCGCGAGAGCTGGACGCGGGCGACTGGCAGGCGGTGTCGCTGCTCGAGTTCTTCGAGGGCGAGCAACGGGTGGGGTTGCGCGTCCTGCTCGCTCCACACGACGCCTGGATCGGGCTGCCGCGCTCGTGATCCACGAGATCCCGCTCGAGCGCGGCAACCTGCACGGTCACTTCTCGCGCGACCTGCCGCCGATCCTCAGGATCGATCCCGGCGACTCGCTGCGCTTCGCGACGCTCGACGCCGGCTGGCACTCGGTTCCCGAGGAGCAGCACTTTCCGGGCCTGGATCCCCAGCTCGACGCCGGACACGCGCTCGTCGGACCGATCGAGGTGCGCGGCGCACGCGCGGGCGCGACGCTCGAGGTGCGGATCGACGCCGTCGAGGTCGGGACCTGGGGCATCACCTTCGGCGACGGCGAAGGGATGCTCTGGTCGCTAGACGCGGAGGCGGGCACAGGCACCGGCCCCGCGGGCGCAACGGTTCGGCTCGCCCCGTTTCTCGGCGTGCTCGGGATGCCGCCGCCGGAGTCGGGCGTGCACTCGACCGGACCGCCGCGCAGGTCGGGCGGCAACATCGACTGCAAGGAGCTCGTTGCCGGCACGACGCTCTTCCTGCCGATCCCGGTCGACGGCGCGCTCTTCTCGGCGGGAGACGGGCATGCGCGCCAGGGCGACGGCGAGGTTTCCGGCACCGCGATCGAATGTCCACTCGCTCGCGCAGAGCTCACGCTCACGCTGCGCGACGATCTGGAGCTCGAGACGCCGGTTGCCCGTACTGCGACCGCTTGGATCACCTTCGGCTTCGACGAGGATCTGGATCAAGCTGCGGGGGTCGCGACGGAGGCCATGCTCGATCTCATGGAACGCGAGCTCGGCGTCGGCCGTCGCCAAGCGCTGGCGCTGGCGAGCGTCGCTGTCGACCTCCGCGTCACGCAGGTCGTGAACGGGGCGAAGGGCGTCCACGCCGTCCTCGCGCGGGACGCGATAAGAATGGGCTGATGGCCTACGAGCTGAAGCTTCCGGATCTCGGCGAAGGACTGACGGAAGGCGAGGTCGCGCGCTGGCTCGTCTCCGAGGGGCAGGACGTCGCCGAGGACGACCCGCTCGTGGAGATCCAGACCGACAAGACAACGGTCGAGATCCCTTCGCCGGCGGCCGGCAAGGTGACGCAGATCCTCGTTGAGGAGGGCAAGGTCGTCCCGGTCGGGACGGTGCTCGTTGTGATCGGCGGGAACGGAGCTCCGCCTGCGCCGAAGCCCTCCCCGCAGGCCGAGGCGAGGGGGCGCGCGACGCCGCTCGTGCGCAAGATCGCGCAGGAGCTCGGCGTCGACCTCGACTCGCTCACCGGCACGGGCCCGCAGGGACGCATCACCGAAGAGGACGTGCGCGGCGCCGCCGCGCCGCGGGAAGGACGGCGCGAACCGCTGCGCGGCGTCCGCCGCCTGATCGCGGAGCACATGGCGCGTGCACACAAGGAGGTGCCTGCCGTCACGTGGGTCGAGGAGTGCGACTTCTCGAACGTCGACCTGAAACGGCTCGTCGCGACGGCGCTGAAAGCGTGCGCCGAGTCGCTGCACGAGTTTCCCGAGCTGAACGCGCGTCTGGAGGGCGACGAGATCGTGTACCTCGACCGGTACGACCTCGGTGTCGCCGTGCAGACGGAGCAGGGACTCGTCGTGCCGGTCGTGCGCGACTGCGACAAGCGCAGCGTCGACGAGCTCCAGGCCGACGTCGAGCGGCTTGCCGAGAGCGCGCGCGCGGGAGCCCTGCAACCGGAGGAGCTGCGCGGCTCGACCTTCACCGTTACCAGCGCGGGCAAGCTCGCAGGGCTGTTCCAGACGCCCATCGTCAACCACCCGGAGGTCGCGATTCTCAGCATCGGCCGGATCGCCGAGCGCGCCGTGGTGCGCGACGGCGCCGTCGTTGCGGCGCCGATTGGCTACGTCTCCGTCACGTTCGACCATCGCGTGATCGACGGTGCGCGCGCGGCCGAGTTCGGCCTGGACGTCATCCGCCGCGTCGAGCAGGGGTGAGAGTGGAGAGGCGCCCGGCCGCAAGCCGGGCGCCTCGTCCGTCAATCAGTCGTGCGGATCTCCCGTCTCGTTCAGCTGCGCCCGGATCTCTCCGGCCGGCCAGATGGTCGAATGGATGTTGGCGTACGCCTTGCCGGCGTCGATCGCCTTGACCAGTTCGTCCCACTGGCCCGCTCCGATTCCCTGCGCAGTCGGCCCGATCACGTCACTCGGCCCGAAGGTGCCGCTGATCGAACCGTCATGCGGCCCGGGACACGCCTGCGTTCCGGCCGGCCCGTTGCCGAGATTCGTGCACAGAAACACGGCGATGCCTCCGGAGACGCTCCGCTGGCCGAAGTGGATGTGCGACTGCGCGATGTTCCCTTCGAGCGCCGAGTAGCTCATCTGCCAGCTAACCGATTGGCCGTCGTTCGCCACGTCGGCGGTGAAAGTCGCAGTGCCCGTCGTCGAGATCGACGGCACCTCCTGGTAGCCGCCCAGCGTCTCCGTGAGATGGTTGAACCCCGTTCCTGAGCCGCCGGCCAGCGCGTACGCGGCCACGGCGAGAGCCGCGGCACCGACGGCAAGTGCCGCGAACATGCTCTT